>Ga0105248_10004742_pt1 | contig 15053 bp, 11 predicted proteins | sample KBSS34metaG_FD_81524 | JGI IMG/M metagenome (GOLD analysis project Ga0105248, IMG submission 81524) | Switchgrass rhizosphere microbial communities from Kellogg Biological Station, Michigan, USA - KBS S3-4 metaG | ecosystem: Host-associated > Plants > Roots > Rhizosphere > Soil | place...
CCCGTGCTGTATCTCGAGCACAAGTGGCTGTATCGCTCGATGAAAGGTCGCGTGCCGGACGGGGACTACACCGTGCCGATTGGCCGCGGGCGCCGCGCGCGCGAGGGGAGCGAGGCCACGGTCGTCGCATACGGCGTCGCCGTGCATTGGGCGATCGAGGCGGCCGACGTGCTCGCCAAGGAAGGGCGGACGATCGACGTCATCGATCTGCGCTCGCTGTTGCCGTGGGATGCGGCGATGGTCCTGGAGTCGGTGAAGACGACCGGTCGATGCCTCATCGTCCACGAGGCGCCCGAGGCCGGCGGCTTCGGCAGCGAAGTGGCCGCGGTGGTCGCGCGCGATGCCTTCACGTGGCTCGACGCGCCGGTGCAGCGGCTCGGCGCGCTCGACACGCCGGTGCCGGCGGCGCAGGCGCTGGAGGAGATCGTCTCGCCGAAGGCGCGCCTGCTCCCGGCGCTGCGCGCTCTGCTCGCGTACTAGCCGCTTGTCAGGTTGATCGTCACATCTTGACAGACAAGAGGAAGATCGGCATCATCGTCGGCATGGACGGACCGACCACCGATGTGATCCAGGGCACCCTCGACATGCTGATTCTGAAGACCCTCAGCCTCGAGCCGATGCACGGGTTCGGCATCGCGCGTCGAATCGAGCAGGTGTCGCGCGGCGTGTTCAAGGTGAATCCGGGCTCGCTGCTGACGGCGTTTCAACGGCTGGAGCGCGACGGCCTGATCGACGCCGAGTGGCGGCAGACCGACAATTCACGCCGTGCCAGGTTCTACAGGCTCAGCCGCGCCGGCCGGAAGCGGCTCGAGGCGGAGACCGCCGACTGGACCCGCCGCGCCGCGGCGGTCGCGCGTCTCCTGAAAAGCGAGGGATAGCGCATGCCCCTCTGGCGCCGGCTGACCCGCGGTATTCGCGTCCTCGTCCGGCCCAACGTCGCGGATGCTGAGCTCGCCGACGAATTACAGCACTATGTCGAGCAGGCGACTGAGGCACACGTCGCCCGCGGCTTGCCGGACGACGAGGCGCGCCGCCTGGCGCGGATGGAGATCGGCAACGTCACGATCGTGCGGGAACAGGTCCGCAGCGGCGCGTGGGAAGACGTCATCGTCACGGCCCTGGCCGACCTTCGCTACGCCGCTCGTGGTCTGCGCGCCGCGCCAGGCTTCACGGCGATTACCGTGCTGACACTGGCCATCGGCATCGGCGGCACCGCGGCGATCTTCAGCGCCGTGAAACCGGTGCTGTTCGAGCCGCTGCCCTACCCGCATCCCGACCGCGTCGCCATGATTCTGGAGCTGCGCAACGACGGCGGCCGCAACAGCGGGACCTTCGGCCTGTATCGCGCGTTCGCGGAGCGGAGCCGCTCGTTCGAGGCGGTGGCGGTGTTCAAGCCGTGGCAACCGACGGTCACGGGTGATGATCAGCCTGAGAGATTCGAGGGTCAGCGCGTCAGCGCGGGGTATTTCCGTTCTCTCGGGGTCGCTCCAATGGTGGGTCGCGACTTCGAACCGTCCGACGATCGTTTCCACGGCCCGAACGTCGTGATTCTCAGCGATGGCCTCTGGCGCCGGCGCTTCGCGGCGGATCCGGCAATCGTCGGCCGCGAAATCACGCTCGACGATGCGCTCTACACGATCGTCGGTGTGATGCCGGGCGGCTTCGACAACGTGTTGGCGCCGTCGGCGTCGGTGTGGGCGCCGTTGCAGTACGACCCGTCGCTACCCGCGCAGGGCCGCGAGTGGGGACATCACCTGCGGACGGTCGGACGATTGCGAGCCGGAGTCCGGATGGATCAGGCGGCCGGGGAGATCGATACGATCGGCCGCACCGTGCTGAATGAACGACGCCCGGTGACCTACGACCCTGCGACGCGGTTCACGGTCCTGTCTCTTCATGCCGAGCTCACGCGCGGTGTCCGGCCGGCGCTGCTCGCCATGCTCGCGGCGGTGGCGCTGGTGCTCGTCATCGCCTGCGTGAACGTGACGAACCTCGTCCTCGCGCGCGGCGTCCACCGCCGCGGCGAGTTCGCGCTGCGCGCCGCGCTCGGCGCAGGGCGCGGCCGGCTCATTCGCCAGTTGCTGACCGAGAGTCTGTTGATGGCCGTGATGGGCGGCGTCGTCGGCCTCGGCGTGGCCGTGGCCGGCGTGCGCGCGCTGGTCGCGCTCAGCCCGCCGGGCCTGCCCCGCGCCGGTGCCATCACCGTCGACGCCACGACGCTGGCGTTCGGCCTCGGGTTGACGACGCTCATCGGGCTGGCATTCGGCGTCGTGCCGGCACTGCAGGCGGCGGGGAGCGATCCGCAACAGGAGCTCCAGCACGGCTCGCCGCGCACCGCGGGGCGACATCGCCGCACGCGCAGCCTGCTGGTCATCGCGGAAGTCGCGATCGCGTTGGTGCTGCTGGTGAGTTCCGGGCTGCTGCTTCGCAGTCTGGAGCGTCTGTTCGCCGTGCCGGCGGGTTTCGACGCCGCCGAACTGCTGACGATGCAGGTCACCGTCGGGCATCGATTCGAGTCCAACGACGCGACGCACCGGTTCTTCGATGCGGCGCTCGAAGCGGTTCGGCGCGTGCCCGGTGTCGCCTCCGCCGGTTTTACCAGCCAGCTGCCGTTGAGCGGCGACCGCGACGAGTACGGCGCGCAGTTCGAAGCGGGTCCGTCCCGGCCCGCGGCAACGTTCAGCTCGTTCCGGTACGCGGTCAGCCCGGACTACATCGAGACGGTCCGCGTGCCGCTCCGCTCGGGCCGCTTGTTCGACCCGCACGACGGCCCGGGCTCGCCGCTGGTTGCGCTGATCAGCGAGTCGTTGGCCATGAACCGTTTCGAGGGGGACGACCCGATTGGGCAGCGCGTCACCATCGGCCCGGCCGGCCCGTACACCATTGTCGGCGTCGTCGGCGATGTGAAGCAGATGTCGCTGGCGCTCAACGACTCAGACGCGGTCTACACGCCCGCGGCACAGTGGCGCTTCGCGGATCGCGTGAGATCGCTCGTCGTCCGCGCGCGCGGCAATGCCGCGGCGCTGGCGCCGGCAGTGCGCCAGGCGATCTGGTCGGTGGACAAGGATCAACCGATCCAGCGCGTGGCGACGTTCGACGATCTGCTGGCGGCTTCGGCGGCCGAGCGGCGGTTTGCCCTGCTCATTTTCGAGACGTTTGCGCTCGCCGCACTCGTGCTCGCCACCGCCGGCCTGTACGGTGTCCTGTCCGGTGCAGTGGCGGAGCGTACGCGCGAGATCGGCGTACGCGCGGCGCTGGGCGCGTCGCGCCGCAGCATTCTCGCGCTGGTCGTGCGACAGGGGATGACGTTGACCGGCATCGGGGTCGTCGCCGGCCTGGCCGCTGCCGCCGCCGCGAGCCAGACGCTCGTCACGCTGCTGTTCGGCGTCTCACGCCTCGACCCGATCACCTACGTCGGCGTGACGACGCTGCTGGCTGCCGCATCCGCCGTTGCATGCGCGGTACCCGCCTGGCGCGCGGCGCGGGTCGATCCCGCGATCACGCTCCGGGCTGAGTAGCTGACAGCATGGCCGCTATGAAATCCTTCATGCCATCACTGCCTTACGTTCGTCGGCCAGCCGGGCCCGCCTGATCAGCCAGGCGCCGAGCAGGCAGATCGCGGCCCCGGCAATCGAGATCCACGACACCTGTTCGTGCCGCAGACCAACGCCGAGCGCGAGCGCCACGACCGGAATGATGAAGTTGTTGACCGAGGCGACGGTCGCGCCCATCCGTCCTGCCGCCATCGCCGTCATGACATAGGCGATGGCCGTGCCGCCGGCCCCGAGCGCCACCAGCGATGCGACGGGCCAGAGCGACCATCGTCCGGCGGCGACAGCCGGCACACCCAGCGGCGCAGTGAGAACGACGGCGACGCCCAGCGCGCGCCAGACGACCGGCAGCGCGCCGTTGCGCTGCTGCAGTGGGCCCGACAACGTGTACGCGAACCCGTACGACACCAGCGCGGCGAGGATCAGGAGCACGCCGATCATCTGGCCGGCCGGATCATCGGATGCGGTCATGCTCGGCAGCGCGATGAGGATCGCGCCGAGAAAGCCGACCGCGAGGCCGGCGAGTACCGGCCGCGGCGGCGCGCGGCGCGCGAGCGCGCTGGCGACCGCCGCCACGAACAGCGGCACGGCGCCGTTCAGCATCCCCGCGAGCGCCGACGACACGTGCTGCTCGGCGAACGGAAACATGCAGAGCGGAAAGGCCAGCCAGATGACGCCCAGCACGCCCACACGCGTGCGATCGGATCGCTGAATCGGCCGTCGGACCGCGGGAACGAGCGACAGCGTCAGGAAGCCGACAAGGATTCTGACGAAGGCGACGCCGATCGGCGAGACCGCCTCGAGGCCTTCGGCGATGAACAGAAACGACGCGCCCCAGATCATTCCCGGGACGACCAGCAGCAGCGAATCGATCACGGACGCGGTTCGAGCAGCAGGGCGTTGCCCACGTACTCGGTGATCGACAGGCGGCACGCCGGCTCCGCACCCGTGTAACGCGTCGCGTGCCAGGTGCCGGCCGGCACGTACACCACGTCACCTTCGCTCGCGATGAACGGCTGCTGTCCCTCGAAGGCGTACCGGATCCGGCCGGCGAAGACCAGCCAGAACTCCGCGCTCTCGCCGTGGAAGTGCCCCTTGTCCTTCGGGTCGAGCGGCGGCAGGTTCTTCTCGTAGCCGTAGATGATCAGCATTTCCGATTTGTCGTCGCGCACGAAGCGTCCGCCCGTGTATTTCTCGTTCTTCGCCGCCGCCTCGTGGATGTTCACCGTCGGCTGGTTGAACTGATCGTACTGGCCGGCGGTTCTGTTCAGCGTCGCCGGCACCCACGACGATCCCGCGGGCGGCGCCTGCGCAGGCGCGTCCTGCGTCTCGCGAGGAAACAGCGTCTTCGCGTGCGCGACGTTGACGTGAAACCGCAGGCTGGGTCTGTCGCCGATCGTCTCGAGCGAATAGATCGTCTGCCGTGGGATGTTGACGATCGACCCGCGCGTCGCGGTGAACGGAGTCTGGCCTTCGATCTCGACCTTCACGTCGCCTTCGACGACGGCAAACCACTCGCGCGTATCGGGGTGCAATCGCTTCGGCACCTTCGCGCCCGGCGCGGCGGCGACGTACTCACCGGTCAACCGCCCATCGTCCACGAGCAACTCACGCCAGTTGGCTTCGCCGTTGTGCCTGGCTTTGAGGTCGGTCAGCTTGTTCCAGACCTTCTGCCCCGGAGGATATGCCGGAGGTTGTGACGGTTTTGGCGCCCAGACGGCGGTCGGAATCGGGCGCTGCGGTTCCTGCGCGTCAAGCGACGTACAGAAGGAACCGCCGAGACCGCAGAGACCGCTGAACAACAACAAAATGGTTTTGTCTCTGCGCTCTTTGCGGTCTCCGCGGTTTCTTCTTTTCGTGAACATGGCCGGCATTCTATACGGGTCAGGAGCCCTCGCGCCGGAGCGCCGCTCTCGCCGCGGCGAGCTCCTTCCGCTGCGCGGCGTCGATCGCCGGAAAGTGCAGGCCCAGATTCTTCATCGTGTCCGCGATCGCTTCCGCAACCACGAGGCGGGTAAACCATTTGTGATCCGCCGGGACGACCCACCATGGCGCGTCGGGCGTCGCGGTGTGGCGAATCATGTCCTCGTAGGCGGCCATGTACTCGCGCCAGTGCGCCCGTTCGCGCACGTCGCCGAGGGCGAACTTCCAGTTCTTGGCGGGGGTGTCGATGCGCTCGAGGAATCGCTCGCGCTGCGTTTCCTTCGACACGTGCAGGAAGAACTTCAGAATCGCGACGCCGCTGCGGCGGAGATGACGCTCGAACGCGTTGATGTCCTCGAAGCGCTCGCTCCAGATGTTCTTCGACACGAGCGAAGAGGGCAGGCGCTGTTTCGTCAGCAGCTCAGGGTGAACGCGGACGACGAGCACCTCCTCGTAGTACGAGCGGTTGAAGACGCCGATCTGGCCGCGCCTGGGAAGCCGTGTCGTGGTGCGCCACAAGAAGTCATGCGCCAGCTCTTCGGTCGATGGCGCCTTGAACGCCGAGACCTGGCAGCCCTGAGGGTTGACGCCGGACATCACGTGCTCAATGGTGCTGTCCTTGCCGGCGGCATCCATCGCCTGGATGATCAGAAGCAGGGCCCAGGTACCCTGCGCATACAGCTTCTCCTGCTGATTGCGGAGCGATTCGAGTCCGCGCGCGAGCCGGCTGGCGGTCTCGTCCTTCGAATCGAGACCGGCGGTGTCGCCCGGACGGATCTGCTTCAGGCGGAAGCGGTGTCCATTCGTGATGCGGAAGCGTGAGTGGATAGCGGCCATTGGCGCATCCTACTCCACGCTCCGCCCCTGCTGAGGTGGGCTGTGCAATATCGAACAGCCGGCGGCACCGGTTGGTGTGCATGATGGCTTATGGCGAATCAAGACGATACGTCGGTGAAGGATCCCGTCTATCAGCTCGAAGCGCATGACGCCGGTGAGGGATCGCATCCGATCCGGGCACACGCGCGCGTCTACGAGGAGGAAGCGGCGCGGGTGCTCCTGGTGACGCAGGCGCTGGAGCGCGAGGCGCGCCGGCGTCTCGAGCTGGCTCGCGAGACCGAACCCCCGCCACCGCTGAAGCTGGATTAGCTCGGGCCGCGTCACGCTGACCGATCATGTATAGTGGAGGTGTCTCCGCTCTGAGCCCACCTGCGTAAGAAGGGCCCCGCGTCCGCAACCGCTCACCACGAAACGAAAGCAGCTTATGTCACGCCGAAACGGCGATCGCGCACGGTTTCAAAAGGAACGCAAACGCAAGATGTTGCGCCGCCAGCGGGTGCAGGAGTTCATCAAGGCGGGCAACCCGGATTCGGCGAAGTCCGCCGAGGCGCCGAAGGCGGACGCAAAAGCGTGAGGCCGGCCGTGTCGGAACCTGAGGCGGCGCCGGCGCCGGTCGCGTGCCCGTTCTGCCGCTCGGCGAAGATCATGACGACCGCGGCGAAGGCTGACGAATCGTCGTACTGGCGATGCGAGGCGTGCGGGCAGGTCTGGAACGCCGGGCGTCTCCGTCCCGCCAATCGCCAGGGCATCGGCGGACGCTGGGCATGAGCCGTCACCATCGAACAGGGAGTTCCTCGTGAACGCAGTATGGGTCGTCGTCGGTCTGGCCGCCGTGGGGGGCGTCATCGCCCTGATCGCGTCGAGGCCGCGCGGCGGGCCGCACGCGGATCTCGGCACCGTGAGCTCGCAGTGGATCTCCGAGCACCGCCTTGGAGCGAATCAGGACTATTCCCGCCGTTAGACCGCCCGTTCTTGACAAGCGATCGTTCAGTCTGTAGATTCCCATAAACAAAACGACCGTTCGATATGTTTAACGGGAGCTGCCATGCCTGTGTCTGATCGCCTGTTGTCCGCACGCCGCCGCGGTGTCGCCGTGCTCCTCGGCTTCGTCCTCGCCCTCGCCGTCTCCGGGCCGCTGGCCGCGCAGGTCGCCGATGCCACGCTCGAGATCATTGTCGTCGACCAGACGCAGCAGGTGCTGCCGGGCGTGACCGTCACCGTCACGCGGCCGGACACCGGCTACACCCAGACCACGGTCAGCGACAGCGTGGGACTGGCGCGCGTCCCGGCGCTGCCTCCAGGAACTTACACGCTCAAGCTCGAGCTCTCGGGCTTCTCGCCGTTCCAGCAGCGCGATGTGACGCTGCGCGTCGGCCAGACCGTGCGGCTGAACGCGACCCTGTCGGTCGCCGGCGTGGGCGAGCAGGTGACGGTGACCGGCACCGTCCCGCTGGTCGACGTTTTCAAGACCGACTCCTCGACCAATATCGTTCCCGAGCAGATCGAGACGCTGCCGGTGCAAGACCGCGACTTCCAGCGGCTCGCGTTTCTCGCGCCCGGCGTCCAGCGCGAGCGCGGCGGCTTCCGCTTCATCGGCGGCGGGCCGGTTATCGGCGCCGGCGGCAACGCCAGCCAGTCGACGATCCTGGTGGACGGCGTCGACTTCACCGATCCGGCCCTCGGCCTGGCGCGCGCCCGGTTCTCGTCGGACGCGATCAGCGAGTTTCGCGTCATCGCCAACCGTTTCGACACCGAAGTCGGCGGCTCCACCGGCGGCGCGCTCTCCATCATCACCAAGTCCGGCACCAACGACGTGAAGGGCTCCGCCTTCGGCTTCTTCCGCGACGATGTGCTGCGCGCGCAGGGCGCGCTCGACGCGCAGAAGAACAACTACTCGCGGCGGCAGTACGGCGCCACCGCCGGCGGGCCGATCGTCAGGAACAAGACGCACTTCTTCGGATCGATCGAGCAGATTGGCGAGGACAACATCACGCTGTTCCGGCCCGGCGGCGCCTACGCCGCGCAGGCCGCCGACCTGACCGTGCCGCTGTCGCAGACGCTGCTGTTCGGCGGCGTCGACCATCGGTTCAGCGACACCGAAAACCTCCGGACCAAGTTCGTCTACGAGCGCTACCGCCAGAGCAACTTCCGCGTCGGCGGGCTTGGCGACCAGTCGAGCGGCATGGATTTAAACCGCGACAATTTCAACGCGACCGCGACGCTGCACTCGACGATCAGCCAGCAGTCGATCAACCAGTTTTCGATCCAGGCCGGCCGCAGGAAATTTACCGAGCCGAACAACTCGACGGCGCTGGCGGAATACTTCTCGAGCGGCAACACGCTGCAGACCGGCGCGAACCTGGTCGGCGATCAGGCCGACACCGGCGACATCGTCGAAGCGCGCGACACCTTCTTCACGCGGCTCGGCCGGGGCCGGTGGGCCGCCGATCTCAAGTTCGGCGGATCGTGGCAGCATTTGAGCGAGGCCTGGACCTTCCCGGTCTACCCGCACAACTTGATGATCTACGTCACGGATACCCGTGCGCTTCCGCTGCTGTACGTGAACGCGACCGGCGTGGGGGCGTCGACGATCGCGTCCGATCTGATTGGCGGCTTCGCGCAGGCGGATCTGCGGCCGTCGCCGCACGTGACGCTGAATCTGGGCGTGCGGTACGACCTCGACACCGAGGGCAACAACCCCGACTTCACCAGCCCGTTGCAGCCCGTCGCGCGCGGCCGCGATACGAACAACGTGCAGCCGCGAGCCGGTCTGTCCTGGGATCTCAGCGGCGATGGCCGACACGTCCTCCGTGGCGGCGTCGGCCGCTTCACCGGACGCTTTCTTCTCGTGCCGGCGGCGTCGGAAACGCAGCAGAATGGCTTCACGGGACGGATCATCCAGCAGCGGATCAACGGTGCCGTGCTCGGTTTGCCGGCGTTCACCCTCGATGCCGCGAACCCGACGACGACCGGGCTGCCGCTGCCACGGGACGCCGTCCGTCTCGACAGCAGCGTGGTCAACCCGCAGTCGACGCAGGTGACCGGCGGCTACACCGCGCGCCTGGGCAAGACGGGGCTGTTCGCCGACTTCGAGGGCATCTACGTCAAGGGCAGCGACGAGATCATCGTGCGCGACACGAACTGGCGCGGCAACGCGACCGGCGGTCGTCTGAATCCGGCGTTTACCCAGATCAATACGTACACGAACGAGGGCCGATCGGAGTACAAGGCCTTCGTGATGAGCCTCAACGGCACATTGAAGGGCGGTCATCTCATCACGGCGTCGGTGACGATCGCCGACAAGCAGAACATCAGCGACGACTTCAGCCCGGCGCTCACCGACTACCCGAATGATCCCGCGAACCTGTCGGCCGAGTACGGCCGATCGCGCGCCGACGAGCGGGTCCGTTTCGTCACGTCGGGGGTGTTCAGGCTCCCGGCGCACTTCACGCTGGCGCCGATCTTCGAGTACGGTTCGGGTCAGCCCTGGAACGACCGCCTCGGCTATGACTTCAACGGCGACGGCAAGAACAGCGACCGGGCGGCTGGCGTGGCGAAATTCACGCAGGACGGGCCGAAGTTCGCGTCGATGAACGTGCGCCTCGCGTACCGTGTGCCGTTCTCGGGGCGCGCCGGCATCGACGTGATCGGCGAAGCGTTCAACCTGTTCAACCGGGTCAACTACGACGTGAACTCGATTATCAACGGCGAGTTCCTGTCCGGGCCGACGTTGGCGAACGCGGCTCTCGCGAAGGTCGCAAACCCGCGCTTCGGCCAGTTCACAGCGACCTTGCCGCCGCGCGAGATCCAGCTGGGCGTGAGGTTCACGTTCTGAAGTGGTTTCAATATGGCGGTAGTGGCGCAGCCCTTTTAGGGCTGCGAAGAACGCAGGGCTGAAGCCCTGCGCCACACAAGTCAATAGTGCAACAGAGGAATGTGGATCTGACATGGAGACCGTGATCGATCAATACGCACCGGTCAACGGCATTCGCCTTCATCTTGCCGATCACTCCGGCGGCGAGCCGCCAATCGTGCTGCTGCCCGGGATCACTGCCAACCTGCACAACTTCGATGGCCTGCTCGACGCGGGCCTCGCGCCGCGCTTCCGCGTGATCGCCCTTGACCTGCGCGGCCGTGGCCTGAGCGACAAACCGGCGCAGGGTTACTCGATCGCCGAGCACGCGGCGGATGTGATCGGCGTGCTGGACCACCTGGGGCTCGAGCAGGTCGTGCTCGGCGGCCACTCCTTCGGTGCGCTGCTGACGGCGTTCATCGCGGCGCGGTACCCGCAGCGCGTGTCCCGCTGCATCTTCATCGACATCGCCCTGACGCCGGCCGATCCCGCAGTGGGGGAGGCCATCCGGCCATCGCTCGAACGCCTCGGCCGGCCGGCCGCGTCCTTCGATGCCTACGTGAAGGCGATCCAGGCGGCGCCGTATCTGCAAGGGCGCTGGGATCCGATCATCGAGGCCTATTACCGCGCCGATGTCGAGACGCGCGAGGACGGCTCGGTCATCACGCGGACCAAACCGGAGCACATCTTCCAGGTCGCCATGGGTGTGCAGGCGGAAGACTGGCCGGCGATCTTCGCCGCGGTCGCCCAACCTGCCATCTTCTTCTCCGGCCCGATGCCGATCGGCGGTCCGGGTACGCCCGCGGTCATTTCGGCCGAGGCCGCGCGGCAGGCCGCCGCGGTGTTGCCGGACTGCCGCAGCTTTCACGAGGTGCCCGGCAATCACTGGACAATGGTCTACGGCGAAGGCGCGCGGCAGATTGTCGCGGCGGTCACGACGTTCCTCGGGACATAATCACCGCAGGATGCAGCAGCACGAGCGATCGGAACGCAGCCGTCGTCAGATTCTCGACGCCGCGCTGTCGCTGTTCTCTCGGAAGGGCTACGGTGCGACCAGCGTTCGCGAAATCGGCGACGCCGCGGGATTGTCGATCGGCAACGTCTACCACCAGTTCGCCGACAAGGAGTCGATCTTCCAGACCCTGCTCGACGAGTACTGGGCGGCCATCGGCTCGCCGGAGTTTCGCTTCAACAAGACGCTGTTTGCCGGCGCGTTTCCCGACGATCTGCGCGCGCTGGGTGCGAGCGCGAGGCAGACGGTCCAGGAGTACAAACCGTACATCGCGCTGATCTACGTCGACGTCATCGAGTTCGAGGGCAGCCACATCCGAAGGTTCTACGAGGAGATGGCGAGCCGGTTTCAGGCGTTCCTCGACCAGCGCCCCGAGATCATTTCCAAGCTGCGGCCGTCGGTGTCGCCGCTCTCGGCGATCATGATCGTGACGCGCTTCTTCCTCTACTATTATTCCGTCGAGCTGCTGTTCAACGTCCCGAACCACTTCGGCAAACGCGATGACGCCGTGCTCGGCGACATCATCGAGATCTTCGAGCACGGGATCCTGCCGGGCAAGGCGGACCTCAAGCCAACGCGTCGAGCACGGCCGCGTCGAGCCGCTCGAGGCCGGCGGTAATCTCCTCGAGCGACGCCGTCAACGGCGGCAGCAGCCGGACGACGTTCTTGTGCGGTCCGCATTTCAACAGCAGCAGCCCGCGATCCCGCGCGTGATCGATCACGCGCTGCGCGAAATCGGCATCCGGCGCCTTGCTGGCCGGATCTGTGACCAGTTCGATCGCCAGCATCGCGCCCAGGCCCCGCACGTCGCCGATCCGCGGCACGCGGGCCTGCAGACGCAGCAGCGCTGACCGGATGTGCTCGCCGATCGCCGAGGCACGCGCGACCAGCCCTTCGGCTTCGAACACATCGAGAACGGCGAGCGCCGCGGCGCACGCGAGCGGGTTGCCGCCGTAGGTGCCGCCGAGCCCGCCGGGGAGCGGCGCGTCCATGATCGCCGCCTTGCCGACGACCGCGGACAGCGGCAGGCCGGCCGCCAGGCTCTTCGCCATGACGACGAGATCCGGCTCGATCCCCGCGTGCTGATAGCCGAACATCCTTCCCGTCCTGCCGAAACCGCTTTGCACTTCGTCGGCGACGAAGACAATGCCGTGCTGCTCTGTAATCGCGCGCAGGCGCTGCAGGAAGGGCGCTGGTGCCGGAATGAACCCGCCCTCGCCGAGCTCCGGTTCGATGACGACGGCCGCGACCTGCCCGGGCATCACCTCCGTGCTGAACAGCTCTTCGAGCGCATCGATCGCCTTCTCGGTGGTCCATCCCCGATACTCGTCCGGGAACGGCGCGTGATAGACGTCGGACGCGAACGGGCCGAAGTTCTGACGGTACCCGGGGCTCGACGCGGTCATCGTCAGCGCGAGAAGGGTCCGTCCGTGGAAGCCGCCGCTGAACGCGACGACGGCGGAGCGCTTCGTGTGCGCGCGCGCGATCTTTACGGCGTTCTCGATCCCTTCGGCGCCGGTCGTGAAGAGCACCGCCTTGCGCGTTTCGCCGACGAGGGCGGACAGACGCGCCGCCAGCTCGACGTACGGCTCGTACATCGTGACCTGGAAACAGGTGTGCATCAGGCGATCGAGCTGTTCGCGGACGGCGCGCACCACACGAGGATGACGATGACCGGTGTTGAGCACGCCGATGCCGCTGGTGAAGTCGAGGTATTCCTTGCCGTCGACGTCCCAGACGCGCGTGCCTTCCGCGCGGGTGACGAAAATGGCATGCGTGTTGGCCAGGCCCCGCGGCACGAACTGCTCGCGCGCCGCAATCGACGCGTATGAATCTGCTTTCGCCATCGTCATTGTTCCGCCTCCATCCGCATCGTCTGCCAGAGCGACTCCACATGCGATCGCTCGGTCTGTTCGGCGCCGATCGATACCCGCACCATCCAGCGGCCGTCGAGTACAGCCGTCGTCAGGTAGGCGGCGCCCGATCGGTTGACCCTCGCGACCCAGTCCTGCGTATGACGATCGAGTGCATCACCCTCGAGCCCCGCCGGTTCGTGTCTCAGGCAGAGGGTCTGCAGCGGGACCGGCGCGAGCACCCGCCAGCCGGCCGCGGCGGCGACCGTGCCGGCCAGCCATCGCGCGTTGTCGAGATCCCGCCGGAGCCGCGTCTGCAGTCCGACGATGCCTTGCTCGCGGATCAGAAACCACAGCTTCAACGCCCGGAACCGCCGGCCCAGCGGGATGCCCCAATCGCGAAGATTCTTGACGCGGCCGTCGGCTGCCGTCTGGAGAAAGCTCGGGTTCGTCGACATCACGCGCACGAGATGCTGCGGGTCGCGCACAAAGTGCAGAGTGCAGTCGAACGCGGCGCCGAGCCACTTATGCGGGTTGATGACGAGCGAGTCGGCGCCTTCGACGCCGTTCCACATCCAGCGGCACTCCGGCAGGAGCATCGCCGATCCGGCCATCGCCGCATCGACGTGCAGCCACAGCCCGTGCCGCGCCGCGACCGACGCGATCGCGCCGATGGGATCCAGGGCGGTCGACGCGGTGCTGCCAGAGGTCGCGACGATCGCGCATGGCTTCGCGCCGCCGCGAAGATCCGCCGCGATCGCCTCGGCGAGGGCGTCCGGCCGCATCGCGTAGCTGGCATCGTGGGCGACGACGCGGATGTTCTCGCGGCCGAAGCCGGCGAGCAGCGCCGCCTTGTCGACCGAACTGTGACTGTGTGCCGAGGTGTAGACGATCAACGGCTGCGATTCGGCCTGCAGGCCGCCGCGGTTCGAGCCGTATGCCGTCGTCCGCTCACGCGCACAGATCAAGGCAATCAGCGTGGTCGTCGACGCCGTGTCCTGAATCACGCCGCTCCAAGCGCCGGACAGCCCCAGCATCTCGCGCATCCAGTCGGTGACGACCTCTTCGAGCTCGGTCAGAGCGGGGCTCGACTGCCATGCCAGGCCCAACACGCCGAGGCCGGTGCTGACGTAATCCCCGAGGACGCTGGCCAGCGTGCCATTGCAAGGGAAGTAGCCGAAGAACTGGGGGTGCTGCCAGTGCGACAGACCGGGCACGATGATGCGATCGAGATCGCCGAGGATGTCGGCGAACGCTTCCGGCTGCTCGGGCGGATGCGCCGGCAGCTGTTTCCTGATGTCGCCGGGCTCGGTGCGCGCCATCACTGGCCGTGAGGTGACGGTCGCGCGATAGTCGGCGATCCAGTCGACGATCTGGTGGCCGGCCGCGCGAAATTCCTCGGGTGTCATCCCGCCGATTCTACGGTGATTGTGTCCAGAGCGAAACTCGCGACAGGCGAACCATCGTGGTTATCCGCGGATTGCGGGATTACACGGATTAAAGGGATTGGAACGTCCGGCGGCGCGGCGTCAGCCGCGCGCGAGGCGAGAGTGACCCGTGTGAACGCGAGCCCGATTGTTCGCGTGCGGCTCGTGTTCACGCGGGTCACTCTCGCGTTGCCCGGCCGCTTCGCGGCCGGCGCCGGACGTCACCGCCTCACGATGGTTCGCGTGAACGCGGCTTTGCTGCGTGTTCAATCTGCGAAATCCGCGTCATCCGCGGTAAACCTCTTCTCCGTGTCTCGCTTCATGTATCTTCTCTGTGTGCGCTCGGTCGTGTTTCTGACTCTCATGCTTGCTGCCGCGTCCGCCGGCGCGCAACCGTTCAAAGGGACGAAGCAGCCGGATGTCCGCTACGTGCCGTCGCCCGACAGCGTCGTCGAGGCGATGCTCGAGCTCGCGCGCGTGAACGCCGGCGACGTCGTCTACGACCTGGGATCGGGCGACGGACGGATTCCGATTGCCGCGGCGAAACGCTACGGCGCCGTCGGCGTCGGCGTCGAGATCGACGCGAAGCTCAATCGC
>Ga0105248_10004744_pt1 | contig 15049 bp, 11 predicted proteins | sample KBSS34metaG_FD_81524 | JGI IMG/M metagenome (GOLD analysis project Ga0105248, IMG submission 81524) | Switchgrass rhizosphere microbial communities from Kellogg Biological Station, Michigan, USA - KBS S3-4 metaG | ecosystem: Host-associated > Plants > Roots > Rhizosphere > Soil | place...
GCACATGGCCATACCGCAGCCGAACTTGGTGCCGGTCATGCTGAGTGTGTCGCGCAGGACCCACAGCAGAGGCATTTCAGGAACCGCGTCTACAGTTTGCGGTTTCCCGTTTAGAGTGAATTTAATAGATGGCACGCAAAACCTCCTTCGACGTTGACTTTCATAGCATAACTCTTGTGAAGGGCGCGCGCGAGGGCTGCGGACCTAAATTACCAAACGAACCCAAGCGGGCAGGAGGTGGTAGGGACGGGCAGATTCGAACTGCCGACCTGTCGCTTAGGAGGCGACCGCTCTATCCAACTGAGCTACGTCCCCAATTGATTCTAAAGTACTTGCGCTCCATGAAGCGCGCTCCCTGTATCAAAACTGTATCATAACTCGGTCCGGTTTGCGACCTGTATCAAAACCCGCCGGCGGCCTGTTTGGCGTGAGCCTTCAAGGATATAGCGGATTGGTGCCCTTTGATCCGCAACGCAGAGCGGGATCAGCGCGCGCGAAGATTCCTAGCATCGCTTTTGCGCTTGTAACGGATTGTAGCGACGTGCTTTGAAACCCTTGAGCGTCAGTTACTATCAACTGGGAGCGATTGCCTGATTAGCAGCTGCTCTCCAGGCGGTGTCCATCATCAAAACCACTTTCCCGGGGTGGCCATAGTCGATCGAAGCGACCTCAGATCAACGAAGGATACAGACTATTGGGCGGGAAGAGGAGATCCGTCGCGCAATTCGTCGGTACCGCGGCGGACTACTTTGTCTCCAGGATGGAGGTCGCCCATTACTTCGATGAGGTCGCCGTCGGATGAGCCTTTGCGAACATTTACCCACTCGGCTCGTCCACTGCGATCGCGAATTACGAACGTGCGCTCGGTGGTGGTTACTACGCTGGAGGCGGGAACGAACAGCGTCGGGCGGGAGCGGCGGACGGGCCACTTCACGGTTGGGTACATGCCGGGCGAAAGCGAACCGTCGTTATTCGTCACATCCAATTCGACGGGCATGGTGCGGGTTTTGGGATCGAGCGCGTGGGCGCTGCGGGCGACGGTCCCGGAGTAGGTGCGTTCTGGATACGCGGGGACACGAAATTCGATGCGCGCTGCGGGCACGATGCTCCCGGCGTCCTCTTCGGGGACCGCGACGACCAGGCGCAGCTTCGAAATCTGCTGGAGGGTGAAGAGCGGGGTGTCGGAGCCGGGGCCTACTAAGGCTCCGGGAGAGACCAGGCGTTCGGTGACGACTCCGTCGAAGGGCGCGGTGATTCGTAAATACGATTGCATCTCTTGCAGCGCTTTGAGATTTGCGGTGGCGGCGCGGCCGGCGTCCTGGCGGGAGCGAATGAGGGCTCGTTGCGCGTCGATCTGGCTTTCCATCTGCGCGAGTTCGTTCGCGGCGATAGCACCGGGGGTTTCGGCGGCCTTCTTCATGCGCGCGTAGGTGGTTTCGAGAGCGGCGAGTTGCGCCTCCGCTTGGATACGGTCGGATTCCGCAGCTTGCAATTTCGATTCTGCCTCGGCAATGTGCGCGGCCATTTCGGGGGCGCTCAATTCGGCGAGGAGCTGGCCTTGCTTCACCACGCTGGCACGATCCACCAGGATCTTTTCGATGTAGCCGGGGACGCGCGCGTGGACGGAGACACTCAGGAACGGCAGGAACTCGCCGGGCAGATCGACGCTTCGGGAGACGGGTTTGGCTATGACGGCGACTAGGAGATCGTCGGTGCGGGGAGAGGCTAGCGGGGCAAAGAGCGCCAGCGACAGAGTGAGTAGTGGGAGATTATTTCGCATCGTAGTATTGACTGGTTGGGTCCATGGGATTTAGGGAGAGCGAGGTAACGGATGCTTTGGATTGAAGGATCGCGTAGATGGACGGCAGGATGGTGAGGGTGGCGAAGGTGGACAAAATCAAACCTCCGATCACTGCGCGGCCTAGCGGCGTGGATGGCGATCCGCCTTCGGAATAACCCATCGCCATTGGTATCATTCCGAAGATCATCGCGGTGGCGGTCATGAGAATCGCGCGCAGGCGGCCGCTGGCGCCAGTGCGTGCGGCATCGAGCGGAGACGTTCCCGCAATTCGCGAGCGCTCGGCGAAGCTGACTAACAGAATTGAATTCGCGACCGCGATGCCCACAGCCATGATCGCGCCCATGAAGGACTGGAGGTTGAGCGTTGTGTTGGTGACGCGCAGTATAAGGATGACACCGCACAAAACTGCCGGAAGTGTCAGCAGGATAGCGAAGGCTAGGCGAATCGACTGGAAGTTCGCGGCGAGCAGGAGGAAGATCACGAGAATCGCTAGCAACAGGCCAGTGCGGAGGCCTGAGATTGTTTGATCCAGAGCCGGGAGCTCGCCGCGGAAGCTTACGGTGACACCTTTGGGAGGGGTTCCGGCGCGGGCGACGGCGGCGGCGAGTTTGGGTTCAGCATCGCCTAGAGTCATTCCGTGTAGATTAGCGGTGAGGCTGATGACGCGCTGGCCGTTGTTGCGCTCAATGAGGCCGGGCATGGTGCCGGGTTTCAAAGTGGCGATATCGTCCAAGCGTAGATCCGGACGGCCTTCCTGCATGACGGGGAGAGCGCCTAACTCGTCGGCGCTTTGCAGGCGGTTTTGGGGAAGTTCGACTTGGATTTGAAAGGCGTTGCCGGAGTTCGGGTCGCGCCAATAGTTGGGCTGGGTGAAGCGCGAGGACGAGGTTGCGGGGACGACGGAGCGTGTGACGTCGGCCATGGTGAGTCCAAATTGACCGGCGCGCTCGCGGTCGATGTCGATGTCGAGCGTGGGGTAGTTCACGTCTTGCGCAATTTGGAGATCGCGCAGGAAGGGGAGAGCGGCCATCTGGATCTGGATTTGCTGGGCGAAGGTGTAATCGGTCTGAAGATTGCCACCGAGGACGGTTACTTCGATGGGCGTGGGAGAGCCGAAGCTCATCACTTGACTGACTACGTCCCCGGCTTCGAAGGAGACTTGGGTTCCGGGCAGCTCCTTGGCGAGATTTGTGCGCAGGTGTTCGCGAAGTTCTTCGCCGTGCGGGGCGTTGGGCTTCAACGCAAACTGGATGATGGCTTCCTGGGGACCGCTGGTGAACAAGTGAATCAAGTCGACGGGGTAGCTGGAGGGGACCACTCCTACGAAATCACTGGTGATTTCAAGTTTGTCGGGGCCGACTTCCTGTTTGATCACGTCGAGGGCGCGGAGCGTGATTCGTTCGGTCTCTTCGACCCGTGTCCCGATGGGAGCGCGGAGGCGGATGCGGAGGAGGCGGGCGTCGGTGTCGGGGAAGATTTCCCTGCCGATTGTCGGAAGCAAGATGTATACCAACACTACCGAGGCGGCAAGGTACGCGAGGACTACGGGCCAGCGGAAGCGCAATATCAAGTTCAAATAGTGTTCATAGCCGGAACGGAAGGCGTTGAATAGGCCGTGGTGCTCGGTATCAGGTTTTGAGCGCCGCATTAGCCAGGTGGAGAACACTGGGACTAGCGTGCTCGACAGCAGGTAGGACGCAATCATCGCGAATCCGACTGCGAGCGAGAGGGGAACAAAGAGCTGGCGGGCTACTCCGGTCATGAAGAACGATGGGACGAATACGGCCAAGATGCACAGCATGGAAAGCAGACGCGCGATGGCGGTTTGGCCGGAGGCATCGAGAACGGCGCGGGCGCGGGATAGGCCTGGGCGCATTTGAGTGTGGATGTTTTCGACGGATACGGTGGACTCGTCGACGAGGACGCCGACCGCGAGTGCGAGGCCGCCGAGCGTCATGATGTTGATGGTCTGGCCGGTGCCCCACAGCAGGATCACGGCTCCTAGTAGCGCGAACGGAATGTTCAGAACCACGATCAGCGCGCCGCGCCAATCGCGCAGAAAGATCAGCACAATGAGGCCCGTCAGTGTGGCGCCCAGTAAACCTTCGCTGGCGAGACTACGAACTGAGGTAGCTACGTAAGTCGACTGGTCAAACTCCAGGCGCACGTCAACGTCGTCGGGAACCACTTTTTTGAAACTGGGGATTGCGGCTTTCACTTCGTTGATTACGGTAAGGGTAGAGGAGTCGGCGCGCTTAGTGACTGGTATGTACACCGTGCGCTTGCCGTTGACATGGGCATACGCGGTGACCAGGTCGGTGCCGTTTTCGATGGTGCCGATGTTGCGCAGGTATACGGTGGTGCCTGATGCGGGGCGGATCGGGGTGCTCAGCAGTTCCGAAAGATTGTCGCCTAGCGCGGCGTTGGTGCGCGCGATGCGGTTCACTTTTCCCGCCCAGGTGTTGCCGGAGGGCATCACGAGGGTGGATTTGCTGATCGCGGCGATGGCGAAGTCGGGCGAGATTTGGTACTGGTGCAACTTTTCGGGATCGAGAGTGATGACGATAGTCCGCTGGTTGCCGCCAAAGGGCGGCGGGGCGGAGACGCCGGGAAGGGTTGCGAACAGGGGCCGAACGCGATTGAGGGCGTAATCCTGCAACTCGCCTTGGGTGTGGGTCGAACTGTCAAAGATCAACTGGCCGACTGCCACACTGCCGGCGTCAAAGCGCGTCACAAACGGGGGGACCGTCCCGGGCGGCATGAAGGCACGCGCGCGGTTCACGTAACCGATCGTTTCCGACATGGCCTGATTCATGTCGGTGCCTTGATGAAAGGTGAGCTTCATCAGAGCGGCGCCCTGGATGCTTTTACTCTCGACGCGATCGATTCCGGTGATGTAGAGGAAATGATACTCGTAGTAATAAGTGATGTAGCCTTCCATCTGCGCGGGGTCCATTCCGCCGTAGGGCTGGGCTACATAGATCGCCGGATCGCCGACTTGGGGAAAGATATCGACGGGCATGCGTTGCACCGCGAGGACGGCGAATAACGCTACTGCGATCAATGCGACGACTACCGTGATGGGGCGTGAAAGAGCGGCTAGGACCAGGCGCATTGGTTCACTTACTGACCTGGCTCACGAAAGGTTGCAAGTCTCCGGCGGCGGTTGCGAGTCCGAGCAGGGCGCGCCATACGCCTAGATGGGCTAGCGCGTCATCGATTTCGGCTTGGGTTAGCAGCCGTTGCGCTTCGGCCACTTGATCGATGGTGCCGAGGCCGGATTCATAGCGAGCGGTGGCCTGTTGTGCCGCGGTAAGGGCGGCGGAAATCTGTATGGGTGTATTCATAGCGACGTCTCGTGCGCCGCGAAGTTGCGCTAGGGCGATGTTCCACCGCGCGCGGAGTTCGGTTACGATCTGATCCGAACGTGCGGCTTGCGCGCGAATCGTCGCCGACTGGGCGGCTTCGCGCGCGTGAATCGCGGTGAGATCCATCACGGCGAAAGTCATGCTGAAACCGATGGCGTAGTTCTGGAAATTGGGAGCCAGGCCGTTCAAGCCTCCCAAACGGCCACCGTCGATTTCGTTCCCAGTGCCACGCCCGTAGGCGGAGGCTTGCAGGGAGAATTTCGGGAAATAAGACCGCTCCAAGGCGCGGAGTTGCGCTTTGGCCTGATCCACGCTGGCGTTTTGTTCGGCGGCGATGGGATTCGTGTTGAAATTCGCGGCGGGGGGAGGGGCGTCCGGTGGCAAGCTCAGGAGTCCCTCAGAAGTGACGGTAATCTGAGCGGGGTCCTCGGACACAAATTGCGCCAAGGTGGCTCGCGCTACTTCGACGGCCTGTCGCGCTTGAATCCACTGCGTCCGGGCTGCCGCTAGTTCTGCTTCGGCGCGGGAAGAATCTGCACCGGGGCGTAGTTGCGCGTTGACCACTGCATTGGTGGTTCGCAGAAGGGTCTCGGCGCGATCCACTCCGGCTTGTGCGGCTCGTACAGTTTGTTGCGCGGCGGCTAGCGTGAGATAGGAATCGGCGGCGGCGGTGGCGACCTCGAACTCGGTGCGTTTCAGAGTGGCTGCGGACTGGGCTTTGGACGCTTCCGCGATGTCGACATTTGCTTGACGAAGACCAAAATCAAATGGCTCCCAACTCACCAATCCGCCGATGGCGCTACCCCAGGCGGAACCGAAATTATTCGTGCCGAGGACTGGTCCGGAGATGGAGGGAAACACACTTTGCGGGAGCAGCATTCCGAAGACGTTGTTTCGTGTCGCGCGATTGATCTGGGCCACTCCGTCAACGCGAGGCAGGTAGGCGGTGCGCGCCAGACGGATTCCGGCGGCGGCGGCGTTGATCTGTTCCTGCGACACGCGGATGGATGGGTAATTCTTCGAGGCTTTCTCGACGGCCTGCGAGAGTGTCAGCACGTCGTTAGTCGTATTTTGCGCCGCCGTGAGAATGCAAGAACCGGCCAGTAGGGCCGCAAGATATTTAGTCACTCGATCAATCGCCTTCCATGAGTTCGTGAAAGAGTTCGCGGACCTTATTCTTGGCCGCTTTCAGGGCTCTTCGTCCGAGAGGAGTGGCGCGGTAAACCTTGCGGCGCGATTTGCCATTCGTCTGCTCAGAGGAATGCAGGTAACCTTTTCGTTCCAAACCGTGAAGCAGGGGATAAAGGGTCCCAGGGCTAATGCGGTAGCCGTGGCGGGTCAGTTCTTCAATCATGCCCAGCCCGAAAATTGGCTCTTCCGCAGCGTGGTGCAATACGTGAAGGCGGATTAGGCCTGAATAGAGGTCTTTATCGTCGAGCACCGTATTAGGATCGGATTTCATTATCGACAGCCGATGACGAAATACGAGTATCACAAACCGCCGAAGCTTGTGTCAAGAGATGGCAAAACTCTCGGGTTTGAAAGTTTAGCGCCTACGACTAGGGGAAATACTTCATCTGTGGAACGCGTTTGCGCATCGTCATTTTTCCGGGGGCGCGCCTTTCGCGGCCAAAATGAAGAACGGAATTGCTAAGAACTGCAGAATGAAGCCCGACTGCAAGGTTCAAGAGTCTGTATCAAAACCGTATCAAAACCTTATCTCTTGCAACGGCTGGGGATAACCACTGAGCGAAAGCAGATTCCCCAAGTTATTAGAAAGACTAGGAATCAGAACGAAAGTATGTAACGGTTGGAAACCCGAAAGGTGCTTAGGAGGCGGCCGCTCTATCCATCTGAGCTACGTCCCCGCACACGATCCGATTGTAGCAAGGCGCTAGTGCCGCGTGGCTTGCGGCCATCGTTCGAAACCCTTGCGGGCGATGTCTTTGCGGTAATGCATTCCCGCGAAATGGATCTGTTCGACGGCTGCGTAGGTGTTGCGGACGGCGCTGGCAAGATCTGGGCCGGAAGCAGTAACGCCGAGGACGCGGCCGCCGGAAGTCTCGAGACCTTGCGGACCGAGCCTGGTGCCGGCGTGGAACACTTGGACGTTGTCAGCCTTGGCAGCGGCGTCAATTCCGGTGATCTGGTCACCGCTTCGGACTTGACCTGGATAGCCCTGCGCCGCGAGAACCACACAAACGGAAGGCTCTGGCCTCCACTGGAGCGTCGTCCCTTGCAGGTTCCCCGCAGCCGCGCGCAGAAGAGCTTCACCGAAGCCGCCCTCTAGGCGATGCATCAGAGGTTGCGTCTCGGGGTCGCCGAGACGGACGTTAAACTCGATAACCTTGGGACCGTCGGTAGTCATCATCAGGCCGGCGTAGAGAAAGCCGGTGAAATTCGTGGCGCGGACGGTGGGTTCGATAATGGTGTCGAGGATCCGCTGGGTATCGGCGCCGGAGACGATGCGGCCGTCGCAATAGGCTCCCATGCCGCCGGTGTTGGGGCCGGTGTCGTCGTCGTAAACGGTTTTGTGATCCTGAGTGGCTTCGAGCGGGACCACGCTGCGGCCGTCGCTGACGACGATGAAGCTCACTTCTTCGCCGCGGAGAAATTCTTCTATCACCAGACGCGGACCGAGCGAGTGAACGGCGGCCTCGGCTTCCAGGCGGCTTTGGGCGATGATGACGCCTTTGCCTGCAGCCAGTCCGTCAGCCTTCACCGCAACCGGATAATCGAATTGCGAGAGAGCCTGAATGGCCGCTTCCGCGGATTCGGTGCGGACGAAGCGTGCGGTTGGAATGCCGACACGCTGCATGAACTCCTTGGCGTAGATCTTGCTGCCTTCGAGCTGCGCGTTCTTTTGCGTGGGTCCAAAGATGGTTAGTCCTCGGGCGCGGAATTGATCTACGATCCCAGCGACCAGCGGGACTTCGGGTCCGACTACGGTGAGATCGGGCGCAACCGATTCCGCTACGCTCAGGTATTCGGTGGACGGCAGGATTGTGGCGACCTGCGCAATTCCAGGGTTGCCGGGAGCGGAGAAGATCTTGTGTCCTTCGCGGGAGAGGCGCCAGGCGATGGCGTGTTCACGGCCGCCACTACCAATCACTAAAATTTTCACTGTGAAGTGCTAGTTTAGCGCGTTCCGTTAGAATGGAAAGGCAGTGGCTACTCATTATGATGTGATTGTCGTCGGTGCCGGACATGCCGGCTGCGAAGCTGCGCGGGCGTGTGCTCGGCTGGGCTTAAAGACGGCGATGATCACGATGAATCTGGACTTGATCGCGCAGATGTCGTGCAATCCGGCGATCGGAGGCATCGCCAAGGGTCATCTGGTTCGCGAAATTGATGCGCTGGGTGGGGTGATGGGTGAAGTCACGGACGCGGTGGGCATCCAGTTCCGGTTGCTCAATACCAGCCGCGGTCCGGCGGTGTGGTCGCCGCGCGCGCAGTGCGATAAGAAGCAATACCGCGTGAAGATGCGGGAAATGCTAGAAAAAGAGCCGAATCTCCGAATATTGCAGGCGGAGGTAGCTCAACTCCTCATTTCTAACAGTCGAGTTTATGGAGTTCTATTGCGGGACGGCCGGCAAATCGATAGTGGGGCTGTCATAGTCACCACCGGAACATTTTTGAACGGGCTGGCCCACGTAGGCGAGCAAACCTATAGCTGCGGGCGCAGCGGAGAGGCATCTTCGAATCTCTTGGGCGATCAACTTCGCACCCTCGGGTTGGAGTGGAAGCGACTGAAAACTGGCACCCCCCCGCGCTTGGATGGGCGGACGATCGAATGGTCCCAGTTTGAACCGCAATACGGGGATGTGGTTCCGACTCCTTTCTCCTTCTTAACCAATAAAATAGAGAGGGAGCAAGTGCCTTGCTTCATCACCTACACGACACCTGAATCCCATCGGGTGATTCGCGATAACATTGGGCGTTCCCCGCTCTACAGCGGTCAGATCGAAGGGGTCGGACCTCGCTATTGCCCCTCGATCGAAGACAAAATCGTCAAGTTTCCGGATAAGAATCGCCATCAGATTTTTCTGGAGCCCGAGGGCTTGGATACCAACGAAATCTATGTGAATGGGATGTCGACCAGCATGCCGATTGACGTCCAATCACGCGTACTGGCGTCCATACCGGGGCTAGAAAATGCGGAGATGGTCCGGCCCGGCTACGCCATCGAGTACGATGCGATTGATCCTCGGGAACTTACTCATTCTTTGCAGGTTAAGTCTTTCTCTGGGCTATTTTTGGCTGGTCAAATCAATGGCACTTCGGGCTACGAAGAAGCGGCTTGCCAGGGGCTGATTGCGGGTGTGAACGCTGCCTGTTATGTCGGGAATCGTGAACCGCTTGTCGTGGGCCGAACCGAAGGCTATACCGGGATCTTGATTAGCGATTTGGTGTTGCAAGGCGCCGACGAGCCCTATCGTATGTTCACTTCCCGCGCGGAGTTCCGACTGCACCTGCGGATCGATAACGCTGATGAGCGTCTAACACCGGTTGGACGCAGCATCGGCTTGGTCTCGGACGGGCGTTGGGCCGTTTATCAACGTAAAGAGGCGCAAAAACAAACTCTGCGTGCGTTTTTCGAGTCAAAGCCGCAGCAGGCGGCTTGGCTGCGCCGACCCGAGTCCAAAATCCAGGAACTGGATTTGGATGGTGAATTCGGACGGGATGCGCAGACGACCGTTGAGACTGAAATAAAATACGCCGGATATATTGCTCAGCAAGACCGCCAGGTTCGCCAGCTGCGCGCCGCCGAACGTCGTGGCATCCCCGACGCCTTCGTATATTCCGACATACCAGGGCTGTCGAGCGAAGTGCGCGAGAAACTGGAGCGCGTTCGACCACAGACATTGGGCCAAGCTGGTAAGATTCCGGGAGTTACCCCCGCGGCCGTGGCCGTTTTAGATGTCTATTTGAGCGTCGACCGCCAAAATGGAAGACTTTAAGTCGCTTTTGGGACTAGAGTTTTCCCTTTACGGCGCACTCACCGGCGACCAACTGGTCCTCTTAGAACAGCACTATCACTTGTTGTTACGCTGGAATCAGAAAATGAACTTAACGCGAATCACGAGCGTGGTGGATTCTGTGCGCTATCACTATTGTGAGTCGCTCTATCTCGCACGATGTCTCCCTAAGGGCGCCCTTCGGATAGTCGATATCGGCTCCGGTGCAGGATTTCCCGGTATTCCGGTCGCAATTTATCGACCTGATTGCGAAGTTCATCTGGTGGAATCGCATCAGCGGAAAGCAGTGTTCCTCAGCGAAGCTACCCGTAATTTGCCGAACACCCGCGTTTTCAGTATTCGCGCCGAAGACGTGACAGAGAGCTACGATTGGATGATTTCAAGGGCTGTGCGGCCGGACGATATCTTGAAGTTGAGGCTAGCGCCGAATGTTGCTGTTCTTGGCACCGAAGGCGAGAAGCTCCCTTGGGGCGAATCGCGGGCGTTGTTCCACGTGAAACATTAGAACCTTGTTCCACGTGAAACTATGCCATGTTATGATCTGAACCGTGGGAAAGATCATCGCAATCAGTAACCAAAAAGGGGGCGTTGGTAAAACCACAACCGCGATTAATCTCGCTGCCTCCTTAGCTGCCAACGACTTGCCTGTCTTGCTTGTCGATTGCGATCCGCAGGGAAACACCACCACGGGCTTGGGTATTGAAAAACAGGCTGAGACACTTACGCTGTATAACGCACTTCTTCAAGGGGCGTCCTTGGAAGACGTTATTGTGAAAACGCAGTGCGAGGGCCTGGACCTGGTGCCGGCCGACAAGAATCTGGTAGCGGCGAATTTGGATTTGGTAGACGATCCGCGCCGCGAATTCCGGCTAACGAAGGTCTTAGAGTCGGTTCGAGACCGCTATCGGTATATACTGATTGACTGCCCGCCTGCCCTTGATCTATTGACATTAAACGCTTTAGTGGCCTCTGATTCCGTGTTGGTACCGATCCAATGTGAATTCTTCGCCCTGGAAGGCATCTCGCAGTTGATTGATACCGTTGAACGAGTTCGAGAGACCTTTTCGCGGCCCCTAAAGCTTGAAGGCATCCTTCTAACGATGTACGACGATCGCACCAACCTGGCACGACAGGTAGCCGACGATCTCAAGGATTTCTTTGGTAATGAAGTACTTACAACCGTAATTCCGCGCAGCATTCGCCTCGCCGAAGCCCCCAGTTATGGGAAACCCATCCTGATGTACGATCCGCGCTCGAAGGGAGCGGAAAGCTACATTAGACTCGCCAAGGAGATCCTGGAAAATGAACGAAGCAGTCGAGAAGCAACGCAAAGCGCTGGGTAAGGGGCTGTCGGCGCTGCTTCCGGGCAGGGGATCGGGGCAAGGAGGCACTGCGGCCGCCGTGGCGGTGGCCGCTCCCAACGTGGCGCCGGCAACCACGCTGCCGATCGACGCGATTCACCCCAATCCGATGCAACCGCGCGTCGTGTTCCAGCCTGATCGTCTGGAGGAGCTCGCGGCTTCGATTCGAGCCAACGGAATCATACAACCGCTGATTGTCCGCCACCATCAAGGGCAATACCAGCTGATTGCAGGCGAGCGGCGCTGGAGGGCCTCCAAACTCGCCGGTTTAAAGGATGTGCCAGTGGTGATTCAAGAGGTCGCGGATCCCCTATTGCTTGAGCTAGCGCTCATCGAAAACATCCAGCGCGAGGACCTGAACGCTATCGAAACGGCGCACGCCTATGAACGTCTAGGGCGTGAGTTGGGGTTGTCGCAAGAGGAAATTGGCCGCCGCACTGGTAAGGATCGCACCTCCATCACTAACGCACTGCGACTTCTGAAGTTGCCCACCGAGGTTCAACTGCTCTTGGCGGAACACAGGCTTTCGATGGGACACGCCCGTGCAGTCCTCGGGCTACCTACCGCGGAACAGCAAATAGAAGTTGCTGAAAAGGCGGCGGCGCAAGGGCTCTCGGTACGGCAGGTTGAGGCGCTGGTTCAAGATCTCACCTCTGATCGGCCCAGAACGGGTCACAAGAAGGAAACCGTTATTGACCCTAATGTCAGAGCTGCGGTCGAGGAGTTGGAAAGGGCCCTCGGCACACGCGTTCGGATCGTCGAATTAAGCGAGCAGCGGGGACGGATCGAGATCGAATATTTCTCCCAGGCGGAACTCGACCGCCTGTTTCAGCAAATCACTGGAAGAAACTAAGATTTGGTGCCGGTGGTAGGACTCGAACCTACGACCTACGGATTATGAGACCGTCGCTCTAGCCACCTGAGCTACACCGGCGCACTCACCAGCGTAGGCAGTGCGTTACGCTACTGTCAAGTATAAATATAACAAGACCTGAATATCTTTTGTAGGTTTTGCCACATGTGCTGGTCTACAATCTGAAGTAGTGTCAGCACCGGCTGTCGAATTTACGAGCGTATCGAAGAGTTATTCCATCTACAACGCGCCCGGCGACCGTCTTAAGGAACTCGCCACCTTCCAGCGCCGTCAATTTCATCAAGATTATTGGGCGCTGCGCGACGTGACGTTTGAAGTTGGCCGGGGCGAAACCTTCTGCATCGTCGGCGAGAATGGCTGCGGCAAGAGCACCCTGCTACAGATCTGCGCGGGAATTCTGCAGCCTACCTCCGGCACGGTGAAGGTCAACGGTAGGATCGCGGCACTGCTGGAACTCGGCGCCGGATTCAATCCCGAATTCTCGGGCCGCGACAACGTCTATCTGAACGCTGCGATTCTCGGATTCTCAGCGAAGGAAATGGATCGCAAGTTCGCGGACATCGCGGAATTCGCGGAAATCGGCGATTTCATGAACCAGCCAGTCAAAACCTATTCGAGCGGGATGGTGGTCCGCCTGGCCTTCGCGGTTGCAATCAACGTCGATCCTGAAGTTCTGCTGGTGGATGAAGCGCTGGCCGTGGGTGATGTGTACTTCCGGCAGCGATGCCTCCGCAAAGTTCACGAGCTTCGTTCGCGTGGAGTTACCATCCTGTTCGTTTCGCACGCTACCGGCGAAGTGAAAGCTCTTGGCGACCGCGCCCTTTGGCTGGAACGCGGCCAGATCATGGCCCAGGGAACCACGGAGCGCGTAGTTTCCCAGTATCTCGCCGCCATGGCCGAGAAAGACGCGAAATACCAGGCGCTCGATATCGTCCATCACCCGCACGAAGCCAGCGCCGCGCCAGCGGAAATCATCGATGAAATTCCGAACATCGACTATCGTTATGGCGATGGCCATGCCGAGATCCTAGGCATCGCCGTCTGTGACGATTCCGGCCGCCGCTTGAGTCTACTCGCGCCGGATTCGGCCATCGTCGTACGCATCAGTGTTCGCGCGAAGAGCAATCTGGACCGGCCCATCGTCGGCATCACCTTTCGCGATCAACGCGGTGTGGATTTGGCCGGCTCGAATACGGAAAGTGAGGGTTGCCCGCTCTCGCCGCTCATGGCGGGCGAAGTCTGCACGGTGGATTTCCACCTCAGCATTCCGACGCTCTACTCAACATCAATCTCGTTCTCGCCGGCCGTTGCGAACGGAACCCTGGAGCGGTTTAACGTCTGCGACTTTATCGACAATGCCGTCGTGCTACAGATGATGCCACCCGATGGTCCCATGTACGGACACTTCCGCTTTCGCTGCCGCGTGGAAGTGAACTCGCGAATCGGCGCGGGAGCCGCCGCGCTGTGATCGAGTTCACAGGCGAGCGCGTTATCCCGGGTCAGGTAGATCCCGACCTGTGGGCAGAACATATTTCCCGTTATGCCTTCGCTTCGCGCTTTGCTCCCGAAGCGCTGGTTCTAGATGTGGGATGCGGCGCGGGCTATGGGACTGCCGAGCTGGCTAGCCGGGCGCGTTTCGCAATTGGTATCGACTTGGCACCGGAGGCGATCACTCACGCCACATCGACCTATACATTGCCGAATATTCGCTTCGTTCCTGGTTCCGCCTTAGCGTTGCCCTTTGCCAACGAGTCTTTCGAGCTCGTGACCGCGTTTGAAGTCATCGAACATCTCACCGATTGGCGCTCTCTATTGTCGGAAGCCAAGCGTCTGCTGCACCCAGACGGTGTTTTTCTGGTTTCGACACCGAATAAGGACTATTACACAGCCTCCCGAGGGTCCGCGGGACCCAATCCGTTTCACACTCACGAATTCGAGTTCGATGAATTCCGTACTGTTCTCACAGAGTTTTTCCCGCACTGCACGGTCCTGCTGCAAAATCATGTCGAGGCCTTCGCATTTTATGAGCACGGCAAGACTTCGACCATCGATGGACGGATGGACGGCGTGCGCGGGACTCCACAGGAGGCGCACTTCTTTCTGGCCGTGTGCTCCCTTCATAGTTGGCCGCCGTCGCCCGGTTTTCTCTTCGTCCATCAAGGCTCCAACGTCCTGCGTGAGCGCGAGAAACACATCGAGAGCCTGCAACACGAATTGCTCGAAGCGCGCCAACAATATGCCGCCTTGCACGGCAAACACGAAGAATTAACCGTTCATCTGGAGGAGCAGAACCGGTGGGCGCTGCGGACTGAGGAAGAGCTTGCGGCCGCGCGCCGCGATTTGACCACTGTACTCGAAAACCTGGCCGCCGCCGAGAACATGGTCATCGAGCGAACCCATTGGGCACAGAGGCTCGCCGCTGAAGTACAGGATTTGGGGATGCAGGTGGAAGACTTCAAGGGCCGGCTCAACTTGTGGAGGTCTTCGCGCTGGACCAAGGTGGGCCGCAAGCTGAATCTGGGACCGGATCTCGACCAATCGCCAACCAAGGGTGATGCAAACGGTGGCGGCAGTTAGACCCGGCGCCATTCGGCGCATTATCACAGGACTCCCGCTGGCCATCCTCTCACCGGTCTTGCTTCTGCTAGCGGCAATTGGTCTGGCAC
>Ga0105248_10004746_pt1 | contig 15049 bp, 18 predicted proteins | sample KBSS34metaG_FD_81524 | JGI IMG/M metagenome (GOLD analysis project Ga0105248, IMG submission 81524) | Switchgrass rhizosphere microbial communities from Kellogg Biological Station, Michigan, USA - KBS S3-4 metaG | ecosystem: Host-associated > Plants > Roots > Rhizosphere > Soil | place...
GCAAGGCCGATCTACTCATCCTGGATCGCGATCCCATCGTCGATATCGGCAACCTGCGGAGCATTCAGCAGGTCATGGTGCGGGGCCACCTCATGTCGACCGACTCGCTGCGCAGTCACTGGTAGCGATGTCGCTCACGCGTATCGTCCTTGGCTGGCTCGCCACCAGCGCCTGGTTCGCGCTCGCCGAACTGGTGCTCGAACGACTCAAGGGTCCGACGGTCACCAGCCGCGGCCCGGCACCAAAGTGGGCGCCAGTGGTCGAGGGTCTCCTGTTCACGCTCCTGGGATCGCTCTGGTTTGGGAGCTTCGGTCCCGGCCGCGGGGGATGGATCCTGCTCTTCGTGCTGCTCGGCCTCCTGCTGGAGCTGCCGGCACGGCTCCGGGATGCCGTCCAGAGGGCACAGCCGAAGGGACTCGCGGCGGCCGTGGGAATCTCGGTCCTGCGGTGGGCAATAGCCGGAGGGATTCTGGCGGCGTTGATGTAGGAGCAGGTTATCTTCGCGGCGTGAACACCATCAGGCTCACAAGCCTTTCACACGGAGCGGGATGTGCGTGCAAGCTCGGTCCCGCCGAGCTGGCGCAGGTCCTACGGCATGTCCCGCAGGTAACCGACGGCGCGCTGCTGGTCGACGCCTCGACCAGGGATGACGCTGCGGTCTATCGTCTCTCTCCCGACCGGGCACTCGTGGCCACGGTCGACTTCTTCACCCCCATCGTGGACGACGCAGGCGACTGGGGCGCCATCGCGGCTGCGAACGCGCTGAGTGATGTCTATGCGATGGGCGGGACTCCGCTCCTCGCGTTGAACATCACGGCGTGGCCCCGCGACACCCTCCCGCTCGAACTGCTTGGTGAGGTACTGGCCGGTGCCGCTTCCGTGTGCCGCGAGGCGGGATGCCTGGTAGCGGGCGGCCATACCGTGGATGATCCGGAACCCAAGTTCGGGATGGCCGTGATCGGGGATGTGCATCCGGATCGGATGCTCACGAATGCCGGCGCGCGCGCCGGGGACCTGCTGGTGCTCACCAAGCCGATCGGCACCGGCGTCCTCACCACCGCCTTCAAGCGGGACCTGTGCAGTGCCCACGCCCTCGTTCCGGCCGTGGCGTCGATGCGGATGCTGAACGCGGGCGCCGCGCGCGCGGCGGTGCGGGCGGGCGTCCAGGCCGCGACCGACGTCACCGGGTTCGGCCTGCTGGGTCACCTGCACAACATGCTGGTGGCGAGCGGCATCCGGGCCGAACTCGACGCCGACGCAGTACCGCTCTTCCCTGGCGTCCGCGATCTCGTGGCTCGTGGCGCGATTGCCGGTGGCACGCGGCGGAACCTCGAGGCCCGAGGCGACACGGTCTGGGGTGGGGACGTAAGCGACACCGACCGTATCCTCTGCGCCGACGCCCAGACCTCTGGTGGTCTCCTGCTTGCGGTCGCCGAGGACGACGCCGGCGCGCTGCAGCGGGAGCTCGCGCTGGAGGGCACCCTGGAGCAGGCGATCATCGGGCGTTGCCTCACTGGCACGGCGGGAGGCATTCGCGTCGTGACCAGCCGGTGAGCATGCGCTGGACCCAGGAGCGCATGGACCGCTTGGAGTCGGCTGCGCGGCGGGGCCTTCGCGTCACGATCGCGCGGCGCGGCTCCGAGTACGTCGTTGTCGCGCGGCGCCTCGCGGTGGTGAACCGGCAGGAATCGTTCATCGGGTTCCTTCCCATGACCGGCGAGGAGCTCACCTTCGCGCTCGACGACATCGACGCCTTCGAGGTGATCGGCTTGTGACCCGGATCGCGGTGGTCCACCTCGATGAGAGCTGTCTCGGCAATGGTCGCGAGGGATCGACGCCGGGTGGTGCCGGCGGCCTGATCGAGGTGCGCACCGGCAGGGGTATTGAGCGGCGCGATGTGCTCGTGGGCGACCCCGACACCACCAACAACCGGATGGCGCTCACCGGCGCCATCACCGTCCTGGAGCTGATGGCGCGCAAGGAAAGCCGCTTTCGCGTGCTGTTCGTGTCCGACTCCGAGTACCTCGTGAAGGGCATTCGCGAGTGGGCGCCCGGCTGGGAGCGCCGGGGATGGACCCGCAAGGGCGGCGCGATCGAGAACCTCGAGTTGTGGCAGTCGCTCGTCTCGGCGGCGCGGCGGCACGAGGCGCAGTGGACATGGGTGCGGGGCCACAAGGGGCACGCCAAGAACGAGTATGCGAACGACCTGGCGGTGAAGGCGGCGAGGGAGCAGGTCACCTCGGATGGCGCCGTGACATCGGGCTTCGACGCCTGGATCGCAGCCAGGCGGGAGAAGAAGCTCTACCTCGACTACGATGCGGATGCCGCCTTCACCAGGCTGGAGGAACGACTCGCCCGGGGCGAGAGGTTCCTCCTGCGCGAGGAAGCCTAGGTCGCAGTCACCCGGGCGGACAGCGATAGCCCGCGGCCCGTCCACTGCAGCATCACCAACGAACACGCCCGCAGCCCACGCCTTTGGAACGGCCTCCGGCACAGCCAGGGACGCCGGGCCGGGAGGTCATTCAGCGTCGACCGGAGGGGGCCAGGTGTGTAGGTTCACGACACATCCTGGAATCGTGCCGGCCCCGGGGGAGGAACTGCGTGCAGGACATCGAACGCCTATTTCGTCATCTCACCCGCACTATTCAGGCGGTCGATCCCGCACGGCTGCAGCAACCGCTGAGTATCGGTGAGCTGGTGTCGCGGTTCGTACCATACCGCACGAGCCGGCGAGCGCTTGGCGTCGAGTCGAGTGAGGACTACGAGCTTCTGCTCCTGCGTTTTGCGAGCGGTGAGGGCGGCTTCGCGAACACCGAGCCGGATCCCGTACGGATGCGCTTTGCGAAAGAAGTGCGCAGCCCCAACCCCGACTTGTCGGTCCTGCGGGAGTTTCGTGATGCGGTGTTCATCCTGCAGCCGATCCCGCTGGCTCGCGTGCTATCAGGGCAGACCGAGGACGATGTCTACGCCCCGCCCCCCCGCCCGGCACCATTGCCTCCGCCGGAGATGGTGCAAGCTGTCGAGCAGATGGACGCTGGGCTGGACGTGTTGGAACCGCTGCCATTCGACGCCGTGCGGACGGTGCCAGCGGCGGCGACGACGCCGGCCGAAGTGCTCGACGTGCCACCGGTGCCGGAGTCACCGGCGGCACCGGTTGCGCCAGCGGTGCGCTGCAGTTTCTGCGGCGGCTCGCTACCGACTGGGCGTGCCGTGCACTTCTGTCCTCACTGCGGGCAATCCCAGTTGCAGGGGCAGTGTCCGCGCTGCAAGGCGGAGGTCGAGTACGGCTGGCGTCACTGCGTCAGCTGCGGCACCGGGCTCAGCTTCGACGGCTGACCCCGCAACGAGGCCCACATGACCAGCCCCGATATCGTCTTCCTGAGTGGCGCCCGCACCGGCTTCGGCGCGTTCGGGGGTGCACTCAAGTCGCTCTCCGCCACCGACCTCGGTGTCGTCGCCGGCACGGCTGCCATCGAGAGCAGCGGTCTCGATGCCGACGCCATCGATCACGTCGTGATGGGCAACGCTCAGCAGACCTCGGCCGACGCGATCTACCTCGCGCGACACATCGGGCTGCGGAGCGGATGCCGGATCGAGACACCCGCGCTCTCCGTGAACCGGCTCTGCGGCTCGGGGTTCGAGGCGGTGGTGCAGGCCGCACAACAGATCAGGCTGGGCGAGTCGCGCGCTGTGCTCGCCGGCGGCACCGAATCGATGAGCCAGGCGCCGCACGTGGTGCGGGGCGCGCGCTGGGGCCTGAAATTCGGCCAGGAGACCCAGATGGAGGACTCGCTGTGGGAAGCGCTGCGCGACAGCTGGTGCGACACCGCGATGGCGGAGACGGCGGAGAACCTCGCGCGGGAGTATGGCATCGACCGCGCGGCGGTGGATGCCTACGCGCTCTTGAGCCAGCAGCGCGCACGCGATGCATGGGCGGCCGGTGCATTCACCGATGAACTCGCGCCGGTCACGCTCACCGACCCGAAGACGAAGCAGCCGGTATCATGGGCGCGCGACGAGCACATGCGGCCCGACTCGACCGCCGAGGGACTCGCGAAACTGGCGCCGGCGTTCCGGAAGGACGGTGTCGTGACCGCCGGCAACGCATCGGGACTGGCTGATGGCGCCGCGGCAATGGTGGTGGCCGACGCGGAACTGGCCCGCGAACGCGGCTTGAAACCGCTCGGCCGCCTGGTCGCGTACGCGGTGGCGGGCGTCGAGCCCTCCCTCATGGGGATCGGTCCGGTCCCGGCGGCGCGCGCCGCCCTTGGGCGGGCAGGCCTCACGCTCGCGCAGATGGACCTGGTGGAAGTGAACGAGGCGTTCGCGGCGCAGTACCTGTCCGTGGAGAAGGAACTCGGGCTGGATCGCACACGCACCAACGTCGATGGTGGTGCCATAGCGATCGGCCATCCACTCGGTGCCAGCGGAGCCCGGATCCTGGTGCACCTGCTGCACGCGCTGCGTCGCCGGGGCGGACGCTACGCCCTCGGCAGCGCCTGCATTGGTGGCGGCCAGGGCATCGCCGTCATCGTCGAAGTCATCGACTGAAGGGAAGCCACAATGGAACTTCTGTTGCCGGCGCTGCTGCTGGTCGTCGGCTACTCCTTCGGGAGCCTCAGGGTGCTGCGTCAGTACGAGCGCGGCGTGTCGTTCTTCCTGGGCAAGTACTGGGGCACCAAGGGGCCGGGCCTGACGTTCGTGCCGCTCGGCTTTGCCCAGATGAAGCGCATGACGCTCCGGACGGTGGCGCTCGACATTCCGGCACAGGACGTCATCACCCGGGACAACGTCTCGGTCAAGGTGAATGCGGTGCTGTACATGCGGGTCCTCGACCCGGCCAAGGCGTTCATCGAGATCGAGGACTATCTCTACGCAACGAGCCAGCTTTCGCAGACGACCCTGCGCTCCGTCCTCGGCGAGGTGGAGCTGGACGAGCTGCTCGCCGACCGGGAGAAGATCAACGCGGTGCTCAAGAAGATCATCGACGAACGCACCGATCCGTGGGGCATCGAGGTTTCGGCGGTCGAGGTGAAGGACGTGGACCTGCCCGACCAGATGAAGCGCGCGATGGCGCGGCAGGCGGAGGCCGAGCGCGAGCGGCGGGCCAAGGTGATCGCGGCACAGGGTGAGCTGCAGGCGTCGGCCACGCTGGCCGATGCCGCGCGGATGCTCGCGTCGGAGCCGGTGTCGCTGCAGCTTCGCTACCTCCAGACGGTCACCGAGATCGCGGCCGAGAACAACTCGACCACGATCTTCCCGCTCCCCATGGACCTGCTCCGCCCGTTCATGGACATGGCCGACCGCGCGGCACGAATGAGGGACGACAAGGCGGCTGCTGCCCTGCCGGCGTCCCCCGCGGCACTGCCGTCGGGCGACCGGCCGATGCCCGCCCATGAACTCGGTGACCTGATGCAGCGACTCAGGGAACAGGCGCTCCAGGAGGAATCCGGGCAACATGGGAAGTGAGTTGACGCCGAAATTCGACGAGGAGGCACTGCAGCGGATCCTGCAGCGCGCAGCGCAGCTGCAGGCCGACGAGCGTGACGTCTCCGGTTCGCTTGACCGCAACGAGGTGCTGGCGCTGGGCCGGGATGTCGGCATTCCGGAGCGCTACCTGCGGCAGGCCATGCTCGAGGTCCAGGCACACGAGGCTCCCGAGCCGGACGGCTGGCTGGACGAAATGGTCGGGGGTGCATCGGTACATGCGGAGCGGGTGGTGCGTGGTGATCCACTCGCCATCGAGGAGTCGCTGGTGCGCTACCTCGAGACGGAGGAAGTCTTCGGCGTCATCCGGCGTACCGAGGGTCAGCTGATGCTCGAGCCCGTGAGCGGGTGGCACGCGGCTGTGCGCCGCGCGACCAGCGGAAGGCGATTGATGCTGCAGAAGGCAGAGAGCATCTCGGCCACGATCGTGCCGCTCGAGCCGGGGTTTTGCCAGGTGTCACTGCGGGCAAGCCTGCGGAACCTTCGCTGGGGATATATCGGCGGCGCGGCAGCACTCGTGTCGGTGGCTGTCGCCGGCACGGTAATACTCGGCGCACTGAATGCTTTCTGGCCCGTGCTGCTGATGCCGCTGCCCGGCGCCTTCGGTTTCTCCTGGGCCATCGGCAAGTCGTACCGTACCGTTGCCGAGCGTGCCCAGCTCGGACTCGAATGTGCGCTGGACCAGGCCGAGCGGGGTACGGTACGCTCTTCACACCAGCTTCCCGGGCGGAAGACAGGGCTCCTCGACACCGTCATCTCCGAAATCGAGACCCTGGTCACCAACCGTACACCCCGATCCGGGAGTTCCCCGCGGAACAAGCCGTGACCGGTATCCGCTCCGTTGGGGTCGTCGGAGCCGGCCTCATGGGCGCGGGCATCGCGCAGGCGACCGCGACAGCGGGCTTCGATACGCTCCTGCAGGACGTGGAGGAAGGGGCCCTCAAGCGGGCGCGCGCCGGGATCGAGAAGTCCACCGCGAAGTTCGTCGAGAAGGGACAGCTCACCGCCAGCGCCCGCGAGGCCGCGATCGCGCGAGTGAGGACCACCACGGACCTCGGCGCCATGTCAGGCGTGGACCTCACGATTGAGGCCGTTCCGGAAGATGCGCCGACGAAGATCCATCTGTTCCAGTCACTCAATTCCCTGTGCCCCCACCACACCGCATTCGCATCAAATACCTCGAGTATCAGCATCGGGGCCTTGGCTGCGGCCAGTGGCCGGCCGGACCGGTTCGTGGGGCTGCACTTCTTCAACCCCGTCCCGCTCATGCCGCTGGTCGAGGTGATCCGCGGCGCCGAAACGTCGCCGACGATATACGCTGCCGCCCTCGATTTCGTTCGACAACTTGGCAAGGAGACGGTGGAAGCGCGCGACGTCCCGGGTTTCGTGGTGAACCTGCTGCTCGTGCCCTTCCTGTTCGACGCAGTTCGGGCGCTGGAGCGCGGGGTGGCGAGCACCGTCGACATCGACCGGGGCATGGTGCTGGGCTGCGGCCACCCGATGGGTCCGCTCACCTTGCTGGACTTTGTCGGGCTCGACACCGTCGTGCGGATCGGCGAGATCATGTACTCGGGTTACGGCGAGGAGCGCTACGCGCCGCCGGCATTGCTGAAGCGCATCGTCGCGGCAGGATCGCTCGGGAGGAAGAACGGCAAGGGGTTTTACGACTACTCGGTTGCGCCTCCGGTAGCGGCAGGTCTTCCGTGAGGAGAGTACGTCGCGGGCTCCCACCGTCCTGCCGTCCTGTCACCTTGCCGCTGGTCTTCCTGTCGCTCGTCGCGTGCAATCCCAACACGACGCGACCCCGGATCGTCCCCTTCCCCGAGGATGCGTCTATCGAGGTGCATGCGAAGATCCCGGCGGCAACCGAACGCCTGATCCGCGCACTGACGGTAGACAGCATTCCGATCGCGGCACAGTCGACGCGCGATGGGTGGGTCGAGACGCCCTGGCTGAGCGCCGAAACGCTTCGCCCGACGGACGCTCGGCCGATCGGGACCGATATCGTGCGGATACGCGGATGGGTAAACCCGGCAAAGGAGGGCTTCTCGACCATCATCGTCGAGGCAGCCTACCGGCCCTATGCCGATCCTTCGCTTCCCGGCCGCGAGCTCGAGCGCCCCGTACCGAAAGACCACCCGGCGCAGGTAAGGCTCGACAGCATGCTCGCGCGGATCCCGAAAGGTCGCAGTGCTTCGGCAACCCTGGTACCGGTACACGACTCGACGTCCCAGAAGCCGGACTCCTCACACTAACGACAGCGAGCTCAATGACTTCCCCCAGTCCAGGCCGGCTACCGCGCAGCATCGGGCTTTGGAGCGCCATCGCCGTGGTCATCGGTTCGACCATTGGGTCGGGCATTTTCCGCTCCCCGGCCGGCATCGCCGAGCGCCTTCCCGGACCGGTGCCGATGCTCTCGGTGTGGGTGCTTGGTGGCATCTTCGCCCTCTGCGGCGCGCTGACCCTTTCCGAGGTATCGAGCGCGATACCGGAGACTGGTGGACTATATGCCTTCCTGCGTAATGGCTGGGGACGCCTCTATGGCTTCCTGTTTGGGTGGGCGCAACTCGTGATCATCCGGGCAGCGTCGCTCGGTGCCATCTCGATCACCTTCGCTGAGTATGCCATACGGGTGCTGGGGTACGATCCACGGGTAGCGCCCTATGACACGTACTCGCACCGGCTCGCTGCCGTGGCGATCGTGGTGACGGCGACCTTCAACATCGTCGGAGTGAAGTGGGGCGCCCTGGTCACGAACCTCACCACCCTCGCCAAGTATGGCGGGCTCATGTTCATCATCATCCTGGCCCTGACCCTGGGGCTGCCGGAGACTGGCGGGCACTTCACCCCCGCGGTGCCGCCAGGGAGTTTCTCGATTGCCCCGTTCGGGCTGGCGCTGGTGGCCGTGCTCTGGGCCTACGACGGGTGGGCCGACCTGACCTTTGCCGCCGGCGAGATCAAGGATCCGCAGCGTAACCTGCCGCGGGCCCTTATCGGCGGCACCATGGCGGTGATCCTCATCTATGTGCTGGCTAACGTCGCCTACCTCTCGGTGCTCGACGTGAACGAGATCCGGAGCTCCAAACTGGTTGCGGCGGACGTGGCAGAGCGGCTGATCGGGCGAAAGGGCGTGATCTTCGTGTCGGTGACGGTCATGCTTTCGACCTTCGGGACGCTGAGCAGCGTACTGTTGACCTCGCCGCGCATCCTCTTCGCGATGGCCGATGACAAGCTCTTCTTCCGGCAGGTGGCGAAGGTGCACCCGAAGTTCGGGACGCCGTACGTGGCCGTGATGCTGGTCGCCGCGATGGGCATCGCGTTCGTGCTGCTGCAGACCTTCGAGAAGCTGACGGACACCTACGTGATTGCGGTCCTCCCGTTCTATGCGCTCGGCGTGGCGGCGGTGTTCCCCCTGAGGAAGCAGGCGGGATACTCGCCGTCGTTCAGGACGCCGGGATATCCGATTGTGCCGTTGCTGTTCATTGCGTCGACGATCTTCCTGCTGGGGAACGCAGTGGTGGAGCCGGACACCCGCATATGGACCTTGGGGATCTTCGGGGTCATCCTGGCGGGGATTCCCTTCTACTGGTTCGTGGCGAAGGGACGGAACGCGGACCGCGGATGACGGGAGCACGACAATGGGCAAAGCTCGCATGGAAACGTTCAGCGATGGCGTGCTGGCCGTCATCATCACGATCATGGTTCTCGAGCTGCGGCCCCCCCACGGCACCGAGGCCGGCACCCTGCACCCGCTGCTGCCGGTCTTCCTCAGCTATGTGCTGAGCTTTGTCTTCCTTGGCCTCTACTGGAACAACCATCACCATCTGCTGTACAGCGTGCGTCGCGTAACGGGCGGAATTCTCTGGGCGAACCTGCACCTCCTCTTCTGGCTCTCGCTCGTCCCGTTCGTGACTGCCTGGATGGGCGAGAACCCCCTTGGAGCTCTCCCCGCCGCACTCTATGGCGTGGTGCTGCTGATGGCTGGCATTGCCTACCTGATCCTGCAGCGCCTTATCCTGCGCTCGGAAGGACCGCAATCCGTGCTGGCCGCCGCACTGGGGCCCGACGTCAAGGGCAAGATTTCGCCGCTGCTCTGCCTGTTGGCCATTGCCGCGGCGTTCGTGCAGCCGGTCATTTCCTATGCCCTGTACCTGCTCGTCGTCCTCATGTGGCTGATCCCCGATCGACGTATCGAACTGGCGCTCGCGCAGGTTCCGGACTCCGACGCTCAGTGAGGGCACCGGTGCCCGGGCAGGTCGTCAGCACATGCAGTCGTTGCCGAATACCGCTGGCGGCCCCAGAATTGGGCTCGAGCAACGAAGCCCGCGGATCAACCAGGTGACCAGAATGCGCACTACCGCCTTTCGTACAGCAGTCGTGCTGCTGGTACTCGTCGCATCGGGGTGCTCCAGTTCCAGCCAGCCCATGGATCCCATAGCGGTCCAGGGTGTACGGGTGACGCCGCAGTCGGTCGTGCTGTCCGCCATCGGAGAGACTCGCCAGCTCACGGCGACAATCGCGCCGGTCAATGCCTCCGACCAGGCAATCACCTGGGAATCGAGCGACGCGGCCGTGGTGTCCGTCGATGCCGATGGCCTGGTGACCGCCCGCGCCGCTGGCACCGGGGTGTTCATCACCGCCATCACCCACGACGGACAGCATGAGTCCTCGGTGAACGTGAGTGTCGTTGTTCCGTAGGGCGCAGGAGACAACCGCGCAGCCCTGGGTGATATCCGCTAGAGGACGCCTGGGTTCGCCTTCCAAACGGCATAGGTGAGAGCCGTCGCGAAAGTCACCCACGCCAGGTAGGGAATCTGAAGGGTGCCGGCCATGGGACGCACCCGCCGGAAAAGGTTCTTCGTCATCGCCACCGCCAGCCAGAGCAGGAGGACATCGAGGAAGGCGAGCGCGCCCTGGTGCCAGGCGAAGAAGAGCCATGCCCAGAGAACGCCCAGCGCCAGCTGAACCACGAACATGATGAGTGCCACCCGCGCCCCCACGTAGTCGCGGGCCTGCCAGACCATCCACGCGCCCACGGCCATCGCGAGATAGAGCACCGTCCAAACCGGCCTGAACACCGATCCTGGCGGAGCCCAGGTCGGTCGCTGCAACGCTTCATAGAATGCCTGCGAGCTCGCTACCGCCATCGAGCCGATCGCGGCTGCGATCGCCGTGACGCCGACCCAGCCAAGCAAACCCAGCGTCGACGATATCCCTGAAACCCCGGTCCTGCGCTGCGCCACGCTCGTCGCCTCCTGACAGTTCCCGGTGCGAATTATCCGCGCCTCATCATACCCCGATAGGCGCTTGAGCCCGCCTTGAGGCACCGCCCGCACCCTTCAGATGGCCGATCGAGAGCATCGTCCACCCGTTCATGGAGAGTGCGCAATGAAGGTCTTCCTGCGGTCCCTGACGGTCCTCGCAGCAGCGGCGCAGGCCGCCTGCTCCTCCTCGCCTTCGGATGACGGACCAGAGCCGGAACCCAATCCGATCGCCGAACAACCGGCGAGGGCATGCCCGACCAGTGAACTTTCAGGGCATATCCTTGTCGATGCCTCCCGCGACGGCGGTGTGTGGTGGTACCCGCAGACGGGCACCTTCGACCCCACCGCACCGCACCAGGGCCAGCAGCTCGCGGACTACCTGCGGGAACGCGGCTACATCGTGGATGAGCTGGCGCGCGGCAGGGTCGTCACCGACACGGTGCTCTCCAATTATGAAGGAGTCGTTCGGGCGGGCCAGTACGGCACCTACTCCACCGGGGAGCTGCTGGCCTATGACTGGTTCCTGGACTGTGGCCGGACGCTGCTGCTGCTGGGAGAGTTCCTGCAGGACGGTGGAGTGGACGGGCTTGCGGAGAGTATCGGCATCCCCCTGCGGGGGAAGGTTACCGGCGCTATCGTCAGTTTCGCAGAGCACCCCATCACCCAGGACGTCGAAGTTGTCGGCTTCAACATGGGATCAATGCTCCAGGCCCCTCTGCCGGCCGGAATCACGGTGCTTGGCTGGCTCGACAGTGGTCAGCCGGTGATGGGCGTGGTGGCGCATCCGAAGGCGAAAATATTCTTCCTGGGTGACACGAACGAATTGGAGCAGGTGCCGCAACCCCTGGTGGACAACCTGCTGCGATGGGGATTCGAGTGAAGCGGGAGGGTTGAGCCTCAGATCACGTAGGCCTTCACCCACTCCTCGAGCTGAGCCAGGTCGAGGAGCGCGTCCTTGCAGGGCCCCGAGGGGAGTGTCATGGTAAGGCCGAGCACGGGGACCTTGCCAGCGACGTCGTGCAGTCCGCTCACCATGTCCCGCTCACACGCGACCGCAACCACCGCCCGCGGGCGCCGCTCGCGAATCACCCGACGGGCGAGCTGACCCCGGGTCGCCACGAAGACCGGTACATCGTACTTCCCGGCGATCTGCAGCACGCCATCGAGCGTGGCCCGCGAGAGGCAGCGTGGAATGAGCAGGAGCAGTTCTCCCTTCCCAACCTTGCGGTTCCGCTCCAGCACCAGAGCGTTGTAGACCTTCACCGCTGCGTTCTCGACCCAGTCACGCTTCCCGAACCGCTGCGCCACCCGCGAGGTGAGCCGCATGAGCTGAAGGAAGGGGCCTCGTTCGGCAAGCCGTTCCGGCAGCAGAGGCCGGCGCACGTAATAGGAGATGAGGATTGCGCCCCACCAGAGCCAGAGCACCACGGCCAGCACACCGAGCGCCAGCCAGACCAGGCCAGGAACCTGGGCGCTGAGGTGCGCCATGTGTGGGGCAAGCAGTTCGATGATGAGTGCCAGGACGCCAAGCCCGAAGGCGAGGGCAACCGCAGACCAGCCAAAGAAGAGCGAAGGGGGTGAGTCGTAGTTTCCCTGGTTGGGCAGCGCCGTGCCGTCCCACTCGTCCCACTCGTGACCCAGCCGACGGTCGACGTCGATGTGTATGAGCTGCGCGCGCTGGGCATCCGACATAAGTGAACAAGATAACGTAGCTTTGCGATGATGCCGTCTGCCCCCCCGATCCGCGGCCATTTCCGAACCGACCTCCGCACCCGAGCGGCGTACAGCGAGGGCGCCGGGGTGTATCGGATGCTGCCGTCCGGCGTGGCGGTTCCGGCCGACGAGACGGACCTGATCGACCTGCTGAAATGGGCAGCGGCCAGTGGAAAGCCGCCTCACCGGCGGCAGACGCTCGTGCTGCGCGGCGCCGGGAGCGCGATGGGAGGTGGGAACGTGGGTGACGGCGTCGTGGTGGACCTCACCGGGATGCCGAAAAGCCTGACCATCGATGCCGCCTCACGGACCGCGGTCACGTCCGCCAGCGTCACACTGGGCGAGATCGCGCAGGCCGCCGAGCGCCACGGGCTCCGTCTCCCGCCCGATCCGTCGAGCGGTCGATGGGCGACCGCCGGGGGCGTCTTCTCCACCAACGCCTCCGGGCCGCGCACATTGCGCTACGGCAGCGTGAGGCGCTGGGCATTGGGCGCCACGATCGTCACCCCGGACGGCGAACGGCTTCAGCTCCGGCGCGGTGAGCCCGCGGCATTCGTCGCCACGACACGTCGCTTTGCCGCCAACGTGGCGCCGCTGGTGGAAGCGGCGGCCTCGAGGATTCGCGAGCGCTTCCCTCACACCCGAAAGAACTCCTCGGGCTACGCACTCGACGCCTGGCTCGACTCCGGTGACCTCGTCGATCTCTTCATCGGCGCCGAGGGAACACTCGGTGTAGTGACCGAGGTCACGTGGCGCCTCGACCCGATCCCGGAGTTCCGCTCCGCGATGCAGGTGGAGATTCCCACCCTGACCCGGATCGCGGACCTGATTGGGGCGCTTATCGCGACAGGGCCATCGGTTTGCGAGCTACTCGACCGCAGCTTCCTCGACGTCGTGCGGAGCGGGACCGCCGGGCCGCACGTGGCGGTGCCCGATGTGGACGCTGTGCTGCTCCTTGAGTACGAGGAAGATTCGGCGGCGGCACTCGAGGCAGCTCTCGCCGGGGGTGAGCGAGCAGGCGTCGCCTTTGGCGCCCGCGCGGTGCGGCCGCGCGACGCCAGCGACGAGGCGGCGATGTGGGCACTGCGGCATGCCGCGAGTCCGATCCTCGCCCGGCTGCCAGCGACGCAGAGGTCGATGCAGGTCGTCGAGGACGGATGCGTGCCTGTGAAATGTCTTGCTGAATACCTGCACCTCCTGCGAGATGCGGCGGCTCGCCGGGGTTTGCCCATCGTGCTCTTTGGCCATGCGGGCGACGGACACGTGCACGCGAACCTCCTTCCCGACACCACGAGGCCAGGCTGGGCCACCGCGGTTGCCGCGCTTCTCGCCGAGGTGAGCGCCGGCGTCCTTGCGCTCGGCGGCACGCCTGCGGGCGAGCATGGCGACGGGCGACTCCGTGCCGGACTGGTGGAGCTGGTCTACGGGGCTGAGATCACCAGCCTCTTCCGGCGGGTGAAGGAGTGCTTCGACCCACTGGGCATCCTGAATCCGGGCGTTATCCTTCCCGCCGTTCCGGATGCGCCGCCGCTCTCCAGCCTCAAGGTGGGAGCCGACGCGGCGCCAATCCCCGACGACATTGCGCTGGCACTGAGGACCATAGAGCGGGAAGGGGGTTACGACCGCTCCAGACTTTCAGTGGCTGACGACACCCTGACGACTCACGACTGACGACTGATCTCCCATGAACATCCTGCGCGACGCCTCGGTCACCCTCCTCGCCCGCCCGCAGTTCGTGGAGCCGGCCCACCTCCCCATCGCGTGGCAGGGTCCCTCCACTGACGGGGAACGCCTCGCCGAGTTCGCCGGCCGGCTCTGCTACATGAGCCAGCACAATCCCGCCGGCCGGAGTACTGCCGAATACCTGGAGAACATCCTGAAGCAGGGGCACGGGTCGGTCTTCGAGCATTCGACCTACGTCCTCCTTCTCGAGGGGATCTCCCGCTCCTGCACCCACGAGCTGGTGCGGCACCGGGCGGGCTTCGGCTACTCGCAGCTCTCCCAGCGGTACGTGGACGAGTCGGAGGCAAACTTCGTCATGCCGCCGGCGATCCAGGGCGACGCGGTTCTCGAGGGGGCATGGCAGAAGGCGATGGAGACGGCCCAGTCCTCCTATGTGCAGGCGGTCGAGCTCCTGATGGAGAAGTACAACTGGGTCGAGAGCCGGGTGCACCGGCGGAAGATGGCGCGCGAGGCGGCGAGGAGCGTCCTCCCCAACGGGACCGAGACGAAGATCGTGGTGAGCGCGAACGTTCGCGCCTGGCGGACGATGCTCGAGCTGCGGCTGGGAGAGGGAGCGGAGCTCGAGATCCGCCGACTCGCGGTGATGATCCTGCGCGTGCTCAAGAGCGAAGCACCGGCGCTCTTCGGCGACTTCGAGATCTATCGCGCGGTCGATGGGACGGAATGTGGACGGGTTGGATACCACAAAGTGTGAGAAAATCCCGAAAAAACTATTGTGTAATCGTTTTGCATTCCTTACCTTAGATTCGCGCGCGCGAGAAAATGATCATTTCGAGGTTCGCTCGTCCGGCATCGGACGTCTTTTTTTGTAGAGGGCCCGTTTGGCAGTTCGGATCGGACTA
>Ga0105248_10004747_pt1 | contig 15046 bp, 13 predicted proteins | sample KBSS34metaG_FD_81524 | JGI IMG/M metagenome (GOLD analysis project Ga0105248, IMG submission 81524) | Switchgrass rhizosphere microbial communities from Kellogg Biological Station, Michigan, USA - KBS S3-4 metaG | ecosystem: Host-associated > Plants > Roots > Rhizosphere > Soil | place...
GATTGCTCAACACCTTTCCCGCTACGCGCATCGCCTCCTGTTTGACGAAGGGCAACTGATGGCGCTCGGCGATGATCTGGCGCCACTTGTAGATCTGCTCGTGGATATTGATCTTGACCGGGCATACGTGCGTGCAGCTGCCGTTCAGCGTGGACGCGAAGGGTAACGAGCTGTACTTACGGAGATTGAACGTGGGGTCGATGATGACGCCGATGGGCCCCGAATAGGTCGCGCCGTAGCTCAGGCCTCCGCTGCGCCGATAGACCGGGCACGTATTCATGCAGGCGCCGCACCGGATGCATTTCAACGAGTACCAGAAGTCGGCCATGCCGAGACGCTCGGACCGCCCGTTGTCCACCAGCACGATGTGCATCTCGGTCCCCGCGCGCGGCGCCCGGAAATGCGACGTGAGCTGCGTGATGGGCGAACCAAGCGCGCTTCGCGAAAGCATGCGCACGAACACGCCGAGATGCTCGATGCGCGGGATGATTTTCTCGATGCCGATCGACGCGATGTAGAGGCGCGGCACGTTGACGCTGAGATCGGCATTGCCCTCATTCGTGCAGACGACGACGGTTCCGGTCTCCGCCACGGCAAAATTCGCGCCGGTCATCCCCGCCTCGGCCCGCAGGAAGTAGGGTCTGGTGTGGCGTCGCTGGCTCTCCGCCAGGTAATGCACGTCGCTGTTCGCGGGATCCGTTCCGATCGTCTTCGAGAACACGTCGGCGACATCGCCGCGAAGCTTGTGCACGGCCGGGACGACGATATGGCTCGGCGGCTCGTCGTCGAGCTGCTGGATCCGCTCCCCGAGATCAGTCTCCATGACCGTGACGCCGCGGTTCTCGAGGAAGGGCCGCATCTCGCACTCGTCGGTCAGCATCGACTTCGCCTTGACGAGCGTGCGTGCACCGCCACTGGTCAGGATGTCGAGCACGATCTGGTTGTGCTCGGCTGCATCCTTCGCCCAGTGCACCCGCGCGCCATTGCGGATCGCGTTGCGCTCGAACTCCTCGAGGTAATCGGCGAGGTGCGTGAGCGTGTGCTCCTTGATGGCCGAGGCAAGCGTGCGCAGCTCCTCCCACTCGGGCAGCTCGCAGCTCTCGCGGTCGCGCTTCTTGCGCAGGTCCCACAGGCGCTTGTCGTGAAAATCGACGTGATCCGTCGCCTCGATGAACCTGGACGACGCTTCCGCATGGTCGATGCGCTTCATGCGCGGGCCCCGTTGAGGATCTGCGCTACGTGGATGAACTTGATCGGCGATCCGAGTCGCTCGGCGCATCCCTTCTGATGCATGATGCACGACATGTCTGCGGACACGATGTACTCGGCGCCGGCGTGCTCGTGATCGAGCACCTTGTCGTACCCCATCTTCGCCGAGACCGGCTCCTCGAACACCGAAAACGTGCCGCCGAATCCGCAGCACTCGTCGGGTCGTTGCGGCGTCACGAAGCGGATGCCCTTGACGCCGGACAACAGCGCAAGCGGCTTGGAGAAGAACGGCTCGTCGATCTCGGACATCTTCGCCGTGCGAAGCGCGCGAAGCGATGCGCAGCCGTTGTGCAGGCCAACGGCATGCGGAAACTCGGCCCAGGGAAACTCGCGGACGCCGAGGACGTCGTGCAGGAACTCGACGAGCTCATACGTGCGCTCTCTGACATTGCGCACATCGTCGGTCTGCGGGATCGCGGTCAGATGATCGCGCACGTGATGGACGCAGCTGCCCGATGGGCCGACGATGTAGTCGAAGCCGGCGAAATTGCGAACGAAGAGCGCCTCAGTCGCCGCCGCGTCCTTCTCGCATCCGCTATTGCCCATCGGCTGTCCGCAGCATGTCTGGTCGAGGGGATAGACCACGTCGACGCCGAGCCGCTCGAGCAGCTCGAGCGTCGCGATGCCGACCTCCGGGAAGAACGCGTCCACATAGCAGGGCACGAACAGGGCTGCTTTCATCCGGTCGTCTCCATTTCTTGCGTCGCCGTCCCGACCGTCAGGCGCCGGGCGCAGCGGTCGACCAGGTCAACGATCGACCGATAAGGAATGCCCGCCTGCTCCGACAGGCCGATTTCGCACGTGCGGCTGGACGAATAACCATGCGTGCACCCCGCAGGAACGGCTTGCCGCAGATGCCGCAACGCATGCTCGTTGAGCTCCGGCCGCGTAAACCCCTTCTCGCCGGCAAAGCCGCAGCAGAGCACGTCACTCACGCCGACGACTTCGGCGCTGCATCGCGCGGCGATCGCGTTCAACTTCTCGACGCTGCCCATCTTGCGCACGCTGCAAACGGGATGAATCAGCGCCGGCTGCTCGCTCCGGACAATCTCGACGCGTGCGAGCACGACGTCATGGATGAATTCGATGCTGTCGGCGACTTCCGGTGCCCCGCGCTGCCGGCGGATGCGATACGTGCACGGACTGGTGTCGAAGACGATGGGCCAGCGCCCGTCTTCGCTCGCCTCGCGGAGTGCGCTTTCCAACTCGCCGGACTTGCGGTCGGCGGCGGCCGCAAGGCCCTTGCTCTCGAACGGCTGCCCGCAGCAAAGATCGGAGATTCTGCTGGGATATACGACCTCGAATCCGGCTTTGTCGAGCAGACGCGCAAAGGCAATGGGCAGCGGTTCGGCGTCGTCGCCGCGCTGCGCGCCCATGCTGCGCGCCGCGCAGCTCGGAAAGTAAACGACGCGATCCCGCGATGTTTTCCCGCCCGAAGCACCCGGCTGGAATGCCGCGGCGCGGGGCCACGTCGGCGACCACTTGGGCAACCTTCCGCCGGACGCGGCACGCGCACGATCGAGGAAACCACTCATCACATTCGTGCCGAGCGCACGATGCACGACATCGGCGGCGGCGAGGCCCGCGCGCACTCCAGCCGTAAGCGTTCCGTAATGATCGGCGGCCGCCTGTGCCATCCGCTTCGCCACCGGGCCTGCACGTCGACCGCGCAGGGACTTGATCAGTACTCCCGTCTCGATGCCTACGGGACACGCCGTCGCGCATAGCCCGCACGCCGCGCAGGTGTCGATGCCGTGATAGTCGTACAGCCGGCGCAGCGCGGTGCTTTGCGCGGACGCCTGCGAATCGGTTTCGAGCCGCGCGATCTCGCGCCAGCCGACGATCCGCTGGCGTGGCGAGAGCGTCAAGCCGCGCGATGGACACTTCGGCTCGCAGAATCCGCATTCGATGCAGGCATCGACGAGCGGATCGGCTCTGGGCAAGGGCTTCAGGTTCTTGACGTGCGCGTCGGCGTCGTCGTTCAGGATCACACCGGGGTTCAGCAGGTTTTCCGGATCGAGGAGCCGCTTCACCGCGCGCATCAGCCTGTATGCGTCCGCTCCCCATTCGAGCTCGACGAAGGGGGCGATGTTGCGTCCGGTGCCGTGCTCCGCCTTGAGCGAGCCGTCGTACTTATGGACGACCATCGAGCAGAGCTCCGCCATGAATCGCCGGTAGCGGTCGACCTCGATCGCCGAATTGAAGTCCTGCGTGAACACGAAATGCAGGTTCCCTTCAAGCGCATGGCCGAAGATGATCGCGTCGGGATAGCCGTGCGCCGCGAGCAGCCGCTGCAGATCGAGCGTAGCCTCCGCGAGCCGCTCCACGGGGAATGCGACGTCCTCGATGATGACCGTCGTTCCCGTCCTGCGCATCGCGCCGACCGACGGAAACATTCCCTTGCGAACGTTCCAGAAGCGCGCGCATTCCGCGGCGTCGGTTGAGAAACGCACCGGTTCGAAGGTGGGGAGCGATGCGAGCGAGGCTTGAACCGCGGCAATCTGCCTGGCGAGATCCTCCGCGTTGGCGGCGCGCGTTTCCACGAGCAGCGCGGCGCCATCGGCGCCGAGCGCACGGATGCCCTCGGGAAGCCCAGGTTTGCCCTCGACGGACCGCAGGGCGGCGCGGTCCGCAATCTCGACCGCTGCGACGGGCGCGTGCGCGAGCATGGTCACGGCACGACACGCGGTCTCGAGCGTCTTGAACAGGATCAGCGCGCTCGCCTTGGCGGCGAAGTCCGGTACCGTTTCATACGTGATCTCGCTCAAGAAGCCGAGCGTTCCTTCGGATCCGATCATCAGGTGTGAAAGGATGTCGATCGGGTCGTCGAAGTCGACGAGCGCGTTCAGGCTGTAGCCCGTCGTATTCTTGATCCGGTACTTGTGCCGGATGCGCCCGGCAAGCGCAGCGTCGCTCCGCGTACGATGCGCGAGCTCCGCAATAGCGCGCAAGAGGTCGCCGCGGCGCTCGCTGAACGCGCGGCGGCTCGCGACATCGCCCGTATCGAGCACCTCGCCGTCGGCAAGCACCATGCGCATCCGGGCCAGCGTGTGGTAACTGTTCTGCGCGGTGCCGCAACACATGCCGCTCGCGTTGTTCGCCGCGATGCCGCCGATCATCGCAGCGTCGATCGAAGCGGGATCGGGCCCGATCTTCCGGGCAAAACGCGCGAGTTGCCGGTTCGCCTCGGCGCCGATGACCCCGGGGCCCAGCTCGATCGTTGCACCTTCGGCGCCGATCTGCACCCGCCGCCATCCATCGCCGAGGAGGACGAGCACGGAGTCGGTGATCGCCTGTCCGGAGAGGCTCGTTCCCGCGGCGCGAAACGTCACCGGCGTCCGGCGCTTTGCACACGCCGCAAGCAACCGCCTGACTTCGCCTTCGGTGTCGACGACGACGACGATTTGCGGGATCAGCCGGTAGAAGCTCGCATCGGTGCCCCATGTCAGCAAGCGCAGCGGATCGGTGATCAGCCGCTCACGCGGAAGAAACGTCGCGAGCTCCGCGTACAGGCCGTCGTAGGGCGGCCGGAGCGCCGTCCCGTCACGCGATCGATGTGACGGCTGCATCCGCTTGCGCTCCCGAGCGACGCCTCAGTGCACGACGAGCGTCGTGAACGGCCACACGTAGGCTTGCGCCATCACGAGGAGGCCCATGAGCGCCGCCAGCGCGAGGCTGTGGAAGAACACGTAGCGAAGGATGTCGCCCTCGTGCCCGTACCACTGCGTCGCCGTGGATGCGACGACGATGCTCTGTGCGTCGATCATCTTGCCCATCACGCCGCCCGAGCTGTTGGCCGCCGCCATCAGCACCGGCGAGAGTCCGAGCTGCTCCGCGGACACCTTCTGCAATCCTCCAAAGAGGACGTTTGACGACGTGTCGGAACCCGTGAGCGCAACACCCATCCAGCCGAGCAGCGCGCCGAAGAACGGGTAGAACCAGCCGGCGTTGGCGAATGCGAGGCCGAGTGTCGAATCGAGGCCCGCGCCCTTCGTCGTATAGCCGAGTGCGAGCATTGCGGCGATGGTCAGCAGCGAGAAGCGCACGAGCCTCAACGTTCTTCCGTACATCTGCACGATCCTGCCCATGCCGACGCCCATGACGATGCCGGAGATGATCGCCGCGATGAGAATGCCGGTGCCGGTCGCCGAGAGCCAGTTCAGCGTATAAACCGCGGCCTCCGGCGTCGGCTTCGCGACGACGGGCGGAACCCGCACGACCATGTTGTGCAAGCCCTCGATCGGGAATTTTGGCGACGAAAGCGCGTTCAACCAGTCCTTGATCTGCGGCAGGCCCCAGAGGAACACGAGCACGCTGAGGATGAGCCAGGGCGTCCACGCCTTGACGATCTGGTTGCGCGTGAACCCGTGGCGCACGGCTGTCGACTCGGCTTCTGCGTAGGACACCGTCTCGCCGTCGCGCGAGGCGCTCGTCCACACCCTCTTGGGATGCCATACCCTGAGGAAGAGCGCGAGCGCCGCCATCGAGCTCATCGCAGCAATCACGTCCACGAGCCACGGACCGTGATAGTTCGACACCAGGTACTGCGGTACCGCGAATGCCACGCCGGCGACGAGGATGGCCGGCCAGATCTCGAGCATGCGGCGGAACCCGACGAACGCCCAGATGAGCCAGAACGGGACGAGCAGCGAGAAGAACGGCAATTGCCGGCCGACCATCGCGCTCAGCGCCTGAAGATCGAGTCCGGTCACCGCGGCGAGCACGACGATGGGCGTTCCGAGCGCCCCGTATGCAACGGGTGCCGTATTCGCGATGAGCGAAAGCCCGGCAGAGGCCAGCGGTGAAAAGCCGAGTCCCATCAGGATCGCCGCCGTCACGGCCACCGGTGTGCCAAACCCGGCCGCACCTTCGAAGAACGCGCCGAACGAGAACGCAACGAGCAGCAACTGCAGCCGTCGATCCGTCGTGATGCCGGTGATGCTCTTCTGCAGCACGTCGAACAACCCGGTGTCCTTGGTCAACTGATACATGAAGATGACGTTGAGGACGATCCAGCCGATCGGCAGCAGCCCGAACAGGGCACCGTAGACCGCTGTCTTCCCGGCCATCGCAACGGGCATGCCGAACGCAATGATGGCGACAGCGAGCGCGACGATGAGGCCGAGCAGCGCGGCGTAGTGCGCCTTGACATGAAAGAACGCAAGGCTGCCCAGCAGGACGAGGATCGGCAGCGCCGCAACCAGCGTGGACACGACCTGGTTGTGGAATGGATCGTAGACCTGGCTCCAGCTCATTCTTCTTCTCCCGGCAGCAGGACTTGGGCAACGTTGTGGGTGGCGCAAGTTAACCCCCCATCGTCCGGTCATGGTTGATCTACATCATGGTTCCGTACCCCTCGATGGCATCGCTTCGAGGCAGGGACCGAAATCGACGCCGTCAGCGCGGCGGCTGGCGGCTGCGACGTGGTGCGCCGCAAACGCCATCCGTTGATCCAAATCAGAAGCAGGCGCTTGCGACGCGCATAACTTAGCGCCTTCGATGATCGCCCTGGCGTATCGATGAACCCCTACGTTGCATTCCTGCTGTACCTGCTCGCGATCCTGGGCTTCGTCGGCGTGACGCTGTTGATGAATCGCGCGCTCGGCCCCAAGCCCATCGCCACGGCAATCAAGCTCGAGGCGTTCGAGTGCGGGGCAACGCCCGTCCAAACGCAGAACGTACGCCCGGTCCCGATCAAGTACTACGGCGTCGCCATCGCATTCATGCTGTTCGACCTCGAAACGATTTTTCTCTTCATCTGGGCACTCGGCGCGCAGCCGCTGTCGACCCTCATGCTGATCACGTTCTTCCTGTTCACGTTCCTGCTTCTCCTGATGCTGCTGTACGTGTACCGGTCGGGGGTCCTGGAGGCGGTGACCGAATGAGCACGAGGACCATCCCGATTCGAGCGGCGACCGGTGCGCCCTCGCAGGCCTTCGAGTACCTGTCGACGAAGAAGGACGAGCTCGTCGGATGGGCGCGCAAGTTCTCGCTCTTCCCCTATCCGTTCGTCACGGCCTGCTGCGCAATGGAATTCATGGCGGTCAGCTCGACGCCTTACGACACCGACCGCTTCGGTGCGGCGTTGCCCCGCTTCTCGCCGCGTCAATCCGACCTGCTGATGGTCGTCGGAACGATCAGCCACAAGCAGGCGCCCGTGCTGCTCAAGGTGTACGAGCAGATGTGCGAGCCGAAGTGGGTGATGGCCTTCGGCGCGTGCGCGACGAGCGGCGGCTTCTACCAGAACTACGGGGCGGTCGCGGGGATCGACAAGATCATCCCGGTCGACATCTACGTGCCCGGATGCCCGCCGCGGCCGGAAACGGTGATCGACGCGATCATGAAGCTGCAGGACAGTATCGGCCGCGCGCATCACCCGATCGTGACGGCGGATTTCTGAACGTGGAGCCCACGCTCTTCGAGCGCGTGCAGCAGGGACTCGGTCTGCCTGCGGCCGCCATGTCGCTGTCGCACGGCGTCCTGGCGATTGAAGTCGGCGCAGCCGACGTGCTGCCCATCGCGACGCGTCTTGCGACGGAAATGACGTTCGATCTGCTGCTCGATGTGACGGCCGTCGATTGGCCGGACCGACCTGCGCGTTTCGACGTGGTTTATCACTTCTACTCGACGGCGCATGCCGCACGCGTCCGCGTGAAGACGCGCGTCGCGGAAGCGAGCCCGGTCGTCGATTCGCTGATCTCGCTCTACGGCTCCGCGCATTTCATGGAGCGCGAATGCCACGACATGTACGGCATCGTATTCCGCGGCAATCCGGACCTTCGGCCGTTGCTGCTGTACGAGGGTTTCGTCGGTCACCCGCTCCGCAAGGATTACCCGAAGGAGCGCGAGCAGCCGCTCGTGCCGTATCGGAAATGAGGGAACGCGACCCGTGGACATGAACCTGCCGAACCCGGTACGCGCGGCCTTCGATCGGGGCGAAAGCGAAGACGACGTCGTCGTGAACATCGGCCCGTCGCATCCCGCGACACACGGCACGATCCAGGTGATTGCCGCGCTGAACGGCGAAAAAGTGCGCCGCGTCGACGTTCACTGCGGGTACCTGCATCGCGGCTTCGAGAAGGAGTGCGAATCGCACACGTGGGCGAACCTGATGCCCTACGTCGACCGACTGAACTACTGCTCGGGGCTCGTCAACGATTTCGCGTATTGCGAAGCCGTCGAGAAGCTGATGGGCATCGAGATCACGCCGCGCTGCCGCTACCTGCGCACGCTGCTCTCCGAGTACTCGCGCATCGCGGATCACCTGACGTGCATCGCCGCGTCGCTGATGGAAATCGGCGCAATGACGGCGTTCCTGTACTTGGTGATGATCCGCGACTACATCTACGAGCATCTCGCGGATTTGACGGGCGCGCGGGTGACCTACACGTACGGCCGCATCGGCGGGCTCGCGCACGATCTTCCCGACGGCTGGCTTTCCCGCCTCGACCAGATTCTTGGGCAATACGAGGTATTCGTCGGCCGGATCCACGGACTGATGGATCGCAACCGGATCTTCATCGATCGCACGCGAAACGTCGGCGCGCTTTCGACCGCGGAAGCGATCAACTGGGGGTTCACCGGACCGATCCTGCGCTCCACCGGCGCCCCGCGCGACCTGCGCAAGGACATGCCGTACCTCGCCTACGCGGACCTGGATTTCGAAGTGCCGGTGGGCATCAACGGCGACAACTACGATCGCTATTACGTGCGGATGTGCGAGATGGACGAGTCGGTCCACATGATTCGCCAGCTCGTCGACATGCTGCCCGCTGGGCCGATCAACGTCGACGACCGCCGGTGCGTGCTGCCCGAGAAGCGACTCGTGTACACGGAGATCGAATCGCTGATCAACCATTTCAAGCTGATCATGGAAGGACCGCAGGTGCCCGCCGGCGAGGTGTACTCGGCGCAGGAGGCACCGAACGGCGAACTCGGCTTCTACATCGTGAGTACCGGCGGCGGCCAGCCGTACAAGCTCCATGTTCGCGCACCGAGCTTCGTGCACATGGGCGGCCTGCGACGGCTGCTCGAGGGCTACCAGCTCGCCGACATCATTCCGACGTTCGGATCGGTGAACATGATCGGCGGCGAGTGCGATCGATGAGGCCCGACGTGACGTTCGCAGCGGACGGGATCGGCCGCTCGTGAAGCACCTGATCCCGGAATTCGCCGTCCTGCGCAGCCGATTCCCGGCCGGGTTCGAATCGTCGCTCGTCCTGCCGTGCCTGCGGCGCATCCAGGAAGAGCGCGGGCACGTTGCGGACGAGGACATCGACGGCCTCGTCGCGTACCTCGGCGTGCCGCGAATCCAGATCGAAGAGGTGCTGAGCTTCTACACCGAGTTCCGTCGCACGCCGATCGGACGCTTTCATATCGCCGCGTGCCGCAACGTCTCGTGCTCGCTGCGCGGATCCGAGGAGATCGTCGCGCATCTTTGCACCGCGCTCGGCATCGAGCCCGGACAGACGACCCCCGACGGCCGAATCACGCTGTCGACGGTCGAGTGCCTTGCCTCGTGCGGCACCGCGCCCGTCGTCACGGTCAACGGTGCCTATCACGAGGACATGACGGCCGCGAAGATCGACGCCCTCCTCGCGACGCTCGCCTGACATGCCGAACGCGCGGCTCCTGATGACGTTTCCCGTGACAGCGACGTCGCATACGCTCGCCGAATACCGTGCGCGCGGGGGCTACGGAGCGCTCGAGAAGGCGCTGCGCCAGATGACCCCGCAGCAGGTCACGGCCGAGGTCAACGCTTCGGGGATCCAGGGGCGCGGGGGCGCGGCGTTCCCCATGGGGCGCAAGTGGGGGGTGATCCATCCGAACGACGGACAGCCGCACTACCTGTGCGCGAACGCCGATGAAGGCGAGCCCGGAACGTTCAAGGATCGGTGGATCCTCGAGAACGCGCCGCACCTCCTGCTCGAGTCGATTGTCATTGCCGCCTACGCGCTCGAAGTGCGGCACGCGTTCGTCTACATTCGCGGCGAGTTCGATCTCCCCTACCGCCGCCTCGCGGGTGCGCTCGAGGAAGCGTACGCGGCCGGGTATCTGGGCGCGGACATCCTGGGAACGGGTTTCGCGTGCGACATCGTCGTCTATCGCGGCGGCGGGTCGTATGTATGCGGCGAAGCATCGGCATTGATCACGTCGATCGAAGGCAAGCGCGGCTATCCGCGCAACCGTCCGCCGCGCCTGACGGTGCGCGGCCTCTACCAGCGCCCCACGGTAGTCAACAACGTGGAGACGCTTTCCAACATCGCCTGGATCGTCGATCACGGCGGCGACGCATTCAGCAAGGTCGGAACGCCCAAGAATCCAGGCACGCGCCTGATTTCGATTTCCGGGCACATCAACAAGCCGGGCGTCTACGAAATCGAGGCTGGCTATCCGTGGGCCAGGTTCATCTACGAGGATTGCGGCGGCATGCAAAACAGGCTCGGGCTGAAGGGCGTGATCCCCGGAGGCATCTCGACGAAGGTACTGACCGGCGCGGAGATCGAGTCGCTGCACTTCGACAGCCAGGAAATGGAGGCGGCCGGTTCTTCGCTCGGCTCGGGTGGAACGATCGCCATCGCCGACGGCACGTGCATGGTTCGCCTGCTGCAGGTGATGCTGCGCTTCTATCACCACGAATCGTGCGGGCAGTGCACGCCTTGCCGAGAAGGCATGGGCTGGCTGCACCGGATCATCGACCGCATCGTCGACGGGCAAGGCCGGTCCGAGGACATCGAGCGCCTGTATTCGATCTCCCGCCTGAATGACGGGACGACGATCTGCGGCATGGGCGATGCCGCCGGCTACGCGACGAGCGGCATCCTGAACAAGTTCCGCGGCGAGTTCGAGTACTACATCGAGCACAAGCGCTCGCAATTCGACGGCAGGCTCGCATGCCCGAAATCTTCATAAACGGCCAGGCCGTGCAAGCCGAGCGCGGGCAGACCGTGATGGAGGTCGCCGTCGCCCATGGCTTCGTCATTCCGCACTTCTGCTGGCATCCCGACCTGTCCATCGCCGGCAATTGCCGCATCTGCGCCGTCCAGGTGGAGGGCCGAAGCTGGGTGGAGATCGCGTGCAACATGCCGGTCGCCGATGGCCTGCGCGTGCTCACCGATTCCGAGATGGTGTCGAGCTACCGCAAGTCGCTGATGCAGCTTTTCACGCTGAACCACCCGGTCGACTGCGGCATCTGCGACAAGGCCGGCGAGTGCATGCTGCAGGACTACCACTACGCGTACAACGGTTCGCCCTCCGAATCGCGCGAGCCCAAGGTGCACGCGACGAAGTTCCATCCGCTGTCCGATCGCATCACCCTCGACAACGAGCGGTGCGTGCTCTGCACGCGTTGCGTGCGCTTTACGCACGAGATCTCGAAGTCGAAGGCCCTTGGCGTCACGCAGCGCGGCGACGTCTCGCTGATCCGCGCAGCCGAGGACCATCCGCTGGACGACGATCCCTATTCCGACAACATCGTGGATCTCTGTCCGGTCGGCGCGCTGCTGTCGCGCTCCTTCCTCTACAAGTCGCGCGTCTGGTATCTCGAACCGACGCCCTCGGTATGCCCGGGCTGCGCGCGCGGATGCACCGTTCAGATCTGGCATCGCAAGCGGGAGTGGAAGCTGAACGCACTCGACCCGCGGCACAACGCGAGCATCGAGCGCGTCACGCCGCTCGACAACCCGCAGGTCAACGGTCCGTGGATCTGCAACAAGGGACGCGACCTTGCGGCAATTTTCGAGCGTCCGCGGGCGCAGCAGGCGCTGTGCCACGGGAAGCCCGTCGATCTCGCACGTGCGATCGACGCTGCGCGCACGTTGATCGCCGGGGCCGAACGTCCACTCGCGCTCGTATCGAACTGGGCTTCGAACGAAGAGCTGGAGGCGTTCCGACGCGCCCTCGGCGATCGCTTTCGGGCGCTTTACAAGCACGACTGCTCGCCGGTCGCCGGCGAACGCATCGAGGACGACTTCCTGATCCGCGGAGACAAGAATCCGAACACGGCGGCGGCGCGGGCGCTGTTTCCCTTCGACGATCCCGCCTTGCCCCTCGACGGCGGCGTCGATCTCCTGCTTGTGTGGGGCGAGGGGTTCGACTTCGCACGGGTTCCTCCGGCCGCGCGAACGATCGTGCTCGGGTCCTACGTGGATGACGCGCACGCGCGGGCGGATGTGTTCATCCCCGTCAGCATCCAGACCGAGCGCGAGGGCCACTACACGAACTTCGCGGGCGTCGTCAGCGCATTCGAGCCGTGCTTCCCCAAGAGCGACCGGGTTGCGCACGCCCAATCGCTGTTTGCCGAGCTTGAAACCGCCTGAGGCGGCGCCATGCTGCAGGATCTCCTCATCACCGTCGTTTACATCGGCTACGCCGTGGCGGTGCTGCTGGTGTTCGGCACCGTGCTGACGTGGGTCGAGCGCAAGCAGGCGGCGATCATGTCCGACCGCATCGGCGCCAACCGCGCATATGTCCGTATTCCGTTCACCGAGGTCCGGCTCGTCTGGTGGGGACTCTTCCACGGCCTCGCCGACGGCCTGAAGATGATGCTGAAGGAGGACTTCAAGCCCAATTCGTACGATCGCTTCGCCTATGCGATCGCGCCCTGGGTCGTCTTCACGCCGGTGCTGCTGGTCTTCGCAGTCATTCCTTTCGGCGGCACCCTGCATCCCGGCCGGTTGTTCTCCGCGATCCCCGCGATCTCCGCGTGGTTCGGCGATCGGTCGTACCCGCTGCAAATAGCGAATCTCGACGCAGGGCTGCTGGTCGTATTTGCCTTCGGCGGAATAACGATCATAGGCGCCATGCTGGCCGGATGGTCATCCTCGAACAAGTTCTCGCTGCTCGGTGCATTGCGTGCCGGCTCGCAGATGATCTCCTACGAACTCGTCATGGGACTTACCGTGCTCGGCCTGATCCTCATCTACGGCACGGTCGATCTGGGCGCGATCGCGCGCGCGCAGTCCGGCGTGGTGCTCGGCGTGCTGCCGGCGTGGGGAATCTTCCTGCAACCGTTCGCCGCCCTGTTGTTCCTCACCGCTGCCATTGCCGAGAACAAGCGAATCCCGTTCGATCTTCCCGAGGCCGAGTCCGAGCTGATCGCCGGGTATTACACCGAATACAGCGCGATGAAGATGGGCCTCTTCATGTTCGCCGAGTTCATCGAGATCGCGATCATCGGCGCGCTCTTCACGACGCTGTTCCTCGGCGGATACAACCTGCCTTACATGACGGACGAGGGGTTCGTCCTCCCCGGCGGCCACGCGATCCCCCTCGCCCACGGCGCCATCGTCGTGATGCAGCTCGTCGTGTTCCTCGCCAAGGTGCTGCTCGTGTGCAGCTTCCAGATCCTCGTGCGCTGGACGCTGCCGCGCTTCCGCTTCGATCAGCTGCTGCGCTTCGCGTGGAGATTCATGTTCCCGCTGGCGCTCGCCAATCTCACGGCGACCGCGCTCATCGTGTGGGCGCTCGAACTCGGGATGTCCCATCCGTGACCCGGCCGGCCTACCAGCGGAAGCGCTACTGGAACGCACCCACGATGTCGTGGTGGGAGCGGGTCTATCTGTTCGAGATCATGCGCGGCCTCGCGATCACCGGCGGCGTCTTCATGCGGAACATGTGGCGATGGATCACGTTCCGCAAGGGCGCGTTGACGACCTATTACCCGGAGGAGCGACGCCCCGACTACGCTGCCCATAACCGCGGCAAGCACGTGTTGACCCAGCGCCCGGACGGCCGGCCGCAATGCATCGCATGCAACATGTGCGCAACGGTGTGCCCGGCGAAGGTGATCGAGATCGAGGCCGCCTTCGACCCGGACGATCCTGCGCATCCCAAGTATCCGGTGCGCTTCGAGATCGACTATTCGCGCTGCGTGTTCTGCGGCCTTTGCGTCGAGGCGTGTCCCGAGGACGCGATCCGCATGGTGAAAGACGCGCCCCACATGCCGGACATGGATCGGGACGCCATGTGGTGGTCCCGGGACGAGCTCCTCACCTGGCATCCGCAGCAGGACGTCGCCAAGCGATACCCGCCGAAGCGGATCCCCGCTGAAGCGGACGCCACACAGCCGCAAGCTTCTCGCAGCGGGCTGCGCGGCTCGCTCATCCCGATCGCTTCGGCTTCGAGCACGGTCGTCGCGCCCGTGCAAGGCGACTGAAGGCGCATTGGCCATGGACAACCTCCTGCTCTTCCTGTTCGGCGCGACGGCCCTCGTGTCCGCGGCGTCGATGCTGGTGCTCCGGCATCCGATGCGCGTCGCACTGGCGCTGATCGCGACGATGCTGTCGCTCGCCGGCGTTTACGCGCTCCTCGGCGTGCACGTGATCGCGATCTTCCAGGTGCTGATCTACGTCGGAGCCGTGATGGTGTTCATGGTGTACGTGATCATGCTGACGAACGTGCGCGACCGATCGTTCACGCTGCGCTTTTCGTCGCTGCTGTTGCCCGGGATCGCCGCGGCGCTCGTGCTTGCAGGGCTGTTCGCACGTCTTGCTGCCGGTGGGTTACCCGCGGCAGCGACGACCAGCGCGGCCGGTCGCTTCGGCGTCCAGTCCTTCTCGGTCGCGTTTCTCGCCGAATACTGGCTGCACTTCGAGCTCGTGTCGGTGCTGCTCGTCGCCGCGGTCGTTGCCGCACTCGCAGTGGTCAAGGTGAGCCGCCGTGCCCACGGATAGCGGACACGCATTTATCGCACTTGCCGGCGGCCTGTTCGTGCTCGGGCTGCTCGGCGTGATCGTCCGGCGCAACGTGCTCGTCATGCTGATGTGCATGGAGCTGA
>Ga0105248_10004749_pt1 | contig 15038 bp, 13 predicted proteins | sample KBSS34metaG_FD_81524 | JGI IMG/M metagenome (GOLD analysis project Ga0105248, IMG submission 81524) | Switchgrass rhizosphere microbial communities from Kellogg Biological Station, Michigan, USA - KBS S3-4 metaG | ecosystem: Host-associated > Plants > Roots > Rhizosphere > Soil | place...
ATCCAGCCGAAGTACAAGCTGAACGCCACCGCCCGCTATGATTTCTGGGTCGGCGACTTCAAGAGCTTCGTCCAGGGCGCGCTGCAGACCCAGGGCAAGACCCGCTCCGCCCTCGTCGCCGGCGACGCGGAGACGCTGGGATCGACCAAGGCCTTCACCACCGCCGACCTTTCGGCCGGTTTCGCCCGCAGCAACTGGACCGTCGAGGCCTTCATGCAGAACGTCTTCGACGAACGCGGCATCCTGAGCATCAACACCAACTGCTCGGTCGGCTATTGCGGCCCCTACAGCCTGTCCTACCCGACCAAGCCGCGGTTCTTCGGCGTCAAGTTCGGCGCGAGCTACTGAGGGCGCGCCGTTGCGGCAGGGCGACGTCGTCCTGCCGCATCCCCGCGGGCGACATACGAGTCGGGCCTAGAGGACCTTCGCCATCACCGAGGCGTCGCCGCTGGCCCCGTTCTCCAACCCTCAGGCCCGAACCCCACCGCCGCTACCCAATTCCACCCGCAACCCCGAACCCCCACCCAGCCACGACGGTAGTGAGGGGGAGGGTGGCGAGCGGTCCCCCTCCCGTCATCGCTACCGCGACGGGAGCGGAAGGGCGAAGCTTGAGGGGGCGTCCGGATAGGCGTCCAGCACCGGGCCCAAGGCCGCTTTGAGCGGGTCCAGCCAGGGCTCGAAATTCCGCCAGTGCTCCACCGCGTCGGCGAAGATCGGTTGGCGCACCTGCTCGGAACTGGCGGTGCGGACCGCGCGGTCGTTGGTCCAGAACTCCAGGCAGGCCGGCTCGAACGCCAGGCCGACATGGTCCAGCAGCCGGCGCACCTCGCCCTCGGTGTCGGCGACCATCCGTTCGTAGATGACCCGGTGGGTCCGCCCGGGAAGGACGGCGTCGAAATGCGCCATCAGGGCCACGTAGTCGCGATAGTAGAAACCGATGTCCTCGAGGCCGTAGCTGAACGCCTGGCCGCGGGCGAAATGCTGCTTGAAGCCGGACAGGCAGCAGGCCAGCGGATGGCGCCGGGCGTCGATGATCGTCGCGTTCGGCAGGATCAGCTGGATCAGGCCGACATGCATCCAGTTGTTCGGCAGCTTGTCGATGAACAGCGGCCGATCGGTCTTGCGCTGCGTCCGGGTGGTTGCGAGGTATTCCTCCCCCAGGCCGGCCAGGTCCTCGCGCGACAGAGAGGCCAGCACCTGCGGATAGAGCGGCTCGCCGCCGGCCGGCTTCTTGCCGCCGAGCCGCCGGACGATCGCCGTCAGGTCGGCGAGCTCGGCGGTTCCCTCGACCTGCGAATGGCTGGACAGGATCTGCTCGACCAGGGTCGAGCCCGAGCGGGGCAGGCCGACGATGAAGATCGGATCGCGCGCCGGACAGCCCGCGCCGCGGCGCTCGGCGAACAGGGCGCGGCCGAACAGCGCGCGGCTGCGCTGCACATAGTCGGTGGTCTCGCGCGCCGCATAGCCTCGCTGCTCGCGCCGGATGGCGTTGCCGCGGGCGTAGGCCTCGAACGAGCCGGCGAAATCCCCGTCGTCCTCGAGCGCCTTGGCCAGCGCGAAGTGCAGGTGCAGGCGATCCTCCTCGTCGATGTCGCTGCGGGCGAGCTGGACGCGGAGGGTGGCGACGTCGGCGGCGTCGAAGCGGAAGGTCTTCAGGTTGGCCAGGCTCCACCAGGCTTCCCCCAGCTGCGGCGCCTGCGCCAGCGCGCGCCGATAGGCCGCGACCCCTTCCGCCCGCCGCCCCACGGTCTTGAGCACGTGGCCATAGCTCATCCACCCCTTGGGATTTTCCGGCAGCCGGGCCAGCAGATCCTCATAGAGCCGGCTCGCGCCATCATGGTCGCCGAGCTTGGCGAGCACCGCGGCCTTCAACATGCAGAAGCCGATGTCCTCGGGAGCCAGGGCCAGCAGCTGGTCGACCTGGGCCAGGGCCTCTAGCGGCCGTTCGTGGCGCAGCAGCACCTGGGCGTAGGCGCGGCGCGCCTCGTGAAAGCTGGGATTGAGCTCCAGACAGCGGGCCAGCAGGTTGGCGGCGTCTTCGTATCGCCCGATCTGGGCGGCGACCTCGGCCAGCATGCGGATGGCGGCGACGTCGGTCGGCTCGGCCTTCAGCCGCGTGCGCAAGGCGGTCTCGGCGGCGGACAGCCGGCCTTCGCGCAGCGCCAGCGCCGCCTCGACCAGCGCCGGATCGCCGGCGCCCGCCCGCACGGCCTCGGTGTGAGCCGCGTCGGCCGCCGCCGCATCGCCCGCCCGATGGAAGATGTCCGCCAGCGCTCGCCAGGCGCCGGAGTCCCGCGGATTGCGCGCCGTCAGCTGGCGCACCGCCGCGGCGCCGGCTGTCGGATCGCCGATCGCGCCCAGGGCGCGGCCCAGCAGCAGGATCGCCTCGCGTTGCCCGGGGATCAGCCGCAGGATCTCCTCGGCCTGCTCCTTGGCGCGGAGCGGCGCCTGCTCCAGCAGCCGGGCGCCATGGGCGAGCGCCACGGCCAGGTCGCCGACGGGCGCGGAGGTCTCAGCAGTCAAATCGCATCCTCGGACAACGGGGCGGTCAGGGCGGGGGGATGTTGCGTCGAATCCGTGCGGACGCAAAAGCCGGAGCCGATTTAAAGGCTCACGGCGCGCGCTTGGCGCAAAGCCGCACCCGGCCGGCCGCGCTCTGCCTCCTCCAGGCCAAGTCCGGCCCCGTCGAGGATCGCCGCCGGCGGGCGCCGGGCGATGAAGGCCGCAGCGGCGGCGATGTCCTCGCTCAGCGGACGGTCGTCGGCGTAGGGGTCGATCTGGCCGCGGACCGCCTCGTAAAGGGCCCGGGTGCGCGGCGCCGGCGGCGCGGGCCGGTCGAGGAAATCATAGCTCTGGCAGGCGGCCAGCAGCTCGATCGCCAGGATGGCCTGCAGGTTGCCGAGGATGTCGAGCGCCTTCAGCGCCGCCGGCGTGGCATGACACAGCATGTCCTCCTGCAGGCCCGAGGTGACGCCGCCGTCGAGCCCCGCCGGCGCCGCCAGGCGGCGGTTTTCGGCGACCAGCGAGGCGGCGGTATATTGCGCGATCATCAGGCCGGAGCTGGCGCCGCCGGGCTGGGCCAGGAAGGCCGGCAGCCCGCTGACGAGCGGATTGACCATGCGGTCGAGCCGCCGCTCGGAGATCATCCCCAGCTGCGCCAGGGCGATGGCGAGCTGATCCATGGCCAGGCCGATCGCGGCGCCGACCGGGTGGGCCTGGGAATGGACCTCGGGCGCCGCCGGGCTGCCGGCGATGGCGGGATTGTCCGTCGCGCTGGCCAGCTCGCGATCGACCACCCGGGCGGTCTCGGCCCAGACGTCGCGCACCGCGCCATGCACCTGCGGAATGCTTCGCAGGCTCAGCGGGTCCTGGGTCATGCGGCCTGACGCCGCCGCCAGCATGTCCGATCCGGCCAACAGGCGGTTCAAGCCTGCGGCGACCTGGTGCAGGCCGGGCGACTTGTGCAGGACCATGGCGGATGGCGCGATGGCGCTCAGCTGGGAGCGCTGGGTCTCGAAGCTCATCGCGGCGATGGCGTCGGCCCAGTCCATCAGCCGTTGCGCGCGCCTCAGGGCCAGGCCGCCCAGCCCGGCGGCGCAGGGGGTGCCGTTGACCAGGCTGAGGCCCTCCTTGGCTTCCAGCACCAGGGGCTCGAAGCCCATGAGGGCCAAGGCCTCGCTGGCGGGCGATAGCCGACCGTCGAGGACGACCGCGCCCTGGCCGATCAGCGCCAGGCCGATGTGCGCCCTATGGCTGAGGTAGCCCACCGACCCCTGCCGCGGGACGACCGGCGTGCAGCCGCGGCTCAGCAGGGCGACCAACCGCTCGACCACCAGCGGGCGCACGCCCGAGCGGCCATGGGCGAAGCTGCTGACCGTCGCGGCCATGATCGCGCGGGTCTCCGCCACCCCCAGGGGCGCGCCGACGCCGGCCGCGTGGCTCATCAGGATGTTTCGCGACAGGGCCGCCAGCTGCTCCGGCGGAATGATCACATCTGCAAGCGCGCCGACGCCGGTGTTCACGCCATAGGCGCGGATGTTGCGAGCGACGATCGCGCGCACCACCGCATGGGCCGCGGCGATCCGCGCGTCGGCCGCGGCGGAAAGCTCGAGCTTGGCCTCGCCCTCGGCGATCTGCGCCAGCTGGGACCAGGACAGCGGTCCGTCGACGACGATCCGGCTCATGAACGCGCAGGGCTCCATCTCACCGGTCGTCAACAATGCAAAATTGCGCTCGAACAGGGTGCAGACGATGAGGATAAGTGTTGTGAATTCAGCTGGAAATGAGATTTTACCTCATGCGATCCATGCTTCCAGATCATGCATCGGGCGAGTTCGACCTTCCCCGCCGGCTGCCGCCGCTGAACGCCCTGGTGGTGTTCGCCGTCGCCGCCCGCAGCGGCGCCTTCAGTCGCGCCGCCAGGTCGCTCGGGGTGACGCAGAGCGCGGTCAGCCGGCAGATCCAGCAGCTCGAGACCTATCTGGGGCTGCCGCTGTTCGTCCGCCACAAGCTCGGCCTGCGCCTGACGTCGGAGGCCGAGGCGCTGTTGCCCGTGGCGGAGGACGTTTTCGCCCGGCTGGCGCGCACCTGCGAGGGCCTGCGCAACGTCGGCCAGGTGCTCACCCTGCGGATGCCGCCGACCCTGGCCACGCGCTGGTTTCTGCCGCTGCTGCCCTCGCTGCGCGCGGTGATGCCGGACGTCGACGTGCGGATCACCACCTACGACGCCTGGGAACCGCATTTCGAAGACAGCGACGTCGACGCGGCGATCGTCTACGGCCGCGGCGGCTGGCCGGACGTCGAGGCGATCGCCTTGATGCCCGAGCGCCTGGCGCCGGTCTGCTCGCCCGAACTCGCCCAGCGACTGACCGCGCCCGCTGACCTCGCCTCGATGCGCCTGTTGCAGTGCTACCCGATCCAGGCCTGGAGCCGCTGGCTGGAGGCCGCCGGCGTCGGCTGGATCCGGTCGCATGCCGGCCAGACCTTCGACACCCTGGAGCTGGCGCTGTCCGCGGCGACCCGCGGCCAGGGCGTGGCGCTGGGCGACCTCAACCTGTTGAAGGAGAGCCTGGACGACGGCGTGCTGGTCGCCCCGTTCGACTGCGTCCTGGACCAGGGAATCTCCTACTTCCTGGTCTATCCGTCCGGACGCGGACAGATTTCAAAAATCCGTGCGCTGCGCGACTGGCTGACGGTTGTTTCAACGTCCGCCTGAAAGCACTAACGTCCCTCGGCGCAGGAGCCGTGATTTGTACGCCGCTCGTCCCAACGCTGGCCTCGACGTCGCCGAGGCGGAACCGCCGACGGAAGCCTCGCAGCTGGCGGCGCTGACGCTGGACGGCGGCGGCCCGGTCTGGCTGCAGATCCGGCGGACGCTCGCCCAGCCGATCCTCGATGGGCGATGGCCCCCCGGCGCCCGGATCCCCGGCGAGATCGTTCTCAAGGACCATTTCCGCACCTCGCGGACCACGGTCAGCAAGGCGATCCAGAGCCTGGCCGCCGACGGACTGGTGCAGCGGCGCCGAAAGGTCGGAACCGTCGTCGCCGAGCGCGCACAGGACCGGCCGGTGCTGGAGATCTGGAACACCGCCGACGTCATCGAGCGGTCCGGGGCCGAATACGCCTACCGCCTGCTGAAGTGCGAGTTCGTCAAGGACGACCCGGACAAGCGCCGCCTGTTGCATGCGCGCCCCTCGACACAGCTGTTGTCGATCCGCTGCCTGCACCTCTCGAACGGCGCGCCCTTCCAGCTGGAGGAGCGGCTGGTCAATGTCGAGGCCGCGCCTGGCATCAGCTGCCGCCTGCTGGAGACCCAGCCGCCTGGGCCGTGGCTCCTGGCGCACGTGCCCTGGACGGAGGCCGAACACACCATCGCCGCCTGCGAGGCCGGACCCGCCGAGGCCGAGGCGCTCGACGTGCCGGTCGGTTCGGCCTGCCTGGTGGTCGAGCGCAAGACCTGGAACGACGACCTTCCGGTCACCGTCGCGCGTCTTTGGCACTCCGGCGCGCAGCACAGGCTGGTCGGCCGGTTCGCGCCGGCGCGCTGAAGGAGCGCGTCAGCTCGACTGCAGCCGGCCGAGCGCCGCACGGTAGTTCTGCACGATCGCCTCCCAGCGAAGGTGGCGGCCCTGGGCGACCACCTGCCGTCCGGCGACCCAGACACAGTCCACCGCCGCCCGGCCGGCCGCGAAGATCCAGCGGCTCAGGTATTCGTCGGGGGTGGCCTGGGCGAACGCCGGATGGGCGGCGTCGAGGCTGACGAAGCTTGCCGGCGCGCCCGGGCGCAGCGCCGGCGGCTCGACGCCGAGGGCGCGTCCGCCGCCGGCGAGGGCCGCGCGATAGATCCGGTCGGCGGTCGGCTCCTCGGCGGTCTGCGCCAGCACGTTGCGCCGGCGCTGGGTCAGCCGCTGACCGTATTCGAGCAGCCGCAGCTCCTCGGCCGCTTCGATCAGCACGTTGGAATCGGAGCCGACGCCGATCGCGCCGCCCGCCGCCAGGAAGCCGTCGGCCGGAAAGACGCCGTCGCCGAGGTTGGCTTCGGTGATCGGACAGAGGCCGGCGACCGCGCCGCTGGCGGCCAGGCCCAGGGTCTCGGCCTCGTCGACATGGGTGGCGTGAACCAGGCACCAGCGCTGGTCGACCTGGGCCTCCGCCAGCAGCCAGTCGACCGGCCGCCGGCCCGACCAGGCGATGCAGTCCTCCACCTCCTTCAGCTGTTCGGCGATGTGGATGTGGACCGGGGCCGCCGGCAGCAGCGCCGCGACCTCGGCCAGCTCCTTGGGCGTGACGGCGCGCAGGCTGTGCGGGGCGACGCCGAGCACCGCGTCCTCCAGGCCGGCGATGGCGCGGCCGGAGGCTTCGAGCAGCCGGCCATAGCCGTCCAGGCCGGTCACGAAGCGAGCCTGGCCCGCGTTGGGCGCCGCCGCGCCAAAGCCGGAATGGGCGTAGAAGACCGGCAACAGGGTGAGCGAGACGCCGCTCTCGGCGGCGGCGGCGGCGAGGGCGGCGGCCATCTCGCCGGGGTCGGCGTAGGGGCGGCCGTCCGGCGCATTGTGCAGGTAGTGGAACTCGCCCACGCGCACGAAGCCGGCCTGCAGCATCTCGGCATAGGCCAGGGCGGCGATGGCGCGCAGGTCCTCCGGCCGCACCGCCTGGGCCAGCTGGTACATGCGCTCGCGCCAGAGCCAGAAGTCGTCGTCGCGATCCGCCCGCCGCTCGGCGCGTCCCGCCATGGCGCGCTGGAAGGCGTGGCTGTGCAGATTGGGCAGGCCGGCCAGGCCGATCGCGTGCCGCGCGTCGCCGGGTTGCGGCGGCGTCCCAGGCTCGACCGCCGCGATCCGCCCGTCGCGGATCTCGACGCGCACCGACTCCGCCCATCCTTGCGGCAGCAGCGCCTGTTGAAACCACAGCTGGCTCACGACCACCTCCGACAACGACTATTTGACTAGACAAATACCCGAGCTGCCCGAAGAATGCACGCATGCAGGCTCGCCCGGATCTCCATCATTGCGACCGCCTATGGCGAAACGCGAGACTGGCCACGCTCGCCGCCGAGCGGCCGGGCCTGGGCGAAGTCGAGGCCGGCCTGGTGGCCGCGGCCGGCGGGCGGATCATCTATGCGGGCCCGGAGGTCGAGGCGCCGGCGCTGGATGCGGCGATCGTCGAGGACTGCGAAGGCCGCTGGATCACGCCCGGCCTGATCGATGCGCACACCCATCTGGTCTACGCCGGCGACCGATCGCGCGAGTTCGAGATGCGGCTGGAGGGCGCCAGCTACGAGGCGATCGCCCGGGAGGGCGGCGGCATCGTCTCGACCATGCGGGCGACCCGTGCGGCGAGCGAGGCGGACTTGGTCGACGCCGCCCTGCCGCGGCTCGACGCCCTGCTCGCCGAGGGCGTCACCACGGTGGAGATCAAGTCCGGCTATGGCCTCAGCCTGGAGGCCGAGCTCAAGCAGCTGCGGGCGGCGCGGGCGCTGGACGGCCGGCGCGACGTGTCGATCGTCACCACCTTCCTGGGCGCCCACGCCCTGCCGCCGGAGTTTCGCGACGACCGCGCAGCCTATCTCGACCTGGTCTGCGACCAGATGATCCCGGCCGTGGCCAAGGCGGGACTGGCCGAGGCGGTCGACGGCTTCTGCGAGACCATCGGCTTCACGCCGGCCGAGGTGCGGCGGGTGTTCGAGGCCGCGCAGCGCTGCGGCCTGAAGGTCAAGCTGCACGCCGAACAGTTGTCCAACCAGGGCGGGGCGGCGCTGGCCGCGGCGTTCGGCGCCCTGTCGGCCGACCACCTGGAATATCTCGCCGCCGACGACGCCGCACGGCTGGCCGCAGCCGGCGCCACGGCGGTGCTGCTGCCAGGCGCCTTCTACTTCATGCGCGAGACCAGGCTGCCGCCGGTCGAGGCGCTGCGGGCCCACGGCGTGCCGATGGCGGTGGCCACCGACTGCAACCCCGGCACCTCGCCGCTGACCTCGCCGTTGCTGGCGATGAACATGGCCGCGACGCTGTTTCGCCTCACCGTCGTCGAGTGCCTGGCGGGGATGACGCGCGAGGCGGCCCGCGCGCTGGGGCGGCTGGACGAGGTGGGCACCCTGGAGGCCGGCAAGCGCTGCGACCTGGCGATCTGGGACATCGAGCGCCCGGCCGAGCTGGTCTACCGGATGGGGTGCAATCCGCTGCACAAGCGCGTTTGGAGCGGCCGATGAGCGAGGTTCTGCGGCCAGGCGAGGTGACGCTCGCCCAATGGCGATCGATCTATCGCGGCGCGGCCGCGACGCTGCATCCGTCCGCCGACCCGGCCGTGGCCGCCAGCGCCGCGACGGTCGCGCGGATCCTGGCCGCCCATACGCCGGTCTATGGGGTCAACACCGGTTTCGGGAAGCTGGCCAGCATCCGCATTCCCGACGCAGACCTCGAGACCCTGCAACGCAACATCGTGCTGTCCCACGCCGCCGGCGTCGGCGCGCCGACCCCGACCGCCATCGTGCGGCTGATGATGGCGCTGAAGCTGGCGAGCCTGGGGCAGGGGTTCTCCGGCGTCCAGCCGGCGACGCTGGCCCTGCTCGAAGCCATGCTGGCCAGGGGGCTGACCCCGGTCGTCCCGTCCCAGGGCTCGGTGGGCGCGTCGGCAGATCTGGCGCCGCTGGCGCACATGGCGGCGGCGATGATCGGCGTGGGCGAGATCGAGGTCGAAGGCCGGGCGCGTCCCGCTCTCGAGGCGCTGACGGCGGCGAGGCTCGCCCCGCTCGTGCTCGGCCCCAAGGAAGGGCTCGCCCTGCTGAACGGCACCCAGTTCAGCGCGGCCTGGGCGCTGGCGGCCCTGTTCGAGGCCGAACGGCTGTTCCAGACCGCCCTGGCGTCCGGGGCCCTCTCCACCGAGGCGGCGAAGGGGTCCGACACCCCGTTCGATCCGCGCATCCATGTCCTGCGCCGGCATGAGGCGCAGATCGAGGCGGCCGCGGCGCTGCGCGCCTTGATGGCCGGCTCGGCGATCCGCGCCTCCCACCTTCTGGCCGACGAGCGGGTGCAGGATCCCTACTGCCTGCGCTGCCAGCCGCAGGTGATGGGGGCGGCGCTGCAGGTGCTGCGCCAGGCGGCCGAGACCCTGGCCGTCGAGGCCAACGGGGTGACCGACAATCCCCTGGTGTTCGCCGACACCGGGGAGGCGTTGTCCGGCGGCAATTTCCACGCCGAGCCGATCGCCTTCGCCGCCGACATGATGGCGCTGGCGATCTGCGAGATCGGCTCGCTGGCCGAGCGGCGGATCGCCATGCTGGTCGACCCGACCCTATCCGGGCTGCCGGCCTTCCTGACGCCGAAACCGGGGCTGAATTCCGGCTTCATGATCCCGCAGGTGACCGCTGCGGCCCTGGTGGCGGAGAACAAGCAGAAGGCCTATCCGGCGTCGGTGGATTCCATCCCGACCTCGGCCAACCAGGAAGACCACGTCTCGATGGCGGCGCACGCCGCCCGGCGGCTGCTGCCGATGATCGAGAACGCCGACGCGGTGGTGGCGATCGAACTGCTGGCCGCCGCCCAGGGCTGCGATTTCCACGCCCCGCTGGTCACCAGCGCCCGGCTGGAGGCGGTGCGTCGCGCGGTGCGCGAGGTCGCGCCAGGCCTGACCGACGATCGCCACATGCATCCCGACATCGCCGCGGTGATCGCCCAGGTGCGCTCCGGCGCGATCGCCGGCGCGGCCGGGGCCGAGCGCATGCCGAGGGCGACGTCCGATGGCTGACTGGCTGGAGTTGACCGAGGGCGAGGCGCCGCTGCTGATCGCCTTTCCGCATACCGGCAGCGAGATCGCCCCGGAGATCGAAGCGCGGCTCGGCTCGCCGTGGCTCGCCCGCAAGGACGCCGACTGGCGGATCGAACAGATCTACGCCTTCGCCGCCGAGCTCGGCGCGACCACCCTGCGCACGCGGATCTCGCGCACGGTGATCGACGTCAACCGCGACCCGAGCGGCGCCTCCCTCTATCCCGGCCAGGCGACGACCGAGCTCTGTCCGACCATCAGCTTCGACGGCGAGCCGCTCTATCGGCCAGGCGCCGAGCCGGACGCGGACGAGATCGCCGAGCGCCGCGCGCGCTGGTTCGCGCCCTATCACGACGCTCTGGAGGCGCAGGTTCGACGCCTGCGGGCGCGTCACCCGGCCGTGGTGCTCTATGACGCCCACGCCATCCGCTCGCGCATTCCGCGGCTGTTCGAAGGCGATCTGCCGCATTTCAACATCGGGACCAACGGCGGGGCGAGCTGTGCGGCCGAACTGGCCGGGAGGGTGTTCGACGCCTGCCAGGCGGAGGGCTTCAGCCGCGTCCTGGACGGCCGCTTCAAGGGCGGCTGGACGACCCGGCATTATGGCCGGCCGCAGGACGGGGTGCACGCCATCCAGATGGAGCTCGCCTGCCGCGCCTATCTCGACGAGCCCGAAAGCCCGCGCCCGGACCACGCCTGGCCGCCCCCGTGGGACGCCGCCCGCGCCGAACCTTGCCGCACGGTCCTGCGGCGGGTCCTCACATCCTGTCTCCAGTTCGCGGAAAGCGAAGCATGAACCCGCCCACCACCCCCCGCCACGATCCTTCGCGCGTCATCCGCGCGCCGCGCGGCGCCGAGCTGCGCGCCCGCAGCTGGCTCACCGAGGCGCCGCTCAGGATGCTGATGAACAACCTCGATCCGGAGGTGGCCGAACGGCCGGAGGACCTGGTGGTCTACGGCGGCATCGGCCGGGCGGCCCGCGATTGGCAAAGCTACGACCGGATCGTCGCGGTGCTGGAGCGGTTGGCGGACGACGAGACGCTGCTCGTCCAGTCGGGCAAGCCGGTCGGGGTCTTCCGCACCCATGCCGACGCGCCGCGGGTGCTGATCGCAAACTCCAATCTCGTGCCGCACTGGGCGACCTGGGACCATTTCAACGCGCTCGATCGCCAGGGGCTGATGATGTACGGCCAGATGACCGCCGGCTCCTGGATCTACATCGGCAGCCAGGGGATCGTTCAGGGCACCTACGAGACCTTCGTCGAGATGGGCCGCCAGCACTACGGCGGCGACCTGTCGGGCCGCTGGCTGCTGACGGCGGGGCTAGGCGGCATGGGCGGCGCCCAGCCGCTGGCGGCGGTGATGGCCGGCGTCTCCTGCCTCGCTGTCGAATGCCTGCCGGCGAGCCTCGAGATGCGCCTGAAGACCGGCTATCTCGACCGCGCCACCGAAAGCCTCGACGAGGCGCTCGACATCATCGCGCAGGCCTGCGCCGCCAAGCAGCCGGTCTCGGTGGGTCTGCTCGGCAACGCCTGCGAGGTCCTGCCGGAGATCTTCCGCCGCGGTGTGCGCCCCGACCTGCTGACCGACCAGACCTCGGCCCATGACCCGGTCAACGGCTACCTGCCCAAGGGGTGGAGCCTGGAGCGCTGGGCCGGCATGCGCGAGCAGGATCCCAAGCAGGTCGAGGAGGCCGCGCGCGCCTCCATGGCCGAGCATGTCCGCGCCATGCTGGACTTCAAGGCGGCGGGGGTCCCCACCGTCGATTACGGCAACAACATCCGCCAGGTGGCGAAGGACGCCGGCGTGGCCGAGGCCTTCGACATCCCCGGTTTCGTACCGGCCTATATTCGTCCGCTGTTCTGCCGCGGGATCGGCCCGTTCCGCTGGGTCGCCCTGTCCGGCGATCCGGAGGACATCCGGCGCACCGACGCCAAGGTGAAGGAGCTGATCCCCGACAACCCGCACCTGCACAACTGGCTGGACATGGCCCAGCAGAAGATCCGCTTCCAAGGCCTGCCGGCGCGGATCTGCTGGGTGGGCCTGGGCGATCGGCATCGGCTGGGCCTGGCGTTCAACGAGATGGTCGCCCGCGGTGAGCTCAAGGCGCCCGTCGTCATCGGCCGCGATCACCTGGATTCCGGCTCGGTCGCCTCGCCCAACCGCGAGACCGAGGCCATGCGCGACGGCTCCGACGCGGTCTCCGACTGGCCGCTGCTCAACGCCCTGCTCAACTGCGCCTCGGGCGCCACCTGGGTGTCGCTGCACCACGGGGGCGGGGTCGGCATGGGCTTTTCCCAGCACTCGGGCATGGTGGTGGTCTGCGACGGCACCGAGGCGGCCGCGCGGCGGCTGGAGCGGGTGCTGTGGAACGATCCGGCGACCGGCGTCATGCGCCATGCCGACGCCGGCTACGAGATCGCCCGCAACTGCGCCCGCGAGACCGGCCTCGACCTGCCGAGCCTTCTCTAGGATCCAGCGGTGCAGCTGCTTCGCGCCTCGGACCGGAAGACGAGCCCCTGGAAGAACGGCGGCGGCGTCACCTGCGAGATCGCCACCGGTCCCGCCGGGTCGGCGTTCAGCGACTTCGACTGGCGGGTCAGCACCGCGGTGGTCGCCGCCGACGGCGATTTCTCCTATTTCGCCAACGTCGACCGCACCCTGCTGCTGATCGGCGGCAGTGGCATGGCCCTGCAGATCGGCGGCCGGACCACCACCCTCACCACCGCGTCCGAGCCACTGCGGTTCGCGGGTGACGCTCCGGCGAGGGCCCAGCTCCTGGACGGTCCGGTGACCGACCTCAACGTGATGGTGCGGCGTGGACGATGGACCAGCGCGGTGCGTCGCCAGGCCCTGCCGTGGACCGAAGCGGCGACAGGGGCGGGGGTCCGCCTGCTGGTCACCCTTGGGCGGGCGAGGCTGCTTCATGGCGGCGGCGAGGTGCCGCTGGAGCCGCTCGACGCCGTCGCCCTGGCCGGCGACGAGACCCTGCGCCTCCATCCACGCGATCCGGAGGCCGCAGTGGTCAGGATCGAGCTGGCGGCGGCGCAGCGCGCCATCGCGTCCTAGTGGAGACCGGCTGAATCGTCCGGTTCCCAGAACAGCTCGCCTTCGGCGTCCCAGTCCCAACCGCCGAGCCAGTCGACTTGGCCCTCGTCGCCGCTGCGGCCGACCATCAGCGAGACCGGCTCCGGCGATCTTCGGCCTTCGGCCTCGGCGATCCGTCCGGCCGCTGCGATGGCGTCGGAGTCGCTGGCGAAAGGCATCACGCGCGACCAGGCCGCGCGTGGTCCGTTGCGAAGAAGGGCGAGCGTGTATGAGCCGGCCATCACGCCACAACACCGGCCGATAAGGGCTGAACTGAGGCTCCGACCGGCCCGCTCGGTCAGGACAGATCGTGATCCGCGGTGGCGAGCGCCCGGACCAGGTCGATGATTTTCCGCCGCTCGGCGGTGCGGATCTTCGGAAAGGATCGCGCGAGCTCTGCCAGGTCGTCGCTCGCCAGGAAGGCGGCGCTCAGCCCCTGCGTCGCCAGGTCCTGGTCGGCGGGCTCGCCGAGACCTTCGAAGAAGTAGCCGGGCGCAACCTGCAGCGCCTTGGCGATCTCGTACAGCTTGGAGGCGCTCACCCGGTTGGCCGCGTTCTCGTACTTCTGCACCTGCTGGAAGGTGATGCCGATCGCATTGGCCAGCGTCTCCTGACTCATGCCAAGCGTCTTGCGCCGCATGCGAATGCGACGACCGACGAAGCTGTCCACCGCGTGGGAATGATCCTTCGGATGCTCTTCCATCTGCCTGCGCCCCATTTGGCCCGTCGCGCCATTGTGGGACACGGGGGACCGCCATGAGGGAGTGCGGAGCAAGCGGGCGGCCAACCCGGCGCAGGCCGCCGGCTCAGCGCTTCGGCAGCGGCTGGACCGCGACCTTGGCGACCCCCTTGTCCTTGAATCCCAGATGTTCGGCGGCCTTCGGCGAGACGTCGAGAATGCGGCGCTTGGCGTAGGGTCCGCGGTCGTTGACCTCGACCGTCACCGACCGGCCGTTCTGGGTGTTGGTGACCTTGGCGCTCGCGCCCAGCGGCAGTGAATGGCTGGCGGCGGTGAGGGCGGCGGGGTCATGCGGCTCGCCGCTGGCGGTGCGCTCGCCGGCCAATTCCGGGGCGTAATAGGAGGCGACGCCAGTCTGCACAGGCGCGGGCTGCACAGGCGCGGGCTGCACGGGCGCGGGCCGCACGGCGGGGCGCTGATCGGCCGGGCGATCGCACGCGTTCGACGCCATCAGGAAGATGGCCAGAGCGAGCCGCGCCGATAGTCCCGGCGCGACGCCGCGGCCATGGGCGCACTCGATCGCGTGGCGCCGTCTGTCCACGGATGGAAAACGCCGCAACCGCAGCGCCGATCCGCCCGCGATGACCGCGGTGGCCTGTCCAGACCCTCAGTTCCGACAATCGGTGCTCTGTCTTCCGTCGGACAGACGACACCCCAAGACTTGGGTCTTCTGCCTCTTGCAGCAAATGCGGCGCGTTGATGGCGTCCTGGACTGCACAAGCTCGGGAGAAGCGACCCTCATGTCCGACGTCGTCATTGTTTCCGCCGCCCGTACGCCCGTGGGCTCCTTCAACGGAGCGCTCTCCAGCCTGCCGGCGCATGAGCTGGGCGCGGTCGCCATCAAGGCGGCGGTCGAGCGGGCGGGGATCTCGGCGGCCGAGGTCGAGGAGGTGATCCTTGGCCAGGTGCTGCAGGCCGGGGCCGGCCAGGGTCCGGCGCGGCAGGCGGCGAT
>Ga0105248_10004753_pt1 | contig 15031 bp, 17 predicted proteins | sample KBSS34metaG_FD_81524 | JGI IMG/M metagenome (GOLD analysis project Ga0105248, IMG submission 81524) | Switchgrass rhizosphere microbial communities from Kellogg Biological Station, Michigan, USA - KBS S3-4 metaG | ecosystem: Host-associated > Plants > Roots > Rhizosphere > Soil | place...
ACTTTCTCGAACTCGGCAATTTCCGCCGCCAGTTGTTTCCGGCCTTTGGGCGTCAGCGAATAGAATCGCGCACGCCGGTTGTTTTCCGATTGCTTCCATTCGCCCACCACCCAGCCCTTGATCAACATCCGCTGCAGAGCCGGATATAGCGAGCCCTCTTCAACTTGCAGGACTTCCTTCGAGATTTGCTGGATGTGTTGCGCGATGCCGTACCCGTGCATCGGTCCGATCCGGAGCAAGGTCTTAAGAATCAGCATGTACAACGTGCCGGGCGGGATCTCACTTCTCTCTTCCATAGGTAGACTATACAACAGTTATACTAGGGAAGCACCCAAAAGTTACCTCTAAAACACGAAAAACGATCCAAATGGCTGTCCTCGTGCATCACTCCATATAGGAAGGCGCTACCTATGCGATCGCAAATTCGACTGGGCAAGGTCTTCGGCATCCAGATCGGCCTGCACTATAGCTGGTTCCTGATCGCCCTGCTGATCGTTTTTTCCTTAAACGCCCAATTCCGTCTGGCCAATCCCGGATGGACCCCTGGGTTGGTCCTGGGTCTGGCCCTTACCACCGCGATTTTGTTCTTTGTATCCCTGCTGTTGCATGAACTGGCGCATTCGCTGGTGGCAAAAGCCCACGGGATTCCAGTACGTGAGATCACCCTGTTCGCGCTGGGCGGGGTCTCGCAGATTGAAGGGGAGCCTCCCGACGCCAAAACCGAATTCCGGATCGCCATCGTCGGACCGTTGACCAGTGCTGTGATCGGGCTGCTGTGTGTTGGAGCTGTCTTCGTTCTGCCGCGGGAAGTGACTCCGGCAACCGCCATGCTGACGTGGTTGGGATACATCAACTTCGGCTTGGCGGCGTTCAATCTAGTGCCGGGATATCCTCTCGACGGAGGACGGGTTCTGCGGTCGCTCCTCTGGTGGAAGTCCGGAGACGCCGAGCGAGCGACTCGTTCGGCTGCCGTCACCGGTCAAGTGGTCGGTGGTTTGTTCGTCACGCTGGGAATCGTCCAATTCTTCTTCGGCGCGAATTTTGGGGGCCTGTGGATCGCATTCATTGGATGGTTCCTGATCCAGGCCGCTGGGGAAACTCGCCGGCGGGCCGGTTTCAAACGAGCGTTTGACAATGTGCGGGTATCCGACATCATGTCTCACGATTGCGCCACGGTGGACGGGCGGCAGAGCGTCCAGGACCTGGTGGAACGCCTGGTAAAGTCCGGCCGACGCTGCTTCGTGGTGCTGGACGACGGGCACGTGGCAGGGCTGGTGACTCCACATGAGATTCGCCAGATCAGCCGGAGCCAATGGCCGGTGACGCCGGTTGATTCGGTAATGCGGCCATTGGAAGGGCTTCATGCCGTACCGCCCGATACGCCCCTGGGAAGCGCTCTGGAGGTTATGGCGCGGGAGAACGTAAATCAGCTTCCGGTGATGTCCAACAGCCACCTGGAGGGCGTGCTTTCACGCGCCGAGGTTGTAAACTATTTGCAAACGCGCGCGGAACTGGAGCAATGACAACGAGTTGCAAGTTTGAAACCTGCGACGCTTCCGGCTCATCTAACTGATTAGAAGTGAGTTAAAATAAGGGTTTGTTACGCCATGCAGTGGCACATCATTAACCATCACGATTACATTGACGGGCCCTTCGATAGCTACGAAACGGCCTTACGGGAAGCTTGCGCCCTCGGCAAGGAAACCCGCACCGAGCCCCGAGTGCGTCGGCGGGCCGAAGATTTCTTTGTCTACAAGGCTCCTTACGACCGCAAGGAGCACTGGCAGCCCGAGTATTGGATCTGCACCAAAGAAGCCGCGGTCGCCGAAGGCGTTGCCGAGGACATCTTCTCTCAGCCATTATTGGAGACGTGGCGATAACCTCGGCGCTGCTGATCGATCCTGTCTTCAAACAGCACGAAACCGGCTCCGGACATCCTGAAAGACCCGAACGTTACGACGCCCTGACGCGGGCTTTCGACCGGGCCGGGCTGAGCAAGTCTCTCTTGCACGTCGCGACTCGTCCGGCCACCGAAGACGAAATCGCTCTGTGCCACACACGGTCCTATATTCAGACCGTGAAGCGCGACATCGCGGCAGGTGCAACGGAACTGAGCACGGGCGACACCACCATCAGCCCGAAGTCGCTCGAAGTCGCTTTGGACGCCGCCGGCGGCGTGATGAACGCCATCGACCAGGTATTTAAGAAGACCGCGACAAACGCTTTCTGTGCCGTGCGTCCCCCTGGCCATCACGCCCGTCCGAACCAGGGCATGGGTTTCTGCATCTTCAACAATGTCGCGATCGGTGCGCGCTATGCCCAGCGTAAGCACGGAGTCGAGCGCGTGCTGATCGCCGACTGGGACGTCCACCACGGCAACGGGACCCAGGATACTTTCTACAACGACGGCTCGGTATTCTTCTTCAGTACGCATCAATCGCCCTGGTATCCCGGCACCGGCGACGCTCAGGAAACCGGCGAAGGCAAAGGCGGGGGCTGCACCATGAACTGTCCGTTTCCTGCCGGCGCCGGACATAGCGAAATCCTGGGCGTTTTCCAGGACCGCCTGCAGCGTGCTGCCGACCAATTCAAGCCGGATCTCGTGCTGATCTCCGCGGGTTTCGACTCGCGCTTCGGCGATCCTCTGGGGCGCTTCACGCTCTCCGATCAGGACTTCGCGGATCTCACCCGTGTAATGCTCGAAATCGCCGATAAGCATGCGGGTGGGCGGCTGGTTTCGGTGCTGGAGGGCGGCTACGATCTCGCGGGGCTGGCCTCGGCCGCTACCGCGCATGTTCAGGCGCTATCTCAAGTAAGCGCTGGCTGAAAACCACCATTTGGCTGGCAGCGGCCAAGGCGTCTCGCACGGATCCTCTGTTGTTTCTAAGATTTACAGTTGGCAAAAGACGTGCCATAGGACAGTCATGTTCAACCGTTATGCAGTACTCGTACTAGTAGTCGCAGCAGGCCTCGCATGCGGTCAACAATCAAATCCTCCGGCGGGAGGATGGCGCGACGCGAACGCGCAGGCGCCGCAGGATCCTCCTTCGCAACTGACGCTACCCGCCGGAACGTGGATCAGCGTGCGCACGGATCAAGTTCTTTCCAGCGATCACAACCTGCCGGGTGACGTGTTCTCCGTGACGTTGGCGCAGCCCTTGGTTGCCAATGGACTTGTGGTGGCCCGGCGCGGGCAGATCTTATCCGGCCGCGTGTCCGATGCCGTCAAAGCCGGCCGCGTGAAGGGAACTTCGCGCCTCGCGCTGGAGCTGACCGATGTAACTCTGGCGGACGGCCAGAATGTTCCTGTCCATACACAGCTGGTCCAATACTCAGGAGGCACTTCTCAAGGCCGCGATGCTACTGCCATCGGGACGACTACCGGTGTTGGCGCGGCTGTCGGTGCTGCCGCTGGCGGTGGTGTGGGTGCGGGAATTGGAGCCGGAGCAGGCGCGGCAGCCTCAACCATCGGCGTCCTGCTTACGCGCGGCCGGCCTACCGAGGTTTATCCGGAATCGCTGCTTACCTTCCGTACGACCGAGCCGATTACGATTTCGACCGACCGCTCTTCAGTGGCTTTCGAACCCGTGCGCCAGGAAGATTACGAGCCCGCTGCACAGCCTCGCCAGCCGCGGCTGGCACGTCGTCCTGGATACGGCGGTTATCCATATCCCTATGCTTATCCGCCTGTGTACGGCAGCGTCGGCGTCGTCATCGTGCGCGGCGGCCGCTATTACCGGTAACCTGACTGCACAGGCTGAAGGCCTGTGCCACGACTCGGCCCGGTGGCACAGGCCTTCAGCCTGTACTCTGTTATGCCCGCGCGGCTAATGCCGCTTTGATCCGCTCCGCCGTGAACGGGACCTGACGGATGCGTGCGCCGGTCGCGTCGAAAATCGCGTTGCCGATGGCAGCCGCGACCAGGGTGATGGAAGTCTCGCCGGCGCCCATCACTTCACCTTCCGTGCGATTGATGAGCACGGCGTCAATCTTCGGCACCTCGAAGCCCAGCGGCAGGCTGTGATAAGTTCGCCAGTCGACCGACGTGATCTTCTCACTATCCCAAGTCACTTCCTCGCCCAGGCAACGGCTGAGACCTTGCAGTGCGCCGCCTTCCACTTGGTTGCGAAGTCCGTTGGGATTCGAGATGGGGCCGACATCGCTGGCCGCGACCATCCGTTTGACAACGATCTTGCCGGTGTCCTGATTCACTTCGATCTCGGCAACCAACGAAGTGTAGCCGTTGTCGCCTTCGTAGAGGACGCACGCCGCGCCGCGTCCGCTGGCGATACCCGTTCTACGAGTTCCAGGCTTAGGCGAGGGCCGGGTTTCCCAGTTCGCTGTCTTCGCAGCCGCGGACAGCACCTCTTTTAGGCGCGCGTCGCGTAAGTGCCGCAGCCGATACTCGACGGGATCGGCCTTGGCTCGCGCGGCAAGCTCATCCATGAATGACTCATGCGCGAAGGTGTTCTGGAGCCTTGCCGGGGAGCGCAGCGGTCCCGTAAAGAATCGCGATTCGACGGCGTGGGTCAGGACCCGGCCACTCTGTACGGTTCCAGTGCCGGCAGCGAGGTAAGACGGCACGCCGTTGCTATTGTTGTTGAATGCACCCGGCGGTGGAGCGGGCGATCGAGGCGCGAAATCCGCTGGCGGGAATCCCAGCAGTGAACCTGTGATGATGTTCCCGGGCCGGTTAGTCCCTGGACGATTCCCTAAACCCGGCGACCATGATTCGTGATCCCAAGCGGTGATGTTCCCGCTGGGATCGAGTGAAGCCCGCTGATCGATCACGTAAGCCGGCCCATAATTCTCAAAAGCCATTTCGTCCTTGCGCGTGAGCTGGACGCGCACAGGCTTCCCGACGGCTTGAGACAAGATCGCCGCGTCGTACGTCACAGTGTCGGCGCCGTTGACGCCGTAGCAGCCTGAGCCGCGCCGGAAGATCACGTGAATATTCTCGGGTTTCAGTCCCAGGATCATCGCCGACGTGCTTTTCTGATACCAGACGGCCTGCGTGGCGGAGTAGATGGTGGCACGATCGCCTTGCACATCGGCCACGGCGCAGGAACTGCCCATCGACCCGTGCATCTGGTACGGGTGAAGATACGTGGCTTTCAGAACCGTCGCGGCGCCGGAGATTTTCTGGTTCACGTCTCCCGAATCGACCATCAAGGTATCGCGGGACGGCTGCTTGCGCAGCGAATCGTGAAACGTAGCCGGATCGGGCAGCGTCGGTCCCGGAGTCCACATAACTTTCAACTTGGCCGCAGCCTGGATTGCCTGAAACGGCTTCTCGGCGACCACGCCGACGAAATTCTTCTTGACGACGATCTTTACTACTCCCGGCAGGCCTGCGATCGAACTCTCGTCAACGTTGGCCACGGTTGCCCCCACGGACGGTGGACGCACTACACGGCCGTGCAGCATGCCCGGCAGACGCACGTTGTGGACGAATTCGAACTTTCCCGTGACTAGGTCGGGGAGATCGGGGCGGGGAATCGGCTTGCCCAGGACGGTCCACTGGCTGGGCGATTTGCGCTTGGCCTTGGGATCGAGTGCGAGGCTGAACTTCTTTCCTTCGACCAACTGCCCGTAGGTCACGCGCTTCGAGCCGCCACTGACAACCCCGTCGCTGGCCGTGAGCTGCTCAACGGGCACACCTAGCTTCTGCGATGCCATGCGGAACAGAGCTTCGCGCGCGGTGGCCCCGGCCTGTCCTAGATTGTCGGTATTGAAATTAGCCGGATGCGACTGGCTGCCGGAAGTATGCGCCTGATCCGGCGTGAGCGCTGTATCGCAGTAGATCAGCTTGACGCGATTAAAGGGAACCGAAAGCTCTTCGGCCACTAATTGCTGCTGTGCGGTCGAGATCCCCTGGCCCAGCTCTTCTTTGCCGCTGTAGGCGGTGATGCTGCCGTCAGCCGCGATGGAGATCCACGAATCGAGTTGATTCAAGGGCGGAGATCCTTGCAGCGGACCCTGCGCACGCAGGCTGAAGCTCACGATCAAGCCGCCGGAGGCTTTGAGAAAATCGCGCCGATTGAGTTTCATCGCGCGTACCTCTGAATCGCCCGCAACATCCGCACATTAGTGAAACAGCGGCACAACACGCCCGACATGGCCTGCTGAATTTCAGCTTCCGTGGCTTTGGGGTTCTTGTCCAGGAATGCTTTGGCCGTCATGATGACACCGTTCAGGCAGAACCCGCATTGGGCGGCTTGCTCGTTGACGAAGGCTTGCTGAATGGGATGCGGTTTGTCGGGAGTTCCCAACCCTTCAAGCGTGGTGATGTCGTCGCCCTCTACCGATTTCACCGTGGTGACGCAGGATCGGACCGCCTGCCCTTTTACGATGACTGTGCAGGCTCCGCACTGGCCGAGCCCGCAGCCGAACTTGGGACCGTTTAATTGCAGGTCATCGCTGAGGGCGTAGAGAAGTGGCGTCGCCGGGTCGAGGTCCAGCGTATGGCTCCGGCCGTTGACCTTGAGAGTAATTGCCATGTCGTCTATGAGGTTACGGCGGAAATCCTAGCCGGTCAAGCCGTACCGACTACACTAACAACCATGAGTGCAGGGGCTGTGGAAGTCGTGGCTGCAGTAATGACGCGGGACGGGAAAATCCTGATCGGCCAGCGTAAGCGCGGCGGCCGGCATCCGCTGAAATGGGAATTCCCCGGCGGCAAGGTCGAGCCCGGAGAGGATCCACGAGCGGCTCTGGCGCGCGAGTTGCGGGAGGAACTGGACGTCCAGGCCGTCATCGGCGAGGAGCTGGATTTCTACGAAGTCGATTACCAGGACGGCTTCCGCTTCCAGCTGCATTTCTACTGCGTCACTGAGTTTAAGGGAGAACTTCGTAATCTGGATTTCGAGCAGATTGTGTGGGAAGAACCCGCACGGCTCCCGGAGTACGATTTCCTGGACGGGGACGTTAGTTTTGTTTCGAAGGTTGGGCGCCTGCTGGCGAAGAGGCCGGCGGAGGCGCAGTAACGTAGATCGTGAAGGGCGCGGAAACGCGTGTGCCCACACGCACGGTAACGGGCTGCTGAAGTCCGTCCGGTAACGCCGAAGCCAAAGTGAATTGAATCCTGGTTACGTCCGAAATCAGCCCGAACTGGAGCACCGAGCTCATCGCCGTCGCGACATGATCCACCCCGCCGACGCTGATGTGTACGCTCGAAGGAGTAGAGGTTAGCAAGCCCGCCACGTCCAGCAGGATCACGTCTCCCGGCGCGGCCGGATGGAGCGCGTCGATAAATACCACCTTGTTGGCGTCGCGCTGATCGTATGCGGCCTGAATGACAGGCGGTTGCGCATCCACGTTAAACAGGATGGGCGCGATGGCGTCGCTATTCGGAGAAATCAATTTCAGCACGGCAGGACCGAGTGGAGTTGACCCGGGCACCACGGCGCGAATATTGGAGTTGGCGTCGAGAGAGAAATCCACTTTCACGTCGGCGACGGTGAGCGTCCAGCCCTGCAGACTCGCAGGCAGGCCGGTGGCCGAGACGACCAGTGTCCCTCCAGTGGGTACACCTGGCAGGCCGGTGGCTAAATTAAGGACAGGAACATGCAGGCTGATTTGTTTCGCCGCGGGGGGCATAACCTGCAACCCGGCGCTCAGGGTCACAGTTTGCACACCGGTGGCTGCGGTTACGGCGACTAATCCTGCGGTAGTAGCGCTGTTAATTGAGATGTTGAGCAGGGCTTTGCCGGGATTGATGATCCAGGTCCGGCGCACCGTGATGTCGCTCGATCCGAATCCGATCACGGTCTGCCCGTCCGCGAAGTTCGTGTTGAACCCGTCGACTTCGATCATGGTGTCGGTACCCGCGGTGACCACAGCGGGAGTGATCGATAGCGACGGATGATCCGGCGCTGAGTAGGTGAAGGTCGGCACAGGCGATGTGCCCATGGTCTGCATGGAGGTCTGCCCGTCGCTCGCCAGAGCTTCGAGCACGGCGACATGGCTCCCGATCGCGGGCGGCGCGATGACCGCAAAGCTGCCGTCGTCGTTCTTCTGGATCGAGGTCGCGGCGGCGCCGTCGAACAACACCCGCGTATCCAGGCCCAGATTGTCGCCTTTGAGCGTCACGGTGGTATTGCCCTGCGCGTCATTGGATCCGGAGGCGGAACTGATCGTCGGTCCGGCCGTGGGGACGACGGTGAAAGCCGATGGCAGCACGTACAAATCGTCCGAAGTGGTGACCGCTAGAGCGACCGGCGTCGGTTGCGTGACCACATTGGCATCCACGACGGTTTTGAGGTAAATCGAAACGAAGTAGCTCTGGGTCCCGGCTTCCAATTTGGCGGCTGGTCCGATCGCGCTCAGGCTCATGCCCGGTGTGAGAGTCGTGCTGTTCGGAACTAACGTTCCGGGCGCGTCAAACACCATCCAGCCGCGATAGCCGGAAACCAGGGACGGCGCGTGAACGTACATTTCCTGACCGGCCGGGCCCAGATACGCAAGAATGTCCAGGTTGTAAACGCTGGGACCGCTGCGCGCGTCCACATCGAAATTGATGTTGCCGGAACTGGCGCCCGCCGTCACGGTAGTCGTGGATGCCTGGGTCCAGTCCCGTGTATGTGGGAAAAACTGTCCGGCAAATCCGGTGAAGGCCGCGAAATTGCCACCAATAGAATCGGAGGGCGGAACGATTGCCGCCGGCGTGGCCTCGTCTTGCTGCGGTGGGGGCAGCGGCTGCGTGTAGACGTAATAATCACCGGGCGGAATGCCATCGATCCGGTAGCTGCCGTCCGGATTTGTCAGGCTGCCAATCGCGGTTCCATTCAAGGAAAGCGCGACCACACTGGCCATGTTCACCGCTTTGCCGTTCAGTAGAACCCGGCCGGTGATGCTTCCCGTCGACGCTGCGAACGATCCCGTGGGGTAGAGCATCGAGATGCCAGCGATATCGTCCGGCGCTAATGGATGGGCCTTGGTCGTCCCGCGAGTGATGGACGTCGACATGGTCGCGGAAACCGTGGAATGCTGCAGGCCCAGCGTGTGTCCAAACTCGTGCACGATGGTGAGGAAAAAAGCGTCCGAATAGCTGGCCTGCTGCTTGACGGTCAGATCGCTGCGCAATTCCAGCTTGGAGCGCAGGATGGGCACGAAGCCGGGACCTTTGGTCAGATCGCCGACATCCTTCGGCGTTGACGGGAAGGTTTGCGCGAGCAGCCCCGGGGGCATGTTGTCGTCAAACACCACGTCGATGCCTGGAGTCGCTTGCGGCGTTGCGCCGAACGTCTCGAAGCCGCCGAAACGCAGACGGATATCCGAGGACTTGACGCCGTTCCAGGTTTCGGCCGCCAGCCGGATCTGGCTCACCAGCGCATCGTAATTGTCGCCATCCATCAGCTTGGAGGGCGGCTGGTCGGAAATGAAATAAGAGACCGTCTTATCGGTCAGCATGGTCAAATCGAACTTCGCGGGATACGCCTGAAAGGGGCCCGTGCGGCCAGGGAAATAAATCCAGTAGTAGTAAGCCGAGGAAACCGACGAGAGCGAAAAAAGCAACGCTGCCAGGACGGCAAGTCGCGTTATCGCTTGGAATCCTCCGCGCATGTTATTTGGCGGCTCCTAATTTTGCAGAGACCAGCGCCTGGCGAACGCGCGCGCGCAGATCCTGGAGCGGCATAGTCACAGCATGATCATCGACAGGAAGGCCGGATCGGTTGAGCATAAGCTCGGAGGCGGCAGGCCGCTGAACCACTGCGCCGCTGCCGCCCCCCGAACTCTCCTCCGAAAGCTTGAATAGTCCCTGCGAAAGCCCCATCACCTGGGTCAAACCCGAGCGGCTGGTCCACAGGAACAGCACATACTCGTGTCCCGGTTTCAATTCCGGAGCTCCCGACACGCTCTGACGGATTCCGTCGACCACGCCGCCCGGTACCGCAACCTCAGTGTTGGACTGGCCGGACGACTTCCAGGTTTCGAGTACCTGGAGTTGGAAATAGGTGTAAATGTCGGTTCCGCGTGCAGCCGCGTGGGACCCGGTCACCCTGGCCCGGACGATCGCGGTCGACTTCTGCGCCATGTCCTCCAGGGTCAGTTGCTCTAGCGTCGTGGCCGAGACGCTCAGGGCGAGCGCCAAACTGGTCAGAAGTGGGGTCCACACACGCATACGCAAGAGTTCCGGGTTCCAACAGTGCATGTCAACGACCCAATCGAAGCCGCTATTAATCTATGGTAATGCGAGACTTAGTGGGTCGCCGGAGGGACCTTTTGTGGACCTTCGACACGGGCTTGAGACAGAAGGGAACATTCCCGCCCGACCGTGACTTAGGCCCCTCCATCCGGCACAAACCGTATTATTTCGAACATCGGCCGGCCGTTGGAGTCGGGGATGGTTTTTACCGATTCCCTGTGGTAGCCGAGCGATCGGGCTGCGCGGTCCAGGCGCGCTCCTACGTTCGGAAACACTTCGTGCTCGCGAACGTGGTCCAGGACCAAGGCGCCGGGTTCGTGGAGCATGTCGCGAATCTCGGCGAGTTGCTCCGGGCTAGGCGAATCCGTGTTGAGTGGGCCAGTGGCAATGCGCAGGTCCATACGGCCCTGGTGCAGGAGATTGAGGTTGTCGTAGAGGCCCCAATCCACCAGGTAGAAGATTCGCCCAGGGTATTCGTCCAGGCTCGCGGATAGCGGATTCAGCGCGTCCGTAAAAACATCGCCCGCTCCGTCCCGTTCGAACTGATACGCGTACTGGTTCCATACCAGCAGATTCATCGCGATCATGCCGGCGGCGGCTACCCAGGCGACCGGCCTCCAGGGCAACGAAGCCAGCGCGATGGCCCCAAACAGGATCGGGAAAGGCCACAGCAAAACCACGTGGTGGGCGGACGTGCCGGCGTCGTGGGTCAGCGCCATCAGCAGCCAGGCAACCGTCATGAAGACCAATGAAAATCGGGCTGCGCGGTATTTCCACCACCACGGCGCCGCCAGCAGCAGGACGCCGAAGACGTAATAGAATCCGGTGCTCTGGTCGTCGCCCCAATGATCGTGAATCCATGCCGAGGCGCGTTCACGGGGCGATCCGGGAGCCTTGGGGTTTGGCCACGCCTCCTCGCCGGTCATGTAGCCGAATAGAGAAGATCCGTTGGCGGCCAGTTGGACTTGAATCCATTTGCCAGGGACGCTGCGCGGATCCAAGTGGGCGTTCTCTCTCACTGTGGCGCTGGCATGCGTGAGATTGTAAATTACCAGCGGCAGAGCGCCGCATAGAAATGCTGCTGTCGCCACCACCGCTGTGCGCGGTTTCAACCATCGCTTGATCTCTGGCCAGAAGACCAGCAATCCGCCCACGACGATTCCACTCAGAGCCCAGATGAAAATGGCTTTGTTCCAGAGGGCCAAGCCCCAGCACAGGAAACCGGCCGCGAGGTCCCATATTCGGGCATCCGGGCCCTTATAGGACCCAAAACGGCACAGGAACCAGCAGCCAGTCACAAGGAACAGGTGTTCCAAAGCGACCGGTCCCCAGTCAAAGGTGTCAGTGAGCATGAAAACGGGGTCGGTGGCCAGCAGAAAGGCCCCAATGGCAGCCGCCCAAGCACCCCCTGACAAACGCGCTAACTGAAAGAAAACGAATATCGTAACCGCTCCAAGGATGACAACGGGGAGCCGCAGCGTCCACGGGTTGGTGCCGAAAATCCGGAAGATCGGCCAGTAGAGCAGCGTTTTTAGGGAACCAATGTAGGTCATGACCATCAAAGGAACATGGTGAGGCAGCAGGGGGAGTCGTAAGTCGTTGTTAACATGGGGAAAAAGAGGGGCAGAAAAGAGAGCCTCATCGGACTGAATTCCCGCGTAAGGAAGTATCAGGATGGCGAGTAGGATAAATAGGCTGCAAGCGGCCAAACCGGCTCTGTTATGGGGGCGGGGCATGATATCATCCGACAGAATTTGGCGGCACAACCGGATTTTACGTATGAGAGTTTTTCGGGTTTACCACCACAGTATACGTCAAGCGGAATGGGCTGGGTGCCACATTGGGGCCGTACCTGGAATAACTTACAGCCCAAACCTGGTCAGAACGATAGCGCTCGGTAGTACCAAGGGTAATGTTTTCTCAGGCGGAGTCCGATTAGAAAACTCATTGGTAACCGAAGGTTGGGAGCTGAATCGGCCGTTGAAGCAAGCGGCGGCCAAAAAGGTTGGTATTGGAATTGCTTGCAATGTCGACTGTGAGTGTGCTAATGTTCTTTGAAAGCTCAGTTGCCGGAAGCTTGAGGTTGGGCACCCAAGGGGTTGTCGCCTCCTCGATGGGTCTCCACGTAGTGCCTGGCGCGAATTCGCCGCTCGGCATACCCAACGTTCCTAGTAGACAGGATGTGTGAAAGCGTGAACCTTTTTGGTTTTCGTCACGTCTAATCGGTTAGCTGAAAGCAACATGGGCAGATTTGAAACTGAGACGCGTAGTTAACAAACGGTAAGAAGAATTTAAAAAAATAGACTTACCGGAAGAGACAGGAGAGGAAGAAGGGCAGAACCATGACGAAGAGTGAGTTGAACAAATACAGACACGTGCTGGAGGCCAAGCAGGCAGAGCTGGTCCAACTAGTGCGCAACCGTGACGGCATCGCCATCGAAAAGAGTCCCGATGCCCTGGATGAAGTGCAGCACGCCGCTGAGCGCGAGCTGGCGATCCGCAATCTGGACCGCGAGTCCAATCTTTTGCGGAACGTCCGCGCAGCCCTGCGACGTATTGACGAAGGCAGCTTCGGCGTTTGCCTGCATTGCGAAGAGGACATCAGTCCGAAACGCCTGGCAGCAGTGCCATGGACGGCCTTCTGCATCCAGTGCCAGGAAATCGCCGACCGCAATCAGGGCGACAGCGCCGACAACCTCGACGAGCTGTTGGTTAACGCCGCCTAACCGGAGATCCTCATCCTTCTCTTGGAGGGCGCGGTCCGCAAGCACCATCCGCAGACCGCGCCCTTATTGTTTTTGGCCGCTCTATAGCTGTCGCGGTTCAGTGCCGCGAGAGTTAATCGGCGGCCATGCGGATGAACGAAATCATCCGGCCGGCGCTATCATGATCGCGGCGCCAGGAAAAGAATTGCGCGGGATGGCAAAAAGTGCAGCCGCCGACCTGTTCAATCCTGTTCGGCTCGACCCCCGCGGCGATCAACTGATTCCGGTTTTCCACAGCTAAATCCAGCTTTTCCGCTTCACTTTTACCGAACTGCTTCGCGACATCCAGTCCTACTTCGTAACAGCATACGCCGATGCCTGGTCCGATGGCAGCGAAAACATTTCTTGGATCGGTTCCGAATTCATCGCGCATGCGGGTGAGTGTCGAAGTAACGATTCCCGCGGCGGTCCCCCGCCATCCGGCGTGAATGGCGGCGACGGCGCGCGTATCGCGATCCACCAGCAGAATCGGAAAACAATCCGCCGTGCGGATGGAGACGGCGAGGCCTGGATCACGGGTGATAATCGCGTCGCCTTCCCCGATGCAGCCCGGCTGATGTGCAACGAAGGAGACGTCAGAGTGAATTTGCTTCACGCTTGCCATCGCTGCTTGATCGAGTTTAGACTGGCGCGTGCCGAAGCCGTGTTCGATCCCCGGTAAGCTCGCGAGCAGCCTGGAAGTAAGAACGGTCACGCTAAGAAATTTATCGGATGGCCTGATCTAACAGGATCGAAAACTGGCGGGACTTTTCGTCTACTCTGTCGCGGAAGTCCGCCAGCTCCTGCTCCATGCCGCGCAGCCGATCGGCCAGATGGAGACACGCCAGCACCGCCACGCTGCTTCCGTCGACGTTACCGGCTCGTTGCGCGATATCGGTCATGAGCTGATCCACCGAATGGGCCAGGGCTTCCACTTCGCCGGATTCGCCGCTTACCGCCAGGGTGTAGGGCTGATTGTAAATGGTGACGCGGACCGTCCTGCGCTCAGATGCGGAATCCATGCGACACTCCTGCTAACAAGCTTACGCCTCCGGTCTATCTTCCGGCGATCAGGTCCATTTGACCCAGCAGTTTTTCGATACGGACGCGCGCCTGTTTGCGCTGGCTGCGCAGGTCTTCTAATTCCTGGCGGAGTTTTCGCGCGTCGGCTACAGCCGCGTCGCGTTCGCTGCGGAGGGTGGACACCAGCTCCACGGTGCGGTGAATCCGCTCCTCCAAGCTGGAAAGGGCATCGCTGGCAAGGGCGTCATCGTTTTCTTCCATAGACAACCCGCCTACTTTACACCTTTTCGACGGCTGCCTTGGCTTGGCTCACCAGCGCGCTGAACGCGGGCGGGTCATTCAGGGCCATGTCGGCCAGAATCTTGCGGTTCAGATCGACCCCGGCTTTCTTCAACCCGTCCATGAAGCGGCTGTAGGAAATGTCGGCTGCGCGGCAGGCTGCGCCAATGCGGACAATCCACAGGGAGCGGAAATCGCGCTTCTTGAGGCGTCGTCCGACATAGCCGTACTTCAGAGACTTTTCTACAGCCTCTTGGGCGGCGCGGTGCAGCTTGCTCTTGGTTAAGAAGAACCCCTTGGCGAGGCCTAGGGTTTTGCTCCGGTTTGCCCGGCGCTTGGATCCACGTTTTACTCTGGGCACGTTTCTTCTCCTTTATTGGAATTTAAAAGCGCGGCGGAACAGGCACGTGCGGCGCACTGTCCACTCGCGGGGGAGCTCGAAAGCCCCGCCTTTGGTTAAGGCAAAATTCGCCTTAATACGGTATCATCCGCTTGATTTCCGGCGAGTTAGTCTCGTCCGCGATGGCGGATTGACCCAGCCGGCGTTTGCGTGAGCGCGACTTCGAAGTGAGGATATGGCGGGCAAATGCATGCCGGCGTTTGACTTTGCCGGTTCCCGTCTTCTTGAACCTCTTGGCCGCACCTTTATGGGTTTTCAACTTCGGCATAATAGCTTGTCCTGGAATATTATCGCCTGACAGGTCGATAAAGTCTTTTTAGAATAGCACAACGGAGGTACAATCATTCAAATGCGCATCAGCTTGGCCCTGATCGCACTGTGCGGGTGCCTATGCTCCGCCGCAGTGGTCGTGGAGAACGTTACCGTTGTCGATGTTGC
>Ga0105248_10004755_pt1 | contig 15030 bp, 11 predicted proteins | sample KBSS34metaG_FD_81524 | JGI IMG/M metagenome (GOLD analysis project Ga0105248, IMG submission 81524) | Switchgrass rhizosphere microbial communities from Kellogg Biological Station, Michigan, USA - KBS S3-4 metaG | ecosystem: Host-associated > Plants > Roots > Rhizosphere > Soil | place...
GCGCTCACCCTCGGCCTCCTTGTGATGGCGTGCCGAGAACTACGACTGCGTGTCGGCCTCACTCGCTCGCGCGGCGTCGGGCCCTGCGGGCCTTCGCTCGCTTCGCTCGCGCGCCGCGCTCACTCGCCCATCTGCAAGAGGGTGCCGCGCTTCCGCGCCGAATGCACCGCTGCGCCGAACAGCGCGACGCCGATCGCGATGTACACGGCGTCGAGCAGCACGGCGTTGCGAAAGAGCGCGATGTCGAACGTGTGCCGCAGCAGCACCGCGCGCATGCCTTCGAACACGTGCGCAGTGGGCAATGCGTAACTCACCGCCTGCAGCGCGGGCGGCAGCACGCCGATCGGATAGTAGACGCCGGAAACGGGCGCGACGAGGAAGATGGCGGCCCATGCAAGTTCCTCGGCGCCCAATCCATAGCGCAGGATCATCGCCGACACGGCGAGCCCCACTGCCCAGCCGAATGCAAGCAGGGTCGCGAAGAACGCCACCAGGGGCAGTCCCATCGAAAAGATCGAATAGCTGAACAGCAGCCATGCAGCAAGACACGCGCCGCCGACACCAATCAAGGTCCGCAGCACGCTCATCGCCAGCTGGCCGGCAATGAACTCATGGAACCGCAGCGGACTGACGAACAGGTTCCCCAGGTTGCGCGAGTACACCTCCTCGACGAACGTCAGCGACACGCCAAGCTGCCCGCGGAACAGCACATCCCACAACAGCACGGCGCCGATGAAGAACCCGGGCGCATCGGTCAGGAAGCGGTTGGTCGGTGCAAGGTAGAGCGTCAGGAACGCCCACAGCACCATCGTGACCGTCGGGTAATACGCCATGGACACGATCCGCGGCCACGACTTCAGCAGCAGGTACGCGTGACGTCGGATCAGTGCGCCGATCCTTCGCAGAGACGGCACGACACCGCGATACGGGTCGATGCCTGGGGGCTGGAGATCGCTCACGACAGCGCCTCGACTGCCGTTCCGGGTTCGCGCTCCTCGACGCCGCGCGCGATATCGAGGAACACTTCCTCCATCGTCTCGCGGCCATATCGGCCGATAAGGTCGGCCGGGGATCCGTGGTCGACGACGTTGCCCGCCCGCAGCATGATCACGTCGGCGCACATGCGCTCGACCTCGTTCATGTTGTGCGACGCGAGGAGCATCGTGCACCCGCTCGAACGCTGATACTCCTCGAGATAGGTGCGCACGCGGTCGCCGATATCCGGATCGAGCGACGCGGTCGGCTCGTCCAGCAGCAGCACGTCGGGTCGATTGAGCAGCGCTTTCGCAAGCGATACACGGGTGCGCTGGCCGGCGGACAACTGGCCATACGGCCGCTTGAGTATCAGGTCGAGGTCGAGCTCGGCGGTAAGCTCGCCGATCCGATAGGACGGACGCGCCACGCCGTAGAGATCGGCAAAGACGCGCAGGTTCTCCCGGACCGTAAGCCGCTTCGGCAGATCGACATAGGGCGAAGTGAAGTTCATGCGCGGCAGCACGCGGTAACGATCGTGCAGCATGTCGCAGCCGAGCACGTGAATGGACCCCGCGGTCGGCAAGAGGACGCCGAGCAGCATCGACAACGTCGTCGTCTTGCCCGCGCCGTTGCCGCCGAGCAACGCCGTCGTCGTTCCCGGTTCGACATCGAAGCTCACGCCGCGCACCGCCTCGACCTTCGCAAATCGCTTGCGAAGATCGCGCACCACGATCGCGGCGGCGGTCACGGCGTGCGGCGGCTCAGCATTCGATGGTGGTCCGGCAATAGTTCGTCAGCTCGCGCACGACCGTGGTCGCTTCGACCGGCTTCCGCGCGCGCTCGAGCCCGCCGTACTCGAGCTGGAGCTTGAATGCGTACTTCTCGAAGAACGGCTCGAATTGCTCGGCGCCGATCGTGCCGATCGCCCACAGCTCGTCACGTCCCGCGTCGTATTCGAGGGCGACCGACGCGAGCGGTTGCGGCGCCGGACCCGCAACGACGCGCGCGCCTGCGGTCGGATCATAGACACTGTGGTCGGCACAGCAATGAATCACGCGACCGGACGACGTGGCCGAGCGGCTTTTCTGATAGCGGATGAACGACACCTCCCGCGTCGGATACGCGAGCTTGTGCGCGCAGATCGCAGAGAACGACACGACGTTGCGGGCGGGTCCCACGCCGCCTGGCGCGACGTAGGGCGCGCCGCGCTCGCGGTGCAGCGCGGGAACGGAGGCGAGCGCTTCGGGAAAGCGGAGGAGGAAGCAGGGCGTTGCAGCGAATGGGTAGTGGTAGATGTAGTTGGTTTCGGGCGTAAGAGCCGACTGTCGTATCGGTGCGCCGTGCACGTCGACCAGCAACGAGCGCGTGTAGCGGCGGATGTCGGCGTCGTCCGCGGCGTCCGCGCGGGTCACCGACGCGATCGCCGGAACGAGCGCGCACGATCCGAGGAAATCGCGGCGGTTCATCGGATCGAGTGCGGCGCTCGGCCGTCATCAGCCTTCGCGTTCGCGTTTACGCCCATTGGCGTCGACGGGCCCTGGCCCAGCATTTCATCGATGCATCGACGCGCTATGCCGTCATCAGCTCGCGTACATGCATCGCAGCGCTTCTGCCGAGCGCGGAGAGCGCATAGCCGCCTTCGAGCGAAGATACGATGCGGCCGTCCGCGAATCGCGCGGCGACGGCGAGCAGCTGGCGCGTCACCCAGGCGTAGTCGTTTTCGCTGAATGCAAGTCCTGCAAGCGGGTCCTCGCGGTGGGCGTCGAATCCGGCGGAGACGAGGATCAGGTCCGGCTCGAACTCGTCGAGCGCAGGCAGCCAGCGGCTTTCGACCGCCTCGCGAAACTCGGCGCTGCCGCTGCCTGCCGATAGCGGAATGTTCACCATGTTGGGCGCCGGGTTGTCGACGCCCGAATAGGGGTAGAGCGGGTATTGAAAGGTCGAGACCATCAACACGCGTGGATCATCGGAAAACATGTCCTCGGTACCGTTGCCGTGGTGAACGTCGAAATCGACGATCGCGACCCGCGACACGTCATGCACGGCCAGCGCATGCGCGGCGCCAACGGCAACGTTGTTGAAGACGCAAAAGCCCATCGCCCGTGCGCGCTCGGCGTGATGACCGGGTGGACGCACTGCACAGAACGCGGTTTGATGCTCTCCGCTACAAACGAGGTCGACGCCCTTGACGACTGCGCCTGCGGCGTGCAGGGCCGCCTGGACGGAGTGAGGATTGAGCGCCGTGTCCGGATCGAGGTAGCGCAAGCCGCTCGCGGGCGCGGCCCGCTCGATCGCCTCGACATAGGCTGGCGCGTGCACGCGCGACAGCTGCTCGCGTGTCGCCGCCGGCGCTTCGTAGCGCGCGACGTGTCCATCCAGGCCGAACGCAATCACATGATCGTTGATCGAAGCTAGACGCTCCGGACATTCCGGATGATCGGGTCCCATGTCGTGCAGCAGGCACGACGGGTGAGTGATGTACGCGGTAGTAGCCAAGGATTGGTTCCGAAGAAGCGAAAAACGACGACAGGCGAGGAAGGCACGACCGGTCGATCTTCCGGCCGCGGCGACCGTCCGTGCCCCCGAAGTCTAGCGCCGTCGGGCGCGGATGACGAGGGCGAGGGCAACCAGCTAAAGTGCGATCGGCCCTCCCCCATTGCGGAATCGTTCAAATGACCGTTCATTCAGTCACTCAGTCCGTACCGACCGCGCATCGGCTCGCGGCAGTCCTGCAGCAGCTCGCGCAGATCGTCGTCGGCAAGGACGAGCCGCTCAGGCTGGCGCTCGCCTGCCTGCTCGCACGGGGGCATTTGCTGATCGAGGACATTCCGGGCGTCGGCAAATCGACGCTCGCCCAGGCGCTCGCGACGACGCTCGGTCTCAAGTACGCTCGCATCCAGTTCACGAGCGATCTGCTGCCGGCGGACGTGCTCGGCGTCTCGGTGTTCGACGAACGGGCGCAAGCCTTCCGCTTCCATGCCGGACCGATTTTCCACTCCGTGGTGCTCGCCGACGAGATCAACCGTGCGCCACCCAAAACGCAGAGTGCGTTGCTCGAGGCAATGGAGGAGCGGCAGGTATCGCTCGACGGCCAAACGCGAGCGCTGCCTGAACCGTTCTTTGTCATTGCGACGCAAAATCCCGTCGAGCAGATCGGTGCGTATCCGTTGCCCGAGTCGCAACTCGATCGATTTCTGCTCGCGATCGAGCTCGGATACCCCGACGCCGTGTCCGAGCGCGAATTGCTCGCCGGGGGCGACCGCCGCTCGAAGCTTGCGGACCTCGCGCCCCAATCGGATCCGGCCACGCTCGCGGACTGGCAACGCGAAGCCGCAGCGATCCACGTCGCCCCCGCGCTCCTCGACTACGTCCAGTCGCTGCTCGCTGCGTCGCGCGGGCATTTGCCGGGGCAGACCGCCGGAGCAAGCGGCGAAGCAGGTGCGCGTCGCGGCCTGAGTCCCCGCGCTGGACTGATGCTGCTCGCGGCGGCACGCGCGTGGGCGTTGCTGGCTGGCCGGCCGATGGCCGTACCGGAAGACGTACAGGCGGTGTTCCCCTCCGTTGCAGGTCATAGGCTTGCCGGCGGTGCGCGCGCGGGTTCGTTGCAGGCGCATAACCTGCTGCGTGCGGTTCCACTGCAATGATCGATCGGAGGTGCCGGTGCATCGGCGCGCTAACGCGATGGCTCGGCGCACGGCTCTGTACGTTCTGCTCGGTAGCATGACTGCGGCCGCATCCCCCACGCGATCGCCGCGCGAGCGTTTCGATCGAATCGCAGAGCGGCTCCGCCAGCGCACATGACGGCAGTCGCATCCTCCGCGCGATCGCCGCGCGAACTTTTCGACCGGATCGCAGAGCGGCTCCGCCAGCGCGCGTTCCGCGTCGCGCCGGCCGATCGTTCGCCCGTCGTCCTGCGCCATTCACGCATCTATATCCTTCCGACGCGGCGCGGGTATGCAGTGATCGCAACCCTCATCATGATGCTGCTGACGTCGCTCAATTACGCGCTGTCGCTCGGCCTCGCCGTGACGTTCCTGCTGGGAGGCCTGGTCTCCGCGGCACTGCTGCACACGTTCCGCAACCTTGCAGGCATGGAGGTGAAGCCGCTTGCCGCGAGCGACGCCTTCGTCGGCAGCAACATCGTGTTCTCGCTCGCCGTGTCTGCCGGCGCGATAGATCGCCGTTCGATCTCGATCGAGGGCAACAACGTGACGACGACGGCGGACGTTGCCGCGGGATCCACGCAAACGTTGACGCTCGCGGCGCCCGCGTCGAGGCGCGGCCGCATCCCGCTCGGCCGCGTCACGCTTTCCTCGCGTCACCCGCTGGGACTCTGGCGCGGCTGGGCGTACGTGCATTTTCCGCTGTCCGGCATCGCGTATCCGGCACCGGAAGCCCACCCTCCGCCGCTGCCGACGGGCGAGCACGGCGTCGATCCCCACGCGGTTGGCCGCGGCGACGATGCCGATCTCGCAGGCCTTCGCGAGTATCAGCGGGGCGACCCTCTGCAGCGCGTTGCATGGAAGGCGGTCGCGCGAGGCGCCGGATGGTTCTCGAAATCGTTCGAAGGCACCGGAGGCGCCGGCCCGCTCACGCTCGACTGGTCGGCCTTGCCCTCGCATCTCGACGTCGAAACGCGACTGTCGCGGCTTTCGGCATGGGTGCTCGCCGCAGAGCGGACGACACGGCCGTTTGCGCTCCTTCTGCCTGCACAAACGCTGCCTACCGCATCCGGACGCGAGCATCGTCGCAATGCGCTCACCGCGCTTGCACTGATGCCGGGGGACGCCCAGTGACGACCGCGGCCACGTCGGCACGCGGGGCCAACTTCGGCATGCTTCGGTGGCGCGGACGGCGCAAGCGGCGCACCTCGACGTCGCCGCCGCTGTTGCCCGCACAGATCACGAGCCTTGGCGTGCTGCTCATCGCCGCCCAGCTCCCGCAGGCGTTGCATCTTCCGATCTGGGTGGCGGGGTTCGGTTTCGCGCTCGTGCTGCTGCGGTTCGTGCTGCTGCGTCGCGACCGCGCGCGGCCGTTCGCGTCACCGGCGCGCATTCCATCCTGGGCGCTAGCCGTGTTCGCGCTCGCGATCGCATTCGCCATTCGAAAATCCTACGGCTACTTCGCCGGTCGCGACCCATGCGTCGCATTCCTGTTCGTGCTCGTCGGCATCAAGTTCCTCGAGGTGCGAACGGTGCGCGACGGCACGCTGCTCGTGTGCCTCGCGATCTTCCTGCTGATCACGCCATTCTTCTACGGACAGTCGATGATGGCGGCGCTCGTTGCGCTGCCCGCGATGCTCGCCGTGGGTGCCGCGCTCGAAGCGCTTGCCGTGGAAGGCGGTGCGAACGCCCAGCCGCCCGACTGGCGCACGGCATGGCGCAGGACGGGAACGATGATGCTGCAAGGGCTGCCCATTGCCGCAGCCCTCTTCCTGCTGTTTCCCCGGCTCGCGTCGCCGCTGTGGGGACTGCCCGCCGATCGGACGGCAGCCACGGGGCTGTCCGATCGCATGGCGCCGGGATCGATCAGCGAGCTCGCATTGAACGACAGCGTCGCATTCCGCGTGGACTTCGACGGCGCAATCCCGCCGATGCGCATGCGCTATTGGCGGGGACCCGTGTTGTCGGTTTTCAACGGGCGCGAATGGCGCGCGTTTTCATCGCTGCTCGGCGGCAAGCTCGCGACCGGGGATGGACCGGTCGTCAACTACACGGTCACGCTCGAAGCGAACGATCATCCGTGGCTGTTCGCGCTCGATCTTCCGTCCGCGACGCCGCAGATCGACATGGAGCCGACGACGCGGGGCTCTGCCGGCGGCTTCGCCGGCTACACGCGCGAGCAGCAACTGCTGATGCGCGGCGGCGTCACGCAGCCGTTGCGCTACTCCATCCAGTCCCGCCTGACGGACACGTATCCGGTCGCGTCGTCGCGCGATGCGGCGATCAACGCCCGCACGCCCCTCGGCAATCCACGCACGCTGGAATTCGCGCGTTCGCTGCGCGCGGAGTATCCGGATGATCGCCGCCTGATCAGCGCGGTGCTGCAGTGGTTTCGCGACGAGAAGTTCTTCTACACGCTGGCACCGCCGCTGATGGAGGAAGCGCCCGTCGACACGTTCCTGTTCGAAACGCGACGCGGCTTCTGCGAGCACTATGCGAGCTCGTTCGTCGTGATCCTGCGTGCCGCCGGAATTCCGGCACGTGTGGTCACCGGATACCAGGGCGGAGAGATCAATCCGCGCGGCGGTTACATGATCGTCCGGCAATCGGACGCCCATGCGTGGGCGGAGGCCATCATCGACGGTCAGTGGCGACGCTTCGATCCGACCGCAGCGGTGGCGCCGTCGCGCGTGGATCGCGGCTTGTTCGGCGCGGTACCCGCGAACGACCCGGTCCCGCTTTTCGCGCGGCAGGACGGGAGCTGGCTCAAGAGCATGCAGCTGACGCTCGATGCGATCAATCACCAGTGGCACCGTAACGTCGTGCAGTTCAATCGTGATCGGCAGCGTGCGCTGTGGCGCGAATGGAGACTGGACGAAATCGCGCCCTGGGAGATGGTCGCGGGCGCCGCACTCGCGGTTCTCGCATGGGCCGGCGCAGTGCTCGCGTGGTTCGCGGCGCGGCGCAAGCGCCAGGAACGGACGCTCGCGCTTTGGAACGACGTGTGCCGGCGGCTCGCGCGCGCCGGACTGCCCCGCTTCAGCTACGAAGGCCCGCTTGCGTTCTCCGAGCGCGCCGCCTCGCGCTGGCCGCAATTCGCGATCGCCTTTCGCGCGATCGGCGACTCGTTCGCCGCGCTGCGCTATGGGAATGCGGAGCGTCGTGAAAGTGAGCGGGCCGCGCTGGTCGCGACGCTCGAGCGCGCGATCGAAGTTCTTCCTACACCTGCGACGCTGCGAACGATGTGAGCGAGTGAAGGAAACCTACGCGGGCGGCAGATATTTCGCCGGATCCATCGGCTTGCCCTGCCGTCGAATCTCGAAGTGCAGCTTCACCTGGTCGGCGTCGGTGTTGCCCATTTCGGCGATCTTCTGTCCCCGCGTGACCTGCTGGCCTTCCTTGACGAGGATTTCCCGGTTGTGCGCGTACGCCGATAGGTACGTCGCGTTGTGCTTGATGATGATGAGCTTGCCGTAACCGCGCAGCCCGCTTCCCGCGTACACGACGCGCCCCGGCGCGCTTGCGTGCACCGCCTGGCCCGCGGTCCCGCCGATGTCGATTCCCTTGAGGTTCGCGGTGTCCGAGAACCCGGCGATGATCTTTCCTTTCGTCGGCCAGGCCCAGTCGATCTGATCGGGATCGGACGTCGATGGCGCGCGAGTGCCGGCGCTGCCGGCGGGCGGCGACGGTCGGACGTCTGCCTTCGCGTCCGGCTTCGGCTCGGGCGTGGGTTCCGTGCGGGGACCCGGCGCGGGTTCGACCCGCGGCCCGGGCGGCGCCGTCATCGCGATCGTCTCCCGCGGCGCGGGAACCGCGCTCGCGGCAAGGGACAGTTCCCGCACCGCCTGATCCGAGTACGGTTCCTTGATGGCCTTCGGCGCGGTCTTCACGACATCGCTCGTCGTCGGTCCCGCCGCGCGGCTCGATGACGCGGGCGCTGTCGACGGTGGATTCGCCGGCGCTGCCGACGACGGTGTTGCGGTAGACGAAGCAACGGCTCCGGGGACAGCAGGCTTCGTTTCCACGACGGCTGGCGGCGCGCGCAGAGGCGACGTCGTCACGCCGGGCGCGGCTTCCTCCGCCACGGCTCCCGAATCGCCAGGCGCGGTGAGTCGCAAGACCTGGCCCACGCGGATCACATTGACGTTCTCGATGTTGTTCCATGCCGCGAGCTCGCGATAGTCGAGGCCGGTGTCGAGCGCGATCTGATGCAGCGTGTCGCCACGCTTTACCGTGTACGTCGGCGGCGGTGCGGATGCGGAAGTGCCCGCGGTCGTCGACGATGGCGCTTCGCTCGTTGAAGGGCCGCCCGTCCCGGGTGGAGATACGGGCCGCGCGGCGGCGCGATCCTCGACGGGAGCGGGTTGCCGCGTCGAGCAGGCGGTGGCCAGCATCGTGACGACGAGGATGACGGCCGAAAGCCGGAGCGGTTCGATCGAAATGAACAACGAGAAGGGACGCATCGACAAAACGAAGGCCGTGTCGACGTTCAGCCGAGGCCTGCCAGGAGCGGCACGAATCTTACCGTATCGAACGTCTGCTCGCGGATGCCGGTCGGTGCTGCCTCGATCACGGTGAGACGCTGCAGGCCGCGCTCCCCCTCATCATTGCTCGCGAGCGGCAACACCATCCGTCCGCCCGGCTTCAGATAGCGCAGCAGAGACGTGGGGACGTGCGTGGCGCCCGCCGCGACGATGATTGCATCGACCGCAATCGCTTCACCGAGGTCCGCGCTGCCGTCGCCATGCGCGAGACGCACATTGCGAATCTTGAGCGATTGCAGGTGGCGGCGCGCCTTGTTCACGAGCGCTGCGATGCGCTCGACCGTGTACACGGTGTTTGCGAGGCGCGCGAGCACGGCGGTCTGGTAGCCGCACCCGGTGCCGATCTCGAGGACGCTGTCGAGCGCGCGACCGTTACGCGCGAGCTCGGTCATGCGCGCGACGATCCAGGGTTGAGAAATCGTCTGACCGTGCCCGATCGGCAACGGCGAGTCGTCGTAGGCGCGAATCGCGAGCGCTTCGTCGACGAAGATGTGGCGTGGAATGGCGTTGATCGCCGACAGCACCACCTCGTCGCGAATCCCTTCTCCGCGCAGGCGCTCGACCATGCGCGCGCGAGTGCGATCGGACGTCATGCCGATGCCGCTCATGCCCTGGCCCCCGCCCGCACCCATCGCTCGCGCCGTCTCCCTATGCAATGCTCAGCGCTCGAGCCACGCGGTCACGCCCGCCATCTGCTCGCGGTTGGTGAGGTCGATCTGCAGTGGCGTGATCGATATGTACTGACTCTCGACGGCGTGGAAGTCCGTGCCCTCGCCCGCGTCCGCTGCCGCGCCGGCCGCACCGACCCAGTACACGGTCTCGCCGCGAGGACTTTGCATCTTGATGACGTCTTCGGCCTTGTGCCTGCGGCCGAGCCGCGTGATCCGATGACCGCGCACGCTCCCGCGCGGAATGTCCGGAACGTTGACGTTGAGAAGCCACGGCCCTGCGGGCTTACGCCGGTGGCGCGCGACGAACTCGAGCGCGACGGTGGCGGCCGTCTCGAAATGGGCCGCGGTCTTCGATGCGAGCGAGATCGCGACGGACGGCACGCCGAGGAGAAAGCCCTCGGTGGCGGCGGCCACCGTGCCCGAATAGATCGTGTCGTCGCCCATGTTCGCCCCGAGGTTGATGCCCGAGATCACCATGTCCGGCAACTGGTCGAGCAGGCCCGTCACCGCAAGGTGAACGCAGTCGGTCGGCGTTCCGTTGACGAACAGGAACCCGTTCGGTGCGCGGCGAACCGACAACGGGCGGTCGAGCGTCAGCGAGTTGGACGCGCCGCTGCGGTCGCGCTCGGGTGCGACCACGGTGATCTCGGCGTGCGGCGCGAGTGCGGCGGCGAGATGCTCGAGGCCCGGCGCGAAGTAGCCGTCGTCGTTGGAAAGAAGGATGCGCATCGGCGCCGGTCATGCGGAAGTGGTTCGACGAATGATACGGTACGGTCACGAGTGCGCCAAAGCTAGGGCCCTCGTTTACCCGCTATTTCGCAGCCCGGCGGCGAGGCCATTGATCGTGAGGTGTATGGCGCGCGGCGTGCGGATATTCGTGTCACCTGCCCGATGCCGCCGCAACAGCTCGATCTGCACGTGATTCAGCGGGTCCAGATACGGAAAGCGGTTGCGGATGCTGCGCGCAAGCGTCGGATTGTCCTCGAGCAGCGCCGCCTGCCGCGTGATCGCGAGGAAATGCCTGAGCGTCAGCGCGTGCTCGTCACGCAGACGCGAGAAGATCGCTTCGCGCAGGACGGCGTCAGGAACGAGCTCCGCATAGCGCGATGCGATCGCGAGGTCGGTCTTGGCGAGCACCATGCCCATGTTCGAAAGTGTTGCCCGAAAGAACGGCCATCGCTGATGCATGGCTGCGAGCAGCTCCACGCAATCCGGCGCTTCGGCGAGATACGCTTCCACCGCGGAGCCGAAGCCGAACCACCCCGGCAACATCAATCGACATTGGCCCCAGCTGAACACCCAGGGTATCGCGCGCAAGTCCTCGATCCGCGGCGATCCCGTACGCGACGCCGGACGGCTGCCGATCTTGAGCTCGGAAATTTCGGAAATCGGTGTCGACGCCCGGAAGTACGTTGCAAAGCCTGGCGTTTCGTAGACGAGCGCGCGGTAAGCGCGGAATGCATGCGCCGAGAGCGTGTCCATCACGGCGAAATAGCGCTCGGCGTCGTCTCCCAACTGCTCCGCATCGAGCAGGCTCGCGTCGAGCGTCGCGGCAACCAGCGCTTCCAGGTTGCGCCGGCCAAGCTCGGGGTCCGAATATTTGCTCGCGATGATTTCGCCTTGCTCGGTCACGCGCAGACCTGCCGTTACGCTCCCCGCCGGTTGCGCGAGGATCGCGTCGTAGCTTGGGCCGCCGCCACGGCCAACGGTGCCTCCGCGCCCGTGAAACAGCGTGAGACGAACATCGTGAGCCCGCGTCGCGTCGACGAGCGAACGCTCGGCACGGTAGATCGCCCAGCTCGACGTCAGATAGCCGCCGTCCTTGTTGCTGTCCGAATAGCCGAGCATGATCTCCTGGCGGTCGCCGCGGCTTCGCACGTACGCGCGGTAGAGCGGCAGCGCGAACGCCTTCTGCATCGTCGCTCCGCAGCGGTCGAGATCGTCGATGGTCTCGAACAGCGGCACGATGTCGACGTCGCAACGATCGCCGCGTGCGAGCCCCGCTTCCTTCAGCAGCACCGCGACTTCGAGCAGGTCCGAGATCGACTGACACTTCGAAATGACGTAGTGCGGAAGCGCATCGTCGCCATATCGGCTGCGAATCTCGGCGGCCGACCGCACGGTCGCGAGCTCGTTTGCGACACGCTCGGAGTAGTCGAGATGCGGTGAATGCAACGGACGCGGGCTCGCGAGCTCGCGCACGAGCAGATCGATTCGGGCATCCTCCGTCAACGCGCCATAGTCACCGGCAACGTGCGCGCGTTCGACAAGCTCCGCGACGACCTTCTCGTGGACATCGCTGTTCTGCCGCAGATCGAGTCCCGCGAGATGAAAGCCGAAAACGTCGATCGCGCGGCGGAGCGGATGCAGGCGGCGCTTCGCGAGCCGCCCCGCTCCATGGGACTCGAGCGATGCGGCAATCGTATCGAGGTCGGACTTGAACCCGTGCGCGTTCTGGTAGGGCGTCGCCTCGACGTGGGTTGCGCGCGGCGCGACGAGCGGCGAAAGCTCTCTCGCGGTCGCCGCGAGGCGTGCGTAGAGGCCGATGAGCGCCTGCCGGTAAGGCTCGTCCTGGCGATGCGGATTGTCATCGCACGCCGACGCCGCGAGCGCGAGCAACGCCGGTGTGGGCGTGATGAGGCGTGTCGAGAGCGAAAGCTCGGCGCCCAGCCGGTGGATCTCCGCAAGGTAGTGCTCGAGCGCGACGCCTGCCTGCGCACGGATCGCGTACCGCAACGTTTCGGCATCGACGTAAGGGTTGCCGTCGCGATCGCCACCGATCCACGACCCCATGCGCAGAAAGGCGGGCACGTCGTCGTGGTCGAGGCGGAACTGCTCGACGACGATCGCTTCGAAATCGGCGTACAGGCGCGGAATTTCGCCGAGAAACGTGTAACGGTAATACGCGAGCCCGTTGTCAATTTCGTCTTTGACCTGCAGCGGCGACATCCGCAGCATCGCGGTCTGCCACAACTCCAGTACGCAGGCATGCAGGCGCTCCGCAAACTCGGTCGTCTCCTCGGGTGTCAACGACGTTCGATCCCGCCAGGTGAGAAGACGGGCGATCTCGCGCTCGACGTCCAGGATGCTCTTCCGTTGAACTTCGGTCGGGTGGGCGGTCAAAACCGGACTGATCCGCGCTTCGTCGAGCCAATGTTTCATTTTCCGGCGGCTCACCCCCTGCGTTGCAAGACGCGGCAGCGCTTCGGCGAGATCGCCCGGACGCGGCGCTGACCCCGCCAGCGCGTGAACGCGCCGCCGGCGGTTTTGATGCACGTCCTCGGCAATGTTGGCGAGATGCGAGAAATAGCTGAAGGCGCGCACGACCTCCAGTGTCTGTGCGATCGGCAGCGGATTCAGGAGCGTCGCGAGCGATCGTCTCAGCCGATCCGCGTCGGCGCCTGTTGCCCGTCGAAATGCGATTGCCGTTTGGCGGATTTCCTCGATGCGTTCATACCCGGCGTTACCTACCTGCGCGCGCAGGACATCGCCCAGAATGCGGCCGAGCAGCCGCGTGTCCTCCTTGAGCGGAAGATCCTTGTCGATGACGTCGGGCGCATTCATCCTGCAAGCATGGCATGGGCTACGTTGCAACCCGCTGACCTTGCACACGTTGCGATCCGCGAGCCTCGGCGGGCTTTGCGGGCCGCTGACCTTTGGCTCCTGCAACCGGCGAACCTCGGCGATCGAGCGAAGCAACGCCGGCGTTCGCCGATGCTAGCATTGGCGCTCGAATCGCCTCCTCGCCTCGATGCGCGCGCACTTCCGCCCGGCGTCCGACATGCCCACCGACCCTGATTCCCCGTCAGCCGCGCTCGTCGAACGCGGCCGTCTGCTGCGAGCAACGACCCTTGCCGAGTTGTTCGCGCGCGATCCGGCCCGCGTCGCAGCGCTCACGTTCGAATGGAACGACTGGCTCGTCGACCTTTCCAAGGAGCGGATCGACGTGGAGACGCTCGGACGGCTGCTGCGGGTCGCGGAGGCAGCCAATCTTTCCAACTGGATCAGCGCGCTCTTCGCCGGCGAGAAGATCAACCTGTCGGAACAGCGCGCTGTGCTGCACCCGGCGCTGCGCGCACCGGTCGCAGCGCCTGTCTTCGTCGACGGCGTCGATGTCACCGTGCAGATGCACGAGACGCGCGAACGAATGGCCGGCATCACCGGCGCGATTCGCGAAGGCCGCCGCAAGGGCGCGACCGGCAGGCCGTTGCGATCGGTCATCAACATCGGCATCGGCGGCTCAGACCTCGGACCCCGGCTGGTCTGCGACGCGCTCGGTGCGCTCGCCTCCGTTCGCGACGGAACCCCGGACGTGGTGTTCGTCTCGAATGTCGATCCCGAGCATCTGACGCGCGCGCTTGCCGGGCGCGACCCTGCCTCGACGCTGTTCGTCATCACGTCGAAGACTTTCACGACCCAGGAGACGCTTGCGAACGCGCGCAGCGGCCGCGCCTGGCTCGCATCACATCTCGCGAGCACGGAGGACCTCGCCCCGCACTTTCTCGCCGTGACGTCCAACGTCGCGGCCGCACGGGCATTCGGTGTGCGGGACGCCGACATATTGCCGATGGCCGAGGGCGTCGGCGGCCGCTACTCGCTTTGGTCCGCCGTGGGCCTCGCCATTGCGCTACGCACCGGCTGGAACACGTTCACGAGTTTGCTGGACGGCGCGCAGTCGATGGACACGCATTTCCGCATGGCGCCGCTTGGACGCAACGTCCCGGTGCTGCTCGGGCTCCTCTCCTACTGGAATACGCGCGTTCTCGGGCATCCGCAGCGGATCGTCGTGCCGTATGCGCAGGCGCTCGCGCGACTGCCTGCGTATCTCCAGCAGTTGCAGCTCGAAAGCAACGGAAAGTCGGTGCTCCGCGACGGCACCCCGGTCGACGGCCCTACCGAGGCGGCACTGTGGGGTGATGTCGGCACCGACAGCCAGCATGCGTTCTTCCAGTGGCTGCATCAAGGCACGCACGAAGCACCGGTGGAGTTCATCGTGCCCGTGCGGGCCCAGCATCCGCTCGGAGATCAGCAAACGCTGCTCGTCGCCAACGCGCTCGCGCAAGCACAGGCGCTGCTGGTGGGACGCACCGAAGCTTCCGTGCGCGCCGAGCTGGCTGCAGCCAACTTGAGCGCGACCGAGCTCGACGCAGCCGTCAACGCTCGGCGCTGCCCCGGCAA
>Ga0105248_10004756_pt1 | contig 15030 bp, 13 predicted proteins | sample KBSS34metaG_FD_81524 | JGI IMG/M metagenome (GOLD analysis project Ga0105248, IMG submission 81524) | Switchgrass rhizosphere microbial communities from Kellogg Biological Station, Michigan, USA - KBS S3-4 metaG | ecosystem: Host-associated > Plants > Roots > Rhizosphere > Soil | place...
GACTTATGTTTACGTGACCTACATCCGCACCACGCCGGAGAAGCTGTGGTCGGCGCTGACCCATGCAGAGTTCATAAAGCAGTACTGGTTCGGCATGCACTGCGAAAGCAATTTTACGGCGGGGTCCTCGTGGAAGCTGGTGTCCGGCGACGGTCAGCTTTACGACTCTGGCGCGATCGTCGAGGCTGACCCGCCACGGCGGCTGGTGATCCGTTGGCAACACCAGACCAAACCCGAGCTCAAGGCCGAAGGCGACTCGCTGTGCACGATGGAACTCGAACCCAGCGGAACAGCCGTCAAGCTCTCGGTCACCCACTCGATCGAGCGCGAACCCTCGAAATTCATCGAGGCGGTATCCGGCGGCTGGCCGAAAGTCATCGCGAACCTCAAGTCCCTGCTGGAGACCGGCTCGATCGCTCTGGAGGACCCGTATCCGACCGGCAATCCTTACAGCAAGGCGCCTACAGCCGGCGAGCACTCGACCTGAGAACTCGCGCGCGCTTCGACCGACGCAAGCACCGCGCTCCATAGCGGTGCGCATGAAGTGCGGAAACCGATCTTTTGCCGAAGACAGTCGGAGTCGATCAATACTGTCGCAATACGGACCAGGCGACGGCCGCGATCACGGCGAGGAGCGCAATGACGCTGAGCGCCGGCAAAGCGAGTTTGAAATCCGTCGTTGACGGCAGGCTCGCCGTTACCAGCGCCGCGACGATCCAGACGTGCAGGAAATACAGTGGCGACAAAGCCGGGTGCAGCAGCGCAGATGCCCACCACAAGCCCAGGGGCGCTAGCAGCAAAGGCGCCATCGCGATCGGCAGCGCCCGGGCCTGGCCGACCCGGAATTGGACCGAACCCAGCTGCCAGCCTCGTTGCGTGCGAACGGGCAGCAACGACGGAAACGCGGGCCGCGCACCCAACACGAAGGCCACGACGAAATGCGCCAGTTCGTGAGCCAGGGTACCAGGCAGCGCGGTCAGCGCGTAGATCCACATGCCGGCGTACCGGCTAAGGTAGATGATCAACATGGCGCCGAGGACACAGAGCACGTCGACCAGCGACAGGGCCAACACGAGGTCCTGCAGCCACGCGCCCAACGAGCCTATGGGGAACGATTGCATGTCTTATCGTCACACGACGGACCGGCACCGCGCGTGAACGCGCCCGGGAATTTCCCTCGGCAAATATTTTCGCGCCGATTTATCGGACATCCGGTGAGTTCATCCTCGAAGCCCTTGGAGGAAAACGCGATCGGCCCGATCCAGGTCACGCGGCAGACTGGCGTGAGTAGGCAAGCGGCGGCGCCGTTTCGCCACCGCCCTTCTACGGCTTCAATCATCGATCAATATCGCGCCGACGTTTCCACTGATCCAGTTCATCGCGACCGCCGGGACGAACAACGTGACGGCGCCTTCGGCCTTGTCGCCGCAAGCGCGCATGGCGACCTGTTGCGGGAAGTCCTGCGGCAGGTCGGTCGCTGAAGGTGCAACCAGTGCGACCTTGTCGTTGACATCGCGCGTCACATACCACAGGCCCGTGGGGATCGCTTCGCTGCTGCCACACGTCGCCAGCGTGTCGGTCACGTCTACCTCGCCACCACTGTAGGGCACGAGTCTCCAGCGGTGTGCGCGTTGCTGCAGCACGGCTGTGTATTGGCCGTCGATGACGTAAGCCGATCCGTCGACAGTGTGCGTGGCGGCCGAAACGATGGACGAAAAAACTGCCGCGAATAGCGCAGGCAGAGTGTGTAACACGTGGGTGGAAGTCATGTCGGTATCTCCAGTGCGTGATGTGGGTGTCTTGCGAAGATGTAGTACGCACGAGGGTGCCAAAACACGCCAACGGCGCATCCGACTTTCATCGCACCTCGAATGGCGGTTTTTTGCCCGGGCCTGCGTATCGATCCGATGCGTACCCAACAAAGGCACATGACCAACATGAAATTCTCGACATTCTGGATGCTCGACGGGTGCGGCTACGTGATCCGCACGGCCGAGACGACCGACGCTGCCGCTATCGCCTCCCATCGCGAACGCTTGTTCATCGAACACGGGTACCGGAGCGACGCGAGCCTCGCTGCGATGTCAGCGGCGTTCACCGTGTGGGTTCACAAGCGGCTGCTCGACACGACCTATGCCGGCTGGCTTGCCGAATTCGACGGCCGTATTGTTGCCGGCATCGGCTTCTTCTTTTTCGCGGATCGGGCACCCCACCCTTCGCAATTCAATCCGGTGCGCGGCTACCTGATGAACGCCTATGCGGAACCGGCGCATCGGAACACCGGCATCCCGGAGCGCCTGGCGCAATTCGCGACCGAGCACGCCCAGAGCGTTGCAGGTGGCGATGACGCATTGTCCCCCGCTCCGTTCGAAGCGCTGCGTCATGAAAGCCTCGCTTTCGCTGGCGTCGCCGAAGCGCCGCGAGCACCGTCGGTCTTCGATCGCGGCGCGGGGATTGCGCAGCAGGCGGCGCAAGAGGCCACGGTGCCGAGTTCAAGGCTGGACCCAAAAGCCAGTGTGACGCATTGGCTCGACGCGATGATGACAAAGGCGCTCTGATCCCGTACCGGCTACGCTCTCAGCTCCGAGAGATTGATACTCATTTTCGATCCTGCAGAAACAATGGCGTCACGCTCTCTTTTCAACGCCGGCAGCGCCTCGGTGTGGCCCGAGACCGTCGCCTTGTTGTAGGCCTCTGCCAATCTGCCATTGATCTCCATGAGGCCGCGCTCGATGAGAAGCAGCGCGTTGAATTTTTCGGGTGGCAGTTCAACCCATTCCGCATCGAAGCGCCGGAGCTTCGCAGGTAGCTCATCGATCTTCTCTTTGGCAAAGGCAACTTCGGCCGCTGGAAACGAGGGAATTGGCCCGGAACGGATTTTTGCCAGGAGGACGTCGACAGCATCGACGGCATCTTTCAGCAGGATATTGGCTGCGCGCGCAATCTGTTGCCGCTTTGCGTCTTTGTCAGCGGCCTCACGCCGGGAAGCGCGAATGCCGAAATAAAGCGCTACACCCGTTGCAGCCGCAGTGGCTATCGCCGATATGCCATTCCAGAAATCCTGCCACCACTCTGCATCAGTCATTCGAGGAGTCTCCGGACGAACGTTTTGCCGAACATTGCTGCACGCGGCGAAATGGACCAGCGCGATTGTTATTGGTCCGGTTGACCGTTGCAAGTCGCCTCAACGAACCTTCTGCAAGCCGTCAAGGAAATCCTGGGACTCGTGCGTGCGCGCGTCGTCGGCACCTAGAAAGTCGCGCCGTATCCATAGCGCTTCGGTGGCGAGGGTGATTGATTCGGTACGCGTCGCCGGGTCGCGCGCAAGCAGTGCCGCGAGTTCCATGCGTGTCGTTGCGGCCAGCGGATGCTTCGCGTCCGGCAGGTAGCCTGCGAACGATGCCAGAGCCGCGTGCAGTTCGCCGATTGCTCCGGCAGTGTCGCCAGCATCGCGCAGCGCAAGCGCGGTGTAGTGGTGGTTCAGGGCCGTGAAGCGGCTGCTCTCGCCGCGTTCCTTCTGCGCAAGCGCCAATGCTTCGCGTTGCAGGCTCACCGCTTCGTTTGCATTGCCGCGCAGGCGCGCGACTTCGCCCAGGCGGCTCAGCAAGGAAGAATCGCCGTGCGAGTTTGGATCGATCTTCTCTTGAATGGCGCGGATTTTCAGGAATTCGGATTCGGCAAGATCGAGATGGCCCTGCAGCGCGTGCACGGCCGCAAGATCGCCGCTGGCCAGGCGCACGCCCTCATGCTCCGGGCCGAATCTCTCGGTGAATATCGCGACTGCCTCGGCCAATGTCTGCTCCGCCGCCGCAAGATCGCCACCGTCGGTCAACACCAGTCCGAGGTTTATTTCCGTCCCGGCGACGGACGGATGACGGCTGCCGAGACTGGCCCGCTGCGACGCCAGCACCTGCTCGAACCCAGCGCGTGCCTTGGCATATTCACCGAGGTGATACTGCGAGAGGGCCAGATCGCGCCTGACGTTCATTACCTTCGCATGGTCTGGGCCCAGAACCTTCAGCAACGTGGCCAGCGCCTGCTCGTCGAACTCGACTGCTTCGGGAAAACGCGATTCGTAGCGCAACACCATGGCGATGTTGGTCTGAGCGGTCCCGACATTCAGTTCGTGCGCTCCGGCCTTGCGCGAGGCAACTTCCAGCGATTCGCGAAAATAGGACATCGCCTGCGTCGGATCGCGTAGACCCCAGCTTGCCGCGCCGGCCATGGTCAGCGCGGTGAACAGTAACCTGGGATCGACGTCGGTGCGGCGAATCAATGCGAGTTCCGCGTCTGCGTAGCGTTTCATCGCGCCGAAGTCGCGCATTTCCGACGCAACCGCGGACTGTACCGCAAGAACCCGGGCGCGCTCGATCGGCGTCACCCGCGGGATCGCGTCGAGCTTCGCCATCGCATCGGCAACAAGCGCCACGGCGCTCTTTGCGTCCCCCATGTCGGTCAGGGTTTGCGCGTGTTCTGCCTCGGTTTCCGCCAGCAGCAAAGCCTGACCGGGATCCGCGGAAATCGCTTCGATCGCGGTCTTCTGCAGCGCGCTCGCCTGATCGAAAAGGCCCAATTGGTAGTAGATGCGGCCGAGCGTGGCATCGATCTCCGCTTTCTGCGCGCTGTCGAGGACGCGGTCATATTCGATGCTCTGGACGCCGCGATCGAGCAGCTCACGTGCCGTGATGTTCTTGCCCTTGGCTTCGTGCGGGTCGACGGCGGCAAACAACCCGAGCAGAAAATCCTTCACCGCGAGTTTGGTCGTCGCCTCATGGGCAATCTTGCTTGCATCCGCGGCGACGATCAGGGATCCGCCGACGATGACGACCAGCAGCGCAGCGGCGGCGGCGAGCGGCAACCAGTACCGGCGCGCGAACTTGCGCAGACGATAAGTTCGCGTGCCGCCGCTGATTGCGCGTCCGTCGAGATACGCGCGCAGATCCTGGGAGAGCGCGGCAACCGTGGTGTAGCGCGCATTCGGCGACTTCGCCATCGCGCGCTGGATGATGCGGTCGAGATCGCCGCGCAGGCTGCGCTTGAGCGCTTGCGGCGTCGTCGAGCGCGCGGCCGCCAGCGTGCCGATGTCGATCGCGCTGCTCGGATGCGTGACAAGGCCGTCCTCGTTGGCGGCGGTTTCCTGCACAACGGTGCGGGCGACCGCCCGATCCAGAGGTTCGGGTTGCTCTTCCAGGATCGCCTTGGTCCATCCGGACTGGCCCAGTGCCGCGCGCCGATAAGGCATGCGGCCGCACAGAAGCAGGTAAGTCAGCACACCGAGCGAATAGACGTCCGTCGCAGTCGTCACCGGCTCGCCGAGCACCTGTTCTGGTGCGGCGAATTCGCGGGTCATCGGACGCGTCATCGTGCCGGTCAACTCGGCTCCCGGTAGTTCGTCGAGTGGCTTGGCAATCCCGAAGTCGAGCAACTTGGGTTCGCCCTCCGGCGTCACCAGAATGTTCGACGGTTTGATGTCGCGATGCACGATCAGGTTGCGGTGCGCATGTTCGACCGCATCGCAGACCTTCAACAACAACTGCACTCGGGCGCGAACCCAGAGGCGCTGCGCATCGCACCAGCTTGTGATCGGTTCACCTGACACGTACTCGAGAGTGAAATACGGCGAGCCATCCGGACTTACGCCGCCATCGTGCAATTGCGCGATGTTCGGATGCGCCAGGCGTGCCAACGTGTCGCGTTCGCGCAGAAAGCGCTGGACCAGTTCGGGGCCGGCCAACTCGCTGCGAACGAGCTTCAGAGCGACCTGGTGGGTGAATTGGCCGTCGGCGCGTTCGGCCAGATACACGCGGCCCATGCCGCCGACACCGAGTTCGCGCAGCAACCGGTACGCGCCAATCTGAGCGCCGGTGCGGGATGTCGTCTCTTGTTCGGCGAGCAAAGGCGACAGCAAGTCGACAACGCCACCGCCGACGCGATCGGGCGCCGCGCGCGCTGCGAACAGCGAACGCAGTTCAGCAAGTGTCGGCGCATCGCCGCCGCACGCCTGTTCCATCCATGCTTCACGCTGCTCCGCCGGCACATCGAGGGCTTGCGTGAACAACCGCTTGACCCGCGACCAGTCCACCGCGGGGTTCATGGCACGGCAGCACCCAGTTCGCGCTGCAGAAACGCGCGAGCCAGTTCCCAGTGGCTGAACACGGTGCGTTTGTGACGATGGGTTTCTTTGGCGATCTCGTCGAAGTCCAGTCCGGCGAAAAAATGCCACTCGACGAGTTGAGCCAGTTCGCTGTCGCAGGCTTCGAGTGCGCGCAGCGCGGCGTCGAGCTCGAGCGCGCGTACCGAATCGCCGGCCTCGAGAGTCAGTGCGCGCTCCAGGTCGGTGACATGCGCGCCGCCACCGCGTTTGCCGGCTCCGCGCCGGCGCGCGTGGTCGACCAGTATCTGGCGCATTGCTCGCGCCGCCAGCGCATAAAAATGCGCGCGGTCGCGCACCGGCTTGGCGCCGATGCCGTTGAAGCGGAGGTAGACCTCGTGGACCAGCGCCGTCGGAGTCAGCGTATCGGCGCTGAATGCGCGGCGCAATGAATTGCGCGCGGTGCGCTTGAGTTCGGCATAGACCAGCTCATACGCCCTCTGCGACGCGTCCCGGTCGCCGGATTGTGCCGCGTTCAGCAAATCCGTCAGATGCTCCGGCCCTTGCACAGCGCGCCTCACTGCAATGGCGTTTCTGCCGAGGTTAGCAGAATGCGCCGTTCTCAATCCGGCGGGCCACCTTTTTGCGCCTTCCTGCGTGACTACCGGGTGAAAGGGGGCGAATCTGAACCGTGAGGCACGACCATGAATTCGATATCGCATGCAAAGCGGCTCGCTGCAATCGCACTGTGCTGGTTCGCGTTACATGTTCAGGGTGCGTGGGCGTTCTGCGTATCCAACGACACCGAATTCGCTGCCGCCGCGGCCCTGGCGGAGCTCGTGCCGACGTCCATCGAACTGGAGCAGGGCACGTATCACATCGACGGCACGGCGTTTGATGGCGGCAGCCACGCAATCAGAAGCTTCCAGGGGTTGTCGTTGTTGGGCGGCTATACAGCCAACTGCGCATCGCGGCAGATAGATCCTGCCAATACGATCGTTACCCGGTCGGGATCGAGTGCGACCTTTTCGGCAGACCCCGTTGGCGACCTGACCATTGAAGGGATCGCTTTTCGAGGCGCCGGCAGCGGTGTGTACGTGCTTTGGGGCGCCAATCCTTCCGACAATATTCCGGATTCGGTGAATACGGTCATTCGCCGCAACATCTTCGCCGGCGGCGGCAACGCCGCCGACCAGGGCCTCATCCTGATTTGGCTACCACCCCAGGAGTCGCAGACGTTATCCGCGCGCCTGGTCGAGAACCTCGTGCACGGCAACGGCGATGGCAGCAGCAGTGTCTGTGACGCCTTTTCAATCCACGGCGCCATATCTCTGCGAACCTATACAGGCGCCAGCGCGAGCTTTACCCTGAACAACAACACCGTGGTCAACAACAATGCCGGCTGCGGGGTCGACGTGACCCCCACCGCCAACCTGGTTGCGTACAACAATATCTTCTACGGCAATACCGGCCCGGATTTGTTCACCGACACCCAGGTTACCGCGTTGCTGGTCGACAACGTGATCGGTAGTCATATCTACGGCTTCCCGGTGGTCCAGATCGGTACGCTGACCGGCGATCCCAAGCTCAACGGCACTTTCCATCCGATCGAGTCGCCGCCCTCGCCCGTCATCAACTCCGGCGACAACGATGCGCCCGGCGGCTTGCCTGCCAATGATCTGGACGGCAGCCCGCGCGTGGTCGGCAGCACCGTGGATCGGGGCGTCTACGAATCCAACGTCGACGATGCGTTCATCCTGTCGGTAACCAATACAAACGATTCGGGCGCCGGTTCGCTGCGTGAAGCGATCACCAGCGCGAACAGCAACGGCGGCTTCAACATCATAGAGTTCGCGATCGGCAGTGGCTGCGGACCGCACGTGATCACGTTGAACTCGGCGCTACCGACGATCAAGGCGAGCGTGCTTATCAACGGCTACACGCAGACCGGATCGGCCGAGAACGATCTGGATGTCGGCTTCGACGCGGTGTTCTGCATCGTGCTCGATGGCGGCACGCACAGCGTCAACAACGGCTTCACCGTGCCGGCGAGCGCGGCGAATGGTGTCGCGCTCACGGTGGAAGGCATCGCATTCTCCGGATTCACGAACGCAGCGATCAACTTGCAGGGCGGTGGCGGCCATGTCATCGAAGGCGTGCGCATCGGCGGCTCGACCAGCGGCGGCGCACTGGATCCGGTGGGCTTTGGCGTCGACGTCGGTTCGGGAGTCTCCGGCGTGACGATCGGCGGCAGCGACAACCACAGCCGCAACGTCATTGGCGATGCGACCCACAACGGCATCCTCGTCGAGGGCAGCGGGGGCGGCCTCGGACCCGCACACGACAACCAGATCATCAACAACTTGATCGGCCTCGGTTGGAACACCAACACCGGCCACTTCACGAACCTCGGCATCACTCTCGACGCATTGCTCATTCACGGACGCAACAATACGATCAGTGGCAACCAGTTTGGCTTCGGCGTAACAGCAACCGGCTTGTTCACGACCGATGCCCACGATAACACCGTGAGCGGCAACTACTTCGGCGTATCTTCCTTGGGCGACGACATCGGCAACACCGAAGGCGTGCACATCGGCCAGGACGCTCACGACAACGCCCTGAACGGCAATACAATCGCGCGCAATGGCTTCGGCATCATCATCGGCAGTGGCCAGCACAACCTGATCAGTGCCAACATCATGCACGACAACGGCTGCGGCATCGAACTGGGCAGCGACTGCGTTACTCCCAATGACAACGATTCGACGCCGCCGGCCGGCGATCCAGCCAACCGCCTGCAGAACTTTCCGGTACTGACCGGCGCGGTCGGCGGCCACACCAAGGGCGTGGTCAGCGGCACGCTGACCAGCACACCGGGTGACTACCGCATCGAGCTCTTCGTTTCGCACGCCTGTGATGCGTCCGGGTACGGCGAGGGTGAGACCTACCTGGGTCATACAACGATCACGTTGCCGAACCTGACCGTGAACGGTCAGACCACAGTGTCGTTCAGCAAATCCGTGCAGAGCTTTTACCTGCAGATTCCTGGTGAAGTGATCACCGCCACCGCGACCGCACAAGCCGCTGGCGTTGCCAACGATACCTCGGAGTTCTCCGCGTGCTTTCCGTATACCGACGACACGATTTTCGCCAACGGATACGAACAGACCTTGTTCTGACCGGGAAGGCGTCGTCCGATTCATTCGGATCGGATCGGCCGCGCGGCTCGTCAGATGCGCGGCCTTTCCGTCGCGGCGTCAGGTGTTTTCGAATGCCTTGGCCATCTTCGTGCGCATCGCTGCGTCCGGCATGTTGCCGATGCCGGCTTCGATGTTGTCGAGCATGTGTTGCGGCTTGTTGGTGCCGGGAATCGCGCAGGTGACGGCAGGATGCGAAACGATCCACTTGAGCGCGAATTGCGCCCACGACGTCACGCCGATTTCAGCCGCTATCGGAGGCAGCGGTCGGCCTTGCACGCGGTCGAACAGCCCGGCTTTCGAGTACGGCCGGTTGACGAGCACGGCGACATGATTCGCCGCCGCGGCGGGCAGCACGCTGTTTTCTGCTGCGCGCTCGGTCAGCGAATAGTTGACCTGGACGAAGTCGAGAGTACCGCGCCCGATCTGCTTCACCAGGTCGTCGTGGGCCGAATCCCTCGATGAAGTAACCCCGACGTAACGTATCCGGCCATCGCGCTTCATCTGCTGCAGCGTCGCGAGTTGCGTGTCGACGTCGACCAGGTTGTGCACCTGGATCAGGTCGATGCGATCGCGGCGCAACAGGCGAAACGATTCGTCGATCTGCTTGCGCCCGGCGTCGGCGCCGGTAGTCCATACCTTGGTGGCGATGAACGCGCGATGCTTCGGATCGACCTCGGCGAGCAGGTCGCCGAGAACAGCTTCCGACCTGCCGTACATCGGCGAGGTGTCGATGACGCTCAGGCCTGCGTCGAAGAACGCACGCAGAGTATCGATTGCCGCTTTTCGGGTTTCAGCATCCCCGCGGAGGTCAAAATCGAACGTCTGTGACGTGCCAAGCCCAATGACTGGCAGCGCTTCGCCCGATTTCGGTATCACCCGCGTCAGCACCTTCGCGCGCTCGGCCAGCGCAGGCATCGCGCGCCACGCCAGCGCGCCGGCCCCAACTGCGGCAAGCGAGCCGATCGCGCGTCTTCGTGCTGGATCGAAGTTGGTCATCGCCTGGCCTCCGCGCACCGCGGTATTGCGCCGCCATTCTGCAACGATTGCGAACATACGGCCAGGGGCCTCCGCGATTTTCAAGGCGCGCCGTGACGATATTGCCGGGAAACCGCCGCGACTCCGTCCTGGCACACAGGTGCCTGCGAGCACATACCGCAGATTACGCGATCCTGAATCTGGGGACGGGCAAAACGAACGGTCCTTGCGGCCGCGAAGGCCGCCGACGTTCGATCGGCGCGTGGCATATGTGTTGCTGACGTATTCATGGAGATCTGGCCACCACGACTGTTCAGCGAATCCGCCGAATCAGCTGTCGGTGTTTTTTTGAGAGAAGCAAACGACCTACGACGCATGACACGTCCGACCCAAGAGGAGGAAAACACGATGAGCAATCCTGATCACTCAAGGCCGTTGCTGCTGGCGCTGCTGCTGGCTGCCAGCGTAGGTGCCCACGCGGCAACTCCGCCCGCCAACACCAGTCCGCCGCCCGACCCGGCCAATACCGGCGTCAACAAGCGCGACGCACACGACAACGGCACGCCAACCGCGGATAACCAATCCAACAAGCAGCCGGACATTCGCACGGCGGCCGATGTACGCAAGGCGATCGTCGATGACAAGTCGTTGTCCGTCGAGGCGCACTACGTCAAGGTCCTGGCGAGCGGCGGTGTTGTTACCTTGCGCGGGCCGGTGAACAACACGGACGAAAAAAAGCGTATCGAGCAGCTGGCCAAGAACGTGCCCGGCGTGACGTCGGTGAAGAACGAGCTCGAGTCTGAGGCAAAATCCCAATAGGAGTTCCACCATGAAAGCATCTGTTTATTGCATCGTTCCGAATGAGATCCAGGCGGAAGAGATCGTTGCGCAACTGCGCAACGCCGGCTTCTCGAACAACGACATTTCCGTGCTGCTGCCGGACAAGCGCGGCACCAAGGATTTCGCGCACGAACACAACACCAAGGCACCGGAAGGCGCCGCGACCGGCGGGATTGCCGGCCTGGGTGTCGGCGCGGCGGTTGGCTGGCTGGCCGGCATCGGAGCACTCGCGATCCCAGGCCTGGGCCCGTTCATTGCCGCTGGCCCGATCATGGCTGCGCTCGGCGGTGCGGCGGTCGGCGGCACGGCCGGCGGTATCGTCGGTGCGCTGGTCGGCATGGGCATTCCCGAGTTCGAAGCCAAGCGCTATGACGCCAAGGTGCGCGAGGGCAACATTCTGATCTCGGTGCACACGGAGGATTCCAAGCAGCGCGACGTCGCCAAGCAGGTACTGGAACGTGGCGGCGCCAAGGACATCTCTACCGGGCGCGAATCCGGCATCAGCGGCAAGGACAAGGCAGCCTGATCTACTGTTGCCCACGCAAAACAAGACGCGGGCTGCCGACCGGCAGCCCGCTCAGTTAGTGAACGCCCCGAACCGATGTATTCTTCTGCATCGGAGCAACGCGTCGCGGAGAACGGAAGCCCACTGGCGCGCGCCGTGTCCCTGCAAACTCATTCGAACGGATAGGGTGTTCAATGCCGGCCAGGCACTCCTTGTCGCTGATCCCCACGTTCGCACTGAATTCAGCGGCGTGCCGGCATTCTTCAAGGTTGGGGCTGCTACTTCTGATAGGGCGAATAGGAGGAAACCATGACAGCGAAAATCCAACCCTGCCTTTGGTTCGACAAGAACGCCGAGGAAGCGGCGCGTTTCTACGCCGGCACTTTCCCGGACAGCCGGGTCGATGCGATCCATCGCGCCCCAGGAGATTATCCCGCGGGCAAGAAAGGCGACGTGCTGACGGTCGAAGTGACGATTCTCGGAATGCCCTTCCTGCTGTTGAACGGCGGCCCCGCATTCAAGTTCAACGAAGCGGTCAGCTTCCAGGTCGCGACGGAAGACCAGCAAGAGACCGACCGGTATTGGAAAGCCATCATCCATGACGGCGGGGGCCAGGAGAGTGCCTGCGGCTGGTGCAAGGACCGCTTCGGATTGTCCTGGCAGATCACTCCGAAGCGCCTGACACAGCTGCTGGCCGCAGGCGGCGAACTTGCGAGCCGCGCGTTCTCGGCGATGATGGACATGAGGAAGATCGATATCGCTGCGCTTGATCGGGCCGTCGAGGGTGTCAAGCAGGTCTGAGAATTGAAATAGCACGGCGAGGACAATCCAGGCACGCGCTCCTCCTGCCCTCGCCTCTTGCCGCTACTTCGAGGCGTTCGCCGGTCGTATCCATTGAGCCGGCGTTTTTCTTGTCCGGACGTCGGCGCGATCCGCGGTAAGCAGGCGTATCATGAAAGTCGAAACCTGATGAATCGCCCAAAGGCGACTCGCACGATTCGGCGCGCTTCCAGAGACGCTTCCGAGAGGACTCATGACCATTCGCCATTTGTGCCTTCTTGCTTTTGCTACTGCGTCGACACGTTTTTCAAGGGCCCGACGGCGCGCTTCCGGCAGGCTGTTTTGCATGGCGCTGGCTTGCCAGAGCCTTTCGGCGTCGCCGCACAAGATCGACGACTACCGCTGGGACCAGGTCGATCGCGTCGTCGCGATCGGCGACCTGCATGGCGACTATGCAAGTTACGAGAAATCGCTGGAGGCCGCCGGCATCATCAATGCGCGTGGCCAGTGGATCGGCGGAGAAACCCATCTCGTCCAGCTCGGTGATATCCCGGATCGCGGTGACGACACGCTGAAAATCATTGCGCATCTGAAAAAGCTGGCCGACGAAGCGCGCAAGAAAGGCGGGTGGGTGCACACGCTGCTCGGCAACCACGAGGCAATGAACACGTACGGCGATCTGCGCTACGTAACCGCAGGCGACTTCGCCGCGTTTGCCGGACGCGACTCGAAGAAATGGCGCGACGCTTACTATGACAAGGTGCTGGCTGACATCAAGGAGCACGATCCGGAACGCTTTGCCTCGCTGCCGGCCGATTTCCGCGACACCTGGAACGCCAGTCATCCGCTTGGCTGGGTCGAACACCAGCGCGGCTGGAACCCGAAATGGAATCCCAAAGGCGAGTACTTCGAGTGGGCGCTGCAGGACCAGGTCGCGGTCCAGATCAATGACCTGGTTTTCCTGCACGGCGGCATCAGCGGCGCATACTGTCAGAACACACTCGCGTCGTTGACCGAGATGGCGCGCGCGGCGTTGCGCCTGGGCGACCCGGTGACGCCGAGCGTGCTGTCCGATCAGAACGGCCCGCTCTGGTACCGTGGCCTTGCCGGTGTCGAACCGGTTGCCGCGCCGGAAACGGTAAAGGCGATCCTCGAACACCTCGGTGCGCACCATATCGTGATCGGGCACACGCCGACCCATGGCGCAATCTGGCCGCGCTACTCCGGGCAGGTTATCCAGGTCGACACCGGCATGAGCGCTTTCTATGGCGGCCACATCGCCTGGCTGGAGGAGACCAAAGACGGGCTCTATGCCGGCTATCCGTCAGGCAGGATCCGGTTGCCCGCCGACGATGCAGGACGCGTCGACTATCTGAAACAAGTCGTCGCCCTGCAACCGGGAAATGCGGGCCTGCAGACCCAACTGGCGAACCTGGAGCGCGCACCTGACGGCAAAGACGGCGCCACGGACAAGGCGGCGGATTCCGCGCTGGGCGGCTCCAATCCCGCGAACGCGGCTGCAGCGCTGCCTATTTGCGGCATTTCGCAGTGACTTCGCGGGCGAACTTCGCATCGTCGCGCAGCACGTCGAATCCTTTCGACAGATAGTCGCCTGTCCACTCCTTGCTGCCGGCTACGAGACGGCTGTCCTTGCGCGGCAGCTCTAGGATCTGCGGCTCGAGGCGCAGGAATTCGCGACGGGCAGTCTCGAGTGTTGCATTGTTCGCGCAGAACCCCCGATACACGCGTTCGCGGTTGCTGCTGATCTTCAAGACCGGATTCGGCACGGCATAGTACGCATCGACCAGACCGGACGAGTCGAAGTCATAGGGGACGGTGTACAGCTTCGATTGCGGGTTCTCGCCGATCAACACGCTGTTATGGCAACAGCGGTCCGGCGTGGGGCCGTTGAGCTGGGCGAAGTCCGTGTTGCCGATCAGGTACTCGAACAGCGCGAATCGGCTGCTCTCCAGCGGCTCCAGTTGCTCCAGCTTGGCTCTCGGCAGGTCGAGCTTCTCCAGATGGTTGCGCTTGGCCACCTCGGAGTCGTCCTCGACCAGAAAGCCGAAATGCGGCCCATCGCGCGAATGGTCCGCGCTGTCGACATAAGTGACCGACAACCCGCGCACCTTGAAGCTGCGCTCCGTAACGAGGTTATAGATGTGGTAGGCCAGCATTTCCCTGATGACGTACTGTTCCGAACGTTCGTCGCTGCTGCAATGTGTCGAAAGCTTCAGTGACTTGTTGCCTCGAAACGGCGTGTCCTCGACGGCCTCCTTGTCGAAGATCAACTTGATCGGAGCAAACTTGCAGACCTTCAGCCGATTGTGGCCGCGCGCCTCGAACGCCACCGGCAGCGAGTGCTTCGCTCCGGAGTCGTCTATGTATTCGAGCGTTCCCGGATAGCGCTTCTTCGAGTTCTTGTTGCGCACGAATTCCTGCCATGGCGCCGTAAGCGTCATTGCCAGCGTTTCTTCCGTGGTGAAGAGCTTTGGTGGTTTCGGCTGATCGCCCCCTGCGCCTGCGGCGAACGCCGGATGCACTGCGAAAAGCAGCGCGAAGAGCATTAAGACGATCGCCGCCTTCTGTATAGGTGTCGCCTGCATGCCTGGCTCCTTCGGCCGGTGATGATGTGA
>Ga0105248_10004757_pt1 | contig 15029 bp, 19 predicted proteins | sample KBSS34metaG_FD_81524 | JGI IMG/M metagenome (GOLD analysis project Ga0105248, IMG submission 81524) | Switchgrass rhizosphere microbial communities from Kellogg Biological Station, Michigan, USA - KBS S3-4 metaG | ecosystem: Host-associated > Plants > Roots > Rhizosphere > Soil | place...
CTAGCGGTAATAGCGCTTATGTTCCCCTCAGTGCCGCTGAAAGAGCTACGGAAAATCTGCGCCAGGAAGTCAACGATTTTCGTTTTGCGCAACGCAAATCGGCAGGTCGCAGTAAAGCAGTATTGGCTTTGCAACTGGATGTTGCCGCGGCCCTGTTTTTTCACGAACCGCTTGTCGGTCTGTTGCCGGTGGGCCAACAAAAGGCGCACTAGACCTGGGAAAGTTCGTCACGGCGCAGTCACAGCTCCATCACACTGCGGGCACCATCGCGGCGATACAGTAAAGGCAATCGAATGGCGAAGAATTATTTTGAGGTATTTGGCGTGGCTAACTTTTTTGCAACTAATCCCGGGCTTTCCACGGCTGTTTCGACCACAGCACAGCCCAGTGCCAGGGACACCGGAACGCGTCTGCAAATGGCCTTGCCTGACGCCGTGGTTGGCGGTTATGTCGGCCGTGTCGGTACGTTTTATAACTCGGCTAGAGCCACCTATTGCGAGACTTATGAGCCTGCGCGCAAGACCCAGGCCGGCGATGTTTGGCGTCTGGAAAGTCGCCTCGTAGCCGGACGCTGGTTGCATATGGCGTATTCGATCAAGGGCGTTCAACTCAATGTTGCCAACGGTCGATTCGGTATGTATGACGAAGGAGAGCTACCACTCCTCTTTGATCCGATGGTGGAAAGAGACTTTGCCCTGGCTTTATTACAGGCCAATCCCGGTACCGAGAAATTAAAAATCGGCGCTCACAATCTTGTTTACGGCTCACTCAAAGATGGCTCGGTCGGCATCGTCAGGGTGCTGAAATCCTGAAACGTATCCAAAAATTGGTCTACAAACTGGTCCAAAAAAGGCGGCCCTAAAACGGGCTTAGAGCACCAGTGTTCCGGCTTTTATCTGATCTTGTTTATACTATGTAAAGTCGTAGTGTTTGCAAAAAAAGGATGAACCGATATCGGTTGAGTCCCTGAAGGACCAAACGATACCGGTTCATTTCGGAGCGAGCTCGCTCAATTTGTTGGGCGGGCTAGTCGAGTTTCCAGCTTATTAGCCGGCAACCAGCGCGTCTGCTTTCGTCTGTGCTTCCAGCAAGTAGGCCATAGCACGGGGGAAATTGCGCGACAGGTAAGCGTTACAGGCCATGACGATGTTGTTCTGCACCGGCTGCCACAGGTGAGTGCGTTCGTCTTCGGGGAGGTTGGCCGACCGAGCGACGAAGGGACCTTTGCGGGCACGCACTTGGTCGAGGGCGCTCTGGAAGGTATCCCAGTTGGCCTGGTCGCTGCGTTCTTTTCCGCGGGCTTCCTGGCGGATGGCACGGACGCGCTGGATGTTGGTGTAGACGATGTAGGCGAGGATAGCCAACACTGCGATGATGGCGAAGCGGTTCATAAAAAGCTCCTTGACCCCAACAGGGGAAGTTGAAAAAGATGAAACCGGGTCCTCAACAGACATCCAGACCGAAAGAAGCAACCCTGGGTTGCTGGTCTATCGAGGGGGATGGCGGCGAGGGTCTGGTTGGTGGGGGATACTTCAAAGGAAATGAGTGAATAAATGCACTGTTACTCTGCCAATTCTATGAGCCTGAAAAGATGGGCTTATCTATGACATGGCTATTAATTTTATGGCTTAGAAAACAGCTTCAATCGACACGGGCGGCAGAGCCTGGAAATTAGCGCAACTGTGAGAGGGCTCTAATGCGGTCTCCTGGAGGCCATTGAAACAGGCACTTAGCGCTAATTAGCAGATGATTGAATGTTTCTCAGCTGTTAGCCGGCTCTCGCGCCACCAATGTGGGGCAGCGGTTTTTGGGCTGGCTGAGGCGATATTTGGCAGCAGAGGCCCAGGCACAAAAATAAACATAAGTAATAAGCAAGTTGCCTCTATCTGAGAGGTCTAACTAGGGTTTAACTGTAATACTTTTCCATTTCTTTGATTTTATAGAGGCCCAAATCACCAGCTAACAGCAGCCACCACAGCAGAACTCACCTCGGGCCACCAGCCTGAATTTGTCTCTAGCGTCGTGCCGTGCTGAGCTTGGTTCTCGCTATGGTCATCGAAATCGCTGTTCTCTGCATCCCTGGCTTTGCGCATCATGCGATGCCTTGGCCTCAGGTCTAACTAAGTGTCTTCTGGAGAAACAACCATGACTGCATTTTCAATCTTTCTGCCTGCTCTGATCCTGGCTATTGTCTCGACGCTCTGCTTGCTCGCCAAAAACGAGGGACTGCGCGGCATGGGTCGGGTCGCCGGCGGCTTTTCCTGGATTCTGTTCGGACTGTTCATCACTGTCTTGACCAACCAGACTCATCAACTTCCCTCTGAGTACACGGTGCCCGGCATCGTTCTCTCGGTCCTCGGTCTGGTGACGGTTGTTTCGGGTGCGCGCAAGTTCTTCCGCCGCAACATCAGCAACTGACCCCAAAAGACGTGATTTGCCAGCAAAGCGTCAACCGATAACGGTTGACCCTGGAACGCCCACCTGCTCGCTTCAAGGCCCGGCACAATATGTGCTGGGCCTTCGAGCGGTGGGTGCTATTGAAAAAAGCAGACGGCCTTTTAGTTCAATTTTTTCACTGCTTTTTTGCCCTTTTCTTATGATGGTATATAGTGTGTCACAAACCGAGAATTGTGAAGTAACTCAATTGGATCTCAGCCTTATATGCTCTATTCAGGCATTTTCATAGTGCTATACATGGTGATCTCCGCAAAAGAGTCTTGGGCTCATGTCTTTGACTCTTTAGTTTGAAGGTACATTTTCAATTCTTTCTTCAATAGGCACAAAGCACTCCAAGTAAATCAAGCGCCCATCCAGCACCACAGCAGCTACTGCTAACAGGCTTCTTTTAGCTTCGAGTGAACACATGCCCTGAGAGGAAGAGCATTTTTAACCGCGCGCTATCAGCGTGCACAAATTCAACAGCTATGTTTTTTGACAGTCACTTCTGGCTAACAGCCATCATTACCGGCATCATTGCCGCAGGTCTCGCTTTTTTGTTTTCCGACACAAACAAAAAATGGACGTCTATTTTTTCAGGCACAACCACCCTTTTGCTGGTGCGCCTGATTATGTATTACATCCAGCCCAGCTTTTCCGGCAGCTTCTTTGGTTGCTTCGAATTGATTCTTGTTACTATTCTGCCGCCCTTTATTTTCACCTGGACCATTGGCAGTGACGACAGTCCGTCGAAAAATTTCTTTCGCAGTTACATTATCGGCTTTGCCGTACTCTTTGCCGTGCCCACTTTGCAGTACGTGTTCAACGCCTGGGGCAGTGATAACGCGCAGCGTTTCGTCAAACAGGCGAAAATTCGTGTGGCCAGCGCCAACGAGAAAATGCCGCCCACCGATCCGCAGCATATGGTGCTTGTTACCAAAGAAATTGCTGCCTTCCGCGGGCGGGCAGCTTTGACGTCAGACGGCGGCACGCTGAGCAGCAGGTACAAAGTCGACTCCAGTGATTACGACTTGCAGTGTGTGCAAAAGCATCGCTATTGGATAGCACCTCTCACCTACACAAACACTAAGGACCAGCTCAATTTCAGCTCGCCTCAGAGCCCCGGCTATGTAGTTGTCGATGCTGAAAATCCTGAGGCTCCGGCCGTGCTAAAAAGCGGTTTTGAAATCACTGTCTTTGAAGACGGCGACTTCGGCCAAAACCTAAAACGCTTTCTCTACCAGGCTGGCTACCAGGACGGTTATTTGCTCGATCCCAAATTTGAAGTGGATGACAATTGGAATCCACACTGGATCGTAACCTATGCCAAAAGACCCTTTGGTAACATCACCGGCATGGAAATAACTAAAGTGTTGGTGGTGGACGTTTCTCATGCCACGCCGAAAGTTACCGCTTATGACCTCGACAAGCAGCCTAAGTGGATCGACCGGGTGATGCCCAGAGATCTGCTGGACGACTACGTATCGAAGTGGGGGCGCTATGGTGGCAACGATGCCAAAGAGAATTTCTGGAGTGTCTGGTGGAACTGGGACAAGACCGGCACGACTGAAGCGGCTGACTGGGACCTGAATTACACTACCGATGAACAGTCGGTTTGGGTGATTCCTATGACTTCGCGCAACAGCTCGGATCATGGTGCCGTAGGCGTTCTCGTTTACGAAACCAGCAATGACTCGGCTATTTATTATCCTGGCCTGCACGGCTTTACTTGCGGTGATGCTGTACGCGACGCTATGTTTCACGCTCGAGATAATATCAAAGGTTATGCCGTCGCCAACATGCAGCTTTACTCTATCTATGGTCAGCTCACCTGGGTGGCGATTTACACTTCGCCGCAGTCGATAGGCGCATCGTTTGCCGGTGTCGGTCTCGTGCACGCCAACACGATCAGCTCGGCCGACGTTATCTTTGCTGCCGATATGCAGACTGCGCTATCGCGCTATTTCAGCCAGTTGGCCTCGCATCAGGACACTTCGAATGGCGTTTCCCGAGTGGCCAAGCCGGGCAATGAAAAGTCAGGCAAAATCGCACGTATAGCTTATCTGCCGGGCAATCTGACGACGCCGACTTACGTCTTTATGCTCGATGGGGACAGCAGCACCTATGTGGTGACACGCGAGACATATAAGTTGGTACCGCTGCTGCAAAAAGGTGATGATGTGGCGTTTCGCTATATTGAGGCGCCGGGTGCAGATATGGCGGTTTCCGAACTGATGTGCGGTGCGTTAGACAAATCAGCATCATCGTCCAACGCCGCTGGTAAGGCGAAATCGAAATAGAACGAACGATAACGGGGGCTGCTCAACGGTCCCCATTTTTAAAACTTCAAAAAAAACGTTATGAACACAACAATTTTTGTACCTGTGCTGACATCTGACGCACAGTGGATTTTTTGTAATATCGAAGAGGCCTTCATGAAATTGGGTCTCCTCAACGCTGAGGGTAAAATCCTCACCGGCTTCCAGAGCGCTGAGGAGGCTATTGCCTCCTACAAAGAACGCCAGCCGCAAGAGCCCTTTGCTCTTTTGCACTTGAGCATTGCCAGGTCTTTTGTTGGCCACCTTTGCGCTGACGACAGGCTGGCTGTTGGCGATGCGGACAGCGCCGGCAGGAAGCCCTGGAAGCTCAATCTCGATGGTTGCAGGTTTATATATCAGCACAAGGCTTACAGCCTGTTGATGGAAATCGTTCCGGTTGAGCGCACCGGCATATGTCTGTACTGAGCCTCATGGGGAAACAATTTGATTAACAATTAAAACCGAAAAACAATGGATCAAAATCTGAAAAAGGACGAGGAAATTGAAAATCGTCCATTGTCGCCCGAGGCGGAAGAAGAAGAGCGTCAGCGCATTTTGGCGCAGTACATCTGCTATCCGGACTGGAAAATGTCACTGATTGCTGTGGCTGTCATCGGAATAATCTACTTGCTATTATTCTGCTGAACTACGCTGTCTACAGCACGAAGGAAACCGGCTCTAATGCCGGTTTCCTTTTTCTTGATCAATACCAACCCTTCCTTCCTTCCTTCCCTCCTGCCACCAAAATTTTGGCTTCTGTTATACGAAAGGATATAGTATAAAGCTTACCGGAAAAAGATACCAAAATCAGGGTATCTTCGCAAGGGAACAGAGTAGGAAAGCCGGTTTGCACCGGCTTTCTTTCCTGTTTCCGAGCCCGGGAGAGGGGGCCAATCCGGGCCCCCTCTCTTGGATAAATCAACTCAGGCTTCGAGCACGAGCGGTTGCAGTTCCACCGCGGACAACTCGTCCTTGGGGAAGCTGCTGGCCAGAGTCGTGATGCTGCTCAGAAACGTGCCGCAGCTATCCCAGGACTGTCCGGGACGCCACGTCAGAGTCTGTTCGGCACCATCCGGGCCATTGAAACGCCCGTGCACTTTCACCAGCTTCTCGGCCGGTTTGACTTCGATGCGGGTCGGGATGAAGTATTCGAAGTCGTTGGGTCGCGCTGACAGACTGTAGTGACAGTGAGCGACGAGAATCGGCGGCTGCTTGAGCTGAAGAACCTTACGCAGCAGTTCGATTGCTTCGGCACCCTTGAATGTCAGCCAGCCCGTTCGACGGAGGCGATGGAGATGAGCGTCCACCTGCTCCTCTAATAAGTTAGCTTGATTGAACACAGATTTGTTTTCCTTTTCCGAGCCCTGTGTGAGAGCTCTTGTTTTGGTCGTTGAAGTTAGGCTACCAGCGCCTCGAAGGGCTGGGCCACCATTGACAGCCTCTCCCTGAAACGGCTGCGCGCAACCGTTTTGTAGGAGTCGGGCAAGGGCCAGGCGCTGAGGATGTCGGTCACCTCATCGTCCATGGCTTCTGGATTGTAGTACGCTTCGCCGGAGCCGAGCATTGACAGGAGTGCTTCGAATTCGGCTTCGCATTCGCGGATGTATTCATGGAAGTAGACCGCGTGCGGCTTGAGCATTTCGCCCAGACCATCGGCGGCGTCCACGAAGTTGAGAGGCTCCACGAAATAGACAGTTCGGCTTGGATTCATGCCGACCACCATCACTTCCCAACGGTCGCCCGTTACGGGTGTGGGGCCGGATTCGGTCGCAAAGGCGCGCCGACCGTTGATCAGCTCTTGCGTCTGCGCTCCGTAACGTGCGGGAGCGAAAACGACTTCGAGCCGGTCGCCGAGTTTCACATGCTTTCCCATAGAAAATTTCCTGTCTGTAAGAGCGGTAACTGTTCTTGTTCTGTAGTTCGCCGCCCCGCGGGGCGACGAACCCTGTCTCAGGCCTGTTTATTCCGCCGTTTTGGAACGGCGGAATAGGGCCAGCAGATCGATTTGCGCCAGCGCCTGCACTGGACGACGAAACCTGGCAAGTACTGATCGCCAGTCAGGCAGACCGTTTGCCGAGCCCCAGACGGCCGTCGGCGGTGTGCCGAAGACCTGACTGTAGTCGTGCAGAGTGCGGGCGTAGATGGCCGCAAATTTCTCCTTGTCTTCGTTCGAGCCGTCACCGGGACTGTGGTGCATCGGCTGATTGAAGATTTCCAAACAGAGCCTCTCCCAATAGGACTCTGTGTAAATCAGGTGCAGGTGCCAGGCCTGGTCAACGAAGAGCGAGGGAGTGACCATGTGGCCGGCGGTTTTCATCAGGAAAAGAAACTTGCGATACTCGTCAACGACGAGGAGCGCGAAGCTCTCCTTCCAGCGCTGTTCTTTCGCCAGGCGGCGAACGAAAGCACCTTCGATGCTGCCCTTGTCGAAATCGAAGTGCTGCAGCTTGCGCCATAGCTCTTCGTGTTGCGGTGCAATGCGAAAGGTTTGGTTCATAAGTGAAACCTCCAACGATGTCGGGCCCGGGGGCCCGGTTTTAGAAGATGGAGGTCTGCCTTAGCAAGAACCTCCGCCGCCACAGCTGCTGCCGCTGCTGCACGAACTGCCGCTGCTGCTGCTGCTGCTGCCGCCGCTGCATGAGCTGATGAACCAGAAGCCGCCGCCACTGCTGCCACCACCGCCGCTGCTGCAGGCCACCAAAATGATGATCAGCAGTACGACGACGATGACGATGATCAGCCATGTCGTGCCGGACCAGCCGAACCAGTAGCCCGAGTCCTTCGCCACACCACCCTGGTTGATGCTGTTGTTGATGTTGCTGAGGATTGTGATGAAGCCCGTTTGCGGGTCGGTCTTCATGTACTGGCGCGCCGCCGGCATGACGGGACCGCTCGACGACGCGAAGAGGTCGCGGTCGATGTTCAGGCCATGCAGATAGGAGCCGGAGCGCACGGCGATGGAGCCGTCGTCACTGTTCTGAGCGCGGACGTAGAAGATGATCAGGATGTGATCTTCCTGGAAGCCCGTCGACCAGCGCCAGCGGTCCCAGAGACGGTTGTGCAGGGTGTTGGGCGCCCAGTTGCTGCGGTCGCTCATGGAGAGCTCCGTGCCCTGTTGCGCGGCAACGATGAAGACCTGCAAGTTGTGCTGCGCCGCCTGCTGTTGCACCTGCGACGCGAAGTTGGCGTCGAGATGCATGCGATCGCCCAACGCCGGGTCGACGTAGACGTGCACGTTGGGGTCGAAGTCGGGCAGCCAGGTGTCGGCGGCAAAAGCCGGGACTGCCGAGCAGAAGAGGGCGATGATGAAGGCAAGGCCGAGGCCGAGCCGGTGGATCAATTTACCGGTTCCTTTTTTCATGAGTTCTCGCTTAAATTTGTGCGCTGCAATTTGCCGCGCGGGTTTGAGAAAAAGAGACGCCTCAGTCGTTATATTGCGACTGCGGTTCCCCACCACTGAAGAGATACACGCCGAATCCCAGCGAGCCGATGAACAGGCCGCCGAACACCAGGTTGACCCAGAGCGGGGCTTCCATGAAGGTGTGGACGAGTTGCTCACCGGCGGCCAGCAGTTGGACCAGCAGGCCGGCGAGAATCAGCGCGAAGATGGTGATGAAGAGAGCTTTCACGTCATTCCTTTGAAGTACACAAACACACTTGCACACATTTGCTTGCTCGCCGCGGAGCGGAATCACAGTTTTACCTGTGACTCCGCCCGCGGTGGCAACAGCGAGGCCGGCTGCTAATTCAGCCCTTGGCCTCGTCCAGCTTCTTGCGGTAGAAGCTGGTCATCGACTCGGACAGCCCTTCGAAGTAGGCCTCCGGGTTGTCGCCGATGATTTCGGCCTGACGGTCTTCGTCCAGGCGGTGGATGATGAAGACGCCTTCCTTGCCCTTGTCGCTCATGGCGTCGAGGGCGAAGCCTTCTTCCAGGCGCCAGAGCTTGCCGCTCTCCAGGGCCTTGGCCTTGTCCGGGTAGAGCGCGATCATGGCTTTGCGGGCCAGGGCGTTCAGGCGCTCGATGGGGGAGGGAGTGCGGGCCGTGCCTTCCTCCGTGGTCGTCGTTTCGGTATTGCTCATGTCAGTCTCCATAACAGTGGATGAAGATAGAGAGGACAAGTCGCGGCTTACTGAGGCCGCGACTTGTTGAGGGCGCGGCTGTATTAGCCGCGGCGCGTGACACGCACCAGAGCGCCGGCCATCGTGTCGGTGATGGTGACGGTGGTGTTGTTGCCGCGGGCGAGCGAGGACTCGCTCTTGACGTTGGCGTCGTCGTCGGCCAGGAAGACCTTGTCGCCCGAGGCCAGCTCGATCACGCGACCGTGCAGGTCACCTTCGACCTCGCCGGTCTTCACGACCTTGCCCTTGACCTTGGAGCCGACCGGGTACTGGTCGAAGAAGGCCTTCTGGCCGACCGACTTCTGCGAGAGCTGGACGCGCGCTTCGCCGTTTTCCATCTTGGCGGAGATGATCTCCACCTCGACTTCGGACGACGCGGCGATGGCTTCCAGCGCACGGCGACCACCGGCGATCTCCTTCAGATGCAGGAGACCGGTGACGCCGTCGGCGACCTGGACGAAGACGCCGTAGACGTACTTCTCGCCCGGGTTGCGGTCGCTGTCCTTGCTGGCCACGCCCTTGACCTTGCCGGTCACGACCGAGCCGACCGGGAGGGCGGCGACGGCGGTTTCCAGCGCGGCGGTGCGTTCGGCCTGGCGCGCGGCGCGGGCCTGCTTGTCGGCGGCGACGACGGCGCGCTGCTCGTTCAGCTTGACGCGGCCGACCATCTTGCCCTTGACCAGCTCGACCGTGGGCTCGCCCATGACGACGGCCTTGATCTCGCTGCCGGGGTTGGCGATCAGTTCGGCGCGGCGAGCGGACTTCTCGTCGTTGTTCTTGCCGGCGAGGCAGCCGTTGGGCAGGAAGGCCATCGGGTTGCCTTCGATCACGATCAGCACGCCCTGGTCGGGGTGCTTCTTGATCTTGGCGACCGAGCCGGTGACGATGTCGCCGTCCTTGACGGTGATGACGACGGTCGGCGCGTTGGCCTGGGCGTTGACCGGCGCGCTGCTGGTGGCGTCGGTGGTGGCGGCGGCGGCGGTGTTGTCGGTGGAGGTGGCGGCGGCGGTGTTGATGGAAGTGTTCATGGCAAATACCTCTCAGATAGTTCGCCCTTGGGGCGACGGGGTTATCCCTGCGAGTCGACCGACTCCAGGGCACGGATATGAGGCCCGAGAAGGATTTCTCAGGCCTCGACTAGTTACAGCTCTCTCGTAACGGACAGGGTCATTTCATCGAAGTCGTCGAACGAATCGCTGACTTCCTCCCAGGCGGCCCGCAAGTCCAGCGGGTCGTCGGGATTGGCTTCACAGACGACAATGGAGTTGCCGACTGCGATGGCATGCCGAAGCGAGTCCACCATTTTGGCGGTGTCCTCGAAAGCGGCCAGCGCATCTACCTTGCTGGTCAGAGTCCTCAGCTGGGCGGGAAGAGCGTTCTCGTCCCTGACCTCGTTTGACAGCGAGGACAGGCGGCCGAGGTGCTCTCTCACTTCCACAACAGCCACCACTCGCGGTGCCAGCTGTTGGGTTTTGGACTCTTCGTATTCGACCTTGCCGGCGACGACAACCTTCTCGATGACGATCAGGTTGTAGCCGGTGCACACCTCGATGTGCTTATCCGGTTCGTCCGGATACATGAAGGACGAGCGATTGCAATCGCAGCTCGCGTTGCCTTCCTCCCACCAGAATTTGTTCCACTCGAAAGTTTGCGGGAGAACTTTGCGCGTGCCGTCGCGACGGTCGTAAAAGTGCACATCAAACATTGTTGGTTGTCCTTGTCGGTTTTGCTCCTCGGATTCAGGCGAAGCGGGCCAGAAGCCGACGCATGATGCGACGACCTCCGCTCACTCCGTTGCTGTCCTTCAGCAGTTGCAGGAAGTGTTTGGACACACGTTCGTAGTGTTGGCGTCGGGCTGCTTCACCCAGACGGTCTCCGGCGTCGGAGATTTCCATCCACTCGCCGGAAGCGAGCAGAGCCGCGCCCACGTTGACCATGCCGTCCTTGTCCACGGGCACTGCTGCGCGCGGATTGGGTTGGCTGGACATGTGCTGCGCGTACACCTTGTAGCGGAAGCACCAGCCGGCGCGTTCGAGCGCTTCGCTGGCGAACCGCGGGTCGGCGAAGCAGCGCGCGAAGTAGTGCGCGGCATCGCAGGCTTCACAACCGGCCTGGTTGTTGGCTTCGCCACCGTCCATGCGCCCGCCGTTGTAGCGGCTGGAGCCGGCGATGATGGCGTCGTCGGTGGCAATCTCCCAGGCCTCCTTGTCGGTGCAATCTTGCTCGTAGAGCGCAATCACACCTCTGATGGCGGCGATGTGTTCGGGCGTCACCGCGAAGTTGAGCAGGCCGTTTTCCTTATCGGCCAGCACATAGAGCGCCAGCTGCTTCCACACCTTGGCCGCGTCCAGGTCGGCGCCGACCGGGATGGCTTGCAGGAAGTCCTTCCACCAGCGGCGTGCCATGCCGTCGGGGAGCTGGAGGAAGAGAGAGCGCTCGGCGTAAGCGACCGCGACAGGCACGCCGATTTCGTCGGCGTAGAAGCGGTGCTTGCACTTGCCCTCTTTTTGGCAGACGTACGAGCCCGGACACCAGCCGTGCTGCGACCAGAAGATGGTCTCGCGTTTCTGCGCGCTGTCGCTGACGAGTTCCCCGCGGGATGCGGCGAAATCGACAAGCGACAGTTTCGCTTCTCGATTGTTGTTGAATGCTTGCATGATTTACCTCACGAAGGTTGAGCTTCTAGAGACAATCGCCGACTAGTAAGGCCGGCGATATTGGGAACGCACACGCACCGGCTGCATCTGCATCGAGGTGTCCGGCCGCTTCTTGAAAGCGAGGACCAGGGCGCCGCCGAGCATGAGGGCGAGCAGTGCGCAGTAGATGTACAGAGGCATTGGATTTCTCCTTTCGGGAGTTTGACGCTGAGGGTTGTGGTTTAACGCAGGTCGCCGACGTCCACGTTCTGACCGAAGACCTGCTTGACGGCGGCGACCACGGCGGTGTCATCACGGCTGCCGAAGGGCTTGCCGATGATTTCGATGCGGCTGCCGCGGTTGTCGACGTGGAAGTTGGGCAGCAGCGCCTGCAGCTTGTTGTTGAGCAGTTGCGGGATGAAGTCGTTGCTGTCGTGGCCGGCGACATTGAGCACATACTCGCGCTCGTGACCACCACCGCCGAAGCGCAGGTAGGTCATTTCGTGCGGCATGTAGGCCACCATGGACGGTGCTTCGTCTTCGTTGGTGGTGTGGAGCGCGTACTCGCACTTGACGCCGACGCTGTCGAGCGGCAGGCTGAAGTAGAGGTCGGAGAAGAGGCTGAAGTCTTCCAGCAGCTCGACCTGCAGCAGGTCACGCCGGTCGCACTGGCCGTTGTTGCCCTGGGGCTTGTTGACCAGGTAGTTCCAGACCATCTCGCGCACCATGCGCTCGTTGCGGGCGACCGCAATGGTGTAGCCGCTGCCCTGGCCGCCTTCGGTGCGATGCAGGACAACATAGACTGTCTTTTGGTCGTGGGGCATACAGTTCCTTTCGAGTAGTTAAGGCAAACTTCTACATGTCGCGCAGGCGCTCGGGCGAAGCCGTCCGCGGATAGCGCTCGTTCAGTTCCAGGGCGATGTGCTTGAGGCGCTGACCGTCTTCCGAAAAGCCGCTGTACGAGACCATCAGGTCGCGCTCGGCGGCATACTCGTGGATGGCCTGCAGCAACATGCGGGCGAAACCTTTGCCCTGGTGCTTCTTCTCCACCGAGACCTGCTGCATCCAGATGACGCCCTCTTCATAAGGGTTGGGCTGAATGCTGGCGATGGCCACGATGCGAGTACCGAGCGACAGCACGAAGTGTGTCTGCCGCTGGTATTCGCCGACGCTCAGGTAGTGCAACCGCTTCACCCGCCGCCCGTCAATTTCTTTGACGGCGAACAGGTCGCGGTTCGAGCGCTCGTTGCGCGTGCGCTCGTAGAGCTCGTCTGCCGTCTGGATTTTGATTTGCGGTTGGTTCATGGTTGACTCCTTTGCTTTGGTCGTCAGCAGCAGCGTTTGCCACTGACGACCGGTTCTTTTGCGGCGTCGCCTGCCGTTTGAGCTTCGGGCTTGTAGTCCCTGAACTCTTGGGCATGCGCTTCCAGCCACATCCGGGCTCCGGCGACGTCGGCAAACTCGCCGCCGTGCTGGGCTTCGAACGCGGCTTCCTTGATGACCCTGAAGACCGGACCCTGTTTGAATCCGAACTCCTTGATCATGTGGCCGTCGACGAGCATGACTGCACCGGCACGCAGAGCCGGGTTGGGGTCATTTCTGACCTCATCCAGCTTGGCCAGATACCAGGCTTTGTGCGACGATGCTTCGCGTTCTTCCTGAGTGCGACCCGTGCCCAGCGAGTCTGCGTGTTGCATCATGATCAAATCCATGATGTCTTCACGCTCCATCAAACGCACCAACTTGCTGCGCTTGACGGTGCCTTCGGGGAAGGTGTGCATCTGCATGTGCAGGCGCACGATTTCGCTCACCCGAAACACCTGTTTGCTCGAGAGCTTGAGGCGCTTGCAGATGGCGTCGGCGATGACCGCGCCCTTTTCGGCGTGGCCGTACGCGTGTACGCGCTCGATACCGTCCACCACTTCCACCGCCATCGTCATGGGCTTTGCGATGTCGTGCAGCAGACCGGCCAGCAGAAGCTCGAACGAAGCCCCCTGAAAGGTGAGTTCTGCAAGCACCAACAATGTGTGCTTCCAGACCAGGCCCTCGGGATGCCAGATCGGATCCTGCCTGCCGACTACCGGGTCGTTCGTGTCCATCATCTCCGGCAGGATTTCGGCCAGGAGACCGACTTCCATCAGGAGATTGAGGCAAGCGTTGGGATGCTTGCTCATGAGCATGCCGTCCAGTTCGTCCCGGACGCGTTCCCAGGAAACCACCAGCCCCGGCTTGAGGTCGGCGGCGTGAGCCCTGAGTGCGGCGCGCAGTTCGTCTGCGACGGTGAAGCCGAGCTTGCCCACGAAGCGGGCTACTCGCAGCATGCGCAGGCGGTCCTCTGCGAAGCGCTCGCTGGGACGGCCGACGGTGCGCAGCAGTCGCGCCTTGATGTCGTCCTGGCCACCGAAGAAGTCGTAGACTTCACCGGTGATGGGGTCTTCGAACATGGCGTTGACCGTCAGGTCTCGGCGCGAAGCGTCGGCCTTCAGTGCCACCAGGGGATCGGCGTCGGTGACGAAGGCAACCTGGTCGGGCCGGCGTCCGTCGGCGTACTGGCCGTCGGTGCGCAGGGTGGCGACTTCCACTTGCACTCCGTCGCGGATGATTATGATCACACCAAACTGCGCGCCCACGGAGAGCACGGTGTCGCCCGCGAAGACCTTGAGGATCTGCTCGGGAGTGGCGTTCGTTGCGATGTCGAAATCCTTGGGCGTGAGCCCAAGGAAGCGGTCACGCACACAGCCACCGGCGAAGACGGCGATGAAGCCGGCTTGCTGCAGCTGAAGGGCGATGGCCGTGGCGATTGCTCTGTCAGAGCTGTTCTTGTTCGTCGTCATAGATTTCTCCTTTTTGAAAAATTTTTGGACGACGCACAACAACAGCCCCAAGGGCGGTGGCTATATGCCACCGCCCCGAGGTTGAATGCTGAGACGCCGTCAGGCAGTCGTTGTCGTTGGCACGCCCATGCTCTCGAAGAGAGCGTGCGCGTGTTCGCGGAAGCCGGGATAGTCCTTCTCCTGGTCACCTCCAACACGCATGCTGAAGATGGTCTGGCGCAGGGACATTCCCGTGTGGGGCAGTCGCACGTAGAGCTTGAGCCCGGCGCCGTTGAGTCTCAGCTCCTTGCTGTCGCTCCAGCCGGTCTTGTCGCTCAGGGCGCGCTTGACGCGGATGTAAGTCGCGTTGCAGACATCGCCACTGCATGCGGTGCACGAATCTGCGGGTTTGACGCAACCGTACTCGCTCAGCGGTGAGCCCCAACCCGGTTTGGCGAACCGTTCCGGATTGTCCATGGTGATCAGCGCGGTGAACGCTGCTTCCATGCGCTCGGCCGCCTCCATCTCCAGACACCCGGCGCAGGGCATGAGGGTGTCCAGCTCTTCGCAGGCGAAGGTCTGGCGGGTGCCGATCTTGACGCCGGTCATGTAGCCGTAGGGCCAGGTGTGGCCCTGCCAGCTGCTGGGGTGGCGCAGGTACGACTCGACGTCCTCCGGCTTCACCCGGTGACCCAGGTTGTGCTGGC
>Ga0105248_10004759_pt1 | contig 15027 bp, 8 predicted proteins | sample KBSS34metaG_FD_81524 | JGI IMG/M metagenome (GOLD analysis project Ga0105248, IMG submission 81524) | Switchgrass rhizosphere microbial communities from Kellogg Biological Station, Michigan, USA - KBS S3-4 metaG | ecosystem: Host-associated > Plants > Roots > Rhizosphere > Soil | place...
GGTGGAATTTGAAGGTCCTTATTTCGACCAGTGGCCCAGCCCGGCCTATCAGAACATTTTTGGAGCGGCGCCTGCGGGAAGCGCCGCGGACAGGGCGCGGAAAATCCTGCGCAACTTCGCGACGCGTGCCTTTCGCCGTCCGGTCACCGCCGCCGAGGAGAATACGATCTTCGCCACCTATCGCGCCTCCGCCGCTTCGGGCCGCGGCTTCAGGGACAGCGTGAAGGATGCATTGCTGGTGACCCTGACCATGCCGCAATTCCTGTTCCTGGTCGAGAAGAGCGCCTCGCCGGCGCCTGAACCGCTCGACAATTACGAGCTGGCATCGAAGCTCTCTTACTTCCTTTGGAATGGGCCACCCGACCAGCACACGCTTCAGTTGGCGGCCGCAGGGACGTTGCGCAGCCATCTCGATTCCGAAGTCAGGCGCATGGTGGCGGACCCGAAATTCTCCGGCTTCCTCAAGGAGTTCGTGCCGCAATGGCTGGCGCTCGACAAGTTCCAGGTTCTCGAACCCGACCGGCGGCAATTCCCGGACCTCACGCATGTGATGCGGTCGAACCTGATGCAGGAACCGACGGAGTATGTGCGCTACCTGATAGCCAAGAACCTCCCAGTCCGCAATTTGGTCACATCGGATTTCGTCGTGGTGAACGAGCCGGTGGCCGGATATTATGGCCTGGGCCATCAGGTCAACAGCGGTTTTCAGTTCGTCGCCATCAAGCCGAAACGCACCGATCTGGGCGGGGTTATGACCGAGGCAGCCATACTTTCCGGTCTGTCGGATGGGCGCGAATCCAACCCGGTCAAACGCGGCGCCTGGCTTGCCCGCAAAATCATCGCCCAGCCCCCGCCAAGCCCTCCGCCGAATGTCCCGCCGCTCCAGGAAGATACCAAGGGCCTGACTCTTCGCCAGCGCATCGAACAACATCGCAGCTCACCGGTCTGCGGCTCCTGCCACAGCCGGATTGATCCCTGGGGCATCGCGTTTGAGGATTATGACGCCAGTGGCCGGCTCAAGAAGGTGAAGGCGGATTCGCAGAGCAAGCTGCCGGATGGAACCGCGATCGAAGGCGCCGATGACTTAAAGCAATATCTTGCCGGACCCAAGATAGATGAGGTCGCCTTCAGTGTCCTCAAGCACTTGACCACCTATGCCGCCGGCCGCAGCCTGTCTTATGCCGAGTTGGACCATCTGCGGCGCGACGGCCTGAAATTGAAGAAAAGCGAATATCGCATGCAGGACATGATCCGGTATGTGGCCGAAAGCCCTATGTTCCTGGAGAAATGATCCGCGCATCCCGTTCTGGAGGATTTTCGATGAGCCGTTTCCGACTTCACCGCCGCGCCCTTCTTTCCGGGATCGGGGGCATGGCGCTTGCCTTGCCGGCGCTCGACGCCATGGGGGAGGAGGTTGCGAACGACATCCCCAAACGCTTTTGCGCCATCTACACGGCCAATGGCATGGCCATGCCGCGCGCCGAACACGGCATCCCGGAATGGAGCTGGTTTCCGCGCACGGGAGAAAAGGGCGAGCTTATCTATGGCAAGTCCATTGAGCCCCTGCTGCCGCATCGCGACAAGATCAGCTTCTTCGGCGGCATGTATCATCCCAACGGTCCGAAGAACGATCCCCATATCTGTTCCGACATGTGGCTGACGGGGGCGCCGCTGCAGAATCCCAAGCCGGGCACCTTCAACACCACCAGCCTGGACCAGGTGATCGCGGAGCACACCAAGAACAGTTGCCGCCAGCCGTCGCTGGTGGTCTCGATCGACGCCGGCACCGGCTATCAGTCGCGGACCGCCACCCTGTCGTTCGGGCTGGACGGCCACCCGGTCACGGCCGAGAACAATCCTCGTCGTATCTTCAACCGCCTGTTCCGCGCCGACGCCAATTCGCGCGATGCCGAACATGCGGATCTGCAGCGGCGCATCAAGCTGGTCGACGCCGTCACCGCCTCCGCCAAATCGCTCGACCAGAAGCTCGGTCAGACCGACCGCGTTCGCATGGACCAGTACATGACATCGCTGAACGAAATCGAGTCGCGCCTGGCCGCCAGTGAGCGCTGGATCGACATTCCGCTGAAACAGCAGGACTATTCGCACTTGAACCTTGACGCCACCAATGACGGCGATGCAGCCGAGTTCTACAAGACGATGTATGAGCTGATCGCGCTCGCCTTTGACGCCGACATCACCCGGACGGTGACCTTCATGCTGAACCGGGAAGACGGCATGGGCATCAGCGATACCTTTCCCATCCGCCTGGGGCTTTCCACAACGCATCACCGGCTTTCCCACGCTGTCGACAAACAGGGCCAATTGGACTTCGCCAAGTACGATCTGTTCCTGAGCGAGCGGCTGGGTCACTTCCTGGACAAGCTTACCGAGTACAAAGACCGCAGCGGCACCGTGCTCGACAACACGGTGGTGATGTTCGGCAGCGGCGCCAGCACGACGCACTATGTCCACAACCTTCCCACACTGATCGCCGGCGGCGGGAACCTGGGCATCAAGCACGGGCTCTATTGGAAGGATGGCGACAAGGAAACCCGCATGTCCAACCTGCACTATAGCATCCTGCGGACGATGGGGTTCGAAGAACCGTCCTTCTCCGACAGCACCGGCACGATCTCAAATTCCGTTTTTCCGGTCTGACGGTGGCGGTCGAACGCCGCTGACATGACCACTACGCACAGAAATGGCGTATCGCGGGTCTCGTTCTCATGGATGGGAAGGCGGTGAGACGCCCAAGGAATTCAGCTTATAGGCGAGTGTGTAACGTTCCTCGTAGCAGTTGCGCGTCGGCACATTGCCCCGATGCAGCACCGCGCCACGCGCGATCACCAGGCGCCCCGGTCGCGGCGTGATCGCTAGCTCGGCGTCCTCTTCATCATTGTAATAGATGGTTTCACCGCCCCAATCGGACTGCCATTCAAGGTTTGCATAATAGAGCGCTGTGACGTGCTGGTCTTGAGCAACGCAATCACGGTGAAGGTAGTAACTGTCGCCATAGACGCTGCAATTGACGTAGGCGCGCTGATCGGCAAATCGTTCGCCCGGGAATAGCCGCTCGACGGCCTGCCTTAAGCTGCAGAGAAAAGGGTCGACGGCGATTCTCTCCGCCGGAATGTCGCAAACCGCGACAAGGCCAGGCACTCCGGGTCGGCTTTTTTCCTTTCTCACATAATGCAAGGTCCTGGCGAGGGTGCCGACATGGTTCACCATCATTGGCTCAATTATGTTGTCACAAACGAAAAGCTCGCGACCGGAGATCAGCGACTTGCGGATTTTGGGTTCTGGCATTGGGCTCTCGGATGCACGTGGATTGCAGCGACAATGTTTCAGGGGCTTGGTCGCATGGCAACGGGCGCCCGGCCGCCAAGCCTCCCGCACTGGCGGCGCCATGCATTGAGGGTACCGACGGTTGTCTGGCCGCGTGACATGGCTTACCAAAAGGGCCGCAATATTTGCGGGATCCGGCCATGCGGTGCAGATTTCTTCTGGTTTGGCTTGTGCTTCTAACGCAAGGCGCGATTGCCGGGCCCATGCGGGATGAGGTCATGTCGGGTGCTGCTCGCTGCGCTGGAATCGCGGACGATCGCACATGGCTTGATTGTTTCTATGGCTCTGCCCAGCCCATGCGCGCGACGTTGGGGCTTCCGCCGGCACCGGCTGCACAGACCAAGCTGGTACCCCCGCCTGGTGCCGCCTATTCCAGTCCCGAGACCAGCCGATACGCGCCGCCGCAAAAATCCCGCGGCTTCCTAGCGGATATTATCGGCTCATCCAAACCGGCTGTCAGCGACGTGCCGATGGAATCCTACAAATTTGCACGGGACGGGACCTTCACTGTGGTCCTGAAGAACGGCCAGACCTATCGACAGGAAGAATCCGACCTTGTCTTCGCCAAATGGAACAGGCCCGCCGGGACCTATCTGGTGACTGTTACCAGCGCCTCCGACAAATTTGTCCTCAAGGTCAAGGGCGAGCCGGGCGTCATTTTTCACGTCCGCCGTCTGTAGCGGCGCGTGCAAGCGGCAAGGCTGGCCCTATCTTCTGTTTACGGGCGATCCCCCGACCATTGTTGATGTCGGATTTGCACGCGTGATGGGTACAATGACTCGGCATCCCCGGATCTCTCGATCGGGTGTTGCAGAATTCCCTCGCCATTCAACTATCTGCCGCAGCCAATGGTACCGGTACCCTAAATTATAGCGGTAGCGCTACCAAAAATTGTCTCGCAGAAACAGGGGGTTGTCAGAAAACCTTCAGTTGTCTGGATTTTTTTGAGTTCGAGAGGCAATGGTAGCGGTTTCAGTAATTCTTGGCAGCGCTGCCAAATTTGCTCTAACGTTCGCGAAGCATTTGCTCAGACAAATGCCGTCGTTCAGACAAAATAATGAATAGTCTCAGGGGGTTTCTATGAATTCCAGGAAAGTGAACAAGTTTGCGTTGATGTGCGCCGCAAGCGTCGTTGCGTTGACCGCCGGCGCCCGCGCCCAGGAAAATGTGGAGCAGGTCACAGTCACCGGCTCGCGCGTCATTTCCGATATCACTTTGTCGCCGACGCCGATCACCGTCGTCAGCGCCGAACAGTTGCAGGCCACGACGCCCACCACCATCCCCGACGCCTTGAACAAGCTGCCCGACTTCATCGGTGGCCAGTCGCCCCGTTCTCAGGGCAATGGCTCCGGCAACGGCAGCAGCAATATTCTGAACCTGCGAAACCTCGGCCAGACCCGCACCCTGATACTGCTGGACGGTCAGCGCGTGGCGCCGACGAACGCGAACGGCACGGTCGATGTGGACGCGCTGCCCCAGATGCTGATGAGCCGGGTTGACGTGGTGACCGGCGGCGCTAGCGCGGTTTATGGCTCCGATGCCGTGGCCGGCGTGGTCAATTTCATCCTCGACAAGAATTTCACCGGCTTCAAATACGATATGAATGCCGGTATCTCGAAGTATGGCGATGCCGCGGAAGAAAAATTCGGCCTTGCCTGGGGTACCGACCTGTTTGGCGGCCGCGGTCATTATGAATTGGCCATGCGCGTATTCCAGCAGGACATGGTTCCGATCGGCGCCCGCCCTTACGGCTACCAGAACAACGCCTGGGTTCAGCCCGGTGACGGATCTCTCGCGACGCCGTTTGTCGACGTGCCCTATGGCCGGCTTTTCAATCAGTCCTTGACCGGCACCATCAAGTGCGGCGCAACCTGTTCGCTGACCAATTACACCTTCGGTTCCGGTGGCCAGCTCATTCCGATGACTCACGGCATCCCCACCGCGCTGTCGGGCCTGGAATCGGGCGGCGACGGCGGTTATGCCAATCCTGCCGACACGACAATGCAAGCCCGGCAGCGCCAGGCTGAATTCTTCAACCGCTTCAGCTATGACATCACCCCGGACATCAATGGCTATATTCAAGCCAGCTGGTCGGAAGCGGCGGACTACTCCAAATGGACTCCGCTGACGGTCAGCTCGGCCGGCTCCCGGCCCAACGCCTTCTTCACCACCAACGCCTATCTGTCCGCTCAGCAGCAAGCCCAGTTGACGGCGGCGGCCACGGCTGCGGGCAATTTTGTTGCGCCGCCGAAAGCTTTCACCCCGGTCGGCGGCACCACGAGCATCGGGCCGGCGGTTGCTCCGAATACGCCGTTCTTCACGGACGCCCATTACATCAACAAGGTCGAGGGCGCGCATTCCAGGGACGGAGACAATATCTATGCCACCAAGGGCCTCGACCGGAATCTGAGTGTCACAACGGGCCTGACCGGCAAGCTGGCCAATTTGAACTGGGACGCCTTCTACAGCCACCAGGAAAGCCGGCTGACCGTCAGCGATCCCCAGAATACCAACAACGCCAAATATATGGCGGCGCAGGACGCGGTTGTTGCACCCGCGGGGCTCAAGATCAATGGCGTGGATGTTGGCGGCACGGTCCAGTGCTGGGTCACCACCCAGGCGCAATTCGCCAGCCTCTATCCGGGATGCGTGCCGATCAACGTGTTCGATACCAACGGCATTTCCCAGACCTCTTTCAACTATATCAAGCAGGATACTTTCTGGGTCCTGACACAGAAGCTGGACAATATCGGCGGCAGTATTTCGGGTGGCCTGTTCGGCCTGGGTCTGCCGGCGGGCGAGATCACCGGCGCGCTTTCGGCGGAAATGCGCTGGCGCACCTTTGACAACAAGACCAACGCCCTGCCGACCGATTTTGTCAATTGCACCGGCTTGCGCATGTGCACGCAAAATGGCGGGGCCGCGCCCGCGCTGTGGACCCAGAATGTCAATGCGCCTGTGAGTGCCAGCGACAATGTCTGGGAGACGGCGCTTGAGTTCAATGTGCCCATCCTCAAGGACTTCCCGCTTGCAGAGGAGTTGAGCGCCGACTTCGCCGGCCGCTATACCGACTATTCCATCTCCGGCACGGCCGAGACCTGGAAGATCGGTGTCAACGACAGGATCAGCGACGCCATCCGTGTTCGCGGCACCATGTCATTTGATATTCGCGCGCCAAACCTGAACGACCTGTTCGCGCCGACGGGTATCTCCTCAACGGGGTTCAATGACCTGTTGACGACTGGCAACAACAGCACCCAGCTGGTCACCAAAGGCAATGCCGGTTTGACGCCGGAGCAATCCCATACCTATACGCTGGGCGTGGTGTTGACGCCGGATTTCATTCCCGGCTTTACCACCTCGCTCGACTATTACCAGACCCATATGTCGAACGCGATTACCAACATCAGCTATCAGACCCCATCGATCCAGCAGCTCTGCATCGCCAGCGCGCCCACTTACAGTTCGCCCTTTTGCGCGCTCGCGATCAGGCCCATTGCCCCTGGACAGCCCGGCTACACCTCAGTGGCGAATTACCCGACCCAGGTTCTCCAATCGCCTATCAACAGCGCCAAGATTCAGATGGAAGGCTGGAACTTCGAAGCGGATTACAATTTCGACTGGGCCGATGTGTGGGACGCCATACCGGGTTCTGTGACCTTGCGGCACCTTGTGACCTACCAGCCCGTGCTGGAGACTCAGAACCTACCGGGCTCCACCTTTACCTGGACCCCCCAGCCCAAGACCCGCATGACCACCTTTATCAGTTACCAGGTTGGTGATTGGGGCTTTAATATTCAGAACCAGTGGTTGTCCGGCGCAAAGAAGGCCAACGGTTTCGTCAACCAGAACTATGTTATACCGCGTCTTCACAGCAACAACGTGATGGACTTTGCGATAAACCGCAGGTTTGACCTGTGGGGCGGTTCTTCCACTTTCTATTTCAACGTCCAGAATATCGGCAACACGCGTGCGCCGCTTCAAGGGGCCAACCCGTCGGTCCCCGGTCTGTTCTATCCGGTGAACGGGATTTACAGCGACATGGGCCGCTACTTCACTATCGGCCTCAAGGGTAACTTCTAGGATCGCCGATAGCGATTGCCTTGGACCGGCGCCGCTTTTCGCGGCGCCGGTCTTGCTTTTTGGGGATCAGGTTACGGGCACAACATCAAACGCAATAGTCGTTCTTGCCGCCTTGTCGTGAAACGGCACGGTGCCGTGCCACATATAGGAAGGAAACAGTACCAGCCTGCCAGGAACCGGCTGGATGGTGCGGCGGACGGGATGCTTCAGCACAACGTCCAGCGCCGGCTCGCCGAACTTGATCCAGCCTTGCTTCGCCGTTTCATCCTTCGCGGCTTCCGGCACAGAGACATAGTAGCAAGAGCTGATCCAGCCGTCGGGATGGATATGATTGACATGAAAACCACTGTCGTGAAGCCGCGACGACCAGGACCCGGAATAGCGGAATCTTTCCGCGCGCCGTGACAGCAGAGGGTGGGCGGCATTTTCGTCAAGTTCGGCGATATAGCGCGCCACCGCTTCGTCGATCCGCTGCTTCAGCTTTGCCACCAGGGGCAAGCCGGTGGGGAACAGATGGCCTGGCGTCTGGGTGCCGCCGCGCAGGCTCTGATCGATCAATTCACGGCTCTTGGGATGAAGGCGGTCCAAGGATGCATTCAGCTCGGCGTTGAAACTCGCCATGTCTGAAAAGCCTTCCGGCGGCTCGAGGTCGAAGCTTCGCACCAGGGTGTCGTAGCCGTTGAGCGCTTCGTCCCGCCCGTCCTCCATCATGCGCGACGCGATGCTCAACATTGCCAGGCAGGATGCATTGTTTGGCGTGGTTTCCAGTCCCTGTTCGCACAACCAGGCCGCTTTCTGCGGATCGCCGCTGAGGAGAGCAGGCCGGGCGACAATACTCAGCAGCCCTGCTTCCTTGCCATGACGCGCCAGGACGGCTTCAAACAGCGCGAGCGCCTCGGCGTGGCGGCCCATCATCGTCATCACCTCAGCGGCGCCAATGGCGGCGAGCCGGTCGCCCGGATCGCGCGCTTGCAGCTGCGCATATATGGCATGCGCCTCGGCATGGCGATTTTCCCTGGCCAGCAGATAAGCCTTTCCCAGCAGGAGCTCGCGATTTTCCGGACCCCGATCATAGGATTTCAGATATTCCGCACTGCGGCCCAACTGGTAAAGCAGCGCATTGTAGTCAAGATGCAGTCCGGCATCAGTGGGCGCGCGTGCAATCTCCTTTTCAAAGATCGCGACGGCTTCGTCGAAACGGTCCAGATTCTGGAGCGTTTCGGCGCGGTGGCGTGCGAGGCCGGGCAGGGCCGCATCGATAGCTTCCGCACTATCAAGAGCGGCCAGCGCCTCGGTATCTTTGCGCTGTCGGCGCAAGGCTTGCGCCAGTTGCAGGTATAATTTTGCTTTGAGACCCCGGTCTGCCGCCGCAGCCAGTCCCTTGCGCGCCGCAGTTTCGGCTTCACTGGGACGCCCGGCATCCACCAGGATAGCGGCCAGAGCCAGATCGGCATGCGGGAGGACCGGCGTTAACTTCAGCACCTGGCGAATGTTTTTCTCCGCCTCGTCCAATCTTCCTGTCCGGTGCAGCAGTGCGCCCAACTCGAAAAATGCCTGCACGAAATCCGGCTTGTGCTCCAAAGTGGTGCGGAGGGCCGTTTCAGCCTCTTCGATGCGGCCGAGGCGAGACAACGTCAGTCCCAGATTGAAAGCGAATATCGGGTCGCGCGGCACCGCTATGACCGCCTGATTGAACAAGCCGGCCGCTTCGCCCAGGCGGCCCTGATTCATCCGCAGCGTGCCTGCGATGTTCAGCAGATCGGGATTGGCAGGCAGTTTGCCGCTGAAAAAAGGCGCCAGCGCAATCTCGGCGGCCATCAGATTTCCGCTCTGCAAGGCATTCGTAGCTGTCGTCAACACATGCTGAATGACCGTGGAGGGGGCGGGCATAGTCATTCTCCTACTCTATAACAGCAGGTATCTCTTTCCCAGCCAATGGTGCGAAGGCTTTGCGACCGGGTGCTGAAGCTTTTGAACAACCCGTCGGTCATCCCGATGCACAACAACCCCTTCGTTGGTGGTGCGAGGTCATTGGATCGTTCTGGAAGGTGAAGGTGAAGAACGCTGTTGGCCGGTTGGCGTTACTTCGCATAGTTAATCGCGAGCCAAGGCCGCATAGTCTGAATGCCGCGGGCGCCGGCGATGCCACGAACTGGCGCGCTGGAACGCCGCGCCTGCCTTTAGCAATATGCCCTCAGCAAGATCAGCTGCAATCAGCTGGAAGCCGATCGGCATGCCTTTGCCGTCAAACCCTCCCGGCAAGGTAAGGGCTGGATGCCCGGTCAGATCAAACGGCGCAGTGAATGTTTGCAGCCGCGCAATGAGCTCCGGCCGTTCGCCCATCACGCCCAGCGCCTCGAGCGAAAGCGGCGGAAATGGATGAACTGGCACAAGGAGGAGATCAACCGAAACTAGGCACTCCGTCATCTGGCCTCGAAAAGTCATGCGGCGAAGCTGAAGCTCCTGATAGTCCATGGCGGACAACGCTCGCCCAGCCTCGATCACTTCTTTCAATACAGAGCCATACGACTCGGCGCGCGCCGGATACGTATCCCTGTGCGTGACGGCGGCTTCGACCGCGCAGACCGGAGACCAGTCAGTAACGACGCGTGTGGCATCCGGAAGGGCCAACTCGACGATGTCCGCCCCCAGCTCGCGGAAGATATCCTCCGCTTCGTCGAGAACCCGAACAACCTGAGTATCCACGTTCCGGCGGGTCCAGGCGCGATCAATGCCTATCCGGACTCCACGCATGTCACTTGTGATCGTCGCGGAATAATTCTCCGGAGGGGGTTGGAGAGCCGTCGGATCGGCGGGGTCCGGGCCTGCAACAGCCGCAAGCAGGGCCGCGACATCGGCAACGCTTCGCGCCATGACTCCGACATGATCCATAGTCGGGGCGAGAGCGAGCGTGCCGTGACGGCTGATGCGGCCCCACGTCGGCTTCAGCCCGGTCACGCCGTTCGCTCCGCACGGCCAGCGGATCGATCCGCCGGTGTCGGAGGCCAGCGCGCCAAAGCACAAGCCAGCGGCCAACGCCACGCCCGGGCCGCTGGAGGATATGCCTGGCCAGTAATCCGCATCCCATGGATTTTGCGGCGGTTCGATGCTTGGATGATAATCCGAGTAGGCTCCCTCCGTCATCTTAAGCTTCCCAAGCAAGATTGCGCCCGCCTCGCGGAGGCGCGCCACCGCGGTTGCATCGACAGGAGCCCGGAAGTCGCTATGGATGACGGTGCCCCCGGCGGTCGGGGCATCCCTGGTCCAAAAAAGATCTTTGACCGCCAGCGGGACGCCATGGAGTGGCCCTCTGACTCGCCCCGCTTCAAGTTCTGCATCGGCGCGAGCGGCCGCCTCCAGGGCGCTTTGCGCCATCACGTGGGCGTAACTGCGCAATGCGGGTTCGAGGTCATCCATGCGTGCAAGTTGCGTCTCTGTTACCATGACCGCTGTCAATTCGCGGCGACGGATGCGCTCGCCGACCTCGAGAAGGTCGAGGTAAACGAGAGACTCCGAATTTGCGCTCACGCGACCGCTCCAACCCGGACTTTCGCGATGTATCGCGCGATCGTCTCACCTACCTTGTCGGGCGCCTCCTCCTGCAGGAAGTGTGCGCCCTCGATAAGCTCGATTTCCTGATTGGGCCAAGCACGGCAGAACTCGCGCTGTGCACCGATCAGGAAACCGCCCGGCTCCGCGTCTATGAAAAGCTTGGGTATTGGGCTGCTTGCAAGCCACGCGGCATAGTCTCCGACGATCCCCACCACGTCCGCAGGTTCGCCCGCGACCGGCAGCTCGCGGCTCCACGCAAGCATCGGCATCCTCGAAGGGCCGGGATTGCGATAATGACGTCGATAGACTTCCATCGCATCTACGGGAATACGGCGCAGCGGAAGAAGATATTCGATAAACAGATTTTGCCGCAGAATCAGATCTTCGCCCTGATCGGTGCGTTGACCCTGAAAGAAGGCGCGCGTAGCTTCGGGCCATTCATCCCAGGATGCGAACGGACGCACGATCCCTTCCATGTAGACGATCGCTTTGACCCGATCCGGATGGCGGCGCGCCCAATCAAAACCCAGTGCCGAGCCCCAGTCGTGCACAACGAGGATGATGGATTGGCTGTCGAGACCCAAGGCCTCGAACCAGGCATCCAGATATCGCCGATGGTCGACAAACCGATAGCCCCCGTCTCCCGAGGGACCAGAATTGCCCATTCCGACATAATCCGGCGCGAGACAGCGACCATAGGGCAGCGCGTAGGGGATGATCCTGCGCCACAGATAGGATGGCGTCGGATTGCCATGCAGGAACACGATCGGATCGCCCTCACCAGCATCGACATAGGCGATGTGGCTGTCGAGTACGGCCACGCGCTTGCGGTAGGACGGCTCTTCCGTCGAGATCAGCATCTCTGGCATGACCTTGGTTCCTTTCCGGTCACAACGATGAGGACACCATTAAAACACTTTAGGTAGTGTTTCGTTGCCTCAACCGGCAAAATATTTATGCTGGTGTTATGAGATTGCATGAGCGCTTTCCCGTGCCGCCCGAAATCGGGCTGCTCTACGACTTTCTGAACTCGCTCGATCTACGGAGCTATGTCGAGGGCGGCGTGCCGCACGTCCCGAGCGATGAATTCGCAACAGCGGATTCGCTCCAGGCGTGGCTTGAGGAGCATGGGCTCGTCCGACCGGGCGGTAAGATCGGTGAAAGCGAGCATCGTCAAGTTCTGGCGCTTCGGGCAGGATTTCGCGCTCGCCTTGGAGCGGGCCCCGCTCGTACGTCTAGCGAAGGCCTGAACGCCGCATTGGAGCGCTACCCTTTGATCGTACAAGCCGACGATGCGGATATGAAGTTGGAACCGGCGTCTGGAGTTCGAACAGCTGGCCTCGGCCTCGTGGTCGCCGAGTTTTTTTTGCTGCATGCGACCGGGCGGCTCGACCGGTTGAAGACCTGCGAATCCGAGGACTGCTCCTGGATGTTCTTCGATCGATCCAAGCCCGCCAATCGGCGATGGTGCTCGACCGAGTTATGTGGGAACCGGCACAAGACGCGCGCTTATAGGCAGCGGGCCAAACAACCGTAGGCGGGCTCCGCGGGTTCGAACGAACCCGCTTACTGCTCGCCCTTCGCTGTGGGCGATTTGCGTCCACGCGAGCCAGCGGCCTCTGCTTCCAAGCGTCGAACGGCGCGCATTTCCTGTCTCAAGGTCCAGGATCGGCGATCGTCCAGCGATATCATGTTTATCCAGCGGAAACTGTTCGCCGTAGTTTCAGTGAAGATCCACCGAGTCGTTTCGACACCCTCCGTTCGCTTCAGAATCATGTCGTCATCCACCTGACGAGCAATGAATGGAATGACCACGCGGTTCACCGGGCCGTGCCAAGTCGACCGCCATGCGTCGATCTGCGGGTCGTAGAAGCGGACCGACATCCCATGCGGAGGCAGGCGACCACACGACTTCGATCTACCGTAGCAGTCCGCCGCCCGCAGGCCCCCTGCGACATTGCTTGCAGATGCTGCGAACGCGAACTGTCCACATAGTGATGTCGCCATCAAGCGTCTCACGTCGTGACGGGCTCGCAAGAAATTCGATGCCCCGTATTTTTACTGGAAGTAACGCCTTGGCAAGCAAGCGGCTCAACTCATTTCGGGAATTATTCCCGTGCCCGCTCGAGCAATCGTTTTAACGTTACCATGCAATCACCTGTCGGCAGGTTCCATGCGCTTCGCATCGCGTACGGACTAATTGGCAAACGTGTCCGCGCCACTCGCAACAAATAACGGAGGGCCGGTTTTGGGTGTGCTAGATGCCAAACCGTTAAAAATTATTTGTCTGACATTTGATCGGGCAACGGCCAGGGAACAGGAAACGCAGTGTCTTCAAACAAAGCCGTTTGTGGTCGCGTGCGCCCAATCCGAGCCCTGGTGCGTATGGCAGCAGCAGTTGAGCCGGCTGAAGGGCATATCCGCTCTGCCGCGCCCGATTTGGAGAGAAAGCAGGGACTAAGCATGAGCGCCTTGAACTAGAAGGGGGCAGCTTGTCGTCCGTTCGGTTGGAGCCCGTTCGGTGATTCACGCAAGCGACCGCCATGTTTGAGACGTGGGACCGTGAGTGACGCGGTCTCGATGGGCACGGAAGGAACCGTGCAGACAAATCACCATTTGGGGGACACCATGATTGGCAAGTCAAACAAAAGAACCGGAGCGCTGTTGCACACAGTCCTGCTGGCGAGCGTCTCGACGCTGGCGATTGGAATGTCAGCATCGCCGGGACACGCACAGGGCGACAACGCGGCAAGCGGCACCACCGAATCCGTGGTCGTGACCAGCACCCGGGCCAGCCTTCAAACCTCGCAATCCATCAAGCAAGAGTCCGACCAGATCGTCGATTCCATTACCGCCGTCGATATCGGCGCCTTGCCGGACCGCACGGTTGCCGACGCCTTGCAGCGTGTCCCCGGCGTGACGCTGATTAGGACCGACCAGATCAATGACCCGGTTCGCTATGGCGGCACCGGCAACGGCATCTACATTCGCGGCCTGTCATACGTTCAAAGCCTGACCAACGGCCGCGATGTGTTCTCGGCGTCGAACGGCCGGAGCCTGAGCTTCGCCGATGTGTCGGCCGACCTTCTCAGCGGCATCGACGTCTACAAGAACCCAGACGCCAAAATGATCGAAGGCGGCGTGGGCGGCACTATCAATCTCAAAACCCGCAAGCCATTCGATCACGATAGCCTTTTGATGGCGTTTTCAGGCGATTACACCTATGGCGATCTGATCAACAAGGGCTCGCCGACGGCGACAGGTCTGATCAGCGATCGCTGGAATACAGGTATCGGTGAGATCGGCGCACTCCTATCCATCGACTACCAGGAACAGCAGAACCGCACCAATGGCTATTCGCTCAGCCATTTCGACTGCGTCTCGGCTACGGGACTCAACGCCGACGGCACGTCATCCGGCGCATCGGTTTTTGGCGACGCGAGCTGCGGCAAGATCAATTCGGCGGATCGCCGCTACATCCCAGGCATTTTCGACGCGCGCCAGATCGACTGGAAACAGACGCGCCTGGCCGTGGACAGTTCTGCGCAATGGCGCTCGCCGAATGGCGAGTGGGAAGCCACTGTTGAAGCCTTCTATTCCAAGGCCGATCCGCATGACACCGAATTCTCGCTGCCCTTCAACGTCCCCCAGGGTTTCCCGAACCCAAACGTCAATTATACTTATGATTCCAAAGGTGTCTGGACGGGCGGCACGATCAACAACGCCCAGACGGGCGGCGTCGACACCCGTATCGGCCGGCACGAGAATCTCAACGGCGATTATTCGCTGAACGTGCAATTCCATCCGAGCGAGGCGTGGAGCTTCTCAGCGGATGCCCAGTATTCGGAATCCCGCGGTACGAATTACAGCATGACCGGCTTCACGGACATGGGGAACCCAAATGATTCCCAGACCCCGGGGGTTCCGGGCGAAAACGTGACGATCGTCGACAAGGGGTACGTTCCGACCCTGTCGATCAGCAATCCGTCGGCCATGAGGCAAGAGTCGAATTACTACTACGCCGCCGCCATGGATCATTTGGAA
>Ga0105248_10004760_pt1 | contig 15022 bp, 12 predicted proteins | sample KBSS34metaG_FD_81524 | JGI IMG/M metagenome (GOLD analysis project Ga0105248, IMG submission 81524) | Switchgrass rhizosphere microbial communities from Kellogg Biological Station, Michigan, USA - KBS S3-4 metaG | ecosystem: Host-associated > Plants > Roots > Rhizosphere > Soil | place...
GTAGTCGCGGACGAATTCCTCGCGCAGGTCCTCGATGAAGATGTTCTCGGGCTTGATCCCCAGCAGCAGGGCCTTGTCGCGGGCGGGGCCGAGCTCCTCGCCCTGGCCAAGGTCGGCGGTGAAGGTGACCACCTCCGCGCCGTACTCGGTCTCCAGCCACTTCAGGATGATGGAGGTGTCGAGGCCGCCCGAATAGGCGAGCACGACCTTCTTGACGGGCTTGTCGGCCATGGATCTCTGGTCCTGAAGACGGGGGAAGAAGAGTCTCGCGCGCCTTTAAGGGCGCCGGGGCGACAGGTTCAAGACTTAAGCTGGCCTTCGCGCTCCAGCGTGGTCATCGCAGCGCTCAGCCAGCGCAGGTGCAGCAGCGCCAGCAGCGAGGCCAAGACCGCCCGAACGCCGAACAGGATGAAGGCCAGGTCGGCGTCGCCCCGCCAGGTCCTGGCCTGCAGCGCGAACCACAGGCTGAGCAGGAAGGCCGCGCCCGGCAGCGCCCAGACCACCAGCATCCGCGGCAGCCGCACCCCCATCAACGGCGGCTTGACCCCCGGCGGGATCCGCCGCCAGGCCTGGCGCGAGGTGCTGAACATGATGCTGAGCGCCACCACCCACAGGGCGTCGCCGATATAGGTCCAAACCATATGCTTTAAACGGTCACCTGGGTGCCGAGCTCGACCACCCGGCCGGGCGGGATCTTGTAGAAGTCGGTCGGGTTGGCGCCGTTCTTCAACAGGAAGATGAACAGCTTGTCCTGCCACAGCGGCATGCCGGACTGGGCCGAGGGCACCACCGAGCGCCGGCCGAGGAAGAAGCTGGTGGCCATGATGTCGAATTTCAGCCCCAGCTTGCGGCAGAAGCCCAGCGCCTTGGGCACGTTCGGGCTCTCCATGAAGCCGTAGACGACGATCACCTTCTTGAAGTCGTCGTTCACCGGCTCGATGCGGATGCGGTCCTCGTCGCGCACCCGCGGCGTCTCGGCGGTCTCCAGCGTCAGGATGATGTTCTTCTCGTGCAGCACCTTGTTGTGCTTGAGGTTGTGCATCAGCGCCACCGGGGCGGTGTCCGGGTCGGCGGTCAGGAAGATCGCCGTGCCCGGGGCGCGATAGGGCGCGCGCACCCGCAGGATCTCCGACAGCTCGGCGAGCGGGACGCTGTCGCGGCGGGTCTTGTCGTGGAGGATCTGCGAGCCGCGCGACCAGGTCCACATGATCACCACCAGCCCGCCGCCCAGCGCCAGCGGCAGCCAGGCCCCGTGGAAGAACTTCAGCAGGTTGGAGGTGATGAACACCACGTCCAGCAGGCCAAAGCCGGCGCTGGCCAGCACCGCCACCCACAGCGGCTTCTTCCAGAAATGCTGGACGATGACGAAGAACAGCAGGGTGTCGACGAACATCGCCCCGGTGACGGCGATGCCGTAGGCCGAGGCCAGGTTGGTCGAGGAGCGGAAGGTGAACAGCAGCGCCAGCACCCCGACCATCAGCATGGTGTTGACCTGCGGCACGAAGATCTGGCCGGCCTGGGTCTCCGAGGTGCGGCGGATGTCGATGCGCGGGAACAGGCCCAGCTGCACCGCCTGCTGGGTCATCGAGAAGGCTCCGGTGATCACCGCTTGGCTGGCGATGATGGTCGCCAGCATGGCCAGCAGCAGCACCGGCCAGTACACCACGTCCGGCACCATCCGGTAGAAGGGCTCCACCGCGTGCGCCGGATGGTGCAGCACCAGCGCCCCTTGGCCCAGGTAGTTGAGCAGCAGCGACGGCAGCACCAGCGCCAGCCAGGCGGTCTGGATCGGCCCCTTCCCGAAATGGCCCATGTCGGCGTACAGCGCCTCGGCCCCGGTGACCGCCAGGAAGACGCTGCCCAGGATGATGAAGCCCAGGAGCCCGTTCTCCAGCAGGAAGATCACCCCGTAGTGTGGCGACAGCGCCCGGAAGATCGAGGGGTCGTCGGCGATGTGGTAGACGCCGAGCGCCGCCAGCACCAGGAACCAGACCGCGGTGATCGGGCCGAAGAACTTGGCGACGTTGGCGGTGCCGCGCGACTGCACCATGAACAGGGTGACCAGGATCGCCGCCGACAGCGGCAGCACCACCTGGCCCACCCCGTGCGGCGCATTGGGCGCATCGCGCACCCCCTCGACGGCGCTGAGCACCGACATCGCCGGGGTGATGATGCCGTCGCCATAGAACAGCGCCGCGCCGACCACCCCGAGCAGGAAGACCCCGGTCGAGCGCGCCGGCAGCGAGCGCTGGGCCAGCGCCATCAGGGCGAGCGTGCCGCCCTCGCCCTTGTTGTCCGCCCGCATCAGGAAGACGACATATTTGACGGTGACGATCAGGATCAGCGCCCAGGTCACCAGCGAGACCACCCCCAGCACCGCCACCTCCGGGCCGATGCCGGCCCGCGTGTGATGCAGCGCCTCGCGCATCGCATAGAGGGGACTGGTGCCGATATCGCCGAAGACGACGCCGACCGAGCCCAGGGCCAGCCCCCAGAAGCCTTCGTGCTGCGCGCCGCCGTCATCCACCGCGAGCGGCGTGGCGCTGGCCTGGTCAGCCATGCAAGTCTCCGGGACCGTAGCGCACGGGCATCCTCATGGGTGCGCGCCGCGGTCTACCGGCGCGATATAGAACTTCCTGAAGCGGTTCAATCGCCGCCGCTCGAGGCGGTTCCCCGGATCGGGCCGGCGGCCTCGGCGAGGCCGCGCCCCGAGAGTAGGGCGAAAATGCGTTGGCGCAGTAAAAACTGTTACCGAATAGACAACTTGTAATTGTGTTTGTCACAATTCCTAGTTAACCCTCTTCCCAACAAAGATTTCGGGAGACGGGCCGTGACGACCACCACGCTGGACCTAGCCGCCGCGCCGACACCGCCGAGCGGCCTGACCGACCCCGCGATCGTCAACGGCTACGTCAACAACGCCCGCGACACCGCCAGCCAGAAGCTGACCGGCCTGGCCGACGCCGGCGTCACCGTGCTGGTCTATGATGGGACCGTCCAGCTGGGGACAACGGTCGCCGACGAGACCGGGGCCTGGAGCTATACCCTCGGCCGCCTGCTCGACGGGACGCACCAGCTGACCGCGGCGGCGATGGACGCCGGCGGCCACCTCAGCGCGGCGAGCGAAGCGCTGACCTTCAAGGTCGACACCCGCCCGCCGTCGCAGCCCGGCGGACTGGTCGATACGAGCATCTCGAAGGGCTTCGTCAACGCCGCCCACGACACCGCCGCCCAGACCCTCACCGGCAGGACCGACGCCGGCGCCCATGTGACGATCTACGACGGGACGACGCAGCTTGGGACCGTGACGGCGGGCGCGACGGGGGCCTGGAGCTTCACCGTCGGCCAGCTCTCCGAAGGCGCGCATGCGCTCAGCGCGACGGCCAGCGACAAGGCCGGCAACACCAGCGCCAGCAGCGACGTCCTGGCCTTCACGGTCGACACCAAGGCGCCGGGCGCCCCGGCAGGCCTGGCCGACAGCAAGATCGTCGGCGGCTTCGTCAGCGCCGCGCACAACACCACCGACCAGGCGCTGACCGGCCACGCCGAGGCCTACGCCTTCGTCTCGGTCTACGACGGGGCGACCAAGCTGGGCCAGGTCCAGGCCAGCGGCGCGGGCGCCTGGAGCTACACCTTGGGCAAGCTCGCCGGCGGCGACCACAGCCTGACCGCGACGGCCGCCGACAAAGCCGGCAACATCAGCCTGATCAGTTCGGCGCTCGACTTCACGGTCGCGGCCTCGCCGCACCCCGCGACGATCAGCGGGACGCTGGCGGCCAACCAGCTGGTGACCTTCGACGACCTGCCGCAACCGAGCGACCCGAGCTTCAACGGCCAGGTGCCGGACGGATACGCCGGCTTCCATTGGGGCAGCCGGGGCGATTTCAGCTATGACGAGTTTTCGACGGTCGGCGGCGACATAGCGGCCTACAACCGGAACAACACCCTGGTCATTTCACGCACCGACGGGTCCAGTTTCGGCATCGTCAGCCTGGACATCGTCACCGACAACGCGTTTGGCGAGGGCGGGGCGTCCGCGGCCTATATCACCGGCTACCGGCACGGGGTCGCCGTCTACGCCACGTCCGTCGAGCTGATCCACTATCCGCTCGAGACCAATGACATCGTGGTGTTTCCCGAGCAGACGCTGAACCTCAATTTCGAGAACATCGACAAGCTGACGATCGGTGCGGCCGGCTTCGATCCGCACGGCAACTCCTACCAGCTGGACAACCTCGCGTTCGTCATCGGCGGCCCCGGCGTGACCACCGGAACGGACACCGGCAGCGTCGGCGAGGACGGCGCGCTCGTGGCCCACGGCCAGCTCACCGTCACCGATCCGGACCCCGGCGAGGCGCACTTCAAGGCGCCGACCAGCGCGGCGCTGCATGGGACCTATGGCGACTTCGCCTTCGCCGACGGCGTCTGGAGCTACACGCTCGACAACGACGCCGCCAATGTCCAGGCGCTCGGGCGCGGCCAGGTCGTCCACGACACCTTGGCGGTCGCCTCGCTGGACGGCAGCGCCACCCACACCATCGACGTGTCGATCATCGGCGCGGCCGAGCCGATCACCCCGAACCATGTGGTCACCTTCGACGACCTGCCGAACGTCGCGGTGGGGGACTCGATCCCGCAGGGCTATGCCGGGTTCAATTGGGTCGGCTTCGGGGATGACGAGGAGTCTTCGATCCCGATCAAGAACCAGTATGACGCCTCGCAGGACGCCGATTTCGAACTGACCAATACGTCCTTCTTCAATTCCTCGCTGACCATTACCCGGACGGACGGATCGTCCTTCTCGATCGCCAGCCTGAAGATCGCCGACGGCGCCATGCCCGGCGACACCATCGTCGGCAATATCGACATCATCGGTCACAAGGCGGGATCCCCGGACATCGTCACCCACGTCTTCATGCAGGACTATGACCAGACGATCGCCCTGAACTACGCCGACATCGATCAACTGGTGATCGAAAGAACCGGGACCGGACGCTGGATGGACCCGACCCTCGGCAAGTTCACCATCGATGATCTTGGATTTTCCTATTGAGATAGAGCGGGTTGGTGTGGGGCGGAGTCACGGGGACGCCCAGGGGGGACGCTGAGACGCGGCGGCCGGCTCAGACCGAGTTGCGCACCCGCGCCTGGACCTCGCCGAAGCTCTGAACGGCGAGGATCTCGCCATCGCGGAACACCGCCTTCAGCAGATCGGCGCGGCCGCCCAGCTGGTCGGTGCGAACCGTCTCGAAGGCGCCGGTCTCGCTTGCGACCAGCGACAGCCGCCCGGCCTTCGAGGCCTTGCTGAGGTCGGTGGCCGGCCGCTTCTGCACGTCGGTCCATGCCCCGTCGATCTCCGCGGCCGAGCACTTCATGGCGAACCGCAAGGTGTCGCGGTTGCACTTCTGCAGAAGACCGCCGCCCATGCCGAACACCACGTTCTCGGCCGAGATCCGCGCCGCTTCCAGCCGGGGCCAGAGCCTGGACGTGCTGGTCCGGCAGCACGAGGCCTTCGCCGCGGCGCTGCAGGCGGTGAAGGCGGCCATCCCGGACACCTGGCGCGTGACCCGGGTCGGCCGCAGCGATCTCGACCGGTTCCTGTTCGGCCCCGAGGACATCGTCCTGGCGGTCGGCCAGGACGGGCTGGTGGCCAATGTCGCCAAGTACCTGAGCGGCCAGCCGGTGCTGGGCGTCAATCCGGCGCCGGAGCTGAACGAGGGCATGCTCGTGCCGCTGCGCGTGGACCAGGTGGCGAAGCTGGCCCTCGCCGCCTCGACCAACGCCGCCTCGATCGAGCGCCGGACCATGGTTCAGGCGACCCTCGACGACGGCCAGGCGCTGAAGGCCCTCAACGAGATCTTCGTCGGGCATCGTTCGCACCAGTCGGCGCGCTACCTCATCGCCCATGGCGGCAAGAGCGAGCGACAATCCTCGTCGGGCGTGATCGTCACCACCGGCACCGGCGCGACGGGCTGGGCGCGGTCGATCATGACCTCGAGCCGCCAGGCCGTGCCGCTGAAGCCCACGGATCGCAAGCTCGCCTTCTTCGTGCGCGAACCCTGGCCGAGCGTGGCGACAGGGGCGTCGATCGCCTGGGGACCGCTGCCCGGCGACGAGCCCCTCAGCATCGTCTCCAACATGAACGACGGCGGCGTCATCTTCGCCGACGGCGTCGAGCAGGACCACCTGCGGTTCGACTGGGGCAGAGCAGTCAGCATCGGCCTCGCCGAGACGACGTTGAATTTGGTGCGCGCCGACTAGGGCTATGTTTCGAGGTCGGCACGCTACTGCGTGGGCGGTAGCTGCGTTCAGCGCCCCCCAGCCCTCGCTCGGCCAGCGTGCGCCACGCCTTCGCCCGGATCGCCACGGCCTTCCCAGCGATCGATGTCCTGGTCAACAATGCGGCCATCTACGACGTCTTCGCGCTCGAGGACGCAACGGACGAACAGGCCATGGGCCATTGAGCCCGCGCGCGGAACCACGTAACCATCAAGTCCCGGGCTGATGCGGGTCGCCCGGATTTAGACGGCGCGCCGTCCAAGGACCCGCTCTTAGGCCGCGCCGATGGCGTGCGCCTTGGAGCGTGCGCGTGGACAGAGCGACGGCCGATCTACCCCATAGAACTCAAACCATTCCCTTCGCCGAAGGCGTCAGGACCTGGGCACGGATCGCGGCGCTCAGCTTCGGCGGCCCGGCCGGCCAGATCGCTGTGATGCACCGCATCCTGGTGGAGGAGAAGCGTTGGATCGGCGAGCGCCGGTTCCTGCATGCGCTCAACTACTGCATGTTGCTGCCGGGCCCGGAAGCCCAGCAGCTCGCCATCTACATCGGCTGGCTGATGCACCGCACCCGTGGCGGCCTGGCGGCAGGCGCGCTTTTCGTGCTGCCCGGCTTCCTCGCGATCATGGTCCTGAGCGTCCTCTATGCGGTGTTCGGCCATGTGGGGGCGGTCACGGCGCTTTTCTTCGGGCTGAAGGCCGCCGTGCTGGTGGTGGTGCTTCAGGCGGTCCTGCGGGTGGGCCGCCGGTCGCTCAGGAACCCGGTCATGGTCGCGCTGGCGGCCGGGGCGTTCGGCGCACTCTTCGTCTTCAAGGTCGCGTTCCCGCTGGTCATCATCGCCGCCGGCCTCATCGGCTTCGCCGGGGGGCGAGCTGGCTTGTCGAGCTTCCACGTCGGGAGCGGCCACGGCCCGCAGACGGCGGCCGAATTCGCCGACTGCGATAGCGTGCTCGGCGAAGAGACGCCCGATCACGCCCGCCCGAACCTGCGCTGGGCGCTCTCGATCAGCGCGGTGCTGTTGGTCCTTTGGCTCGCGCCGGTCGTCGCCTGCGGCCTGCTGCTGGGCTGGAGCAACGTCTTCACCCAGATCGGCCTGTTCTTCAGCAAGATGGCCGTGGTGACGTTCGGAGGCGCTTACGCGGTCCTGGCCTATGTCGCCCAGGAGGCGGTCCAGACCTACGGCTGGCTCAAGCCGGGCGAAATGCTTGACGGCCTCGGCATGGCCGAGACGACGCCGGGACCGCTGATTATCGTCAACCAGTTCGTCGGCTTCATGGGCGCTTATCGCAACGCCCCGGGCATGAGCCCACTGACCGCCGCCGTGCTCGGCGGCGCACTCACCACCTGGGTGACGTTCACACCCTGCTTCCTTTGGATTTTCCTCGGCGCGCCGTTCGTGGAGGCGCTGCGGGGAGCGAAGGCGCTGAACGCCGCACTGGCCGCTATCGGGGCGGCCGTAGTCGGCGTGATCCTCAACCTCGCCATCTGGTTCGCGCTGCACGTCCTCTTTCGCCAGATGCTGGAGGTGCGGCAGTTCGGCATGTCATTGGAATTGCCGGTGTTGTCGTCGGTCAATTCCGCCAGCGGCGTGCTGACCCTGGCGGCCGCCGTCGCCGCCTTCCGCTTCAAGGTTGGAATGATCCCTCTGCTGCTCGCGTGTTCGGCAGCTGGCGTCTTCTTTTACCTGCTGACCGGCTCGGCGCCGGGGGCGCACTGAACTCACGGAAGGAGACCTGAGATGAAGTTGTGCGTGGTCATGACGGGCTTGGCCGTCGCTGCGCTGGCCTTGCCCGCGCAGGCGGCGAGCGACGGCGTGCTGGCGCAAGGCCTGTGCGCGGCGCTCGTCAAGGTGAAGCCGGCAGGGCGCTAGTCGATGTGGGGAATGAGGATTCGTGCGCTAACGCTGGCGACCGCGTTTCTGAGCCTCTTGGGCTGCAAGCGCCCCTTGTCGGCAGGCGAGCCGTCGCCCCTCGCGCTCGAATTGAGCATCCCGCTCTCGGGCGTGTCGGGCCGGATCGACCACCTCGCGGTCGATGCCACGCATCACCGGCTGTTCGTCGCCGAGCTCGGCAACGGGTCGGTCCAGGCCATCGACCTGGCGAGCGGGCGATTGCTCGGCCGGATCGCTGGTCTCGATGAGCCCCAAGGGCTCGGCTATCTGCCGCAGCGCGATGAATTGGTGGTCGCGACCGGCGGCGATGGGATGCTGCGCTTCTACCGAGGCGGCGACCTCGCCTTGGCGGGGTCGATCAAGCTCGGGGAGGACGCCGACGACGTGCGCATCGATCCGCGATCCGGACACCTGCTTGTCGGCTATGGGCGCGCGGTGGCCGTCATCGACCCGTCCACGCGCGGCGTGCTGCAAACCTTCCCGTTGCCCGCTCATCCGGAAGGTTTCGCCCTCCAGGGGACCCGCATCTTCGTAAACTCGCCGGGCGCAGGCGCCGTCGTTGTGCTCGACACGATGGGCGGTCGCGAAGTCGCGCGTTGGCCCAATCCGGGCGTTCAGTTCAACTTTCCCATGGCCTCGGACGAGGAGAGCGGCCGCATCGCGGTCGTCTACCGGCTGCCGGCGCGGCTGGTGCTGTTCGCGGCGGCCTCAGGCAAGGTCGAGCAGACGCTCGACACCTGCGGCGACGCCGACGACGTCTTCTTCGACGCCCGTCGTCGGCGTCTCTACGTCGTCTGCGGTAGCGGTGCGGTGGACGTGTTCACCCAGCTGCGCTCCGGGTACAGCCGGGCGGCGCGCATCCCGACGCGAGGCGGTGCGCGGACGGGCCTTTTCTCGCCCGAACTGGATCGCCTCTACGTCGCGGCGAGAGCTGGCGCGATGGGGAAAGCCGCCGCAGTCTTGGCCTATCGACCGGGCTGATCCTCGCCTTTCGGCAGCGGTGCAAAAGCCCACCATACGAAGCGTGCGGCGATAAGCAGTAGATCACCGCGATCGAGGCCTCGAAGCCAGGCCTCGAATTTCGGCGGCGAATTTGGGTGATGGTGTGGACGGCGCTCGCGAGCGGCATCTGCGTGCCAAGATGATCGTCGTTGCAGGACATCATCAGAGGAGCGCCGTCCGTGAAGCAGATTACCACAGTCGGAATTGATCTGGCCAAGCGCGTCTTTCAGGTTCACGCGATCGACGCCCATGGGGCGGTGATCGTCAGCAAGGCTGTGCGAAGAGCTGGCTTGCTTCAGCTTCTCGCGAAATTTCCGCCCTGTCTGATCGGGATGGAGGCGTGCGCGTCGTCGCATCATTGGGCCCGCGAGCTGATCAAGCTGGGTCATCAGGTGAAGCTGATCCCGCCGGCCTATGTGAAGGCCTATGTCCGCCGGCAGAAGAACGACGCGGCCGATGCCGCGGCGATCTGCGAGGCGGTCGGCCGGCCCTCGATGCGGTTCACGCCGGTCAAGACCTGCGATCAGCAGGCGGTGCTGATGCTGCACAGAACCCGCGCCTTGCTGGTGTCCCAACGCACGGCGCTGATCTGCGCGCTGCGGGCGCACATGGCCGAGTTCGGGATCGTGGCGCCCGTCGGGCCGCGCAACGTCGCGCCGCTGCTGGAGATCCTGGCCGATAGCGCCGATACGCGGCTGCCGGCCCTGGCGCGTCAGGCGCTCAGACCCCTGGCGCGGCGCATGGCGATGCTGCGGCTGGAGATTGAGCGGCTGGATCGCCGTCTGCTCGATTGGCATCGATCGAACGCAGTCAGCCAGCGCCTGGCGACCATCCCCGGAATCGGGCCGATCACCGCCACGGCGCTGGCCGCGACCATCGTCGATCCGTCGATGTTCCGGTCCGGCCGTGAGTTCGCCGCCTTCCTGGGCCTGGTCCCGCGCCAGTCCTCCAGCGGCGGCAAGGAGCGGTTGGGACGGATCTCCAAGATGGGCGACCGGTATCTGCGCACCCTGCTGGTGGTGGGGGCCACGGCGGTGCTGCGCCACGCCAAGTCTGGCGGATCGTCTTCCAGGGTCTGGGCTGAGGCCCTGCTGATCAAGAAGCCGTTCAAGCTGGTCGCGGTGGCGCTCGCCAACAAGAGCGCCCGCATCGCCTGGGCGGTGATGGCCCGCGGCGAGGCGTTCCGCGAGGGCGTGGAGGCTCGCGCCTTGGCCGCCTGATCGAGCGGCCCCGGCGCAACAGGGTTGGCGAGGGCAGAGATTTGATGCGAACCGGGTCAGACCGGTGACCGGGACACTCCGTTGCACTGTCGGCGCAGATCAGCGCGGTTCGGTGATAGGAACCCAAGGTCAGCGAACGACATCAGGGCCAGCGGCTGCTCAAGGCCGCACCAACAGGCCGGACACATGACCGCACCCGACCACCTCGCATCAGCTCAAACGCTTACTTGCCAACAGAGCGCCGTCCACACATGACAGTGCATTCATGGCGCTTTGGCCGGCGAAGTGGCGGCCGCGACCGTTGTCGGGTCCGGCGGGACCGGCTCACGCAGCAGCGGCACGAGGATGGCGTTGAGACTGTCCAGGTCGAACGCGCCCGCTTTGGCGTAAACGAGCTTGCCGGACCGATCGATGATGAAGTTCGTCGGCACCTCGCCGGAGATGCGGTAGGGGCCTTTCATTCGCTTGACGAACGGGATGGCCAAGTGCTGGGCGAGCGGTTTGAGCTTGGCTTCCGGGACCGAGTCCTCGGTGGCGACCGCCAGCACCTGAAAGCCATATTTGCTATAGGCTTGGAACACGCCCTCCAGCAACGGCAGCTCGGCTCGACACGGCCCGCACCACGTGGCCCAGAAGTTGATCAGGATGACGTCGCCGCGCAGATCGGCCAAGCTGACGACCTTGCCGCCATAGGTGGTGACCGTGAAATCCGGAGCGGGCTGGCCGATCTTTGGATACGCCTCCGCCGTGCTTGCCAAGGCCGCCGAAGCCACCCACGCCAGCAGCAAGGACCGCGCCCACCCCATCGCCTCACCCCGAAAGCCTCACCTGAGGAGTAGCACAGCTTTGGATTGTGAGCACTTGGCCTTCAGTTCTGCCGCTGCACCAGCTCGCGCACCTTGTGCAGGTCGCGCGCAGTATGGACGGTGAGCGCCTGCATCTCCGTCTAGGCGCCGCACATCAGACTTAGCCAAGGCCTTCCGCTCGACCCTCATCGGACCTCCGCGATGTCGGCTTCCGGAGCGCTCATACGTCGTTCCGATGAATCGGACGATGTCTCGAGGGAAAGGAAGAGAACTATGAGCCAGAGCAGTCAGCCCGACGGGGAGAAGAAGCTCACCACAGTGGCGCGGAAATCCGATCGCGAACTGGTCGTCACCCGCACCTTCGACAGCCCAGCCTGCGCAGTGTTCGAGGCCTGGACCCGGCCTGAGCTCTTCAGGCTGTGGTGGGCCCCCAAGTCGATGGGCGCGGCGCTCAGCGCCTGCGAGATCGACGCCCGCACCGGGGGCGGATATCGCGTCACGTTCGGCGGCGACGGATCGGACTCCAAGACATTCTTCGGCAAGTACCTTGAGGTGACGCCACCCTCGCGCCTTGTCTGGACAAACGAGGAGAGCGAGGATGCGCCGTTCACGACCGTCACCTTCGAGGCCGAGGGCGATAGGACGTTGCTGGTCCTGAGCGAAATCTATCCCTCAGCCGAGCCTCTCGCCGACGCTATCGCAGCGATGCAAGCGATGAGTTCCGAGCAATTCGCCCAACTGGACGAGCTTCTCGCCTCGCGGCGCCCACCGGCCTGAGACGGATTCGCGCTGATATTCCGGTTAGCGTACTCTGGCGCACCAGTGCGGCGGCCAGCAGCCCGACTGCGACGCCCGGCGCGCCGGGGTGAGCCAGAAAGAAGAGCTGAGCAAAATGCTTGGGCTCTACCGCAAGATGTTCAACGCCCCCATCCCAATTTCTTGGGGTGGGGCCGCGCTCGCGGCCTTGAGTCGGGGACATTTCCCGGCTTTCCCTCAATTGGCGCATTGTTGAATGGACCGGGCTTGCACAGCACGCGCGGGGGGTGACAAGACTGCGTAAACGAGTGTTTCCCGGCGATGAGTAAGCTAGCGCCCCCCGGCTCGGACCTGCGTTCGGCGCCGGCGTGGCGTGGCGCTGTCATGGCGTTCGAGTCTAGTCCCGACAGTGTCCTGATCCTTGACCTTGCGGGAACAGTCGAGTTCGTGAACCGCAGTGGGGCCGAAATCTTCCGCATGATCGACCACGTTTCGGTCCCGGGCACGGATTGGCTCTCGCTCTGGACGGAGGCCGAACGCCCCGACGCCAGGTCAGCCTTCCAAGCCGCCGGCGGCGGTAAGAGCGGTCGCTTTACCGCGTCCCGCGGGCTGCCCGGCGGCGCGCTTTTGCGTTTCGACACCGTCGTCTCGCCGGTCTGCGATGATGCGGGCGAGCCCATCGCCATCCTCGCCGTCTCGCGCGATGTCACCGAACTCGATCGGGCGCGCCGAGCCGCGCAGGCGCAGGCGACCGAATTCGCTGAGGAGAACTCGGTCATGCGCTCCGTGGCCGAGATGATGCAGCTGGACGCATGGGAAATCGATTATAGCCGACCGGGGGGAACGCCGCGCGCAGGGGGGGCGATTGTTCGCGCCATGCGCGGCGGAACCGTAGAGCGCGGGATCGAAATGTTCACGCCTGAAGACCAGGCGCGAATCCACCATCTGCTGATGCGCGCCCGCCTGCATGGCGAGTCCTTTCGGCTCGAAGCGCCCATCACGCTGTTCGATGGGGCCACAGGCTGGGTGCGCGTCTATGCGGAGCCGGTGTTTGAAAACGGCGTCTGCATGCGTATCCGCGGGGCGGGGATGGCCATCACCGAGGAGGTGACCGCAAGGCAGTCCGTCGAGCGCGCGCAGCAGCGCCTTGATCTGGCCGTCCAGCTTGCGGGGCTCGACGTCTATGAGCTCGACCTCGAGCGGCAGACCCTGATCGAGGAGGGCTCCTCGATCGCCATTTTCGGGCGTTCGCTGCGTTTCGATGACCTGTGGCCCGATCCCGTCGCGCTCGTGCATCCGCAGGATCGGCCGCGCGTGCGCCGAGAATGGGCCGAGGCCCTGGAAAACCAGGCTCCGTTCCGCACCGAATTCCGTGTGCTTCGTCGCGACGCCGAGGAGATCTGGGTCTACGCCGTCGCCGAGGTCGGCCGCAAGGACGGGCGGCCGCACGCGGTTGTGGGCGCGATGATGGACATCAGCCAGCGCAAGCGCAGCGAGGTTCAGATGCTGCACACTATGGAGGAGCTGCGCGAGCAGGAGGCGCATCAGAAGCTGCTGCTCGACGAGCTGAATCACCGGGTGAAGAACACGCTGGCGACTGTCCAGTCCGTGGCCCGGCAGACCTTGAAGGACGCCTCGCCCACGCAGCTGGCCCAGGAGATGTTCATCGATCGTCTGCTTGCGCTCTCGGCCACGCATAACCTGCTGGCGCGCTACGACTGGACGCACACTTCGTTCCGGGAGCTCCTGGGCGTGATGCTGAAGCCCTACGGCCGGGCCTGGTCGTGCCGCGGCCCCGATCTGCAGCTGGACCCCAACTTCGCCGTCAGCGTCGGAATGGCCCTCAACGAGCTCGCCACCAATGCGGTGAAGCACGGCGCATGGAGCTGCGACGGCCAGGTTAGTATCGCCATCGAGCGGGGGCCGGCCGAGGTCCGCATCACATGGCGGGAGACCGGCGGGCCGATGGTCACACCGCCGACGCGACTCGGGTTCGGGTCTCGCCTGCTCGAGCGCGGGGTGGCCCGCGAGCTCGGCGGAAAGGCGACCCTGGAGCACCGGCCCGAGGGACTTGTCTTCAGCCTGACCGCGCCGCTCAGCAAGCGCCTGCAGGCCGTCTCCAACGGCGAGTCCGTCGAGGGGGCCAAGGCCTAGCTCGGGCGCGCCGCCATTCCGAAAGGTCTCCTGCAAATGGTCCCGCCTGCGAACAAATGCCCTGCACCTCAGTAGCCCACGTACAGTTTGCACCCCGAACCCGGCGCGAACGGCAGCTTGCCGGAGGCGGGCCAACCAGCGCTCCCCACCCCTTGCAGGCTTTCCCAAGGTCCGCGTCGTGGACTGGATCACCGCAGGGCCACGGACAGGGCTCGTGCAGTGCGGCGACGCGTCGCCGCTGCGCCAGCGCAACTCTTAGCTTGGAAGACCTCTCTGAGCGCAGCTCTTAAGTTGGGACGCCTGAGTTGTAATGATGCGCAAGCTCCACATTCTCGACGCCTTATGTCATGGCGGCCCACCTGCCTGCCATCCGAGGTCGGTCAGGGCCCGGCCGACGGCCGGCCGTGCAGCGGCGAGCCCGGCGGGCTCGTCCTTGAGGGACCTCGGACGGCAGGCTCGCATCATCCCTGACATCTAAGGCCGCGACCGCGGGCGACCTTGACAAATCAGCGAATTATGTTCACTTTTTGTTCTCAGATGACCGACCCCGCCGCCCTCTCCACCTCCACGACCCAGGCCGAACCGCCCGCCCCGGCGGCGGCGGCGGCGGCGCGCGGGCTGATCGAGCGGCAGCTGTGGGTGCTGGGCCGGCTGGCCGAGGCCGGGCTGAACGTCGCCCTGGCGATCGAGCGGCAGGCGATGGCGGCGGCCGACGCAGGCGCCGGGGATCCCGAGGCGGCGCCGGCCGGCCGGGTGGTCGAGGGCGACATCGCGCTCGCCTACTCGCGCGCGGCGCGGGCCGTGCGGCTGACGGTGGCGCTGCAGGCCAAGCTAATCAAGGACCTGCAGGCGCTGGACGAGGGCCTCGCCCGCAAACGGCGGGGCGATCAGGTCAACGCCAGCCGGGCGCTGGA
>Ga0105248_10004761_pt1 | contig 15019 bp, 11 predicted proteins | sample KBSS34metaG_FD_81524 | JGI IMG/M metagenome (GOLD analysis project Ga0105248, IMG submission 81524) | Switchgrass rhizosphere microbial communities from Kellogg Biological Station, Michigan, USA - KBS S3-4 metaG | ecosystem: Host-associated > Plants > Roots > Rhizosphere > Soil | place...
CCCGTGTTGCGGATTTCCTGGACCGCCTCCGACTGCGTCGCAGAAGCCGGCAGCAGGCGTGATGGCAGCTGCAACCCCAGCGTCGGCAGCTCGGTCGAGAGGCGACGCGCGAGTCGCTCGTTGGTTTCGAGCAACGGCTCCAGCGCGGGCCCTTCGGCGAGGACCACGTAGACGTCGTTCGGCAGGCCGAAGGCCGGGCCGATCCTCGTTTCGAGCTGCGCCGCCGGCGTCACGGAGCGCAGGCGCTCGAGCGTCGGATTGATGCGGATGTGGGTCGCTGCGAATCCGAGCGCGCACGTCACGACCACTCCGGCGGCGAGAATCGCGCGCCGCCAACGGACGATCCACGCCGCCAGCCGTGGCATCACCAGTGCCGCCGCACGCCGTGGCAGCCGGCGCGGGAGCAGCGCCGGTACCATGACCAGTGTCAGCAACCCGCAGATGACCATGCTATCGCCGAGGAGCCGGCCGAGCTGCTGCAGGGTTGGAAAATCGACGAACATCAATCCGTAGAACGTGGCTGCCGTCGTCCACATGCCGAGCAGCATGCTGCTAGACGGTCCGGAAATCGCCAACTGCACGTCGGCGTTAGGGTTGTCCGCCAGCGCCAGGCGCTGCGCGACATACAGCAGCACGACGCCGTCGACGCCGAGACCGAACAACATGGCGGCGGCGCCGGTTGCCGCTGCCGACAGCTTCGCCCCCGTGAACCCCAGCGCCCCGAGCACGACCAGGAGCGACAGCCCGGACGGCAGCGCTCCGACGGTGACGAGCCACAGGCTCCGAAAGATGATGAACAGCAGCGGCAGGATGGTGACGAGCGAGCCGATGGTGTTCCAGACCGTCTGGCTCTTGACTTCGGCCTCGGTTTCCAGCGCGATGCGATGGCCGCCGGCGAACTCCACGCGCATCGGCGGCTGTGGATCGTCGTTGTCGGTGCGCAACCCGGACGCGGTCGTCGCAGCCACCGAGGCGGCGATGGTGGTAAGACGAGCGTCGAGCGCACGGGAAAACTCGACATCGTATGGCGGACGCTTCGGTCGCGCGATCACCAGCCGGCTCCGGCCGTCCGGCGTGACGTAGCCGTCGGTACTGACGCCGATGGTGAGGCCCGCCTGCGCGCCGCCCAGCGCATCGCGCATCAGCTCGAAGAGGCCGGCCGGGTCCTGCCGCACCAACTGGGCGACCTCCGCCGACGGCACCGCCAGGAGATCCCGCCGCGACGCAACCGCCTTCGGCAGGCCTTCCGGGCTCAGCCGGCGGAGGGCCTCCTGCAGATAGCGATCGTGCAGCACCAGCAGCTGGCGATCGGCCAGCCAGCCGAAATCGCGCGTGCGGTCGACGAGCCCCGCGTCAACGCGCGCGATTTCCGGCGCGCTGCGCACGCCATCGACCCACGCGGCGATCTGATCGTCGTACTCGGAAATCGAGTGGCCGGCCGGCGCGGTGAACACGATATACAGCTGATCGAGGCTGCCGAAACGCGCGAGGAACGTCCGGAAGGACTGGATGACACGGTTGTCCTGGGGCAGCAGCGACAGCACGTCGGTGTCGAACGTGAGCCGGCGCGCGCCGGCGAGCGAGACCAGCGCCATGCCCAGCACTCCAGCGACGACGACGCGACGGTGGCGATGCGACCACCTGACGATGGCGGACACGAGCGGGTCCACGGAGTGAATCGTATGTTACATTCACCGGTCATCGATGCAGGTGCTGTTGCTTCGTCCCGTGCCCGCGAACGAGCGTTTCGGCCTCGGTCCGTTCTTTCGCATCGAGCCGCTCGGCATGGAATACATCGCGGCGGCGCTCGAGGCGCGAGGCCACCGCGTGACGATCGCCGACCTCCGTTTCACCCGTCCGCTCGCGGCGCAGATGCGTGCAGCGCGGCCGGCGCTCGTCGGCATTGCGGCCATGCATGCCCTCGAGACCGACCAGGTGCTCGACATCGTGCGGGAGGTGCGCGCGCTCTCGCCCGAGGTACCGATTATGGTCGGTGGCCACACCGCGGCAGCGTATCCGGATCCGTTCCTCGTCGCCGGGACGGCGGCAGTCGTGTTGGACGATGGCGAGCGTGTGCTGCCGATGGTGTGCGACGCCCTCGATCGCGGTGAGACCCTGGCCAGCGTGCCGGGGCTTGCATTGCGCGGACGAGACGGCGACATCGTGAAAACCGCCGGCGAAACTGGCACGATGGGGCTCGACGAGGTGCCGCTCCCGGCGCGGCATCACGTGGCGCCGTGGCGCCGCCAGTACGCGTGCCTCGCGCACCGGCCGGCGTTTCTCGTCGAAACCGCGCGCGGTTGTCCCTACCGCTGCTCGTTCTGCTCGATCTGGCAGTTGCACGCGCGCGCCGTTCGGGAGCGATCGATCGACTCGGTCTGCCGCGACTTCGCGTCGGTCGGGAACCATGTCTTCGTCGCCGACGATCTGTTCTGGCATCACCCGTCGCGCAGCCTCGAGCTGGCGCGCGAGCTGCGGCGGCGCAACATTCGCAAGCAGTGGATTCTGGTGCAGAGCCGCACCGACCTGGTCGGACGCCATCCGGAGCTGCTCGAGGCGTGGCGGCCGATCGCGACGGACTTCGACATCTTCTTCGGCCTCGAGGCGGCGACCAACGAAGGGCTCGACGGGCTGATGAAGGACGCGTCGGTCGACGAGACCGCGCGCGGCGTCGAGGTGGCGCGCGCGTTCAAGTACGGCGTCACAGGAAACTTCGTGATCGATCCGGCCTGGACCGAACCCGACTTCGAGCACCTGTGGACGTTCATCGAACACCACAAGCTGTTTCAAGCCGGCTTCACGATTCTGACGCCGCTGCCCGGCACGGCGTACTTCGAGGAGATGCGGCCGACGATGCGGGCACGCCGGTGGTCGCATTTCGACATGCATCACTTGCTGTGGGAGCCCGCGCTCGGTCCGCGGCGGTTCTTCGAGCTGTATTGCGAGACCTGGCGGCGTTCGGTGCTGAACCTGAAGGGCCGCAAAGGGCTGCTGCAGTGGATGCGAGAGGTCGATCTGCGCAACGCTCCCTTCCTGATCCGGGCGCTTCGGCGTACTCAGAAGCTGATGGACGCCGAGCACTATCTGGCTGAGTACGATCTCGCACCGCCGGCCGAGGGAGTGACCGCCGGCCTGTCGCCGTCGCGCGCGGCTGCCGAGATCGGCGCCGCCCTCCGCCTCGTTCCCCGCTAGCGCGGTTTCCAGATCCGTGTCGCGCGGGGCTTTCAGCCCCGCGACCGACGCGGCCCTGAAAGGGCCGCGCGACATCGACACGCAAACCGCTAACGGGAAGACAGAAGAAGACGTGCGCGGGATATCCGTGAAGTGAAGGTCGGTCTGCCTCAATGCAGAGTGGGTAGCGTCTGGGCCCGCAGCAGTATTCGTGAAGAGAACGCCGACTACCGTTCCAGCGAGAAGGTCCCCGGCTCGATCGGCGCGTTCGGTGTGACGTGATCGAACGCCATCGTCTTCGTATCGCCGCTTGCGAACGTCATCTTCATGGTGTCGAGGAGAAACGACGTGCGATCGACCCATAGGTCCAGCCGCACGAGATTTTCCCGAATCTGTTTCCGCTTCGGCACCATCGTCACGTAGTAAGTGCCGGGGCGATCGCCCGTGCCGTGATCCTCGATGTCGAACTGACGCCGGAGATCGTCCGCGGTGCCATCGATGAAGTACTTCTGCACCCGCCCCTGCGCGGTGCCGATGTCGGTCACGCGCTTCAGGCTCTGGCCAGGCCAGGCCATCGTCATCTTGTCGCCATCGATCAGAATGACGTGAAAATCGGGTTCGGTGTAGCGCAACACCACCCGCGTCGGCCGCTCGACCGCGACCCGTCCGTGCGCCACCAGCGGTTTCGTCAGCAGCGACGACGTCGTCGTCTCGGTGAAGTACGCGGTCAGCGTCTTCATCGCGGCGTTGGCTTTTTTTCCGCGTGTATAGAGATCGTCGAAGGCGTCGGGCTGACGTGCAGCGTTGACCCGCTGCGCGACAACGCGCGGCGGTACCAGAAAACCGAGCGCGGCGATGACCGTCATCACGAGAATCGCGGTGCGGCCGGCTGGAACGCTCACTTCAGCAATGGTAACGTACGGCGCGTGCAGCAACCCGTGCTGGTGTCGGGCATCGGCATCGTTTCCGTGTTCGGGACCACCCATGCCGCGTTTCGCAACGCGCTGCTCGAAGGCCGCAGCGGTGTCGTTCCGGTCTGCGGGTTCGATACCAGCGGGCTGCGCACCACGATCGCGGGCGAGATCGCCGGCTTCGACCCGTCACCGTGGGTGTCGCCGATGAAGATGCGCCGGATGGATCGCACCGCGGTCTACACCGTCGCCGCGATGAAGCTTGCGCTGGCCGACGCAGGCGTGTCGATCGGCACAGAAGGCGACGATCGCAGCGGCGTCATGCTCGGTACCTGGACCGCGGGCGGCGGGTCCACGCAGCAGTTCCTCGATGGCCTGTTCCGCGGCGGACCGTCTGGCGCACCGGCACTCCTCTTCGACAGCACTGTCCCGAATTCAGCCGCGAGCATCGCCGGTCTCGAGCTGCGGCTGCGCGGCCCGAACATGACGATCAGCCACAAGGAGGCGTCAGGACTCGCGGCCGTGGCGGGAGCCGTCGATCTGATCCGTGAAGGGCGCGCGCTGGCGCTGATCGCGGGCGGTGCCGACGCCATCTTCGAGACGTTCTACAAGGCACACGATCGGTTCGCGGTCATGTCACATGAGCGGGCGTTTTCCAATCGGGTGGCGCCGTTCGACGCGGCGCGCGCCGGCTTCGTGTTCGGTGAAGGTGCGTTCGGGCTCTGGGTGGAGCACTCCGACGTCGATCGCGCGTGTCAGCATGGGGCGATCCTGGGTGTCGGTGCGTCGAGCGCCGCAGTCTCCCTCAATGCGTGGCCAGACCGGCCGGAGCCGCTGGTGCGGACGATGCGCCTCGCGCTCGAGGACGCGGGACTTGGACCTGAGGCGGTCGACGTTGTTTACGCCTCGGCGAATGCGACGCCGGATCTCGACGCGGTGGAGGCGGACGCGCTGACATCACTCTTCGGCGGAAGCCGAACCGTCGTCACGTCAGTGAAGGGCGCCCTCGGCGAATTCGGCGCCTCGGGGAGCGCCGCGTGCGCGGCGGCGTTTCTGTGCGGCGCTGCCGGACGCGTGCCACCGATCGCCGGGCTGACGGTGCCGGATCCCTCAACCGCGCGGCTGCGCGTCGCGCGGGAAGCGATCGACACGCCGGGGCCAATCGTGCTCGTCAACAGCTTCGCCAGCGGTGGCGCGCTCTTCAGCGTCGTTTTGCGGGTGAGGGAACGACGCGACGCTCCGTCGTAACGCAGGCCGCGCCGCGATCCTTGGTATGATCATCGGCCGCTTTGGACCATCACGATAAAACATCGGTCGAACCGTCGCTGCCAGAGTTGAGGCTGACCGGCCGGGTCGCCGTCGTCACCGGCGGCTCCCGCGGCATCGGCCGCAGCATCGCCGAAGCGCTCGCGGCACACGGCGCTGCCGTGGCGGTCATGTTTCGCGAGCGTGAGGCGCCGGCACGCGAATTCGAAGCCGACGTGCGGGCGCGTGGCGGCCGCGCGTGGGCGGGGCAGTGCCACGTCGGCGACGAAGCGGCGGTGGCGGCATTTTTCGAGACGGCGACGGCGCAGCTCGGTCCGGTCGACATCCTCGTGAACAACGCCGGCGTCACGCGCGACGCGCACGTGATCTTTCACGAACGCGTGCGTTGGGACGAGGTGCTGAGCGTCAATCTCGATGGGCCATATTATTGCGTGCGTGCCGTCGTGCGCGGCATGCTGCTGCGCCGCTGGGGCCGGATCATCAACGTCTCGTCGCCGAGCGCGCGATTGCCGCTCACTGGGCAGATCAGCTACGCCGCGTCGAAGGCGGGGCTCGAGGGGCTGACGCGTGCGCTGTCGCGCGATCTGGCCGCCAAAGGCGTGCTCGTCAACGCCGTTTCACCTGGGTTGATCGAGACCGAGATGCTGGGGACCATATCCGAGTCGGCACGTGCCGAATACTTGAAAGCCGTGCCGATCGGCCGTCTCGGTCATGCTCGCGAAGTTGCCGCGGTCGTGGCGTTTCTCGCGTCGGACGCCGCGAGCTATATTACGGGCCAGGTCATCGGCGTTGACGGAGGCCTGGGTTGAGGTCAGCCTTCTTATGACGACATCGATGGATGATTTGAAGACCGAGATCAAGCAGGCGATTGTTCGCAGCCTCAGGCTCCCGATTTCGGCCGAAGAGATCGGCGACTCCACTCCGTTGTTCGGCGAAGGTCTCGGGCTCGATTCGATCGATGTTCTGGAGCTCGTGTTGGAACTCGAACGCAGCCTTGGAGTCACGATAGCCGACGAACAGACCGGCATGAAAGTGTTGGCCTCCGTGGACACGATCGCCGACTTCATCATCAACGAACGGGCGAAATCCCAGGCGTGAGGGCCGGATACGCGCAACGTCTTTACCATCGATCTCGAAGAGTGGTTTCACATCTGTGCCTCGGGCAACGACGCCCTGCGGCCTGAACACTGGGATCGGCTGCCCTCGCGCGTCGAGGCGACCACACGTCTTCTGCTGGATCTGCTCGATCCCCTCAACATCCGCGCGACCGTGTTCGTCGTCGGCTGGGTTGCGGAGCGCCATCCGCGGTTGATCGAAGAGGTGCGGGCTGCGGGCCACGAGATTGGATCGCACGGCTATATCCACGACAAGGCGTACGATCTCGGGCCCGAACGATTCCTGGCGGACCTGCGCGCGAGCCTTCGGGTGCTCGCGCCGCTCAGCGGCGAAGCGGTGTCGATGTTTCGGGCACCGGAATGGTCGATCAACGCTCGCTCCCTGTGGGCGCTCGACGCGCTGGCGGGGGAAGGCATCAGGGTCGACGCCAGCATGGCCCCGGTGCGGCTCGTCGGGATGGTCACGAATCCGCGCTATCCTCATGTAAGGCAAACCGGCGCCGGACCGATAATAGAAGTACCGCCGCTCGTGGCAGATCGGTTCCAGCAAGTGATACCGATGGGCTGGGGCTGGGGCTTGCGCATGAGCTCGCCGCGGCGGATCCTTCGGACGATTGAGGCGGTCAACCAGACGGGGAGACCCGCGGTCCTGACTGTCCATCCCTGGGAACTCGATCCCGATCCCCCTCGGGTGCGGCTTCCGGCTCGTTTGCGTTTCGCCCACTACTTCCGGCTGAGCGGATTTCACGATCGTCTGCGCACGGTGCTCGAGGGTGCGACGTTCGGCCGAATTGGAGATATGGCACCAGTTTCCGCCACACCGTGATCAACAGGTTCGCCTTCGCTGTCCTCTTCGTCAGTCTCGCCGGGCCGATGCCGGCATTTGGGGCCGCGCCGCCGTTGGCGGCGCCGCGCGTGGCCATCGACGATGAGCCCGCAGGCGCCGCCCTACGCGTGCTCGACCAAGCCGGCACGCTGCCGTTTCCTGTGGCGGTTCACATGACTGCGCCGGTCTTGCCCGCCGACGCCGCGTTCGACTCACGGCTCGCGACACTCGCCGCGCGACAGGCGCGGGTCTGGCTTTCTGTGGCGGCGCCCGACGTAGAGACGGACGTCGAGCGCTGGCAAAGTGCGCTGCGCAGCCTGCTGGCGCGGAACGGATCGGCGCTCACGATCCTCGAGGTGACCGTGAACCGGCAGCCCGCTCGCGTCGCCGCCTTCGCGCTGCAGGTGGCCGCCACCGAGGCGCGCGCGAGCCACGACGCCATTCGTGTTGCGCTCGGCGGCGCCGCCATGAGCGACCGCCAGAAGCGCGAGGAGATTTACCGGTCTGAAATTGCGCCGTATGTGGATCTGCTCGTGGTCGCGGAGGGCGGCCAGGACGCGATCGCGACGTGGCTCCACGCCATCGATCCGACCGCGGCGGTTGCGCTCACGTCAGATGCTGCGGCGAACACCGGTGAGCCCGCAACCGGTATGGTCGACGGCGTGCTGCGCGACCTGGGCACCGACGTCGTCATGCATGGGTGGCCTGCCGCCGCCGTGACCCCTACGGCGTTGCGCGCGCTCGCCGGCGTCCCGGATCTGCTGGTGGACGACATCTCGGTTCTCGATACCAAGGCCGTCGATCTGACACTGAGTGTCGGCGGCGACGATGCGACGGGAACTGTGGGGCATCGGGTTCTGTTCGACGGACGCACCTTCGCAACCTACTTGATCTACTGGGGCAGCGCGCGCCCGGAACCGCTGCGGATGTCGATGATTCTGCCGGTGGAAGGCACACCCGGGGTGCATGATCTCATCGCGAACACTCGAAGCGCCGCCACCGGCTACGCCCGGGAGCAGACCACTGGCCGCGTGGAGGCCCTCGCGCCGCTGACCGGCCGGCCGATGGTCGTCGATTTCAACGAGGGCATCGCAGAGGTGATGGCCGAGCGCGCCGGCGTGTCGGCGGTGCGTGAGCTTTCGATCGGGGAAATCATCGCGCGCCACCAGCAGCAACAGCGCGGACAGGACGCGATCGTGAAGAACTACATCGCGCACGCGCGCATGCAGCAGCATTTCCGGCCAACCGTCACCGATCGTGGCTACGACGTCATGACCGAGAACAGGTATTTCGTGACCGGCGCCGACGTCGAGTGGGAAGAGCTGTCGTTCGCGGTAAATGGATCGAAGTGGGGCGCCGATCGCCCGGCGTTTCCGTTGCTGCAGCCGGAGAAAGTGTTGACGCTGCCGTTGCAGCTTCGCTTCGACGAGGGGTATCGCTACCGGCTGGCCAGTACCGAGCGCGTGGACGACTTCGACTGCTACGTTGTCCGATTCGAACCGGTGCGCGCGGATAGCGCGCTCTACACCGGCACGGTGTGGATCGACCGGAAGTCCTTCGCGCGCGTCCGCGTCCAGGCCGTCCAGGGCGGCCTCCCCGCCCCCGTCATCTCCAACGAGGAAACGCAGCGTTACACGCCGGTGGCGATCGGCAACCGCCCCGTGTTCCTGTTCAGCGGACTGAGCGCGCGGCAGATTCTCCTGATCGCCGGACGCAATCTGCTGGTCGAGAAGTCGGTCCAGTTCACGGACTTTCGGGTGAACGTGGACGAGTTCAATCGCGAGCGCGCGTCGGCGCGCGAAAGCGATCGGGTGATGTACCGCGAAACGGATCGCGGACTGCGCTACTACATCAAAGAGGGTGGCAGGCGCGTCGTCAGCGAACGGCCGACCAATCACGCGAAGGCGATGGCGGTGGGCTTCACGATCGATCCGTCGTACGCCTATCCGCTTCCGATGCTCGGGATCGATTACTTGAACTTCCAGTTCGGATCACCCAACCAGCAGCTGGCGATTCTGTTCGCCGGCGTGCTGGCCGCCGGCAACATTCAACGCTCGAAAATCGGAAAGACCCACTTCGACGCGAGCGTCGACTTCTTCGGGATTGCCGCGCCCTCGAGCGATCGTCTGTACCGACCGACCGGCGAGGCCGAAAACGAGCGCGTGCTGTCGTGGCCGGAGTCGACCGGATTCAACCTTGGTTGGCAGGCGACGCCATTTCAGAAAGCGACATTCCAGTATCAGGTCAGGTTCGACGCTTACGTCAGGGACCGCACCACCGCCGAGACCTTCGACGTGCCGTCGAGCACGCTCACCCAGGGTGTTGGTGGCGCGTGGGAGTATCGGCGTGGCGGCTACAGTCTGTTGCTGAACGGCACCTGGTTCGGCCGCGGTGTCTGGAAGCCGTGGGGGCTGCGCGAGCCCGGGGAAGCGGCGGCGACGACGACATCACCGCGGACCTACACGAAGTACGCGGCCGGCCTGTCGCGCGATTTCTACTTCAACCGGTTCCAGAAGATCCATCTGAATGCCGCGTGGTTCAGCGGCTCCGATCTCGATCGGTTCTCGCAGTATCAATTCGGCCTGTTCGACGACACGCGGATTCATGGCGTGCCCGCATCGGGCGTCCGCTACGGCGAGCTGGCGATGGCCCGCGGGTCGTATTCGTTGAACGTGTTCGAGCAGTATCGGCTCGATTTCTTTCTCGACCGGGCCTGGGGCCGGGACACGCCGGGTCGCGGCACCTGGGATCCGATCTCGGGCTACGGAATTGCCGTCAACCTGCGAGCGCCGTGGAATACCATTCTTCGCGCCGACGTCGGTAAGAGCATGCTTCCGGCGCGGTACAATCAGCTCGGTTCGACGACGCTGCAGATTCTCTTGCTGAAGCCGCTCCGATGATGCCGATGCTCCGCGCCGACCTCCACGTCCACAGTTGTCATTCGAGGGTCAGCGGCACGCTGTCGTTTCTCGGCAGCCGCGACTGCTACTCGAAGCCGGCAGATGTGTACCGCGTCGCAAAGGCGCGAGGCATGGACCTGGTCGCCTTCACGGACCACGACTCGATTGGCGGCGCGCTGGAGCTCCTGAACGATCGTCCAGACTTGGAGGATGTGATCGTCGCGGAAGAGGTGTCGTGCCGTCTTCCCGACGGCGGCCTCGACGTGCACCTCGGCGTCTACGGCATGACCGAGGCGCTCCATCGCGACGTGCAGCCGCTGCGCGGCAACGCCTTCGACGTAATCGCGTGCCTTCGAGAAGCCGGCGTCTTCTTCTCGCTGAATCACCTGCTGCATTTCTATCGCGGCCAGATTCCGCTCGACCGCTACCTGCGGCTGCTCGACGAAGTGCCCGCGCTCGAAGTCCGCAACGGCGCGATGCTGGCCGCGCACAATACGCTCCTGGAGCAGATCGCTCGCAGTGGGGTCAACCATGGCACGCGATTCGTGGCGATGGTGGCCGGCAGCGATGCGCACACGCTGCGCCGCGTCGGCACGACCTGGACGGCGGCGCCTGGACGGTCACGAGACGAATTCCTCGCCAGCCTGCGCCAGGGGCTTGGGGTGCCCGGCGGTCGCGACGGGACGACGGCGACAGTCGCGGGGGAGGCCTACGGCGTGATCGCATCGTACCTCGCCGCGCTGGCTGGCTTTGGGCCGCGCGATCTGCCTCCGGTCCGCCGCGCGGCGTGCCTGGCATTTGCCGCCGTGTCGCTGCCGTTTCAGTTTGCGCCGCTCGTGATCGCCGCGAACACCAAGGCGGGAGAGCGTCGAGCGATCGCGCAACTGAGGACCTATCTGTCTCAAGCCGTCGACGCGATCCCGTCGCCAATGGCGAACCGCGACGCGTTCAGCCGAGCGTCGTCCGGCGCATGACCAGACGCGTCGCGATCACAGGCGTCGGTCTGGTCACGGCGCTGGGGGTCACGCGGGAGGAGAGCTGGCGCCGGATGCTGGCGGGCGAATGCGGCATCCGCGGCACGACTGTCTTCGACACCGAAGGCTACCGCAGCCGCGTTGCCGCCGAGGTGGCCATCGATGCGGTCGATGAAGGATCGACGCCGCTAGCACGCCGGCGCCGATCGCGAAGCGACCGGATCGGCGTGCGCGCAGCGGCTGAGGCGCTTGCCGATGCCCAGGTGCTGGACAGCACCGTCGATCGCTCGCGCGTCGGCGTGTTCTTTGGCGCCGGCACGGCGGATCTCCTGCGCAACGAAGACTTTTATCGAACGTGGATTACCGCGGGGTTGCATCGCACGCGTCTATCCGACGCGTGGAATCACTTTCCCAGCACACCGGTCGATGTCGTCGCCGAAGAGTTCGGTTTCGAGGGCCCTCGCGCCTGTATCGTCGCCGCCTGCTCCTCGAGCACGATCGCGATCGGCCGCGGCGTCGAATCGATTCGCAGGGGGCGGGCTGACGTCGTGCTGGCCGGTGGCACCGACGCGCTGTCGCGGCTGACCTACAGCGGGTTCAATCTGCTGCGTCTGATGGACGCAGCGCCCTGTCGGCCGTTCGATCGCAGCCGCGCCGGTATGAACATCGGCGAAGGCGCCGGCATCCTTGTGCTCGAGGATTTGGACCGGGCCCGTCGGCGCGGTGCGCCGATCTACGCGGAGCTCGCCGGCCACAGCCTGGCCTGCGAGGCGTTCCACCCGACCGCCCCGGATCCGGAAGGCAAGCCGGTCGCGGCGGTCATCCAGCTCGCGCTGTGCGATGCCGGCATCAACCCGGATGAGGTGTGGCACATCAATGCGCACGGCACGGCGACGCCTCAGAACGACTCGGCCGAAGCACGCGGTTTCCGCCGGGTTTTCGGTGACCGCATCGATCGCATTCCCGTCACGTCGATCAAATCCATGATCGGCCATTGCCTCGGCGCGTCCGGCGCCGTGGAAGCGGCGGCGCTGGCGCTGACGATAGCGCGCGGCGCGATCCCGCCGACGATCCACCACACCGAGACCGACGCCGCCTGCGCCCTCGACGTCGTCGCGAATCAGGCGAGGGACCAGCGCGTGCGCTGCGGCGTGTCGACGTCGCTCGGGTTTGGCGGGAACGACTCGGCACTCGTGATGCGAGCCGTCTGAGAGTCCCGGCGACGACTTATCTAACGGCGACCGCCGCCGGCGTCAGGCGCAACGGACCGACATCGAGCAGCGCGGCGCCTTGGCCCGACTCCGTCGGCATCGACGCTCCAAGCGCGGGATTCCGCTCGGCGGCGATCGATTGCCACGTCCTCGCGAACCGCTCGAGCAGCGCGAAATTCGCACCGAGGCGCTCGCGCAGCGCCTCGTCGTCCATCATCGGATCGCCGAGGCCGGCCTGCAGACGCCGCAGGAAGTCGACGTCGACGACGTTTGCCGCCGCGAGCATGTAGACGCTGCCGGCGTCGGCGCGGTCCCACGCGCGCAGGAAGTGCTGCATCCGCGCGTGCAGGATGGAGAAGCGCCGCATCAACGGATCGATCGACGTCATGAACTCCGGCCGCCGCAGGCGCTGCTGGAAGAACAACAGCGCGCTGATCGCCCAATAGCACGCGTTGTCCCACGCCACCTTTGCCGTCATGACCTGCGCGTTGCCCATGATGGGGTATTGGCCGTCGTAGAGTCGGATGAAGGCGTCGAAGAAACGCAGATAGGTCGCGTTGAACGTCTCGGCCCGCGCGGTGATGTCCTCGCCGCGCGCGTCATGGATGATCAGATCGGTCACGTAGTCATTGCCTATCGCAATGAAGTCGGACCCCGGTGAATAGAACGGATCGGTAAAGACGCCCGCTTCGCCGACGAGCGCCCATCGATCGGAGGAGAACACGCGCGCGCAGCCGTGCGCGAAATGCTGGAGCGCACGGAAGTCCTGGAGTTCTGACGCGTGGGCTTCAGCGATGTCGGCGCACTGCGGCTCGAACTCACGCAGCCAGTCGAGCGCACGTTCGAAGCGATTGATGCGCGCGAAGGGATGGAGGTCGCCGTCGGCGACGATGCCGAAACTGGTGCTGCCCGATCCGAGCGGGATCAGCCAGACCCAGTAGCCGACCCCCATCAGGTGATTGGTGCTCTGCCAGCGCAGCCCCGACGGCACGCGGATGCGCCACGCGGGATCGGCCGACCAGTCATCCACTCTCACACGGGAGCTGACGCGCCACCATGCCGCGTTGGCAGCGTGCGAGCTTGGGCGCAGGAGCCCAAGCTGACGTTTCAGCAGACCCGCGCGCCCGCTCGCATCGACGACCCACCGCGCGGTGATCTCACTCGAGCCGTCGCGGCTGGAGAGCGACACGCGATGGACTCCAGTCGCGTCGAGCTGGATTGACCGGACGCGACAGTCGTCGAGCACCGTAGCGCCGAGCTCGGCGTTCGTCTCGAGCAGATAGTTCTCGAGCCGCCCGCGATCCAATTGGAACGACGGCACCGGCGGGAACTCCGACGGACCGAGCTCCAGGCGCTGAGCGAGATCGCGGTTGTCGCCATGCGTATAGAAGTACCGCAGACCGAGCTTCTCGAGTTGAGCCGAACGGAGGTGTGACTCGAGCTTCAGCCGCTTCTGAAAATAATGCGCCCCGATCTCGACGCTCGACTCGCCGACCTTGAATGCCGCCTCGGGAACCGGATGCTGCCGCTTCTCGGCAACGAGGACGCGCAGCGCCGGCGCTTCCAGCCTCAACTGCCGGGCGAGGCACCCACCGGCGAGTCCGCCGCCCAGAATCGCGACGTCATAATGAGCCTTGGCCCGCGCATCATTCACGGCGCGACATTGTAGACCAGCCCAGCGTCGCCGCTCTCGCGACGGTCATTTCGGCACCTGCACATCGACGAGCCCCGGCACCTTCATCGCCGATGGCGCGAATCGCCCGCCAGCCGCGAGACCGCCCGGGAGCGGTTTGTACAGCTCGATCGCGATTTGAGAGACGGGGAAGGGCTGTTCCGCGGTCGGCGTGCCGGCCATGGTGAGCGACGCAATGGCCATCACCGGACTTCCGTCGTCAGGCACGTCGGCCATCGGGGTTCGCGCCGGCGAGCCTGGAGCAAACGCCTTCTGCAGCGAGCGATGGGTGTCGCTGTAGTACCACGTCAGCGCGGCCTTCTTGTTCTCGAACCAGGCGAAGATCACCTGCTTGCCGCTTTGCGTGCGTGCCGTCTCGACGCCGAGGACACCGGGCGTCGCTTTGAGGGCGCCGACGAGGTCGGGGAACCCGGCGCCGCCCGTCCGCTGCGGTGCGCCGCCTTGAGCTTGCCCGGCGAGGATCGCCGGGACGAATACGAGTGCCGCGAGGATTGCCGCGCCGGCGATTTCACGTCTGATCTTCATTGCAGCCTCCGCAGCTGACTATACGAAGTGATTCAGCGGGCACCCGTCACGTTCCGACGAAAGGCGCAACAATCGCGACGGAAGGAGGCCGGAGCAGACCCAATCTACCGCGTGGCGGGCGGCTTCCAGTTGAGCGCGAGCGCGATCGGCGACGTCGCCGCCTCGTCGGTCAGGCTGTTGGATCAGGAATTCAGCCGCGCGTCGTGGACGGAACACACGGCCCGTCCTGAACTCTCCGAGAAGGGCAGTAACCTCGGAGGCGCGGAGCGTGGCGCCGATGCCGATGCCCATTGGTGAAGAAGGCCGCGATATTATCAACCAATATGTCGGTACGCGACCTCCTCATCGTGGGTGCCGGGCCGTCTGGGCTTGCCGCGGCGATCGCCGCGAAACAGCACGGACTCGACTATCAGGTGCTCGAGCAAGG
>Ga0105248_10004765_pt1 | contig 15014 bp, 18 predicted proteins | sample KBSS34metaG_FD_81524 | JGI IMG/M metagenome (GOLD analysis project Ga0105248, IMG submission 81524) | Switchgrass rhizosphere microbial communities from Kellogg Biological Station, Michigan, USA - KBS S3-4 metaG | ecosystem: Host-associated > Plants > Roots > Rhizosphere > Soil | place...
CGAGGATCGCGCGCTTGGTATAATGATTGTAATCGGTCGCGGTGTCGCCGGCGAGCCGCCACATGGCGTCGGCCGAGCGCCAGCCGAGCTTGAGCCCACTCGGTGCGTTCTGCGGCATCGCAAGGATTGCAATTGCGCGGCGCAGCGCCTCGCGGTTGGGCGCGAGCAGATCGAGCCGCGTCTCGACCAGCCGCGTGATGCGCTCGCGGATCTTCATCGTAGCGAGCCGCTCGGCCGGAAGCCGCACGGCCATCGTCGCGTCGACCGAGGCGAACCATGCCGCGATCATCGCGACCGGACCTTCGAAGCACAGCGCCGCGACATCGGCATCGACGCCGAGCGACTCGGCGGCGGCCTTGACGGCGCGCGCGTTCCAGCCGTCGAATGCCGCGTTGCTCGCGACCAGCGGCGCGAGCGCGGGCCGCAGTTCGTCGAGCGTGAAATCGGCAGAATGGGCGGCGAAATCCATCAAATCGCGTCCTCTTCGACGGTCATAACGCCCTCAGGCGGCGGCGCAACCTTGGCGCCGCCGCGCACCAGCACCAGCGCCGCGGCGACCATCGCTGCGCCGACCAGATCGAGCGGCGCGAGACGCTCGCCATAGCGGACCCAGCCGAGCGTCGCCGCGACGAGCGGCTGGATCAATAAGGCGACGCCGATCACCAGCGGCGGAAGCTGGCCGAGCGCGCGCGTCATCAGCCCCTGGCCTAAAATCTGACTCAGCAAGGTCAGCGCCAGCAGCGGCCACCAGAGATGCGGCCAGACCTGTTCGCCCATTGCGTAGGCGAGCAATAGCAGCGGCGGGATCGACGAGATCGTCGACAGCGCAAGCGCCGGCGCCGGCGAAAGCCGTGCGCGGACCTGGGCCATTGTGATGAAATAGAGCGTGTAGAGCAGCCCGGCGAGCACGCAGAGCAAGTCGCCGGCCAAGTGCCGCGACGACAGTTCGGCCGACCGACCGAGCAGCAGCGCGGCACCGAGCGCGGCGAGCAGCAGCGCCGCAACCTGGCCCTTACTCGGCAGGGTCCGCGCCGCGACGAACCCATAGATCGGGTACATCAACGTCGTCGAATTGCCGAACAACGTCGCATTGGCGAGCGTGGTGCGTACGATCCCGAGATGCCAGGTCGCGAGATCGCCCGCGAACGCCAATCCGCCCAACAGCAGCGGCAGCGCGACGCCGCGGGCCGGTGCGAAGCTGGCAGGCGTACGCGCCGCGAACGCGAGCAACAGCGGCGCGGCGAGCGCCATGCGCCACAGTCCCGATGAAATGGGTCCGACATCGGCCTCACGCACGAACAGCGGGCCGATTGCCAATGCGGCATTGGCCAGCACCAATATGGCGAGCGCCGAGCCCGAAATATGCACATGGCTAGTTTTTCTTTGGGTCACCCGCTGATGCATGCCGCCCTCTAGCGCCCCATCTGCAGCGCGTCACCCAGGTGGAGATGATCGTGCCCAATCTGTTCGACCCCATCCAGCTCGGCGCGGTACACGCGCCCAATCGTATCCTGATGGCGCCGCTGACGCGCGCCCGCGGCAGCCGCGACCATGTGCCGACGCCGATCATGGCCGAATATTATGCGCAGCGCGCCGCCGCCGGGCTGATCATCTCCGAGGCTACGGGAATCAGCCGGGAGGGGCTGGGCTGGCCCTATGCGCCGGGCCTTTGGCGCGAAGACCAGGTCGAGGCGTGGAAGCCAGTTACCGAAGGGGTGCACCAGGCCGGCGGGCGGATCTTCGCGCAGCTGTGGCATATGGGCCGTGTCGTGCACCCCAGCTTCCTCGACGGCGTCAAGCCGATCTCGGCGTCCGCCACCACTGCGCCGGGAGAGGCGCACACCTATGACGGTAAGCAGGACTATGTCGAAGCGCGCCCCGCGACGCTCGACGACATCGCACGCGTGCTCGACGATTATTCCGCCGCGACTCGCAATGCGATTCGTGCAGGCTTCGACGGCGTCCAGCTCCACGCGGCGAATGGCTATCTGATCGACCAGTTCCTACGCGATTCGAGCAATTTCCGCACCGACGCCTACGGTGGCGCGCCCGAGAACCGCACGCGGCTGCTGCGCGAGGCCGTGGCGCGGCTGATTGCCGAAGTCGGCGCCGATCGTACCGCCGTCCGGTTCTCGCCCAACGGCCCGAGCCAGGGGGTCGACGATTCGAACCCTGAGAGCGTGTTCGTGCCCGCCGCGCGCTGGCTGAGCGAGCAAGGCATCGCGTTTCTCGAGCTGCGCGAGCAGGGCCCCAACGGCACCTTCGGAAGCACCGAGGTGCCCAAACTCTCCCCGGCGATCCGCAAAGTTTTCTCTGGGCCGCTGGTGCTCAACCAGGATTTCGACCGTGAAAGCGCGCAGGCGGCGCTCGATTCGGGCGTGGCCGATGCGATTGCGTTCGGCCGGCGGTTCCTGGCGAATCCCGATCTCGTCGAACGGCTGCGGCTTGTCGATGCGCCATACAATGCGCCGGATTTCGCGACGCTCTATGTGCCGGGAGAGAAGGGGTACACGGATTACCCGACGCTGAACGCAGCTGCCGCCTGAGCGATCAGCCGTCCGAGAGGTGCCGCCTCTTCAATGCGCGGGAGGCGGCGGAAGGTCGGACGGCGGCGTCGCGTCGAACTGTTCAGATCGGCTTTTCGCGTCGTACGAGCGATCGTCTTGTACACAAGTGTCGAAGTCGGTGAACATTCTGTCGCGCTTGCGCCGATAGATGCCGACGGACTTGAGCGGTGCCAGAAGTATTTCCGGCGCGGTCGTTATGGTCTCGACCCGCAGCGTGTTGGCGTCCTGCAGCGAGATGCGCTCGACGACATGCGCACCATGCCCCAGCGCGATGCCGGGAAGAAACGCGGCCGCGGGACTGAGGCCGCTCGTCTCCACCACCAAGGTCCGGCCCTCCCAACGTCCAATGGAGGTGCCGCCACGCGATTCGGGAAGGGCATTCTCCGGCGGCGTGTCGCGCAGATAGATGCGCCGCACGAGTCCCGATTCCACTGCGATCGTGATCCGGCCCGGCGTGAACAGAAATTCGAGGCTTCCCGCCGCTCCGTCGCGAAGCCGCCCACCGAACGTCGGCGGTTCACAATAGCCACGCTCCACGAGCGCTCCCGACAAGATCTGCTTCCGCCCCTCCTGATATCGCGCCGCGATTTCGGGACGGACCTCAGGCGGCAGCGTCGCGCGTAACGCGGCGAGATCACCCGGTTCGAACGGAGGCCCGGCTGGGACCCACGAGCCGCCGAAGTCGGGCAGATATTTCAGCGAGTCGTAGGTCATTCCCCGCGATCGGATCGCATTGGTCCCGGCGGCGAGGGCGTCACCGGCAGCGAGCCCTGCGGCAACAACGATTGCGGCACATGCCGCGACCATGGGATGATTGCGGAGCATCAAAAGCGTCCCGGCCCACCAGCGCCGCGCAACGAGCGCCCGCCGGAAAGCGTGGCCTTTTCGAAATGCCCACCTTTGTCGCCGTTCTTCAGCGGCCAATATTCCACGGTAATGGGCTCGCCCATCTTGAGTGCCTTGAGACTCCATCCGATCGCCCCAAGCACGCTTGGCGAGCCGTTTTCGAAGGCCCAAAGATCGTAGCCGCCGGGAGTGTTCTGATTAGGAACGTAGACCCAGACAAAAACATGGGGATTCTTCCACTCTAGTTTCGCTACCGTGCCACTAATGACTTTCGTATGTTCGCCATCGAACATCGCATAGGTGTGATGCGCAAGCACTTTTGATTCTCCGCCCAATAAAGCCGAGAATGACAAAGCGATGATTGCCAAATGAAGCGACCGCGTGGCTCGAAACGACTTGCGCATTTCTTCAGCCTCCCGCGGAGAGCCGCAAAATAAGCGAGCCTGTTCTAACCCAAATCGGCTGGTCGGTCAACGAGCGCTCGGCTGCTCGGCGAACCCTCGCCGCCGCCGTTTGGCGTTACCCCAGCCGCCCCTTGAGCTCGAGCATCGCGAGTGCCGCCTGGGCGGCGCCGCCGCCCTTGTCGAGCTGCTTCCGGTCGGCGCGCACCAGCGCCTGTTCCTCATTTTCGGTGGTGAGGATGCCGTTGCCGATCGGGATGCCGTCCATCGTCAGAGCCATCAGGCCGCGCGCGCTTTCATTGGCGACGACTTCGAAATGGTAGGTCTCGCCGCGAATCACGGTGCCGAGCGCGACGAACGCGTCCCAGCGGCCGGTTTCGGCCGCCATCGCGACTGCGCCAGGGATTTCGAGGGCGCCGGGTACGGTCACGACATCGGCATGATGGCCGGCCTCGGCGATCGCCGCTTTGGCGCCGGCGAGCAGCATGTCCGCCAGATGGTCGTAGAACCGCGCTTCGACGATCAGCACACGCGCCATGGTCAATCCTGTGTCTTGTAAGTGATCGGCCGCTCGCCGACGATCGACAGGCCATAGCCGTCGAGCGCGATCAGCGTGTGGTGCGAATTGGTGAGCAGCACCATGTCGTGAATGCCGAGCTCGGCGAGGATCTGTGCGCCGACGCCATAGTCGCGCAGCTCGTTCATTTCCTCGGGTGCGAGCGGTCGCCCCTCGGCGCCGCGCCGCGTGAGCACGGTCGACAGGATGTTCGGCACGTCGCGGTTGATGATCACCACCACGCCCGCGCCTTCCTCGCTGATGATGCGCATCGCCTGGGCGAGCAGCCCCGAGCGGTCGCCGACTTCCCCGAGCGCGTCGGAAAACAGCCCGAAAGTGTGCATGCGCACCAGCACCGGCCGCGTCGCGTCGATCTTACCCTTGATCAACGCCAGTGATTCGGTGCCGGTCGCTTTGTTGCGGAAGGTCACGGCGTTCCAGTCGCCGCCGAATTGGCTGGCGAAGCGCATCTCGGCGACTTTCTGCACGAGATGGTCGTAGCGGCGGCGATAGGCGATCAAGTCGCGGATCGTGCCGATCTTGAGATTGTGGAATTGCGCGAACGAGACGAGATCGGGCAGCCGTGCCATCGTCCCATCCTCGTTCATGATCTCACAGATCACACCCGACGGATTGAGCCCGGCAAGCCGCGCAATATCGACTGCGGCTTCGGTATGCCCCGCGCGCACCAGCACGCCGCCTTCGCGCGCGACCAGCGGGAAGACATGGCCAGGGGTGACGATGTCGTCCTTACCCTTGGAGCCGTCGATCGCGACCGAGATGGTGCGCGCGCGATCGGCCGCCGAAATGCCGGTGTCGACCCCTTCGCGCGCTTCGATCGAGACAGTGAATGCCGTCTGATGCCGTGTCCCATTGTGACGGCTCATCAGCTCGAGCCCGAGCTGCTCGGTGCGCGTCTTGGTAAGCGCGAGGCAGATCAGCCCGCGGCCGAATCGGGCCATGAAGTTGATCGCGTCGGGCGTCGCCATTTGCGCGGGGATCACGAGATCGCCTTCGTTCTCGCGGTCCTCGTCATCGACCAGAATGAACATCCGGCCGTTGCGGGCCTCGTCGATCAGCTCCTCGGGCGACGAGAGGAAACCATGCTTGAGCCGTGCGAGATCGGCGGACTTATTGCGTTCGGGCACGCAGAACCTCCATGCGCTGCAAATAGCGCGCCAGCACGTCGATTTCGAGATTGACCGTCTGGCCGATTCGAAGCGTGCCAAAAGTTGTGACTTCCGCGGTGTGCGGGATGATGTTGAGCCCGAAGTGCACGCCCTCGGCCACATCCTCGATTTCGTTCACCGTGAGCGACACGCCGTCGACCGTGATCGAGCCCTTGGCGGCGACATAGGGCGCGAGTTCGTGCGGCGCCGCGATCACCACGCGGTGCGAGCCACCCTCCTCGCGCACGCTGACGACTTCGCCGATACCGTCGACATGGCCGGTGACGATGTGGCCGCCGAGCTCGTCGCCGAGCTTGAGCGCGCGCTCGAGATTGAGCTTGCGGCCGGGCGCCCATTGGCCCTTTGCAGTGCGCGACACGGTTTCGCCGGAAACATCGAATGCGATCCAGCCGGTGCCTTTGTCGACCACGGTCAGGCACACGCCCGAGCAGGCAATCGACGCGCCGAGATCGATTTCGGCCGTGTCATAACGGGTGGCGACGCGCAGCCGCAGGTCGCCGCGGTGCTCGGCGGCTTCGATCGTGCCGATATCGGATACAATGCCGGTAAACATTACGCTCGCCGGTAGACTTCGAGACGGTCGCTGCCAAGCATCCGCGTGTCCGCGAGCGTCCATTGGCCGTGCGCATCCGCCAGCGACTCGAGCCCGAGGTCGGCGAGTCCCGGCCTTCCGCCGAGCAGGATCGGCGCGCGATAGAGCAACAGCCGGTCGACCAACCCGGCGCGCAGGAAGGCCGCGGCTGTGCGCGCGCCGCCTTCGACCAGCAGATGATCGCACAGCAGATCAGCGATCGCTTCGGGGGAATCGATCGATGTCCAATTGTCATGGCGAAGCGCCGTGGACAGCAGCACGCGCCGCGGAGCCCGGCTCTCGAGCCCGGGCAAGCGCACGTCGAGTCGCGGCGCATCGGCTTCGAACGTGCCGCGTCCGACCAGAATGGCCTCGTGGCGCGCGCGTTCGAGATGCGCATGCGCGCGCGCCTCGGGACCAGTGATCCAGCGGCTTTCGCCGCTCGGCAGCGCGATGCAGCCGTCGAGCGAGGTCGCGAGCTTGAGCGTGACGAACGGACGGCCATGGGCCTGTCGCGCAAGGAAGCCGCCGGTCGCGGCGCGCGCCTCGGCTTCGCGCACGCCAACGCTGACGTCGATGCCGGCGTCGCGCAGCCGTTCGATGCCCTTGCCGGCAGTGCGCGGATCGGGATCGACCATCGCGATGACGACGCGCGCGGGCCCCGCGGCAATCAAGCTGTCGGCGCAGGCCGGCCCGCGCGTCGAGACATGCGCGCACGGTTCGAGCGTGACATAGGCCGTGGCAGCCGCGGCGGCATCGCCGGCTTCGGCGAGCGCGACCGCCTCGGCATGCGGTCGCCCGCCATGCCGGGTCCAGCCGCGCCCGACGACTCGGCCCTTGCGGACGATCACGCAACCGACGCTTGGATTGGGCCAGCTCTGGCCGCGCCCGCGTTCGGCGAGCGCCAGCGCCGCCCCCATCCAACGTGCGTCGCTCAAAAACCCCAGCTCTTGAGCTTGTCGTCGAGCCGCTTGAGCTGTGCCTGGTGACGCAGCTGCGCCGCCCGGAAGCGCGCACGCGCCGCGTCTTCGAGCGGTTTGTCCTTCTTCTGCTGCGCCACGATCTCGGCGTCGGTGCGGTCGGCGCGCCACTGTTTGAAGTAGATGATATTTTGCTCGCGTGTCGGGCCGGGCGGCGAGTCGATGATGAACATCCCGATGATCACGCTGGTTCCGATCAGCGCCGCACTGAGGAACGCGAGCTCGTACGGCCCGCGGCGATGGAAATAGAGCCGCAGATCGTTGAGCGCGCGCAGCGGGTTGAAGCGGGTGAAGTATCCCATGGCGAGGAAGATAAGACCGGCGGAAGCTGAGGGCCAGTCCCGCCGCAACCGAGTCTGGCAAAGGGTGGGGCGGGCACCGCTGCACCGGCGATGCCCGCCCCTCAGGAACGCTCCCAGGGCGAGGAGCGCGGGAAGCTCAGCTGGTGATCTCGAAGCGCACCGTCATGGTCTTCCAGCTTTCGATCGCCACGCCGCCGCGCGTCGCGGGCTTGAACCGCCAGCGGCTGAGCGCCTGGCGCCGAGTCGCGTCGAAGAACCCCGGGCTTCCCTTGCCGACCGGCTCGATCGCCTTGACGCGCCCGTCGGCGCCGATCTGCACGCGCACCGTGATCACGCCTTCCATTTCGGCGCGTAGCTCGACGGCGGGGTAGGGCGGCTGGAAATCGTCAGCGTAGCGCGGATCGACTTCGGCGCCGATCAGCGCGGGCGGCGGTGCCGGCGGGGGTTCGACTGCACGACCTTCACCCGTGCCGAGGCCAGACAGCGGCGGCGGAGGGTCGAGGGCGCTGATGACGTTCGTGAAAACGGGTGGTGTCGGTGGCGGTGGCGTGAGCGGCTGGGGCACGACGATGCGATCGATGGGGAGGGGGTCGCGCTGTTTCGTCTCGGGCTTGGGTTTGTCGATTGGCTTGGGCTTTTCGATCGGGATGTTGCGAGTGATGAAGGGACCATCCGGGATTTTCGGAACGATATGCGGCGCGACATTGATCAGCGCGACAATGATCGCGCCGCCGATCAAGGTGGCGCCGCCTAGGCCGACTGGATCGATTCGGCGTGCGCGTAAGCTGTCTGCGTACATGGCCTCTCTCCTTGTACCGCCGGTTTGCCGGCTACGCGTGATGATACAACATTACATCAAGCGGGTAAATAGGGAGTAAGCGCAGCGGTTCCGCGCGGCCCATCGGTTAGCCGCGCAGTCGCGCGACGGCACGCTCGCGGCCGATAAGCGGCAGCAGCGCCACCATTTCCGGCCCATGGTCCTGACCGGTGAGCGCGCGCCGCAGCGGCAGGAACAGCGTGCGGCCCTTGCGGCCGGTTGCCGTCTTGAGCGCGTCGGTCAACGCGTGCCACGCGTCGCCGCTCCAATCGAGCCCGGCCGCAATCTCGGCCGCCTGGTCGAGGAACGCGCGATCTTCGTCCTCGCGGGAAACCGGCGCGAATCGCCCCTCGACCACGTCCCACCACGCCGCCGCTTCGGCGACCGTCGCGAGGTTCGGCCGCACTGCGAGCCACGCCGATTCGCCCATGCCCGCCGGCAGGCGATCGCACACCGCAGCGAAGGGCAGCTGATGTACGATCCGTGCGCTCAGCGCCGCGAGTTCGGCTTCGTCGAATCGCGCCGGCGCGCGGCCGAAACGCCCGAAGTCGAAGCTCGCAACCAGTGGCGCCGAATCGACGAACGGTTCGACCGCGTCGCTGGTCCCGAGCCGCGCGAGCAGTGCGATCAGCGCCTGCGGCTCGATTCCCGCCGCCCGGAAATCACCGACGCCGATCGCGCCGAGTCGTTTCGAGAGCTTACCGTCGGCGCCGGTGAGCAAGGCCTCGTGCGCGAATGCCGGCGGTGTGGTGCGGAGCGCTGCAAACATCTGCAACTGCGCCGCAGTGTTGGTAACGTGATCCTCACCACGTACGACATGGGTTATGCCGAGATCCGCATCGTCGATCACCGAGGGTAGCATGTAGAGCCAGCTGCCGTCGGCGCGGCGTACCACCGGGTCACTCATCAGCGCGGGGTCGAACTTCTGGTGGCCGCGGATCAGATCGTCCCATTCGATCGGCGCGTCGTGATCGAGTTTGAACCGCCAATGCGGCTGCGCGCCATCGTTTTCGAGCCGCGCCCGCTCGGCGTCGCTCAGCTTGAGCGCGCCGCGGTCGTACACCGGAGGCAGCCCGCGGCCGAGCAGCACCTTGCGCTTGAGTTCGAGTTCCTGCGCGCTTTCATAGGCAGGGTAGACGCGCCCGGCCGCAACCAGTTCGGCGAATCGCGCGGCATAGAGTTCGAATCGCTCGGACTGGCGATAAATCGCGTCGGGCACCATTCCGAGCCAGGCGAGATCGCGCTCGATCGCCTCGGCATATTCGCTGCGGCTGCGCGCGACGTCGGTGTCGTCGAAGCGCAACAGGAAACGCCCGCCGGTCTTTTGCGCCCATAGCCAATTGTGCACGGCGGTCTTCAGGTTGCCGACATGGATCAGCCCGGTCGGGCTGGGAGCGAAGCGAGTCACGACCATCGCCGCCGCTTAGGAGCGCGCGCGACTGCGGGCAATGTCCAGGCCAGTTGCAACCGCGCACGAAACGATTAGCCTGCGCCTCGGGCGTCAGGGAGGGGCAAGTTGGACATCAACTGGGCGGCCGCGATCGTCGCGGGGATCGTCGGCTATTTTCCAGGCGCGGTCTGGTATTCGCCGCTGCTTTTCCTGAAGCCTTGGGCGCGCGAGCAGGGCATTGATCTCACGCGCTCGGTGCATCCCAAGCACGCGGGAATGAAAGTCGCGATCGGATTGATACCGTCGCTCGCCGCTGCGATCGCGTTCGCACTGCTTCTCGGTCCGACGCCCGCGCTCGGCCATGCGCTGGCGATGGGAGTCGCGGTCGCCGGAGCGCTGGTCGCGCCGTGTTTTGCGATCCAGTATCTTTACGAGAACCGAAGCTTCACGTTTTTCGCAATCAACGCCGGCTACCACCTCGTGCAATTCCTGATCTTCGCGCTGGTGCTCGGCCTATGGCACTAACCCACGCGCGTAGCTAAGGGGCCTGCTATGAAACTGATCGCCGGCAATTCGAACCTGCCATTGGCCCAAGCCATCGCCAGCTATCTCGAGATCGAGCTGACGCGCGCCAACGTCCGCCGCTTCGCCGACGAGGAGATTTTCGTCGAGATTCTCGAGAACGTCCGCGGCGAGGACGTGTTCGTCCTCCAGTCGACCGGCTATCCGGCGAACGACAATCTGATGGAGCTGCTGATCATGATCGACGCGCTCAAGCGCTCGTCGGCGCGGCGCATCACGGCGGTGCTCCCCTATTTCGGCTATGCGCGCCAGGACCGCAAACCCGGTCCGCGCACGCCGATCTCGGCCAAGCTGGTCGCCAATCTGATCACCGTTGCGGGCGCCAACCGCGTGCTGTCGGTCGATCTGCACGCCGGGCAGATCCAGGGGTTCTTCGATATCCCGACCGACAACCTCTATGCCGCGCCGGTGATGTCCGAGGACATCAAGGCGCGATTCCCCGACGCCAATCTGATGGTGGTTTCGCCCGACGTCGGCGGCGTGGTGCGCGCGCGCGCACTGGCGAAGCGGCTCGACAATGCCCCGCTCGCGATCGTCGACAAGCGCCGCGAACGGCCGGGCGAATCCGAAGTGATGAACATCATCGGCGACGTCTCGGGGCGCTGCTGCATCCTGATCGACGACATCGTCGACTCGGCGGGGACGCTCTGCAACGCCGCCGCAGCGCTGCGCGCCGCGGGCGCCGAGGACGTCATCGCCTATTCGACGCACGGCGTGCTCTCGGGCGGCGCGGTCGGCCGCGTCGACGCGAGCGCGCTCAGCGAGTTGGTGATCACTGATTCGATCGGCAACCACGGCGTGATCGCCGCCAGTCCCAAGGTCCGCCACCTGACGATTGCGCCGCTGCTCGCCGAAGCGATCAAGCGGATCGCCGACGAAACGTCGGTATCGTCGCTGTTCGACTAGAGGCATTCGGCTGCGCTGAATCGGTGGCGTGGGCCTTTGGGCAAGCAGCGACAGCTAGACAGCGTCCCCGGCCAAGAACCAGCCAGCAAAAATGCGCCTCGGTCCACCGTCAGTGATCGGCCATACGCGATGTTCGAGCTCGTCGGATACATTGAAAATCAAGGCCGATCCCGGTGTTTCGTGCCGATGTCGCGCGAGAATCCGGCGAGTCTTTTTGACTCGGAGTTCGAACAAGCCGCCTTCGTACGGCATCGCTCCCATATTGATCGTGATCGCGAGCCGTCGCGTCCGGTCTTCGGGAAGATCGTCATGCCAATTCAGATGATGCGCGCCACCAGCGACATTTTGCATCACGCGCCCGAAAGTGGATTGCAACGGCCCCCTTCCCGTAACCTGTTCGAGCCAGCGCAATAGTTCCGGGCGTTTCAACGCGAGCGCGAGGGCGCCTCCGGCGATGGGAGGAATCTCGCGCTGTCTTCGGGCGACATCGGTCATGGTATCGGTAAGAAATTGTGCTCGATCGCAAATCTGCAAAAGCCGGCTCAGCAGGAGGGGGTCGACCATACCCGACAGCGCGATCGCGCTGTGGCGCGCGAAATGTCCGGCGAAATGCGCCGGATCATCCCGGATTTCGGTACGATTCGGCCCGACCGTGACAGGCGAAGCCACACTGACCAGAAAATCCGCATTCGGAGCGCCCTGTGGCGGATCCGCGTCGCATGGGAGTGTCATTGCCGAAGACTAGTAGCGGCTCGCGATTCCGAACAGTGCGGATGCGCCAATGCTGGTTCGGCCGTGTAGTTCACGTTCAAATTGCTTCCCACAGCAGAGCGAGGCCGACGAGCACCATCAACCAGTAGATCGCGGTGTAGAAGCGCTCCGGGCTGATCCGGCGTACCAGCCACACTCCCGCGAACGTCGAAGCGATCGCGAGCGGCATCAGCGCCGCCGACGTGAGCAGATTGCCGCGCGTGAACTGGCCCAGCGCGATATAGGCGGGCACCTTGATCCCGTTGGTCGCGGCAAAATAGACGGCCGTGGTGCCGACCAGCAGGTCCGGCGCCAGTTTCCGCGGCAACACCCAGATCTGGAACGGCGGCTGGCCGGCGTGCGCGATCTGGCTGGTGAACCCCGACGCGACGCCGCATAAGGTGCCGATACCTTCGGGCATCCGCGCGATCCAGGTCGAGGGGCGATGGTCGCGCGCCCATAAACGATAGGCGCCGAAACCCGCGGAAATCAGCCCCACCACGACCATCACTTCGTTCGCGGAAACGCTCTTGGCAAAATAAAAGGCGAGCACCACACCGGCGATGACGCCCGGCATCATCCAGCCGAGCAGCCGCCAGTCCACACTCCGTCGGAACGCCCATACGCCGACCGCGTCCTGCACGATCAGGATCGGCAAGGTGATCGCGGCCGCATGCACCGGCCCGATCACGAAGCTCAGCATCGGCACGGCGAACGCGCCCAGCCCCGCGAACCCGCCCTTCGACAGGCCGAGCAGGACCACCGCCGGGACCGCCACGGCATAGAAGACCCAATCGGTGATCACGCGATGCGCGACACCTGTGGTGCGCGCACGCCCATGCGGCCGCGTCGCGCGAGCTCGGCCTTGAGCCGTTCGGCAGGCGGCGCCCAGAGGAAGCCGAAACTAACGGTGCCGTGCTTCGTCTCGACGGCGTGGTGCAGTCGATGCGCCTGGACGATCCGCTTCATATAGCGCGACCGCGCGACATAGCGGTGCGGGATGCGCTGGTGGACGATGACGTCGTGGAAGCCGAAATAGATCGCGCCATAGGCCGCGATCCCCGCGCCGATCCAGCTGCATCCCGGCCACCAGCCGAGCTGGACGCCGCCGAGCAGCAGCACGATCGACGGCACGGCGAAGATCACGGCGTACAGGTCGTTCCATTCGAACAGGCCAGTACGCGGGCGATGGTGGCTCGCATGGAGGAGCCAGCCCGGGCCGTGCATCACCCAGCGATGCGCGGCATAGGCGAAGCCTTCCATCGCGGCGAGCGTAAGAGTGAACAGGACGAGGCCGATTGCCGGATGCATGGACGTCGCTATAGCCCAGCCGCCATGCGCACTGCCATCATCGTCTCGCTTCTCGTGTTGTCCGCCTGCTCCGCGCTCCCGGAAGCGCAGGTCCGCACTGGCCTGATGCACGCCGGTCTGCCGAGGCCGCTCGCGAGCTGCATGGCCAGGCGGATGGTCGATCGGCTGTCGCTGATCCAGCTGCGCCGGCTCGGCGACCTGCCCAAGGCCAATTCCGACGAGCAGCTCGACCGATTCCTGCACCATGTCCGCGCGTTGGGCGATCCCGAGATCCTCGGTGTCACGACCAGCTCGGCAGCGCTGTGCGTAACGGGCTTCGCACTCTGAGTTTATTGCGAATGCATCGCACTTGTAATATCGTGCAAAAGCGGTGGATTCTACTTTGCCACTGTGCTTAAGCGCCGGCATCTCCCATAGATCGGAAGGCCCGGGCCGCTCATGAATATCCATGAATATCAGGCGAAGGAACTGCTCGCGAAGTTCGGCGCACCGGTTCCCGCCGGCTTTGCCGCGCTGAGCGTCGACGAAGCGGTCGAGGCGGCGAAGAAGCTTCCCGGACCGATCTATGTCGTCAAGGCGCAAATCCACGCCGGCGGGCGCGGCAAGGGCAAGTTCAAGGAGCTGCCGCCCGAAGCCAAGGGCGGCGTGCGGCTCGCGCGCTCGCTCGACGAAGTCCGCGCCGCGGCCGCCGACATGCTGGGGAACACGCTCGTCACGATCCAGACGGGCGAGCACGGCAAGCAGGTCAATCGCCTCTACGTGACCGACGGCGTCGACATCGCCAAGGAATTCTACCTCGCGGCGCTGGTCAATCGTAAGACCGGCCGCGTCTCGTTCGTCGTATCGACCGAGGGCGGCATGGACATCGAAACCGTCGCGCACGACACGCCCGAGAAGATCATGACGCTCGACGTCGATCCCGCGACCGGCTTCATGCCGCACCATGGCCGCGCCGTCGCCGATGCGCTCGGGCTCAAGGGCGATCTCGCCAAGCAGGCGGCGGCGACCGCTTCGAAGATCTACGATGCCTTCCTCGGCACCGACGCTGCGCAGATCGAAATCAATCCGCTTGCCGTCACCACCGACGACAAGCTCGTCGTGCTCGACGCCAAGGTCGGGTTCGATTCGAACGCCTTGTTCCGTCACAAGGATCTGCTCGGCCTGCGCGACGAAACCGAAGAGGATCCGATGGAGCTCGAAGCGAGCAAATACGACCTCGCGTACATCAAACTCGACGGCGACATCGGCTGCATGGTCAACGGTGCAGGCCTGGCCATGGCAACGATGGACATCATCAAGCTCAACGGCATGTTCCCGGCCAACTTCCTCGACGTCGGCGGCGGCGCGAGCCGTGAGAAGGTGACGGCGGCGTTCAAGATCATCCTGTCCGACCCCGCAGTAAAGGGCATCCTCGTCAACATTTTCGGCGGGATCATGCGCTGCGACATCATCGCCGAAGGCATCGTCGCGGCGGCGAAGGAAGTGAACCTCCAGGTCCCACTGGTCGTGCGGCTCGAGGGCACCAACGTCCAGCAGGGCAAGGACATCCTCGCCAATTCCGGGCTGGCGATCGTGGCGGCGAATGACCTGGGCGATGCCGCCAAGAAGATCGTAGCGGAAGTGCAAGAGGCGGCATAACCGGCGTCCTTTCAGCGAGGGCTGGTGCCGCTTCGCCGGCATCCGGCTTCGCCATGAGCTTGTGGGGAGTGGCCGATGAAAATCCTCGTCCCGGTGAAGCGGGTGCTCGACTATAATGTGAAGCCGCGGGTGAAGGCGGACGGATCGGGGGTCGATCTCGCGAACGTCAAGATGAGCATGAATCCGTTCGACGAGATTGCGGTCGAG
>Ga0105248_10004768_pt1 | contig 15007 bp, 15 predicted proteins | sample KBSS34metaG_FD_81524 | JGI IMG/M metagenome (GOLD analysis project Ga0105248, IMG submission 81524) | Switchgrass rhizosphere microbial communities from Kellogg Biological Station, Michigan, USA - KBS S3-4 metaG | ecosystem: Host-associated > Plants > Roots > Rhizosphere > Soil | place...
CAGGCCCTGGCCGCCCAGCTCACCACCTTCGCGCGCGACGGCGTGCACGAGGCCAAGCTCGAGCTCAACCCCGCCGACATGGGCCCGATCGCGGTGCAGATCGTGGTCGACGGCACGCAGGCGCAGATCGACTTCCACGCCAGCCATGCCGCCACGCGCGGCGCCATCGAGGCGAGCCTGCCGGCGCTGGCCGCATCGCTGCAATCGGCCGGGCTCACGCTCAGCGGCGGCGGCGTGTACGAGCAGGCGCAGCGCGATGCGCGGCAGGGCTCGGGCGATGCGGATGCGCGCGGCTCCACGGGTCGCACGCGTGGCGGCGACGCGAGCGGTGAGCCGGCCGTGCGATCCGTCACGGCGCGTACCGCGCAAGGCGTTCTCGACCTCTACGCCTGATCCGCCGCCTGGCTCCCTCGCCCCGCGTGCGGGGAGAGGGCTGGGTGAATGAGGCCCTTTTCACCGCCTATTCGCGCTTTAGTCCGAGCACCCGCCTCGAATAATCCTTGCATGCCGGTCGTGCCCTCACAGGGCGCGGCGCCGAGCGATCCAAGGAGTGATGCCCCATGTCTGCTGCCGCGGCCGATGCCGTCGAAGTCACGAGCAAGAAAGGCTCGAAGAAGCTGATCCTGCTCATCGCGCTCATCGCCGTGCTGGTGCTCTGCGCGGGCGCGGGCGTGCTCGTCTACATGAAGAAGAAGGCAGCCGCCGCCGAAGAGGACGACGACTCCGACGAGCCCGCGCGCACGCAGCAGGTGGCACGACACGACCCGGGCCACGTGCCCACCTTCCTGCCCCTGGACACCTTCACGGTGAACCTCGCCGATCGCGATGCCGAGCGCTACGCGCAGGTCGGCATCACGCTGCAGGTCGACGACCCGAAGGTCGCCGAGGAGCTCAAGGCCTACATGCCCGCGATCCGCAACGGCGTGCTGATGGTGCTCGCGCACAAGACCTCCGCCGAGCTGCTGGAGCGCGCCGGCAAGGAGAAGCTGGCCGAGGAAATCATGCGCGAGGCGGTGCGACCGCTGGGCATCGAGATCGAGGACGAGTCGCGCAAGGCGGAATCGAAGAAGCCCGAGTCGAAGGATTCGGACGACGACGAGGACGAGCCCAAGCCGAAGAAGAAGCGCAAGAAGAAGCCCGCGGTCCACAACCCGGTGGAGCACGTGCACTTCTCCAGCTTCATCATCCAGTGACGCGCGCGCACGTCCTCATCGACATCACGCAGGGCCTGTCATGAATCAGCAGATCCTTTCGCAGGACGAGGTCGATGCGCTGCTGCAGGGCATCACCGGCGAGAGCCAGAAGCTCGAGGCCGAGGAGGTCGAGGCCGGCGCCATCCGCCAGTACGACCTGGCGAGCCAGGAGCGGATCGTCCGTGGGCGCATGCCCACGATGGAGATCATCAACGAGCGGTTCTCGCGCAACATCCGCGTGGGCCTGTTCAACTTCATCCGGCGCACGCCGGAGGTCGCGGTCGGCGGCATCAAGGTGCAGAAGTACAGCGCCTTCCTGCGCGAGATCGTGGTGCCGACCAACTTCAACATCATGTCGGTGCGGCCGCTGCGCGGCTCGGGGCTCATCGTGTGCGACCCCACGCTCGTGTTCTCGGTCATCGACGCGCTCTTCGGCGGCGCGGGCAAGTTCCACACGCGCATCGAGGGCCGCGACTTCTCGCCCACCGAGCAGCGCGTGATCACGCGCCTGGTCGATGTGATCTCGGCCGAATACCGCAAGGCCTGGAACGGCGTCTACCCCATCGACCTGGAATACCAGCGCTCGGAGATGCAGCCGCAGTTCGCCAATGTGGCCGCGCCCAGCGAGATCGTCGTCACGTCCTCCTTCACGCTCGAAGTGGGCGAGACCAGCGGCACCATCCACTTCTGCATCCCCTACGCCACGCTCGAGCCCATCCGCGACATCCTCTATTCGACGGTGCAGGGCGACTCGATGGAGCCCGACCGCCGCTGGGTGAAGCTGCTCACGCACCAGATCCAGGACGCGCAGGTGGAGGTCGTGGCCGAGCTCGCCCGCGCGGGCGCCACCGTCGAGCAGCTGCTTGCGTTCAAGCCGGGCGACTTCGTCGAGCTGGACCTGGAAAAGATCATCCAGGCGAAGGTCGACGGCGTGCCGATCTTCGAGTGCCAGTACGGCACGAGCAACGGCAAGTACTCACTGAAGATCGAGCGGATGCTCACCAACCAACATCTCTCCTGGCTGGGAGAAAGCCATGTCTGAATCCGGATCCACGCAGCAGAACGAACAGGACGCGATGGCCGCCGAATGGGCGGCAGCGCTCGAGCAGCAGGCCGGCGCGAGCGCGACCGAGGTGGTCGCCGAGGCGCAGCAGGTGGCGCCCGCCTCGTTCGCCAACTTCGCGCCCACCCCGGGCAGCGCCGCGGGCAACGACATCAACATGATCCTGGACATCCCTGTCCAGCTCACGGTGGAGCTCGGGCGCACGCGCATTCCGATCAAGCACATCCTGCAGCTCGCGCAAGGCTCGGTGGTGGAGCTCGACGCGCTTGCGGGCGAGCCGATGGATGTGCTTGTGAACGGCTACCTCATCGCCCAGGGCGAGGTCGTGGTCGTGAACGACAAGTTCGGCATCCGCCTGACCGACATCGTGACGCCCAGCGAGCGCATGCGCCGGCTCAGCCGCGGCATGTGAGTTCGACGGATTCATTGCATGGGCCCCACCGGACTCTCGATCCTCTGGTTCATCGCGATCGTCGCGATGATTCCGCTGGCGCTGTGGCTGCTCAAGCGCACGCCCTACGGCGCGCAGATGAGCACAAGCGGCAGCGTGACGCGCACCGTCGCCTCGATGCCGCTCGGCCCCAATCAGCGCATCGTCACCCTCGAGGTGGGCACGGGCGAGTCGCGCAAGTGGCTGGTGCTGGGCGTGACGCCGCAGAGCATCGCGACCCTGCACACGATGGAGCCCGGCACCGCGCCCGCGGCCCCGCCGGCGCCGTCGTTCTCCGAGCTGCTTTCCAAGGTGCGCCGCCATGGCCGCTGACCTGCCGCTCCTGATCGGCCAGGGTGCGGGCGGCACGAGCTTCTCGGTGCCGGTGCAGACGCTGCTGTTCTTCACCGCACTGAGCTTCCTGCCTGCGGTGCTCCTGATGATGACGGGCTTCACCCGCATCGTGATCGTGCTGAGCCTCCTGCGCCAGGCGATCGGCACGCAGGCGGCGCCGCCCAACCAGGTGATCGTGGGCCTGAGCCTCTTCCTCACGATGTTCGTGATGGGCCCGACGATCGACCGCGTCTACGAGGACGCCTACAAGCCCTTCACGGCCAACCAGATCAACTTCGAGGAAGCGCTTGCCCGCGGCGAATCGCCGGTGCGCGGCTTCATGCTCAAGCAGACGCGCCAGGCCGACCTCATGCTCTTCGCGCGCCTGGCCAAGACCGAGCTCGCGGGCAAGCCCGAGTCCGCACCGTTTCGCGTGCTCGTGCCGGCCTTCGTGACGAGCGAGCTGAAGTCGGCCTTCCAGATCGGCTTCCTGATCTTCATTCCCTTCCTCATCATCGACATGATCGTCGCGAGCGTGCTGATGAGCCTGGGGATGATGATGCTGTCGCCGGTGCTCGTGGCCCTGCCGTTCAAGCTGATGCTCTTCGTGCTGGCCGACGGCTGGAACCTGCTGCTGGGTTCGCTGGCCGCGAGCTTCGCGACCTGAAGCGCGCCCCCACCCTTCAACCGCACACATCGATGGACGCTGCCCAAGTCTTCACCATCGGCCAGCAGGGCCTCTATCTGCTGCTCACCGTCTCCGCGCCGCTGCTGCTGGCGGTGCTCGTCGTGGGCCTGCTCGTGAGCGTCTTCCAGGCCGCCACGCAGATCCACGAGTCCACGCTGAGCTTCGTGCCCAAGCTCGTGGCGGCCTTCGCGGTGCTCGCGCTCGTGGGCCCCTGGATGCTCAACTCGATCGTCGAATACCTGCAGCGCACGATCCAGTCGATCCCGAGCGTGGTCGGTTGAAGCAGGCGTCGCTGCCGTGATCGGCTTCACCGAGGCGCAGGCCATGGGGCTCCTGAGCCCCCTGTTCTGGCCCTTCCTGCGCGTGCTCGCGATGTTCATGACCGCGCCGGTGCTCAGCCTGCGCAGCGTGCCTGCGCGCGTGAAGGTGGCCCTCGCCTTCTTCGTGAGCGTGGCCGCACAGGCCTCGATGCCCGAGTCGCCGGTGATCCCGCTGGACGGTCCCCTGGCCCTGGGCGTCGTGGTTCAGCAACTGCTCGTCGGCGCGACGCTCGGCTTCGCGGCGCGGCTCGTCTTCGCGGGCATCGAGCTCGCGGGCGAGCTGATCGGGCTGCAGATGGGCATGAACTTCGCGTCCTTCTTCGACCCCATCAGCGCGAGCCAGGCGACGTCGGTCAGCAGCTTCTTCGGCACGACGGCCGCGTGGCTCTTCGTCGTGATCAATGGGCCACTGCTGCTCACCGCCGCGGTGGTTCACAGCTTCAACGCGTTCCCGGTGAGCGGCGAGCCGCTTGCGTTCCTCGCCGCAGTGCAGCCGCAGACCTGGGGCACCGAGCTGTTCCGCCTCGGGCTGTGGATCGCCCTGCCGATCGTCGCGATGCTCCTCTTCGTGAACCTCGTGCTCGGCGTGGTGTCGCGCGTGGCCTCGCAGATGAACATCTTCGCCATCGGCTTTCCGATCACGCTGGGTGTCGGCTTGATCGGCATCACGGTGACGCTGCCGATGATGGAGACGCCGTTCTCGATGGCGCTGGAGAGGATGCTGGCGTACTTCCAGTAGCGGGCCTAAACCAGGCCGTTGCGAATCGCGTAGACCGTGAGCTCCGAGTTGTTCGACAACCCCAGCTTCTCCAGCACGCGTGCCCGATAGACGCTCACCGTCTTCGGGCTCAGCGACAGCTCCGTGGCGATGTCCGAGAGCCTGCGCCCCGAGGCGATCAGCACCAGCGTCTGCAGCTCGCGGTCCGACAGCTTTTCGTGCGCGGCCTCGACCGCCGGCTGCGTGAGGCTTTCCACCAGCATCTGCGCCATCTCGGGCGTCACGTACTTGCGCCCCTGCGCCACCATGCGCACCGCATCCACGATCTGGCGCGCGTCGCTGCCCTTGTTCACATAGCCGTAGGCGCCCGCGCGCATGGCGCGGATGGCGTACTGGTCTTCGGGGTACATCGAGAGCACGAGCACCCGCATGGTGCTGCCCTCTTCCTTCAACGCGTGCAGCACATCGAGGCCGCTGCGTCCGGGCAGGTTGATGTCGAGCACGAGCACGTCGCAGGTCTTGGCGCGCAGCACCGTGCGCAGCTCGCCGTAGTCGCCCGCCTCGCCCACCACCTCGATGTCGTCGGCATCGGAGAGGGTGTCGCGGATGCCGCGCCGGATGAGTGCGTGGTCGTCGCACAGGATCACTCGGATCATAGGTCTCCCCAGGACGTCGGATCGGCCGGATCGGCCACTTCGCTGCGCTCTGCGCGCAGCGGCTCGTTCAGCACGCCGCGTCGGTTCAGCGGCACCGACAGGATGAGCGTGGTGCCGCGCGGGCCGCTGGTGAGATCGACCCAGCCGCCCACCGTGGCCGCGCGCTCGCGCAGCCCGCGGATGCCAAAGGAGCGCGCCTTCGCGAGGTCCTGCTGCTCCAGGCCGCGGCCGTTGTCGCTCACCTCGAGCGACAGCACGTTGCCCGCGACCGCGAGATCCACCTGCACGCGCGTGGCCTGCGCGTGCTTGCTGACGTTGGTGAGCGCCTCCTGCGCCGTGCGATAGGCCACCAGCGGAACGCCCATCGGCAGGTTGCCCAGCACGTCGCTGCGGCTGCCCTGCGTGGTGCGGAAGCTCGTGGGGATGCCGTTGCGCTTCTCGAATCGCTGCGCCATCCATTGCAAGGCGGCCACCAGGCCCTGCTCCAGGATCGCGGGGCGCAGGTTGTGCATGACCCGCTGGCTCGCCTCGATGGCGTGGCTCACCGTCTCCAGCGCCTCGAAGGCGCGCTGCGCGACGGCGGGGTTGTCGGCGTGGCGCTCGATCCAGGCGAGATCGAACTTCAGCGCGGTCAGCGATCCTCCGACGTCGTCGTGGATCTCGCGCGCGATGGCCGCGCGCTCCATCTCCACGCTGGTCTGCAAGTGCTGCGCGAGCTCGCGCAGGCGCTCCTCGCTCTGGCCGAGCGCGAGGTCGGCCGCGTGCTTGGCGCGCCGGGCCTCGGTCGCATCGACCGCATGCAGCATGGCCGGCACGAGGCGCGCGAGGTTGTGCTTGAGCAGGTAGTCGTTGGCGCCGGTGCGCATGGCCTGCACCGCGGTCTCCTCGCCGATCTCGCCGGAGACGAGGATGAAGGGCGTCATCGAGCCGCTCTCGCGCAGGATCTCCAGCGCCGCCAGGCCCGAGAAGCCCGGCAGGTTGAAGTCAGACAGGATTACGTCCCAGTGCTGGCGCAGCGCGGCGCGGAAGTCGACCTCGGTCTCCACCCTGGAGGCCAGCGGCTCGACGCCGCCGCGCACCAGGTGCGCAAGCATGAGGTGGTGGTCGAGCTCGGAGTCCTCCAGGTGCAGGACGCGCAGCCGGCGGACCGAGGCCTGCGGGGTCGTGCTGCGTTTGCGTTCGGTCGATGGCATCTTGTGCGCCGGGGCGCGCCGGCGTCAGTGAGCCGCGCGTGCAGGCGCGGTGTGCGTGTCAGGTGGGTGCCGATGGGCCGAAATGCGCCGCAAAACCCTGCGTCATTGCGCCTATGTGCCTATGGCGATTGCAAAAAAATTCTAGTCGAGTGGACTCGCAAGGGCCCGAAACGTCCGCCGCACGCGCGACACACGGGGCCGCCCCAATTGAATGAATCGCGCAATGACCGCCTGCACAGCCGCCCACGAAGCCGTTCCGCCCGTGCTGCCGATCCCGCTGGCCGCTGACCTTCAGGATCACCTGCGCGCCGCGGGACTGGACCTGGAGCGACTGCAGCGCCTGCTCGCCGACACCTGCGACACCCTGCTGGCGCGCTTTCACGCCACGCTCGCAGCGCTCGAACCCCTGGCCGAGGCAGCAGCGGGCACCGACGGCCGCGCCACCGCGCGCGAGGCGATGCGCCAGCTCGCGCTCGCCGTCACCGCCTTGCAGTTCCAGGACCTCTCCTCGCAGCTCATCGCCCACACGAGCGCACGGCTGCACAACTGCGCCGACCAGATCGCCAGCGCCGCCTTCGGCATCGACGAGGACGGCGAGGCCGTCGTCGCACCCCTGCCCGAGCGGCCCAATCCCGTCACGCAGGACGAGATGGACGCCGGCTCCATCGAGCTGTTCTGAGCGGCGCGCCGGGTGCCGCCTCACATGCGCTCAAGTCGGGCCGGTTGCTGCCGAAATCCACCTGACCCCCCGGGAGACCCCTCCAAATGCATTCGATCCTCGCTGTGGACGACTCGGCCTCGATGCGCCAGATGCTGTCCTTCACCCTCAAGAGCGCCGGCTACCAGGTGGTCGAGGCGGTCGACGGCCAGGACGCCTGGGACAAGGCGGGCTTGCACAGCTTCGACCTCGTCCTCACCGACCAGAACATGCCTCACCTCGACGGCATCGGCCTCACGCGCAAGCTGCGCGAGCACCCGCAGTTCAAGCAGACGCCCATCCTGATCCTGACCACCGAGTCCAGCGACCAGATGAAGCAGGCCGGGCGCGCCGCGGGCGCCACGGGCTGGCTCGTGAAGCCCTTCGATCCGGTGCGCCTGGTCGAAGTCATCCAGAAAGTCATCCGCTGAAGGCGCACGCCGCGCGGCACACCGATTCGCCGACCAAGGAACTCGCCATGGGCGACATGACCACCGACAGCGCCAGCCAGAACGCCGGCTTCGACCTCAGTCAGTTCTATCAAGTCTTCTTCGAGGAAGCGGGCGAGAACCTGGAGCGCATGGAGCAGATGCTCCTGGAGCTCGACCTCGAGCAGGCCGACGACGAGGAGCTCAACGCCATCTTCCGTTGCGCGCATTCGGTCAAGGGCGGCGCCGCGACCTTCGGCTTCTCCGACGTGGCCGAGCTCACGCACCAGATGGAGACGCTGCTGGACAAGCTGCGCCGCCACGAGCTCGAGCCCGACAACGCGATGGTCGACGTGCTGCTGGCCTCGGGCGACGCGCTGCGCGCGCAGCTCGCGCGCCACCAGGGCCGCGGCGGCGACCCGGTGGACACCACCGAGCTGCTCGTGCGCATCCAGGCCTTCGCGCGCGGCGAGGTGCCCCCGCCTGCGCCGAGCGTCAAGATCGTGCCCCCGAGCGCCGCACCGGCGCCGGCTGCAGCCCTGAGCGCGGGCGTGCGCGAGCTCGAGCTCACGCTCGGGCCGCTGAAGCGCCCCGAGGTCGCCGAGAGCGTGCTGGAGCTCTTCAAGGAGATCGCCGACCTCGGCCGCATCGAGGCGGTGGACGGCGGCATGGCCCAGGACGGACTGCGCCGATTCAAGGTCACCACCGCAAGCGCCGAGAGCGAGCTGCTGGACCTGTTCAGCTTCCATGTCTCGCGCGAGGAAGTGCGCTTCCTGCCCTGGGGCGGCGAGCACGTCGTGCCGGGCTACGGCTTCTTCAAGGACAACCCCGGCGCGCCGAAGGAGGACAGCGCCGGCTGCGGCTTCTTCGAGCAGGCCGCACCGGCTGCCGCGCCCGCACGTGCCGCTGCGCCGCGCGCCGACAACAAGGCCGCCACGGAAGCCTCCACGCTGCGCGTGTCGGTGGACAAGGTGGACCAGCTCATCAACCTGATGGGCGAGCTCGTCATCACGCAGGCCATGCTGGCGCAGAACAGCCAGGGCCTGGACCCGGTGCTCTACCAGAACCTCGTGACCGGCCTGAACGCGCTGGACCGCAACACCCGCGACCTGCAGGAAGCGGTGATGTCGATCCGCATGATTCCGATGTCCACGGTGTTCTCGCGCTTCCCGCGCATGCTGCGCGACCTCGCGACCAAGCTGGGCAAGAAGGTCGAGCTCGTCACGCAGGGCGAAGCCACCGAGCTCGACAAGGGCCTGGTCGAGAAGATCACCGACCCGCTCACCCACCTCGTGCGCAACAGCTGCGACCACGGCATCGAGCCGCCGGCCGACCGCGTCGCGCGCGGCAAGCCCGAGACCGGCACGATCACGCTCAGCGCCTCGCACCAGGGAGGCAGCATCGTGATCGAGGTGCGCGACGACGGCCGCGGCCTGTCGCGCGAGAAGCTGCTGAAGAAGGCGCGCGAGCGCGGCATCGCGGCGCCCGACACGCTCACCGATCCGGAGGTGTGGGCGCTGATCTTCGAGCCCGGCTTCTCGACTGCAGAGCAAGTCACCGACGTGTCCGGCCGCGGCGTGGGGATGGACGTGGTGAAGAAGAACATCACCGCGCTCGGCGGCACGGTGGAGATCGATTCCGCGGAAGGCCTGGGCATGCGCGTGGCGGTGCGCCTGCCGCTCACGCTGGCCATCATGGACGGCATGAGCGTGGGGGTGGGCGAGGAGGTCTACATCCTCCCGCTGGCCTCGGTGGTGGAGAGCTTCCAGGTCGAGGAGAACACGGTGAAGACCATCGGCGGCTCGGGCCGCGTGGTGCGCGTTCGCGAGGAGTACATGCCGGTGGTGGAGCTGGAGGAGGTCTTCAGCGTGCCGCGCGGCGCGAGCGACGAGCCGCTCAAGCCGATCCTCGTGGTCGTCGAGGCCGAGGGCGGACGCATCGCGCTCAAGGTCGACGAGCTGCTGGGCCAGCAGCAGGTGGTGGTGAAGAACCTCGAGGCCAACTACCGCAAGGTCGACGACATCTCCGGCGCCACCATCATGGGCGACGGCCGCGTCGCGCTCATCCTGGACGTCGGCTGCCTGGTGCGAAGCACGCGGCACTGATTGCGCTGCAGCCTCATCACGCGCGCCCTGCTTCGAGCAGGTGCGCGCGTTTTCATTTCTTTGCACACGCCCTTCATTCGTGCACGCGGATGCCGAAATCAGGTGCATCCCCAGTCCCCTCACGACCTCCCCGTGAAAGGCGCACCAATGAAACTGAAAGACCTGAGGCTCGGAACCCGGCTCGGCGCCGGCTTCGCCTCGCTGCTCGCGCTCATGGCCTGCACCACGGCCATCAGCCTCCACCAGATGCGCAGCATGCGCGAGCTCAACCAGACGCTGGGCGAGCAGACCCGTCTGCTCCAGCTCTCCGAGCGCTGGAAGGGCGAGACGCGCCTGAACCTCACGCGCACGATGAGCATCGCCAAGTCGGGCAATCACCCGCAGCTCAACGCCTACCTGCAGCCGCAGATGAAGGAGACGAGCACCCGCATCAGCGCCATCCAGGAAGACATCGAGAGGTCGCTCGCAGACGAGGAAGGCAAGCAGCTGCTCGGCCGCGTCGCCGAGAAGCGCCGCGCCTACATCGCCGTGCGCAACGCCGTCTTCGAGCTCTTCAAGAACGGACAGACCGAGCAGGCCCAGTCGGACACCGAGGGCAAGCTCGCGAACGCCTCCGACGACTACTTCGGCGCGATCAATGCGCTGGCCACGCGCATCGAGAAGCTGCAGGCCGAGCGCAGCGCCGATCTCGACACGCGTGCCCAGTCCTCGCAGTCGCTGCTGCTGATGCTGACACTGCTGGGCGTGGCCTGCGGCGCGCTCATCGCCTGGTCCATCACGCGCTCGGTCACGCGGCCCATCCACCATGCCGCCGATGCGGCCAAGCACATGGCCGGCGGCGACCTCTCGCGCCCCATCCAGGCGCAAGGGGCCGACGAGGTGGGCGTGATGCTCGGGGCGCTTTCCTCCATGCAGCAGGGCCTGCGCGCGATGGTCGAGCAGATCCGCCTGGGCACCGACGGCGTGGGCACGGCCAGCGCGCAGATCGCCGCGGGCAACCAGGACCTCAGCTCGCGCACCGAGCAGACCGCAGGCAGCCTGCAGCAGACCGCGAGCTCCATGGAGCAGCTCACCGGCACCGTGCGGCAGACGGCCGACTCGGCCCGCACCGCCAATCAGCTCGCCTCCTCGGCGCGCGAGGCCGCGGCCAAGGGCGGCGAGGTGGTCTCGCAGGTGGTCGCGACGATGGACGACATCCATGCCGGCAGCCGGCGCATCGCCGACATCACCGGCGTCATCGACGGCATCGCCTTCCAGACCAACATCCTTGCGCTCAATGCCGCGGTGGAAGCCGCGCGCGCCGGCGAGCAGGGCCGCGGCTTCGCGGTCGTGGCAGCCGAAGTGCGCAGCCTCGCGCAGCGCAGCGCGCAGGCCGCCAAGGAGATCAAGACGCTCATCGGCGAATCGGTGGGCAAGGTGGAGAGCGGCTCGAAGCTCGTGCAGGACGCGGGCGCGACGATGGACGAGATCAATGCCTCGGTGCTGCGCGTGTCGGACATCATCGGAGAGATCAGCTCCGCCGCCGCCGAGCAGAGCGAGGGTCTCGCCCAGGTGAACGGCGCCGTCGCGCAGCTCGACCGCATGACGCAGCAGAACGCCGCGCTCGTCGAGGAATCCGCCGCGGCGGCGCAAAGCCTGCGCGACCAGGCCCAGCGCCTGGGCGACACGGTCGAGCGCTTCAAGGTGCGTGCGCACGCCGCGCCGTCCGTGACCGATCTCACGAGCGCCTTCTGAGCCCCGGCGCAACGCCTTTCAGTTCCCGCGGCAGGCGGCCGATATCCCCCACAGCGGCCCCTGCCACCGCAACGCACTTTCGACTTCGCACGAACCCCGAGGACGCAACCATGGACATGATCAACGACGCCACCCAGGTGGCACGCCACGAAGCCGCGCGCGTGCAGCCCGGCCGCGAATACCTGAGCTTCCGCCTGGGCGCCGAGGAGTACGGCATCGACATCCTCAAGGTGCAGGAGATCCGCTCCTACGAAGCGCCCACCCGCATCGCCAATGCGCCCGCCTTCCTCAAGGGGGTGGTGAACCTGCGCGGCGTGATCGTCCCGGTGGTGGACCTGCGCGTGAAGTTCGGCTGCGAGGCCGAGGTCAACAGCGTCACCGCGGTGATCGTGCTGAGCGTGAAGGGCCGCGTCATCGGCACGGTGGTGGACGCCGTGTCCGACGTGATGGAGCTGCCCGCCGACGCGATCCGCCCCGCGCCCGAGATGAACACGCTGGTCGACACGAGCTACATCACGGGCATCGCCACGGTGGGCGAGCGCATGCTGATCCTGATGGACATCGAGTCGCTGATGAGCAGCGCCGAACTCGGCCTGATCGACAGCGCCCTTTGAGCGGACCTGCTCCCTCTCTCTCCGGGGGAGAGGGGGCTACTCGGGCGCCTTGCGCAGCGTCTCCACGACGGGTCGGCGCAGCACTTCGCGCAGGCCCCACCAGCCCGCCGCAAGCGCCAGCACCGCACCGGCCAGCGCGCCGCCCGCGGGCACCCACGGCGATGCGTTCCAGCTGAACTCGAACACATAGCGCGCGAGCGCCCAGCCCACGCCCACGGCGGCGATCGCGGCAAGCAGCCCCGCGAGCGCGCCCACGCCCAGCAATTCCGCCCGCTGCACGCGCGCCAGCAGGCTCGAGCTGGCCCCGAGCGCGCGCATCACCGCGAACTCGCGCGCACGCTGCTCGCGCGTGGCCGACACGGCGGCGAAGAGCACGACGAGCCCCGTGGCGAGCGTGAAGCCGAAGAGGAATTCCACCGCGCGGATCACCTGGTCGAGCACGCCCTGGATCTGCGCGATCGAGGCCGACACGTCCACATTGGTGATGTTCGGGAAGCTGCGGCTGAGCGCGCTGTCGAAGCTGCCGGCCGCGGCGGGCGCGCGAAAGGCGCTGATGTAGGTGATGGGCAGCTCGCTCATCTGCGCGCGCGGGAACATCACGAAGAAGTTGACCCGCATCGACTGCCAGTCGACCTTGCGCAGGCTGGTCACGCGCCCCTCCTGCACGACCCCGGCGATGTCGAAGCGAAGCCGGTCGCCGAGCTTGAGCCCGAGCGTCTGGGCGAGCCCCTCCTCCACGCTCACCGCGTCGTCCTCCTCGGGCGTCCAGCGGCCCGCGGCGAGCTGGTTGTGCGTGGGCATCTGCGCCGCATGGCTGAGATTGAACTCTCGGTCGACGAGGCGCTGCGCGCGCTCTTCCTTGTAGTCCTCGGGCCGCACCTCGTGCCCGTTCACGGCGACGAGGCGGCCGCGGATCATCGGGTACCAGTCGTAGCGGCGCACGCCCGCCTCCTTCAGCTGCGCCTGGAAGGCCTCGGCCTGGTCGGGCTGCACGTTGATGACGAAGCGGTTGGGCGCGTCCGCCGGCGTGGCCTGGCGCCAGCTGTCGATGAGATCGGTGCGCAGCAGCACCAGGAGCACGAGCGCGAGCAGGCCCACGCTGAGCGCGGCGATCTGCAGCACCGCGAAGGCCGGGCGCGCCGCGACCTGGCGCGTGGCCAGCACCATCCAGCGCGGCGCGCGGCTGCGCGGGATCGCCTTGTGCAGAAGCTTCACCGCCGCATAGCCGGCCAGCGCGAACAGCGCCACCGCCCCCGCGAAGCCGCCCACGGTGATGGCGCCGAGCTTCAGGTCCGAGGCGAGCGCGAGCAGCAGCAGCGCAAACGCGAGCGTGCCTGCGAGCAGCACCGACAGCGGCGCCGCCTTCAGCGCGCCGAGCTCGCGCCGCATCACGCGCAGCGGCGGCACGCGCGCGAGCTGAAGGACCGGCGGCAGCCCGAAGCCGAGCATGAGCGTGAGGCCCACGCCCAGACCGAACACCGCGGGCATCGGCCCCGGCGCGGGCAGGCTCGTCTTCACGATGCCCGACAGCAGCAGCACGAAGCCCAGGTGCACGATCAGGCCCAGCAGCACGCCCAGCACGCTGGCCGCAAGGCCCACGAGCGCGAACTCGATGCTGTAGGCCGCGGCGATCCTGCGCTGCGGCTGGCCGAGCACGCGCAGCATCGCGCAGTCGTCCAGGTGGCGCTCGGCGAAGTCGCGCGAGGCGATGCCCACCGCCACCGCGGACAGCAGCGCGGCCAGCAGCGCCACGAGGTTGAGGAACTTCGCGGCGCGGTCCAGCGTCTGGCGCATCTCGGGGCGCCCGTTCTCCAGCGACTCCACGCGCACCCCGCGCAGGTGGCCGCGCTCGATCGCCTTCTCGGCCGCGCTCACGAAGCTCGACACCGCCTCGGGCTTCTGGCCCGGCGCGGCTGCGACCGCGAGCCGGTAGGTGACGCGGCTGGCGGGCTGGATGAGGTGCGTCGATTCGAGGTCGGCCTCGTTGAGCAGCACGCGCGGCGCGAAGCTCATGAAGCCCGCGCCGCGGTCGGGCTCGATCGCGATGAGCGCCGCGATGCGCAGGCTCGCATCGCCCAGCAGCAGCGCGTCTCCCATGCGCAGGTTCAGCGAGTCCAGGATGGCCGGGTCGACCCACACCGTGCCGCGCTGCGGCGCCCCGGCCACCTCGCGTACGGCGCCAAGCGGCGCATCGGCGAGCTGCAGCCTCCCGCGCAGCGGGTAGCCCTCGCTCACCGCTTTCACCGACACCAGCCGCGTAGCCCCGCCGCGCGCGTCATCCGCCCGGCCCATGCTCGGGAAGCTCGCGCTGCGTGCGGTGAGCAGGCCCGCGGCACGCGCTTCGTCGAGCACCGGCTGAGGCGTGGGGAGATCGCTGGAGACGATGGCATCGCCGCCGATCAGTGCCGCTGCGTCGCGCACCAGTCCCGCGTTGAGCCGGTTGGCGAAGAAGCCGACTGCGCTCAGGGCGGCGACGGCCAGGGTGACGGCGACCAGCAGCAGGCGCAGTTCGCCGGCGCGCAGGTCGCGCAGCAACTGCGTGAGCGCGAGCGTCCAGGACGAGGGAGGGCGGAGCTTTTGCATCGGGCGACCTTACTGCAGCCGCGCCGCCCTTGCCGGATTGATTGAACGCTGCGTGCAGGCCTATCGAAGCCAAGGCGCGGCCGCCGGTGCTTGAATGAGGGGATGAACACCCCCTCGCAGCCCCTACCCGCCCTCTTCGTCTCGCACGGCTCGCCGATGCTGGCGCTGGAGCCCGGCGCGGCCGGCGCCTTCATGAAGAGGCTCGGTCCCGCGATCGATGCGCAATTCGGGCGCCCGCGCGCCGTGCTCGCC
>Ga0105248_10004770_pt1 | contig 15005 bp, 16 predicted proteins | sample KBSS34metaG_FD_81524 | JGI IMG/M metagenome (GOLD analysis project Ga0105248, IMG submission 81524) | Switchgrass rhizosphere microbial communities from Kellogg Biological Station, Michigan, USA - KBS S3-4 metaG | ecosystem: Host-associated > Plants > Roots > Rhizosphere > Soil | place...
GCCGAGTTTCGAAGGGTCGGTCATGTTTGCAAACATTTGCACCATGCCGATCAGTGTTCCGATCATCCCGAAGGCCGGGGCGCAGTCACCGACTGCCCGGTAGATTTTTTGTCCTTCATCGAGATGCGTAAGAAAGTTGTCGCGGTCCCGCTCGAGGTTGTCGCGAATGAAATTACCGTCGTAGCCATCGGCAACGAAACGGACGCCTTTGGCAAGGAACGGATCTTCGATCTCGACTTTCTCGAGTCCTATCGGACCCTGCTTTCGCGCAACCTCGGCCAGACCGGCGATTTCATCCACCAGGTCCCGCTGGCTCATACGCCGCAGCGTGAAGGCGAATTTGGCGCCGAGAGGAAGTCCGTGAAAAATTGAAGCCAACGGGAAGCGGATGAGCGTTGCGGCAAACGATCCGCCGAAGATGACGATCGCGGCATGCATGTCGGCGAACATGCGCAAATCGCCGCCCAGCAGGATCAGCGTTGCAAGGACACCGGCGCCGGCCAGAAGTCCGAGACCTGTCGAAATGTCCATTACGAACCCACCCAACGCCCACAACGTGCCGGGCGAACAGCCAAAGCGGCTCCCCCACGTCGACCCTAGACTGGCGCTGTTAAGAGGCGGTAAAGGCTAACCGATGGTGAAAGAAAAACGCCCGGAATGGGCCTTGAACCCGTGACCCTGCGGCAAAAAGCTGCAAAACTTGCTGCAAACAGGCGCTAATGCCCAATGGTCCGGCCCCGGACCTCTCAAAAAAGTCAAAGGAGTGCGACCCATGCGAGAAATCGGCCATTTCATCGGTGGCAAGACGGTAAAAGGGGGCTCCGGACGCTTTGGCGACGTTTTTGATCCCAATACGGGAGAGGTTCAGGCAAAGGTCGCCTTGGCGAAGAATTCGGAGGTCGAGCACGCCATCGCCAATGCGCAGACTGCCCAGCCGGCCTGGGCTGCCACGAACCCGCAGCGTCGCGCGCGGGTGATGTTCAAGTTTCTCGAGCTTGTCCAGAAAGAATTCGAGCCACTCGCCAAGCTCCTCTCGTCGGAGCACGGAAAAACCATTCCCGACGCGCGGGGCGACATTCAACGCGGCGTAGAAGTGGTCGAATTCGCCTGTGGCATTCCGCATTTGCTGAAGGGCGAGTTCACGGAAGGAGCCGGACCAAGCATCGACCTTTATTCTGTCCGCCAGCCGCTTGGAGTCGTCGCCGGTATCACGCCATTCAATTTTCCGGCGATGATCCCAATGTGGAAATTTGCGCCGGCAATTGCGTGCGGCAATGCGTTCATTCTTAAGCCGTCTGAGCGCGATCCGTCAGTCCCGCTACGCCTTGCGGAATTAATGATCGACGCTGGCCTGCCCCCGGGCGTGCTCAACGTTGTCAATGGCGACAAGGAAGCCGTCGACACGCTTCTCACCGACCCGCGTGTCATGGCTATTGGCTTCGTCGGCTCTTCGGCGATCGCCGAGTACATATATTAAACTGGCTGCGCGCACGGAAAACGCGTCCAATGTTTCGGTGGCGCCAAGAACCATATGATTGTGATGCCTGACGCCGACATTGATCAGGCCGTCGACGCTCTCGTCGGCGCGGGTTACGGCTCCGCCGGCGAACGCTGCATGGCGGTTTCGGTCGCCGTTCCTGTCGGCAAGAAGACTGCAGACATCCTGGTCGAAAAGCTCATCCCGCGTGTCGAAAGCCTCAAGATCGGCCCGTCCAGCGATCCCCAAGCCGATTACGGACCGCTCGTGACCAAGACGCATCTGAACAAAGTGAGGGACTATGTCGATCTTGGCGTGAAGGAAGGCGCCAAGCTCCTGGTCGATGGCCGCGGATTCAAGCTGCAAGGCTACGAGAACGGCAACTTCATGGGCGGCTGCCTGTTCGACGACGTGAAACCGAATATGCGAATCTATAAAGAAGAAATCTTTGGGCCTGTGCTCTCGGTTGTGCGCGCCAAGGATTACGACGAGGCGGTGCGCTTGCCCTCTGAGCACGAGTACGGCAACGGCGTTGCCATCTTCACCCGTGACGGCGACACGGCGCGCGACTTTGTCAACAAGGTGCAGGTCGGGATGGTTGGCGTCAATTTTGCCATTCCAGTCCCCCTCGCCTATCACACCTTCGGCGGATGGAAGCGTTCCGGCTTCGGCGATCTCAACCAGCACGGACCTGACTCGATTCGCTTCTACACAAAAACCAAAACCGTGACTTCACGCTGGCCGACCGGTACGAAGGAAGGCGCGGAATTCGTGATCCCGACGATGAAGTGAGTTCGATCGGCGAATGGCTCGCGTCAGGACAACTCCGGGAATACTTGTTGTCCTGACGCTGACAAGCTGCGCGGGCGAGCGGGTGCCCTTTGAATCGGCTCCCCCGCAAAAGGATCTCACCATCCCCGGCCGATGGATTCTTTCGACCGCAAACGCGCCCACCTGCGGGCTTGAATTCGGCGGCGCGGCGAGCGGACGTACCGGATCCGTTTCACCGGATGGAGGCTGCCCTGGAAGATTCTACACAAGTCGCCGCTGGTCGATGGACGATGGTGCGATAACTATCACTGATGCCGAAAATCAACCGCTGGCCCATTTCAGGCTGGTTGGCGACCGCTATGAAGGGCAGTCCGCGAACGGTGCGCCGATGACTCTTTCACGCTAGAAACATCAAGATTGGAAATCCAATGCCCGAATACCAACTTTATTGCTTCGCCCAGTCCGGCAATGCCTACCGCGCCGCGCTAATGCTCAACCTGATCGGCGCCGATTGGGAGCCGGTCTGGGTCGATTTTTTCGGCGCGATGGTCCAGCGCACACCGGAATTCCGCACGGACGTCAATGAAATGGGCGAAGCGCCGGTCCTCGTTCATGGCAAGAAGAAGCTATCGCAATCTGGCGTCATTCTTACATACCTCGCCAGGCGTACCGGAAAATTCAAACCGAAGGACGAGGATGAGGAACTCGAAGCGCTCCGCTGGATCATTTTCGACAACCAAAAGGTGAACGGCTTCCTCGGTCCGTTCCGTTTTCTGAAAAATTTCGCCAAGCCGGCGGGCGATCCGGCAGTGCTGGCGTTCCTGAAAGGACGTATCGACGGCAACCTTGCCATCGTGAACAAGCGGCTGACCGGCCGCCAATATCTCATAAGTGACAGGCCAACGATCGCCGACGTTTCAATGGCAGCGTACTTGTACTACCCCGCCGAAGAATTCGGGTTCGATATCGCAAAGGACCATCCGGCGATTGGTGCGTGGCTCGGTCGCATGAAGGCGCTGCCGGGGTGGAAGCATCCTTACGATTTGATGCCCGGGTATCCGCTGGCGAAAGGCTAAGTTCCGTTAAGTTCAATTCAGCCGTGTCGGACGATTGTCGTCGGCGGCATGATCGCCCGTGCCAGGGTTGAACGGAGCGGCTTCGGCCGTGCCTGCCGCAGCGGCAGCGTCTTTGCGCTGATACTCCCGATACGACAACCAGCTCAGCGGCAGACATGCGAGATAGGCGACCGTGCCAATGGTCAGCACTGGCCACGGGTAGCTGAGCAGCAAGGCGAAGAACAAGACCACCAGCACGAAGACCGGGAGCACCATCTCGGGCGGCACCCGCTTTCCAACGCGTTTTCCTGAAAATACCGGAAGCCGCGAAACCATCAGAAGTGCGATTGCCAAAGTATAGAAGAATGTCAGCCAGGCCGTGATGAGGCCATCCGACACTCCGAGGAGGCTCAGATAGATCGGAAGCATTACTGTAATGGCGCCGGCGGGCGCAGGAATGCCGGTGAAAAAATTGCCGGCCCAAACTGGCTTGTTTGGATCATCGATCATTACATTGAACCGCGCGAGTCGGAGCCCTGCGCAGATCGCAAAAACCAGCGCCGCGATCCAACCCGCCGATTTGATGTCGTGCAATCCCCAGAAATAGAGAATGATTGCGGGCGCAACGCCGAAATTCACAAAATCCGCTAGGCTGTCGAGCTCGGCACCGAAACGGGAAGTGCCCTTGAGCATGCGGGCGATGCGCCCGTCGATCCCGTCAAGCAAAGCGGCGAGCACGACCGCGGCAAGCGCGAGCTCAAGCCTGTTCTCCACGGCGACGCGGATCGCCGTGAGCCCCGCGCACAATGCAAGCAACGTGATCAGATTGGGAAGCAGTGTGCGCACCGGAATCGACTTAAAGCGGCGACGAAACGGTGGCGGCGCGGGATCGATGGGCTGGAAAACCATGGGCCTAATATAGTCCCGCCGCTCTGACGGCGCCACGGCGATAAAAGAGCGTTTCTCGGCCTCGTTAACGGTTTATCCCGTGCGGAACGCGCGTCCGCCATCGCCGGCCGCACGCAGATCGGCAAGCACGGTTTCGCCAGCGGTTGCTGTCTGACCGACTGCTACGAGTGGCGGCACGCCCTCCGGAAGGTAAACATCAACCCGCGAGCCGAACCGGATCATGCCGAAGCGTTCACCCGCCCCTATCGGCTGGCCAATCCGCACAAAGCAGACGATCCGGCGGGCAATGAGGCCTGCGATCTGCACCACCGCAATGCGCGCGCCGGGTATTGTAATCACCAGTGCATTGCGCTCGTTATCGATGCTGGCCTTGTCGAGATCGGCGTTGAGGAACTTGCCGGGCTGATAGACGATTTTTTCGATCTTTCCGGAAACCGGACTCCGGTTCACGTGACAATCGAACACGCTCATGAATATCGAAATCCGCGGCAACGGTTTTTCACCAAGACCTAGTTCGCGCGGGGGCGCGGCGCTCGTTACCTGGCTCACGCGGCCGTCTGCAGGCGCCACCACCAGGCCATCGCGCACCGGTGTGACGCGAGGCGGGTCGCGGAAAAAATATGCACACCAGATGGTGGCAAGAGTGCCGAGCCAGCCAAGCGGGCTCCACAACCAGAACAAGATCAGACTTAGCAGCGCAAAGGCGCCGATGAATGGATAGCCTTCCGGCGTGACCGGCACCATTTGCGAGCGAATCGAATCATAGATCGACATGCCGCTATCTTACTCTGCCGCATCCGCGCGTGCTTCGAGTGGCTCTGAGACCGCAGCAATTACATCATCCACTGGAGGCGGATTTCGGTTTGGCGCTCCCTGATCCTCGCCCGCAAGCGCAAGCTTTTCACGGGCTTCTTCTGCTTCGCGCTGACGATTCCACATGCTTGCGTAGAGGCCGTTTTTGCTCAGCAAGGCATAATGGGTGCCGCGCTCGACGATTATGCCGTTATCCAGCACGATAATTTCATCAGCACCTACAATGGTGGATAGCCGATGCGCGATCACGAGTGTGGTGCGGTTGCGCGAAACGCGTTCGAGCGCATCCTGAATTTCTTTTTCGGTGTGGCTGTCCAGTGCCGACGTTGCCTCGTCAAGGACCAGAATCGGCGGCCCCTTCAAAATTGTGCGCGCAATTGCAACGCGCTGCTTTTCGCCGCCCGACAGCTTAAGGCCGCGCTCACCGACCTCGGTTTCATAGCCTTTGGGCGCAATACGAATAAGTGGGTCGATCTGCGCGAGACGCGCGGCCTCCTCCACTTCGGCATCGGTCGCTTCCCAACGACCGTAACGAATATTGTAGCGGATGGTATCGTTAAACAGCACGGTGTCCTGCGGCACCATACCGATCGCCTGACGGAGCGATTTTTGAGCGACCCTCGCAATATCCTGACCATCGATCAAAATGCGGCCGCCGGATAGATCGTAGAAGCGGAATAGCAGGCGCGAAATCGTCGACTTCCCCGCGCCGGAAGGGCCAACCACGGCCACCGTTCTGCCGGCCGGCACCTCAAAACTAATTCCTTTGAGGATCGGGCGCACCGGGTCATACGCAAAAGACACATTCTCGAAGCGGATTGTTCCTTTCGTGACTTTCAGTTGCGGCGCGTGCGCCACATCCTTGATCTCGGGATCACGCGCAAGAATCGTGAACATAATCTCGATATCTGTGATCGCCTGTTTGATCTCCCGATAGACCATGCCCATGAAATTGAGTGGCTGGTAAAGCTGGATCATCATGGCGTTAATCAGCACGAAATCGCCGACCGTCTTTGTGCCAGAGCGAATCTCGATGGCGCACATCACCATGACTGCCGCAAGTCCAAAGGTGAAGATCACCGCCTGCCCGGCGTTAAGGACTGCCAGCGAAGTATAAGACCGCACGCTGGCCTCTTCGTATCGCGCCATCGCCCGGTCGTACCGGGCAGCTTCACGCTCCTCGGCAGAAAAATATTTCACCGTCTCGTAGTTGAGCAGCGAATCAATCGCCTTCACGTTGGCGTCGGTATCGCTGTCGTTCATCCTGCGCCGGATGCCAATGCGCCATTCAGTGGCGCGGTACGTGTAGGTCATGTACAGCGCGACGGTAATCGAAATCACGGCCACGTAACGCCAATCAAATTGCCACATCAGTACGGCAATTATCAGCGCGAGTTCAACGATCGTCGGCGAGAGTTGCAGGATGACCATGCGCACAATGGTCTCGATGCCATTCCGTCCACGTTCGAGCACCCGCGTCAGGCCGCCTGTCTTGCGCTCAAGATGGAAGCGCAGCGACAATTCGTGCATGTGAACGAAAGTACGGTACGCGAGCCGCCGTACCGCGTGCATCGCTACCTTGGCGAACAACCCGTCACGCAATTGGGTGAAAGCGGCCATCAGAACCCGCATGCCGCCATAGGCGATTGTCATCGCAATCGGTGCGGCAATCGCCCACAACAGCCAGTCAGACGCAGCGACCGGTGCGGTCCCATGGCCAGCGAGAGCGTCCGTGGCCCATTTGAAAGTGAAAGGAACCGCAATCGTTGCGAGCTTTGCCGCCAGCAAAAGAAACAGTGACCCCAGCACACGCCGTTTGAGATCGCCACGGTCAGACGGCCAGATGTATGGCCACAGATGGACAATGGTCGTAAGCAGCGATCCGCGCCCGGCGGAGACACGTGATTCGCTTTCAGACGTGCGGTGAGAGTGATGATCGCTCATTCAAGCCTTCATATAGGCGGTTTCTCGCCTGTAATCATCCTTCACTGATAACTGCCTTGAGTTTTCGACAGTGCCTTGACGATGCCGCAAGTGCGATGCACATGCTTGGGCATGAACAGAAACGAAAAAACCAGCAAAATCCGGACAATCTGCGTCTATTGCGGATCCGGCCCGGGCACAGACCCCGCCTTCGTGGACGCCGCCCGTGCCTTCGGCGCCGCTCTCGCCGATAACGGCATTCACCTCGTCTTCGGCGGCGGTGCGGTCGGAATTATGGGTACGATCGCCAAGGCCGTGCTTGACCGCGGCGGTACCGTGACAGGCATCATCCCCGAGTTTCTGGTCGCCCGCGAACACGCTCTGCGCGGCGCCGACAACTTGATCGTTACGCGCGATATGCACGAGCGAAAACGCAAAATGTTTGAAATGGCCGACGCATTCGTCGCCCTGCCGGGTGGCATTGGCACCCTCGAAGAAGTGGTTGAGCAAATCACCTGGGTTCAGCTCGGCCGCCACCGCAAGCCGATCCTGCTGGCAAATATCAAGGGCTTCTGGAACCCGCTCTGCGCGCTGATCGATCATATGAAAAGGCTCGAATTCATTCGCGGCGACCTCAACTTCGACCTGCTCGTCGCCGATAATGTCGCGGACATTTTGCCGATGTTGCGAAACGCAGCGGCGGCGGTGCCGGCAGAGCAAAGGGAAATGCCTGCCGCAATCGCAGACCAACTCTAGAAATCACACAAAGGTCACTGCCTCGATGCGGTTGCCGTCGGGGTCCCGAACAAAGGCGGCGTAGTAACGGTCGTGGTACTCGACTCGAGGTCCAGGCGCGCCATCTGACGTTCCGCCGCCGGCCAGAGCGGCAGCATGAAATGCGTCGACTGCGTCTGTAGAGGCTGCAAGCAGTCAAATATGCACGCCGCTGTCCTTTGCGACAGGGGTCATGCCGGAGCGACGGTTGATCCAGAACTCGGGATACTTTTTGCCGTACCCGATGGCGGCATCGGGCCATTCGCGCAGCTTGGCCAGGCCTAGCGGCGCAAGCAAGGCCGTGTAAAAGGCCTCTGCCGCTTTGATGTTCCGAACGGCGATTGAAATGTGATCGATCATAAGCTCCTCCGCCGAACACCGCGGGTTGGCGAGACTATCTCACGCAGGCGCGCGGGACTTCACGAGCTTATAAATGATCGAATCCATCAACGCCTGGAATGACGCATCAATGATGTTGGGGGACACCCCGATGGTCGTCCAGTGGTCGCCAGTTTCATCCTCGCTCTCGATCAGCACGCGCGTGACCGCTCCCGTGCCGCCATTGAGGATACGAACCCGATAATCCGTCAGTTTGAGGCCGGCGATATACTTCTGGTACTTGCCAAGGTCCTTGCGCAGCGCGAGGTCAAGTGCATTGACCGGACCATTGCCCTCCGCGGCCGAGATCATGTTGTCCTCGCCGACCTTCACCTTCACCACAGCCATCGTGACGGTGACACGTTCGCCTTTGGCATTGTTGCGTTGTTCGACGTTCACATCGAATTGAGTCACGTCGAAATACCTCGGCACCTTGCCGAGTGTGCGCCGCGCCAGCAGCTCGAACGACGCATCAGCTGCCTCATACGCATAACCAAGCGCCTCGCGTTCCTTGACGATCTCAAGAAGGCGGCCGATTCGCGGGTCGTCCTTGTCGGCCTTAATGCCGACACGCTCGAGCTCCGCCAGGACATTGGATTTGCCTGCCTGCTCAGACACCAGAACTTTCCGGCGGTTGCCGATCGTTTCCGGCGCGACATGCTCGTACGTCGCCGGATCCTTCATAATAGCGGATGCATGGATTCCGGCTTTGGTGGCAAATGCACTTTCGCCGACATAAGGCGCGTGGCGGTTAGGTGCGCGATTGAGCCGTTCATCGAGCGCGTGCGAAACCTGGGCGAGTTTTTTAAGCGCGGCGGAACTGACTCCGATATCGAAGCGCGCTGCGAATTCCGGCTTAAGCTTTAGAGTCGGAATGATCGAAACCAGATTGGCATTACCACAGCGCTCGCCGAGCCCATTGAGTGTGCCTTGGATCTGGCGCGCACCGGCACGCACCGCCGCAAATGAGTTCGCCACCGCTTGGTCCGTGTCGTTGTGGGCGTGAATTCCAAGGTGATCCCCGGGAATAACCTTCACGACCTCACCCACGATCTTTTCGACTTCGTCGGGAAGCGTGCCGCCGTTCGTGTCACACAGGACGATCCACCGCGCCCCCTCGTCATAGGCGGCCTTGGCGCAGGCGACCGCGTATTTTGGGTTAGCTTTGTAACCGTCGAAGAAATGCTCGCAGTCGAGCAAAACTTCCCTGCCCTTCGCCTTGGCAGCGCGTACGCTGTCGCGGATCGAGGCAAGATTTTCCTCTTCGGTCGTCTCCAGAGCAACTTTGACGTGGTAGTCCCAGGACTTTGCGACAAAGCAAATCGCGTCGGCCTTTGCTTCAAGGAGCGCCGCAAGACCCGGGTCATTGGAAGCCGAACGGCCCGGGCGGCGCGTCATGCCAAAGGCGGTGAACGTCGTATCGAGCTTACGATCCTGGCCGAACAGCTCGGAATCAGTCGGGTTTGCGCCTGGAAAGCCGCCCTCGACGTAGTCTATGCCGAGTTCGTCCAGCATGCCCGCGATCACCAGCTTATCGGCGAGCGTGAAGTCAACGCCGTTCGTTTGCGCGCCGTCGCGCAGTGTGGTGTCAAAAAGGTACAGGCGTTCCTTCGGCATCACGCTCTTCACCAAAGGTAGTAGTTCGAGAGCAATGCAATGGCGACCGCAATTGCGATGACCCCCATCACGACATGGTGGCGTTTCATGGGTGTCCTTACGTCAACCGGTAGATGGCATAAAGCGCGATCACCACAGCGGCAGCGAGCACCCCGTATTTGAGCACGATGTAATAAAGCCAATGACGCGGGAACGGCGTGTCGGGTTTGGTCATGAAGCCTCCCGTTTAGCGGCGAGCTGTTTTTGCAGCGTGGTGTTGGCGAGCCACTCGTCGCCAACGGAAACAGTGTTGCGCTGCTGGGCGACATAGCCTCTTTTTTCGAAAAATCCACGTGCGCTGTCGCTGGCATCAACAGTAAGTTTTGCGGTACCGCGTGCGCCCGCAAGCTTTTCCAGCGCATCGACCAGCATGGCGCCCACACCCTGCCCGATCGCCGCCGGATGAACGTATAACATGTCAATCTTGTCCTTGCCTTCGAGCGAAGCGAAGCCGACCGGCGAGCCTTCAAGCGTCGCAACGAGTGTCAATTGTCCTGCAAGCTTGCCACCGAAACTACGGACGTCATCTGCAGCGGACGCCCAAGCCTCCTGCTGGGATTCCGTATAGTCGTCGCTGGTCAATTCCTCGATGCTGTCGCGGAAGATTTCACGCAGCAGCGGCGCATCCGCCGGCAAGAATGGACGCAGCGCGAGCTTCGGATGCGCGACGGCCATCATCGCGCGACCTTCCATTGGGTCTTGCCATCCTTGGTATCTTCGAGCTCTATGCCCATCGCCTTGAGCTCGTCGCGGATGCGGTCGGCCTCTTTGAAATTCTTTGCCTTCCGTGCACTATTTCGCGATTCAATCAGGCTGACCACCTTGTTTTCATCGACCGCGACCGATGCAGGGCGAAAGCCGAGCCACTGGGCCGACGACAATTGCAACAGCCCGATCAGCTGCGCACTTGCCTTCAGGGAGGCCGCAGCAGGCTTGGTCCCTTTCGCAGCTTCGGTGCGGAGCTCATGCATGGCGGCAAATGCTTTGGGCGTGTTGAGGTCATCCAACAATGCATCGACCGCATCGGCGCACAAATAGCCTGGCGCAGAGTCACTGGTGAGCTTGTACCAGTGATCGAGGCTCTTCTGGGCCTCACGCAGTCCGCCTAGCGTCCAATTTATCGGCTGCCGATAGTGCGTCTGCAACATTGTAAATCGTACGACCTCGCCCGGCCAATCCTTCAGCAACTCGTGGATCGTCACGCAATTGCCGAGGCTCTTCGACATCTTCTCGCCTTCAACCTGCAGGAAGCCATTGTGCATCCAGTAACTTGCCATCACCGGCGTCTGGAAGGCGCAGCGCGATTGCGCAATTTCGTTCTCGTGATGCGGAAACACGAGATCGATGCCGCCGCCGTGGATGTCGAAGGTCTCGCCAAGATGTTTCCAGGACATTGCCGAGCACTCGATGTGCCAGCCCGGGCGGCCCGCCTTCTCGATGCCCGCCGGCGACGGCCAGGCCGGCTCGCCGGCGTTAGACGGCTTCCACAGGACGAAATCCATCGGATCCTTCTTGAACGGTGCCACCTCGACGCGGGCCCCGGCGATCATCTCGTCAAGCGAGCGATTCGAAAGCCGTCCATAGTCCTTCATCGAAGCGACATGGAAGAGGACGTGGTCTTCGGCGACATAGGCGTTGCCGGATTTCACCAGGCGCTCGATCAGCGCCTTCATCTCACCGATATGCTCGGTCGCGCGCGGCTCCGCGGTCGGCGGCAGGCAGCCGAGAGCCGCCACATCCTCCTTGAAATTCTTGTAGGTTTCTTCGGTTACCTCGCGGATCGAAACCCCGCGCTCGGCGGCGCGCGCATTGATCTTGTCATCGACGTCCGTGATGTTGCGCACATAGGTGACGTGCTTTTCGCCGTAGACATGGCGCAGAAGACGGAACAGCACATCGAAAACAATGACGGGCCGCGCATTGCCGATATGGGCGAAATCATAAACCGTCGGCCCGCAGACATACATGCGCACGCGCGCGGGATCGATCGGCGCAAAGGTCCGCTTCTCCCGGGTCAGCGTATCGTAGAGCCTGAGTTCCATAGCGAATGACACCCGTCGGCCCCGCTGGCCGGGCGTCGTGCTATCTCAAAGTTGAGAAAAGACGGCCGCAGCCAGCGTGGTGCGCTAGCGAATAATCTCCGGGCAAATGCCGCAGATATGGTTAAGGCCGTTCATGGCGGCACAATGATTTGTCGCGTGCGTGCCGTCAAGCACCCGGCTCAACCCGCACAAAACACGGGAAAAAATCCATGACCGGCCAGAGCGCACGGTTAAGTGCCGATTAACGATTTTAATCGCATTTTCGCGATCGGTCGCCGACCCCACGCCAGACATCAATTTCCGGGCAGCGTTATGCGGATAGTTCTGATCAGTCTCGTCACCTTGTTGTACTTCACCTCTTTCGGAGCGCATGCCGAGCAACACAGGTTTCTTGTCGCCAACGATGCCGATGGCTACGGAGTCGACCGCTGCCTGGCATCGGGAGAAAAATGTGGTGCGGCAGCCGCGAACGCTTACTGCAGAACCCAAGCATTCGCGGCGGCCGCGGCTTACCATAAAATCGACCAGAACGATTTCACCGGATCGGTATCGAAAGAAACCACCGCCAACTGTCAACAAGGCAAGTGCGACGTGGTCGCGATCGTTTGCCTACGCTGATTTATTTACGCGTCACGTTTTTCGCCCATCGACCGAGTAAGGTCCGGGACCAAGCGCCATGATCGCGAGAAACCCTCCGACGATGGCCATGTTCTTCATGAAATGAGACAGTTGGTTGCCGTCGCCGAAATTGCGATGGGCGATCAGTGCCGCGATCAGCACATAGATGGCGCATCCGAGCGCCACGAGACGCGTCTGATACCCGAACAAGATCAGCAAGCCACCCCCAAGTTCTATGATGACCGCAAGTGCAGCAAATACCATCGGCGCCGGCAGACCTTGCCTTCCCATATAGGCGACCGTTCCGGCGAATCCGGTTAACTTGAAATAGCCGTACAGAACGAAAAGTGATGACATAAACAAGCGCGCGATGAGCGTGGTCAGATCATTGTGCTGTTCGAGCTTCATCATGGCCCTCCCCGTTTGATTCCAGACCAGATTGGTGCCGCTTCGTCCCGGGCGGCCGCGCGCAAGATAGCATGCGCGACAAGCAGCGGTGGCTGAAATCGCATCGCCGGTTGGGAGGCTTCCCAAGTCCGAGAGCCCACAAATCCTGTATCGCCAACGGATTCCAGCCCAGCTAGATTGTTCTCATGCAAACGGGAGCCGTCTCGTGAAACTCTACTCATATTTCCGCTCGTCCGCCGCCTATCGCGTTCGCATCGCGCTCAATCTCAAAGGAATCTCCTATGAGATGATCCCTATCCACCTGACGAAGGACGGCGGACGGCAGCACACCCCCGAGTATCGAACCATCAATCCGCAAGCCCGGGTGCCGGCGCTGGTGCTGCCCGGCGGCGAGGTGCTTACACAATCGATGGCTATTATCGAATATCTCGACGAGACAAATCCCAAGCCGCCGCTGTTGCCGGCAGATGCCATCGGCCGCGCCAAGGTTCGGGCAGTCGCACAGGCGATCGCCTGCGACATTCATCCTCTGAACAATTTGATCGCCCTTCAGTATCTCAGGCGTCAACTCAAGCACGAGCAGGCAGAGATCGACGCTTGGTATCATCACTGGATCTTGGAGGGATTTGGCGCTCTGGAAACCATGCTCGGTCCCGGCCCCTACACCTGCGGCGCCGATGTCACGCTCGCCGACGTCTGCCTGGTCCCGCAGGTTGCGAACGCCCGCCGGTTCAAGGTCCCGCTCGACCGGTTTCCAAAGATCGTCGCTGCTGATGCCGCCTGCCTGAGACTTCCGGCGTTCGAGAAGGCACGGCCAGAGAACCAACCAGACGCTGAGTGACGCCGATTTGGCTATCTGCTAGATCACCCGCCCGCGCGGACTGCCCCGTCATATATCAACAGACAACCACGTGATCACAAGCAAGCTCGTACGCGTCGTCCTTTGGATGATTGGCGCATTGCTGTCGTTTTCAGTGATGGCCGTATCCATTCGAGAGTTATTTAGAGGCGGCCTGAGTATTTTTGAGATCCTAGCGATCCGCAGCGGCGTCGCGCTTGTCGTGCTGTTGGTGCTGCTCGCCATACGCAAGGATCTTCGCGCGTATGCGAGACCACGCCGCATGGGACTTAATTTATTCCGGAATGGTGTTCACTATGCCTCGCAATACTGTTGGGCGCTAAGCCTCACCATGCTCCCGCTTGCCATGGTGTTCGCGCTTGAATTCACCATGCCGGCATGGACCGCCCTGTTGGCGGTCTGGTTTCTGCATGAGCGGCTGACGCTGAGCCGTCTCGGCGTCGTTGTTCTCGGCCTCATCGGCGTGCTGGTAATTCTTCGGCCGGGAATCGCGGAGTTCAAACCTGCCGCCGCTCTCGTGCTGCTGGCAGCGTTTGGCTACGCGATCACCATGATTGCGACCAAACAACTGACCAAGACGGAAACAACTTTCAGCATCGTGTTCTGGATGGCCATTATTCAGCTTCCGCTGTCCCTGATGGGCAGCAATCCTGATGTTTTTCTGCATCTCGACGGTCGGCACCTTTTGCCCATAATCGGGGTCGGAGCCGCGGGCTTGTCATCACACTATTGCCTGAGCAATGCATTCCGTTCCGGCGACGCCACCCTGGTGGTGCCTTTGGATTTCATGCGTATTCCACTGATCGCCGTGGTCGGCTGGGCAATTTATAGCGAGCCGTTGGACATATTCGTCCTTCTCGGCGCGCTGATCATTGTCTCTGGCGTGCTCTGGAACCTGCGTTCTGAAATCGCACATGCGCAATGATCGAAGGCTCGCCCCCGCATGATTTTCAGACTAGAGTGCGAACCATGAGGGGGTCTTCCTGCAAGGTCGTGGCCGCCGCGATGGCGGTTGGATTTGGATTGTCCGCGGCCAACGCCCAATCGGCCAACCCGGCATGCCAGAGGCTCGAGGCGCAGCTGGCGACGGTTAACCAGGGTAATGCAGACCCCGCCCGCGCCGACCAGATTCGGCGCACGGAAGACATGGTCAATCGCCAGCAACTTGAGGTCGACCGGCTGGTGGCGCAATCGCGGCGGATCGGCTGCCAAAGCTCCGGCTTCTTCTCCTTTTTCAGTAACCCGCCGCCTCAGTGCGGCGCGCTTACTCGACAAATTGACCAGCAGCGGCTCGGGCTTGATCGGATGCGCAATCAGCTTGA
>Ga0105248_10004774_pt1 | contig 14999 bp, 14 predicted proteins | sample KBSS34metaG_FD_81524 | JGI IMG/M metagenome (GOLD analysis project Ga0105248, IMG submission 81524) | Switchgrass rhizosphere microbial communities from Kellogg Biological Station, Michigan, USA - KBS S3-4 metaG | ecosystem: Host-associated > Plants > Roots > Rhizosphere > Soil | place...
CGGATGCGCCCGGCAACGACAGTAACACCTTCACCATCGGGGCCTTTCTGAACAACCCGGCTGGATTGAGCGCATCCGTTGCCAATCTGACGTTGAACAACACGTACTTCCTCTTCACGGGCACGACATTCCTGAACGCGGGGATGAACTCGTTCGTCGTGCCGCATGACGACGGCCTGCAACTGAACTTCCCAGGTCTGACACCAAGCTTGGTGATTGACGAGCCGGGGCCGACGTCGCCGGTGGATACGCCGTTCAACGTGAACGCGCCGTCTGCGGGCCAGTACGCCTTCCAGCTGTCCTATGGCGAAACGCACGGCGGCCCGGCTGTCCTGCACTTCCAGGTCAACGACCGGACCGTGGGCGGCGGGGTGCCGGAGCCCGCCTCGTGGGCGTTGATGATCGTCGGTTTCGGCGGCCTCGGCGCCGTCTTGCGCCATCGCAAGATGACGGCCTTCACCGCCGCCTGAGGACCACGGCCAGCCAGGGCCCGGCGCAGAACGGCGCCGGGCCTTGCGGCTGCGCATTCGCGGCTTTACGGCCGCCGGTTTCACGCCGAAATTCCCCTGTCCGCAGCAGAGGGATGAGCCGGCCATGACTGCCGTCGCCGATGGCGCCGCCCTGGGGCCCGACCTCTACGACTATGACTTCGAGAACGATCCGGCGGAGACGCTGGCGCGGCTGCGGCGGGACGATCCGGCCCACTGGTCGCGGCACGGGTTCTGGTACCTGACGCGCTATGACGACTGCGCGATGGTGCTGAAGGACCCGGTGCGGTTCTCCAGCGCCGCAGCCGGCTGGGGCGGGAGCAATCCGCTGGCCAAGCCGGGCGCGGCGGGCGGCGGCTCCGACACCGAGCGCAGCCTCAGCCGCACGCTGGCCCAGTCGTTCAACCAGATGGACGCGCCGGGCCACACGCGGATCCGCGCCCTGGTGGTCTCGGCCTTCTCGCGGCGCAGCGTCGAGGCGCGGGCGGATCGGATCGCGCAGGTGATCGCCGAGCTGCTGGACGCGGCAGGCGCCAAGGGGCGCTTCGACCTGATCACCGACTTCGCCTTCCACGTGCCGATCATCGTGGCCAGCGAGATCATCGGCATCCCGACCGACGACCGCGAAGCGTTCCGCGCGGCCTTCGAGCTGACCGGCCGGCTGATGGCGCCCAAGCGGTCGGACGAGGAATGGGCCGAGGCGCTGGAGGCGGGGCGGTTCGTGGGGCGCTATACGCGCGACCTGATTGCGCAGCGCCGCGCCGATCCGCGCGACGACCTGATCAGCGCCCTGATCGCGGCGGAAGACGAGCGCGGCGCGCTGAGCGATCCGGAGCTGAGCTCGGCGATCAGCACCATCTACACGGCGGCGGGGACGACCACCGAGCGGATGATCTCGTCAGGCCTCTACCTGCTGCTCTCCCATCCGGAGCAGTGGCGGGCCCTGGTCGCCGACCGGTCGCTGCTGGGCGGGGCGATCGAGGAGATCCTGCGCTTCCATCATCCAACCCAGTCGACCTCCACCAACCGTCGGTGCACGGAGGATGTGGCGCTGCACGGCAAGACGCTGAAGGCCGGTGACACGGTGCGCGTGGGCCTGGGCGCCGCCAACCGCGACCCCGAGGCCTTCCCCGATCCGGAGCGCTTCGACATCACGCGCCGCATGGCTGTGCCGCCGCTCTCGTTCGGCGCCGGACCGCACTTCTGCATCGGCGGGGCGCTGGCGCGGTTCGAGGCCCGGCTGGCCATCGAGGCCATTGCCGACCGCTGGCCCGACCTGACGCTGATCACCACTTCGCCGGTGAAGGACCCGCGCCGCCACGACCGCTATCGCGAGCTGATCGTCCAAGCCGCCGCCTGATCGCCGAGGCCGTCGTCGCGCCGCCGCGCATGCGAACATTTCTTATGTCAGGTGAACCGCCTTGTGGCGGGTGGCGCCCGGCTATACCCGAGTCCCAATCGCGGCGATCCGCCGGCGTTAATTATTGATTGGGTTGGGGAAAATGTTGAAACACCTAGGGGTGGCGATCGCCGCCGCGACGACTCTTGGCTTGGCGGGGAGCGCCGGCGCGAGCCCGTACAAGATGGTCGACCTCGGCGCGCTTCCCGGAGGCGTGGACAGCACCGCCTTCGCCATCAACGACGCGCACCAGGTGGTCGGCGTTTCAGACACCACCGGCAGCTTCGGGCATGCGTTCCTCTACAGCGGCGGCGCGATGAGCGACCTGGGCACGCTCGGCGGCGACTACAGCACGGCCAAGGGGATCAACCAGTCCGGGCAGATCACGGGCACTTCGACGACGGCCGGCGGCGATGGCCACGCCTTCATCTACAGCGGCGGCGCGATGAGCGACATCGGCACCCTCGGCGGCGCCTCAAGCGCCGGCGAGGGGATCAACAACTCCGGCCAGGTCGTGGGGTATTCGAGCACGAGTGGCGGTCAGCAGCACGCCTTCCTCTACAGCGGCGGCGTGATGAACGATCTCGGCACGCTGGGCGGCACGATCAGCCAGGCGGAAGGGATCAACAGTTCCGGAGACGTCGTGGGCTCCGCCTGGCTTGCCGGCAACACCCTGGAGCACGCCTTCATCTACAGCGGCGGCGTGATGCACGACCTGGGCAGCCTAGGAACCGGGGGCAGCCTCGGGAACGCCATCAACGATTCCGGCCAGGTCGCGGGCAGCTACCTGACGAACAGCTTCCAGCAGCACGCGTTCTTCTATGACGGCGCCAACATGGTGGACATCGGCACGCTCGGCGGGACCTACGCCAACGCCTATGGCATCAACAATCTGGGCCAGGTCTTCGGATATTCCGATATCGCGGGCGACACCGCCTGGCACGCCTTCATCTGGGACAGCGGGACCGGCATGACCGACCTGGGCACCCTGGGCGGCACGGTCGCGTGGGGCTACGGCGTCAACAATTTCGGCGAGGGGGTCGGTCAGTCCCTCTACCCGGGCGGAAACGGGTACGGACACGCGTTCATGACCGTCCGGAACGATGGCGTGCCTGAGCCGGCGACCTGGACGATGATGATCGGCGGCTTCGGCCTGGCGGGCGCCATGCTGCGCCGGCGGCGGACCGCCGCGGTCGCCTGATCTGATACGGCTCGGCGGTCAGGGTTTCCCCTGGCCGCCGGGGCCTCAGCTCGCCGCGTCGGGGGTGAGCGCGATGTCGACCATGATCTCGCCGGAGATGGCCTCCAGCGCGGCCTGAACCTCGCCGGCGCTCAGCGCCGGCGGCAGGCGCAGGCGCGCGTCCACGTGAAACAGCGGCGCGCCGGAGTGCGGCTCGGCGCTGATCCGGGTGTCGAAGGCCTCGATGTTGACGCCGAGGTCGCTCAGCACCGCGGTCACCTGGTGGACGATGCCGGGCTGGTCCTGGCCGACCAGGCTGAAGTGGACCGCCTCGCCGCCGGCCTCCGCCAGCTCCGCGGCCTCGACCGCGGGCGCGATGCGCACCTCCAGGCCCTCGGCGTCCACGGCGCGTACGGCCGCGCGCAGGCGCTCGACGCCGTCGGCGGCGAGCTCGACCCGCACCGAGCCCACATAGAGCCCGCCCAGGCGGCTCAGATGGCTCTCCAGCCAGTTGCCGCCGGCCGACAGCACCGCGGCGGCCAGCGCCTGGGTGAGGCCCGGCCGGTCGCTGCCCACCACGCTCAAGATCAGCGTCGCCATGCTCGGACCCTCAGGAAAGAGGGCCGACCGAGCCATGCGCGCCGGCGTTCGTCAATGTGCGATCAGGTGGATCAGCGCTGGCGGGCGAGTTCCTCGGCCATGGCCTGGCTGACGGCGCCGAAGCCGGTTTCCAGGGCGGTCTCGAAGGTCGCCTGGTCGGTGCGGACCTCGTAGGTTTTCTTGTTGCCGTAGTGCATGGCGCCGATCAGCGAGCCGCCCGGCACGAAGGCGCCGGCGAAGCGGGAGACAGCGATGGCGGTGTTGCCGGCCGTCTGCAGCGCCTTGTCGCCGGCGGTGGTGGTGCTGACCAGGTCGCCCAGCTTGTCGGTGGCCAGGTCCTGGCTGAGGCTGACGCGGGCCAGCGCCTTGTCGGGACCGACGACCAGCACGCGGTTGTAGAGCGCCACGAAGGTCATGGCCGCGTCGGTCTTGGCCGTGCCGGCGGTCTTCCAGAAGGCGCGGTCGAGACGGGCCTGGCCGCCCAGCAGGGTGATGCGAACGTTGAGGATCGGCGCGCCCAGGCTCCGGGCCACCGCGTGCTGGCGCTGGAAGCCGATGAGCGCGTAGCCGGCGCCCAGGCTTGAGCCCCAACCGATGTAGGGGTCGCGCTTCGGCTTCGGGCCCAGGATGTGGATCTCCATCTTGGGGATCACGGTGGTCTCGTCGACCAGGAAGATCGGGAGGCCCTTGGCGCTGACATAGCGGTTGGAGCCGGCCGGCGAGCGCTCGTCGCGCGAGGCGCCGGCGTCGGCCTTGAGGGTCTTCTGGAATTCCGGATCGGCGCGCAGCTCGTCCGGCGAGACCACGGTGATGCCCTGCTTCACCAGGTCGGCGACGAAGCGGTCGTAGGCCGCCTCGGCCAGGGCCTCGTAGCGGCTGCGATCGGCCCCCACCAGGGTGACCACGAGGTCCGACGGCGCGCCGGAGATCAGCTCGATGCCGCCGATCTGTTCGGTGGCTTCCAGCCGGTCGAGGATGTCGACGGTGAAGGAGCCGATCGCCACCCGGTTCAGGCCCTTGAGCGCGGCGGGATTCTCGACGGCGACGGCAGCCGCCGGCGGGGCTGGCGGGGTCTGGGCGTTGGCGGCCTGGACGGCGGCGCAGCTCAGGACGAGCGCGGCCAAGGCGGCGCGGTGTCGGTTCATGATGGTCAGCCCCCGGATGATGCGCGACGCTAGGGCGGATCGGCCCGCACCCGCCTCCCCTCTTTGGGGGGCCTTCGAACAAGCGCGACCTTTCGGCCCTATGCCGCGCCGGACGGGCCACCTATTCATGGAACATGGTTCGCGTGCGTTCCCCTGGCGTGCTGATGGCGGCGGCGGCCTATGCGTTGGCCATGATCGTGGCCGCCGTCCTGGCCGTGGCGCTGCACATGCCCACCGGCGGTGTGCGGTTCTGGCAGGACGGCCCCTCGGTGGTCGCGGCGACCTCGCAAGGGGTGCTGGCCCGGCTGGCGCCCGAGGCATCAGTGACCTTCGAAGGCGGCGGCCGAACCTTGACCCAGAGCGCGCGGGAGCTGGCGTCGGAGTTCGCGCCCAAGGGATCGTTCGACGAGGTGCGGCGGTGGTACGCCGGGCGCGACCGGCTGGGCGCCATCGTCGCGGCGCCCGGGGCGCGGATGCTGATCGGCGCGACCAGCACGGCCCTGACGCCTTACCCGCGCGGATTTGGCCACCTGCCGGTCGATGTCTGGCTGCTGCTGGCCGAGGCCTGCGGGATCGGCCTGGTGGGCATCTGGCTGGTTGTGCTCAGGCCCAACGACCTGGCCGCGCGGCTGTTCATGACCTCTGCGCTGGGCATCGCACTCGCGGCCTTCACCGGCGCGCTCGCCGACGCGCGCGAGATCACTGCCAGCGGCGCCCTGCTGCGCGCCGCGCTCACGCTCAACATCGTCGGCTCGAACATCGGGCCAGCCGCCCTGCTCGGCCTCTTCCTGGTGCAGCCGCGCCGCCTGGTCGGGCCGCGCGCGGCGTTCGCCCTGGTGGCCGTGGCGGCGGCGTGGGGGGTGGTGGTCGGCGCAGGCCTCGCGCCGATGGCGGCCTACTACGCCGTGCTCTGCGCCATGACCGTGGCGTTCGTCGCCGTGCTGATCGCGCAATGGCGGCTGTCGAAGGGCGATCCGGCGGGCCGCGCGGTGGTGCGCTGGGTCGGCCTCACCAGCCTGATCAGCAGCGGCGCGCTCACGGCGGCCATGGTGGCGAAGCAGTTCGCCGGCGGCTCCTCGCTGGGCGGCGACGGGTTGTCGATCGTGCCGATGTTCGTGGTCTACGGCGGCATCGCCTTCGGGGTCGGCCGCTACCGGCTGTTCGACCTGGACCGCTGGGCCTATCGGGTGGTGATCGGGGCGCTGGCGGCGGCCGCCCTGCTGGCGCTCGACGCCGGCCTGATCCTGGGCCTGCGGATCGAGGCGCGTGCCGCGCTCGGCCTGTCGGTGCTGGTGATCGGCTATCTGTATTTTCCGCTGCGCTCGCGGGTCTGGCGATGGGTCGCGGGCGGGCCCACGCTGAGCAGCGGCGAGCTCTTCCAGCTGGCGTCCGGCGTGGCGTTCATTCCCGGCGCGGCCGAGCGGCGGGCGAGTTGGCGCTCGCTGCTGCAGAAGCTGTTCGACCCGCTCGACATCGCCGCCGCCGACGCGCCGACGCCCGCCGTGGCCGTGACGGCCGACGGCGCGGCGCTGAACATCCCCGCGGCGGCCGACGAGGGCCCGCTGGTGCTGCGCTATCGCAACCGCGGGCGCCTCCTGTTCGACAGCGGCCAGGCGGCGCTGGCCGGCGAGCTGGTCAAGTTCATGCACCAGGCCGAGCGCACCCGCGACGAATACGCCCGCGGCGCCGCGGAGGAGCGCCAGCGCATCGCCCGCGACCTGCACGACGACGTCAGCGGCCGGCTGCTGACGGGCCTGCGCCACACCGACGCCGGGTCGATCCGCGACGAGGTCCGCGCGGCGCTCGCCGACATCCGCACCATCCTGCGCGGCCTGAGCGGCGAGGTGTTGGCGATCAGCCAGGTGGTGGCCAACATGCGCCACGAGACCTTCGAGCGGCTGGAGGCCGCCGGCATCGACCTGGACTGGCCGGTGCAGATGACGCCGAGCGCCGACCCCGCGCTGGAGTACCTGCGCTACCGCAACATCACCTCGGCGCACCGCGAGGTGGTCACCAACATCCTGCGCCACGCCCAGGCGCGGAAGGTGAAGGTGCGCTATGCGACGGAGGCCGGGGTCTTCAGCCTGACGATCACCGACGATGGCGTCGGCCTGCCCGCGGACCCGGCCGCCGCGCCGCGCACCGGCGGGCGCGGCCTGACCAACATCCAACGCCGGCTGCGCGAGATCGGTGGCGACGCGCTGCTGGAAGACGCGGGGCCGGGCCTGCGGGTCCGGCTCACCGCGGCGATCCCCGAAGGGGGCTAGGTTCCGCGTCGAATAGCGCGACCGGCAGGCGGACATTCTGAACGTCCGCAATGGGTGGGGACCGGACCTTAGCTCACCGCCCGAAAGCCGACTTTCCGTGGGGCGACCGAAGTGCGCACGCCCTCAACGACCACGACGAGCCGAGCCCGGGACCCGAGGCGAAGGCGCTCCAAACTCCTATTGCGTCGACGTCCCCGTGAAGACGGCGTCGATCGTGGCGTCATCGACTGGAACTCTGCCGTCCAGGATGAGCATGGCTAAGCCGTGCACCATGGACCAGGCCTGTAGCGTGAAAATCGAGCTATCGACGCCCCGCGGCGCGAATTGAGCCGCATTCGCGCGCAGGAATCTCATCGCATCGGAGCTTTCGCCTTCCGAATGGGAAACCAGGCCTGGTTGTTCGGAATTGGAAAATATCAGGCGAAATAGCGCCGGATTCTCCATAGCGAACCGGACGTATTCGCGGCCCGTCGCGCTAAATCCAGCTAGGCCGCCACCGGCCGTTTCCGCCGCGGCGCGTTGCTCGGCGCCGAGCTTTGCCAGCCCTTCGAGCGCGAGGGCCCCCATGAGCGCCCGCTTATCCGGGAAGTGCCGGTAGACCGCATTCGGGCTGACCCCCACAGCGCGAGCCACTTCGCGCAGCGAGAGATCACCCCCGGCCCTGCCCTCCAGCAGGCGCAGCCCAGCCGCGATCAGCGCGGCGCGAAGATCGCCGTGGTGATAGGGCTTCACGCGCATGTTGACACTGTGAGCATCCGCGATATGTTCACAACGTATACATCCTTGGAGCAGGTTATGACACTTCGTAGTGGGCGCGCTGCGCTCGTGCTAGGCATGGCCGCCTTGATGTCACCATTGATGGCGACGGGCGCGCGCGCAGTTCCGGTGAGCGCAGACATCGGCAAGAACCTCGAATACTTGCAGGTCGACAACGCGGGGACGACTGTGCCGATCGGGCCGTCCAATGCCTTCTTCTTCGCGCGCACCTTCTATGCCACGGGCGACTACGATGGCGGCAATCTTCAGTTCGACAGCACCACCCTCAACTTCAACAGCACGTCGACGGATTGCTGCGGACACACCGGCGTACAGTATGGCACCACATTCATCACCAAGGCGCAGATGGACGCCGATTTCCCGACGAGCACTGTCTACACGCTGCACCTTACGGACAGCACCCACGTCAATCCCGACGTCGACATTCAGGTCAACCTGCCGCCCGACCTCTACAACACCACGCCAGTTCCGACCTTTACCAGCGCCAGTTTCGATGCGTTGAACGGCCTGACGCCGGGCCAGGCGCTGACGGTCTTCACCGATCCGTTCACGGTGGACGCTAATGCCACGGGCGGCCAGACGTTCTTGTCGATCTTCGACATCACCGACGGGACCAACATCTACAGCGACTTCGGAACGAACACGCGCGCGAGTTGGGACATCGGCTCGGGTCTCTTCTTGGCGGGACACCAATACGAGGCGCAGCTGATCTACGATAACCTGGTGCAGGGCAGCGACGGACTGGTGCCCACCACGGCGCGTTCGGATCTGCGCACCGACGTAATCTTCTCACTGCCGGGCGGCGTGCCTGAGCCCGCGAGCTGGGCGATGCTGCTGATCGGGCTGGGCGCCGTCGGCGCAGGGATACGCAGCGCGCGGTACAAGACCGCCGGGAGGCTCGCGAAGATCTAGCGGGGCCGATTTGCTTTCGGGCGGCCGCATTGAACTCTGCCCGCCACTGCGGTGGCCGTGTACGAAAAATGACTACTCGATGAGTCCGATTGTCTGTCACCGAAATCTGGACCCGCCCTCATGATCGGACGTTCCGAACTTCCGAAAAGGGTCGAAAGCGGACCATGGCTTCGTGCCCGAGATCGGACCCCGAGAATGTCAGATCATGGAGTCGGGCGTGGCGGCAGGGCTCCGGACTGATGCAGCAGCGCGAACCGATCCGGCACGCCCCAGTGCTCGACGAGCTTTCCACCTTCAAACCGGCAGACATCGAACACATCCATCGTGATGCTGCGGCCTGATCGGGGATCCACCCCGGCCCCCTTCATCCGCACCCAAAGTTTCGAACCCGAATCAGCGTGGTCTTCAATCTCCAGATGCAGGCCTCGCATTTCGGCGCGCGCGGCAGAGATTTGAGCCTTGAGGATGTCGGGTCCCTTCAAGTTCGGCGGTGTTAAATATTGATGCTCCACCAGGCTTGGCGCGCAAATCTCGTCAGCCACGCTCAGGTCGCCATGGTTGAAGCCACGCTCGATGATCTTCCGGAAAAGCTCGATATTGCTCATGTTTAACGGCGTCCCCGCGCTGGCGAACGACGAACCGAGCGTCTTGGAGACAATGATGGCGGCCCCGCCTGCGCCCTTGAGCAAACCGCGTCTGTCCATCGTTTCCTGCGCCTTCGTCGAAGCTACGATGGGGCGACGGACAGCGAGCGCGCTTGTAGTTTTCGGTCATCCGCCGGGAAAGAAGACGTTGTCCCAGTCGCCGATCAGGCTGCTGGGCGGCAGACCGGCGAAGGCGTGGCATTCGCGAACGAAATGGGCCTGATCGAAATAACCCAGATCGTGGACAATATCGGTCCAGGACCGGTTGGCGTCGTCGCGGCGGGCGGCGAGAGCTCTGTCGAACCGGATCGTCCGGGCAAACAGTTTGGGCGCCATCCCGACCTGGGCCGAAAAACGGCGCTGGAATTGGCTGGCGCTGAGGCCCGAGCTGGCGACGAGGTCGTTGATCCGGGGGCCACCCCGCTCGGCGATCATGAGGCGAGAGGCCAGGCCGATCGCGCATTCCCGGCCCTGGGCGCCCTCTCTCGCCGCCACCCAGCGCTCGACGGCCTCGATGCGCGAGACGAAGTCTGGCGCCAGGCGAACGGCGTCGCCGAGCGCCGCGCCGGACCTGCCAAGGACATCAGAGGCGGCGGGGTCCTGATTGAGCAGGGAGGTCATGTTGACGCCGACCAGCCGGTTCAGGCCCGTCGGCTGAAACAGGACCGTGAAGACGTGGACGGAGCCCGTCAGGCAGACGTGGGCCCGGCGATAGCTCTGCGGTCCGACCAAGCTCATATTTGCTACCCCAGCGGCTTGGCCGCCATCGATAGCGACGCGATAGGGTTCAGCTAGGTGAAAGATCAGGACCTGGTGCGGTCGAGCTGGGACGGGCCATGCCAGTTGACCGCTTCCCAGCTCGACGCGCCGCTCCTCGAACGCCCGCAAGACGCCTCGAAGCTCCGGATGGGGTTGCGCTCGCTTGATGTCCACTGACGATCCCGACGGCCCATTCCGGGTCACGGTACGCGGACTGTCCAATGTCCGCTACGGGTCGAAAGCGGACGCCCGCCTCGTGGTCTAGACCAGCCGCCGCCGCGCGGCCTCCAGCGCCGCCTCGGCGCGGGTGGAGATGCCGAGCTTGGCGTAGATCGCCTTGACGTGGCCGGAGATGGTGTTGGCGCTGACGCCGAGCGCGCTGGCGGCTTCGGCGACGCGCAGGCCGCGGCCGATCACCCGCAGGATTTCCGTCTCGCGCGCCGTCAGCCGCGCCTCATCCGGCTCACCGGCCACGCCGGCGGCGTGCTGCACGAAGTGGCCAAGGATCTTGTGGGCGAGCGACGGCGAGATCGCCGGCTCGCCCTTGGCGACGTTGCGCAACCGCCCCACCAGACGTTCCTTCGGCTCGTCCTTCAGGAGGTAGCCCTGGGCGCCGGCGCCGAAGGCCTGGAGCAGGGAATCGTCGTCGTCGAACACGGTGGCGACGATGCGCAGGGCGGCGGGCGCGGTCTGGCGCAGGTCCTCCAGCAGGGAGAGGCCCGAGCCGTCGGGCAGGCCGATGTCGATCAGGGCGACGCTGATCTGCTGGGCCCGGCCGGCCAGCTTGAGCGCCCGCAGACGCTCCCGCGCCTGGCTGAGCGACGCAGTCGTCTCGACGACCAGGTCGTCGAAGGCGGCGGCGAGCACCTCCTGGAGGAGCGCCTGCATCGGTGGCGAGTCTTCAACGATGAGCCCGATCAAGGGGTGGGTCCTCCACGGGCCGGTTTAAACCTCTGCGGCGCGGACGCACCCCCTATCGAGGGGGGAGGCAACGCTTAGGCCGCCATCCGCGCCTTGAAGACGCCGTCGGGAAGCGCGCCGGCGCGGGTCGGGTGGATGAAGAAGTAGTCCTTCCAGGGCGCGTCGCTGATGGCGTCGAAGCGCTCCTCCAGGCGGTTGCCGTTGAGCGCGAACATCCGGTAGCCGCGCGCCTTGAAGAGCTCGACCACCGCCTCGGCGCCGCCCCCGAACCGGGCCTCCAGCATCTGGGGGTGGATCTCCAGCAGGACGTGGGGATGGTCGCGGTCGAGAACCTGGGCGGCGCCGTGGAGCGCCCTCAGCTCGGCGCCTTCGATGTCCATCCGGATGAAGTCGACCCGGGTGATGCCGCGTTCGGCGCAGAAGCCGTCAATGGTGACCACCTGGGTCGGCTGGGTCTCGAAGCCTGAGTCCTGCAGGTCGGGGCGGGCCTCGCCCTGGGGCGCGGCATCGGCGACGAAGGCATAGGCGCGACCCATGCGGCCGGTGATCTTGCGCGGCGTCACCAGCAGCATCTCGCCCGGCTTGTCGCCCACCGCGGCGTGGACCGGCGTCACGCGGTCGCCGATGCCGTGCCAGGCGACGGTCAGCTTCAGCACCGCGTAGGAGAAGGCCGAGGGCTCGATGGCGTAGATCGTGGCCTTGGGCGCGACCTGGGTCATGACGTAGGAGTGGCGGCCATCGCTGGCGCCAACGTGCAGGCACACCGGCGCGCCGGAGAGCAGATCGGCGAGGTAGGGGGTCTCGGGCTCGTGCTTGCGCCAGCCGAGATTACGCCGCCAGGCCCGGAAGGCGTGGCTCAGCACACGTAGCGACGGCATAGCTTCCTTTTTTCTCCGCCCCGCCCAAGCCATTCCGACGGCTTGAACCTCGCAATCTCGGCCATTTTCCGTCGCAGCCGCTTCAGCCTCGAGGCGGAAAATGGTTGGGACGTTGTCTAAGGCGCCGCTCCCTAGGTCGGCGGGGGCGTAACCGTCATCATGTAGTTCACGTCGGCGTCGTGGCTCTGGGACCAGCGGCCGGAGAGCGGGTCGAACACCACGCCGAAGGGCCCGTCAACCGTCAGCGGCTGATCGGCCAGGAAACCGCGGAGTTCCTCGGGCTTCAGGAACTTGTTCCAATCGTGGGTGCCCGCGGGCAGCCAGCGCAGGACGTATTCGGCGCCCACCTTGGCCAGTGCGAAGGCTTTCAGCGTGCGGTTGAGGGTCGCGACGATCATGAGGCCGCCCGGCTTCAGCATCGCCGCGCAATCGCGCAGGAACTGGCCCGGATCGGCCACGTGCTCGATCACCTCCATGTTGAGGATCAGGTCGAAGCGTTCGCCGGCGGCCTTGAGGTCCTCGGCGGTGGAGCAGCGGTAGTCGACCGCGGCGCCCACCTGGGCGGCGTGGGCGCTGGCCGTGCCGATGTTGCGTTCCGAGGCGTCGACGCCCACCACCTGGAAGCCCAGCCGGCTCATGGGCTCGGACAGCAGGCCGCCGCCACAGCCGATGTCGAGCAGGCGCAGGCCCTCGAAGGGCTTGCGCGCCTTCGGGTCGCGGTTGAATCGATGCAGGGCCTGGTCCCGGATGAAGCCCAGCCTCACGGGATTGAATTTGTGCAGGGGCGCGAACTTGCCCTTCGGGTCCCACCATTCGGCGGCGATCCGCGAAAATCGCTCGACCTCGGCCGGATCGATGCTCGAACGCGCCTGCGCTGGGGAAGCCATGCCCCCCTTTAGCCCGCCCCGGCGCCGAAACGAAGGCCCGAGGGCGTTGCAGGCCCTCCCCGGCGCCGCTATTAGGCTCCGCCCTTCGCAAGCGCAGCAACAAGGCCCGTTCCCTTAGACCCATGTCCCGGCTGGTGATGAAATTCGGCGGTACGTCCGTCGCCGACCTGGAGCGTATCCGGCGCGTGGCGCGGCTGGTGAACGCCGAGGTGGCCGCCGGGCACCAGGTCGCCGTGGTGGTCTCGGCCATGGCCGGCAAGACCAATGAACTGGTCGCCTGGACCGACGGCTCCGGCCCGGCGGCCCAGGGCCTGCCGGCCTCCGACGACGAGTACGACGTGATCGTGGCGTCCGGCGAGCAGGTGACGGCGGGGCTGCTGGCCATGGCGCTGCGCAACTCCGGCACGCCCGCGCGATCCTGGATGGGCTGGCAGATCCCGATCATCGCCGACGACGCCCACGGCCGTGCGCGCATCGACGACATCCCGCCCGAGAAGCTGGCCGCGGCCATGGACTCCGGCGAGGTCGCGGTGATCGCGGGCTTCCAGGGCGTCACCCGCGACGGGCGCATCGCCACCCTGGGCCGGGGCGGCTCGGACACCAGCGCCGTCGCCATCGCGGCTGCGGTCGGGGCCATCCGCTGCGACATCTACACCGACGTGGACGGGGTCTACACCACCGACCCGCGCATCGAGAGCAAGGCCAGGCGCCTGTCCAAGATCTCCTACGAGGAAATGCTGGAGATGGCGTCGCTGGGGGCCAAGGTGCTGCAGACCCGCTCGGTCGAGCTGGCCATGGCGCAGAAGGTGCCGGTCCGCGTGCTGTCGAGTTTCGTAGAGCCGGGCGAGGCCCCCGGCCAGGGCACCATCGTGTGCGACGAGGAAGAGATCATGGAAAAACGCATCGTGAGCGGCGTGGCCTACAGCCGCGATGAGGCGAAGATCAGCCTCTTCGGCCTGCCCGACCACCCGGGCGTCTCGTCGAAGATCTTCGGGGCCCTGGCCGACGCCAACGTCAACGTCGACATGATCGTGCAGAGCCACGCGCGCACCGCCGACACCGCCAACATGGAATTCACGGTGGGCAAGCGCGACGCCGCCCGCGCGGTGGAGATCATCCGCGCCGCCCAGTCCACCATCGGCTTCGACGACGTGGCGGTGAACGACGAGGTCTCGAAGGTCTCGGTGATCGGGGTGGGCATGCGCAGCCACACAGGCGTCGCCAAGACCATGTTCGCCGCCCTGGCCGAAAAGGGCGTCAATATCCAGGTGATCTCGACGTCCGAGATCAAGATCAGCGTGCTGATCGACGCGGCCTATACGGAACTCGCGGTCCGCGCCCTGCACGCCGCCTACGGGCTGGACCAGCTCTAGAGTTCGAAGTCGAACATCACCACGTCGTCCGGGGGCGGACGCACGCCGCCGGCGCTGGCGTAAAGGGCCATGGCGGCCGGGTTGCCGCGGTTGGTGAACACGAACATCTCGTCCCAGCGGCCGGTGCGGCCCTCGGCCGCGAGCGCCTTGAGCATGGCCTTGGCCAGGCCGCGCCGCTGATGGGTGGGCGCGGTGTCCACCGAGTAGATGAACAGGCTCGTGGCCTCGAAGCGGCGCAGGACGTGGCCGTAGATGAAGGCCACCACACGGCCCGCGTCGAGGGCGACGATGTTGACCAGATCGCGGTCCGCCAGATGCGCCGTCGCCTGGGCCGGGGACGGGACGTCCTCGTCGGTGAGGCGCACGGCGTCGATCAGCAGGGCCTCGTCGCCGGGCGCCAGGAAGCGGATGTCCATGCCTGACCTTTCCACGCCGCCGTGCGGGGCGGCAAGGTCATCGCCCTATGCCGCCGCGGCCTGAGCCAGCGCCGGCGCGAGGGCGGCGAACAGCTGGTCGATGTCGGCTTCGGTGATGTGCAGGTGCGGCGCGAACCGCAGGGCCTGGCCGCGCTGGCTGATGTAGACGCCGCGCGCGCGAAGCTGACCCACCAGGTCGCCGCCGACGCCGGGCGGCAGCCGCGCGCCGAACATGTGCGGGCAACGCTGAGCCTTGGGCGGCAGGCCGAAGCCAAGCGCCTCCAGCCGCGCCTGGAGGCGGGCGTTGATGGCCGCCAGGGTCTCGGCGACCTGCGGCACGCTCCAGGCCTTCA
>Ga0105248_10004775_pt1 | contig 14996 bp, 11 predicted proteins | sample KBSS34metaG_FD_81524 | JGI IMG/M metagenome (GOLD analysis project Ga0105248, IMG submission 81524) | Switchgrass rhizosphere microbial communities from Kellogg Biological Station, Michigan, USA - KBS S3-4 metaG | ecosystem: Host-associated > Plants > Roots > Rhizosphere > Soil | place...
CGCATTCTGTGCGGCCTCATTCACGAGGAAACCCATCTTTGGATGCGAAGGCTCAAAGTCCGGAGTGATGCCGTGCTGCGTCAATTCTTCGCTGGTTGTGGGCCCGATTGAGGCAACGACCAACGACCGCAGCCCAGTGCGCAGATCATCGAAAGATTCAATCTGGGTCGACACCTGAAACAGGTGAACAACTTGAGCAGCCGTCGTAAACAGAACTACGTCGATACCACCGCTTGCCACCGCAAGTACCGTCTCGCGCAATGGCTGGAGATCCTCAGGAAGCGCCCACTGGTACACAGGAACCTTCGTCAGCTCGGCAGCCCTCTCGTTGAGCGCCTGCAATAGCTCCGGGTTCGAAACACCGTATTCCTGCACCGCCACACGGAATCCGCTCAGCGAATTGCCGAACTCTGCGTCTAGCGAGGCAATCATCTCGCGCCAGGTATTTGGCTCAGGAGCGACTACTGCGATTGGCACCTTCAGCTCTTTCAGCACCGCCACCGGCTTCGGCCCTCGAGCCGCGACCCGCACCTTTTTGAGCGCTGCCAGCAATTCGTCTGTCCGACCCGTAGTCTCGACGATACTTATCAGGGCTCGCACACCTACACCTGTCAGAAACACCACAAGGTCGAAGCGGCCTGCAATGAGCTTATCGGCAAACTCCAACGCCAGCCGGTTCGACTCCAGGGGGACCTCGCGCATCGCGGGAACCACAAATGGGTCGCCGCCGTACGTCCGGATCAGCTTCGCCATCTCAGTCGATCGTCGCGACTCGAGCGACAGAACTCTCAGCCCGTCAAAGTTTGCAGGTGCCATCACGAAACTCCCAAAAGAGCGGCAAGTGCCAGGTTGCATTACCAGACTATGAAATTCTTCTTAACTGTTGGTCTGTTGTTCACCATTCTACAGACTGTCTCCAAATCAGCCAGAGCCAAAGTGACACGTGCTTCCTTGTCCCCCACAACCGGAACAGAGCGCTCTGCTTCTTCGCCTGATGACGAGCGCCGCAGCTCTCAACCAAGTATCTGCGGCGGCAATGGTTTCCCATATGCGCAGCAGGCCTGCCAACTCGAACAAATGCCTTATCCAAATTAGCCCGACCGCGTCACGCTCTATCCGAGCATCGCGCGCCTCATCGTCCTGCCGGATGCCTTCCACCTTCTTACGGTCTCGTACACCAGAACCGTCGTGAAGGTCACCGCCATCCACAGCACAACAGCTTCGATCGGCAACCCGGCCCATGCTGTCACCCGCAGCCCCATCATCTGGCGGCCTTGATATCCCCACCAACCATAGGGCACCGCAAGGGTCGCCTCCCACAACAGGCTCATCAGCAGGATGGTGAAGAAGGTTAGGCTGAAAGCCCGCCAGTTGATAACGTCTCGCGTCTCTTCAAACAGCACCGATGCTGGCACAAGCGCACCGCAGACAAGGAAGGTCCAGTAGCCGGGAAACCCCTCAGGCTCCGGTGAGAAATAACTCTTGTATACGATCGCGGCCAACAAGAGCGCGACACCCAGGAACGCTGAGAACGGATGAAACCTCAGCAACCGGTCGAACTCACCCCGCTCCGAGGCATCGTCGCCAATTGAGTACGCATGCAGCCAGTACCCGTCGAGCCAGCTGTACATCAGGAGTACGGCTACAAACCCGAGGAAGTAAAACACGTACTCTTCTACCGGAACACCGCCGTGCAATGCAGGAGCCGTCCACCTCAGTGTCGCCTCTGAGTTCGGAAACGTGAAAAAGAGATGCGCGAAAAAAAAATCGAGCGCAGCTCCAATCGGAAACAGTAGCCCAATAGTCCACCAGAACGCCTTCTTCGATACCTTTAGACCTTCCTGTGGGACAAGCCAGAACCCGATCACCGCAATTGGAATCGCGAATATCAAGAGGCTGACCGTATATCCATACGGCGATGGATTCTTCGCCGCAACATCCACCACGGAGGAGATCGTTACCGTATGAAGCGTAAGAGCTGCCGGCAGCGCCACCATGGCAATCATCGCTGCTACCAACCCGAAGCCCGCCTTCGCAGCGGAACCGTCCTCACGGGGACTGCGCGCCATTTTACCCTCCATAAATCAGTCCCGGCTATGCTATTTTGCCCCGGGAATCAACGCCTCAGTCGCCGCTACTGGCTGCGTGTTTACCAGCGCTCCGGTTCCTTCCTTTATCACCTCTTCTCCTGTCACACTGTCAAACAGCTGCATGAAGCGAGCGACCAAGCCAGTCCAGCCTGTCTGGTGGCTCGCACCAACACCCGCGCCATTGTCGCCGTGGAAATACTCATAAAACAAGATGTAATTCTTCCAATGCGGATCCGTCTGGAACTTCTCCGTGTTGCCATACACCGGCCTTCGGCCCTTCGCATCCACTCGGAAGATTCCAGCAAGGCGGTTCGATATCTCATGCGCCACTTCGAACAGATTTTTCTCCACTCCGGATCCCGTCGGGCACTCTACCTTCAGCGAATCGCCGTAGTACTGGAACAGAAGCAACAAGGATTTGATGAGTAACCCGTTCACAGGCATCCACACCGGACCTCGCCAGTTTGAGTTGCCTCCAAACATCCCGGTCGTTGATTCTGCTGGCTCGTACGCCACCGTATACTTCGCTCCATCCATATCGAACTCGAAGGGCTTCTCGTGATACTCCTTCGAGATTGCACGGATGCCGTGGTCGCCGAGAAACTGCTTCTCATCCAGCATCCGCGAAAGCACGCGTTTCAGATTGTCCTTATCCAGAACAGACAACATGTATCGGCCGTTCTCCCCCGGAATCTCCGGGTTATGAAGGTTGCATGCCAACTCCGGCCGCCTGGAGAAGAAGACCTTTACGCGTTCCATCAAGTGAGGACACCGTTGCACAACCTCAGGTGTCATGATGGAGACTGCGGCGAGGGGCAAAAGTCCTACCATCGACTTCAACTTCAATCGGCATGCTGATCCGTCTTTATGGTTCAACACGTCGTAGAAGAAACCGTCCTCATGGTCCCACAGTTCGTTTGTGTTATCTCCCTGCGGATCCATTGCTCCTGCAATCCATAGGAAGTGTCCCAGGAACTTGACCGAGATCTCTTCGTAGCCATCGGTATATACCAACAACTCCAGCGCAATGCTCAGCATGCTCTGGCAAAACATCGCCATCCACGCCGTACCGTCCGCTTGCTCCAGATAAGCGCCGTTCGCGAGAGGCGCGCTCCGGTCGAATATTCCGATGTTGTCCAGGCCAAGGAAGCCGCCTTCGAAGACATTCTTGCCATCGCGGTCCTTGCGGTTGACCCACCAGGTAAAATTCAGCAACAGCTTTCCGAAGCAGTTCTTCAGGAACTCCAGATCGCCAGTGCCTCGAATACTCTTCTCTGTCAGGTACACGTACAACACCGACCAGGCATGCACCGGCGGATTCACATCGCCAAAGTTCCATTCATACGCCGGAATCTGCCCGTTCGGGTGTGCGTAAGCCTCGCTCACCATCAATTCCAATTGATTCTTCGCGAAGTCCACATCCACCATCGCCAAAGTCGCCGCATGAAACGCGAGGTCCCAAGCCGCATACCATGGATACTCCCACTTATCCGGCATTGAGATAATGTCTGCATTGACCATGTGGTACCACGGCGAATTCCGAACATCCTTCTTTTGACCGCCCGTGGGGCTATAGCCGTGCTCGCGAAGCCAGAGATCGACATCGAAGTAATAGAACTGTTTGGACCACAGCATTCCGGCCAGCGCCTGCCGCATGATCTTCTTATCGTCGTCCGTTGTCTTCGGCGGAAAAATGCCCTCGTAAAACTCATTTGCCGCGCAAATCATCTCCGCGAACACACCGTCGAAATCGGTTCCTACACCCTTCAACTTTGCATCGCGAGTCAATCGCAGACGAACGACAACTTCTCCGCCTGACGGGACCGTCAACTGATAGAGTGCAGCAGCCTTGGTCCCATTCTTCGCCGGATTGACAGCCTCCTTAACCCCATGAACGAGATACTCATTAAAGGCGTCTTTCACAAACGGCGAAAGGTTCGGCCCACCCCAAAGCCTCTTCTCATTCGACTCGTTGTTGGTAAACAATAGGCCCTGCGCGCTCTCGCAGTGCAGGAACATTTGTCCTGCCCTGGCCTCAGAGGTGGACATCACGAGTTTGCCTTTGTCCGCCTCTATCTGCTGAATCTCGGGTGGCGTCGGCTTCTCATCACGAAACCATGTGTTGCGAAACCAGAGCGCCGGCAGAAGATGGATTGCCGCCTCCTCCGGCCCGCGATTTGCCACGGTAATCCTTACAAGCAGGTCCTCAACATCTGCCTTCGCATACTCGACAAAGACATCGAAGTATTTGTCCTCGTCAAAGATCTTTGTATCGAGCAGTTCGTACTCGGACTCAAACTTCGATCGTTTTGCATTCGTCTTGACAAGGTCTTCATACGGAAACGCCGCCTGCGGATACTTGTACAGATACTTCATGTACGAGTGCGTCGGCGTCGAATCGAGGTAAAAGTAATACTCCTTCACATCTTCGCCGTGGTTGCCCTCACTGTTCGTCAACCCGAACAGCCGCTCCTTCAAGATCGGGTCTTTGCCATTCCACAGAGCCAGCGCGAAACACAGCCGCTGTTTGTCGTCCGAGATGCCTGCGATTCCGTCTTCGCCCCACTTATAGGTTCTTGACCGGGCCTGGTCGTGCGTGAAGTAGTTCCAGGCATCTCCGTTTGGTGAGTAATCCTCTCTCACCGTTCCCCATTGCCGCTCGCTCAGGTAAGGCCCCCATAGCTTCCAAGCCTTGACCCCGTCTCTTGATTCCCGCAGACGAACCTGTTCCACGCCGGCCATACGTCACCCCATCGAACGTATCTGTTGACCCGCTGCCTTTTGGCCCTGGCAAGCTGAACACTTGTATCTAAAGACATTAGGGCTGCCCAAGCTACCCAGTCAACCGAACCCCTCCCTCTGCGTCTTCTCGATCGCTAAACTAATCTCCCGATCATCTCCCGCGTACAATCGCATCCGACGGCCATCAAGCCGCACCGAGGTCTCAGCCCGCGATGCCCAACCCTATCCTGCTCCTCAGCGTCATCGTCATTCTCTACTTCATCAGCTCCATTAAGATCCTCAAAGAGTACGAGCGCGGCGTCATCTTCCGCCTCGGCCACATCATCCCATCCAAGGGCCCCGGCGTTATTCTGGTCTTCCGCCCCCTCGATCAGATGGTTCGCGTCTCTCTCCGCCAGGAGGTCATGGAGGTCCCACCCCAGGACATCATCACCCGCGACAACGTCACCCTCAAGGTCAACGCCGTCGTCACTCTTCGCGTCATCGACCCCACTAAGGCTGTGATTGAGGTCGCCAACTACATCTATCAGACCAGCCAGTTCTCCCAAACCACCCTCCGCTCCGTACTCGGCGAAGTCGAGCTCGACGAGCTCCTCGCCCACCGCGACCGCCTCAACCAGCGTATCCAGACCATCATCGACGGCCACACCGCCCCCTTCGGCGTCAAGGTGGTCTCCGTTGAGGTCAAGCAGGTCGACATGCCCGAATCCATGCTTCGCGCCATGGCCAAGCAGGCCGAAGCGGAGCGCGAGCGCCGCGCCAAGATCATCCATGCTGAAGGCGAGTTCAACGCCGCCCAGAAGCTCGTCGACGCCGCCGCGCTCATGGCCACCCAACCCATGACACTTCAGCTGCGTTATCTCCAGACCCTCACCGAGATAGGTGTCGAGAAGAATACGACCATCGTTTTTCCGCTTCCAATGGAGCTGATGAACTTGTTGAATAAAACAGTCCAGGCCGCGGATTCCTCAAACCAAAGCCGCCAGCCGAACGAATAGCCATGGGGCCCTCATGTCGGCTCCTACCGAAGATGAAGGACCGATCGTGACCACCCGCTACCTCGAAGACGAAGACCTGGACTCCGCCACACACGAACGCGAGATTTCGCTGGGTGCCACCACCCTGCTCGGGATCTTTCTCCTCCTCGCACTCGTCTGCGCTGTCTTTTTCGGTTTCGGGTATAGCATGGGCCGCCGCTCCTCACTCGCTGCCGGAGCTGCTCCCGAGAGCGTCCAGGCTGCCAGGGTGAAGACAACCGGAGCGGCAAAGCCGGCTCCCGGTCTGATGCCATCGGCAAACACTTCTCACGACTCAGACGAGGCTGCCTCCGACGACGCCACCGCACCCCAACTTCCGCAGCCGTCGCAGGCTCCTTCCGCCGTGCTTTCGCATTCTGCCGAACCCAGGCAACAACTCGCGGCCGCAACTCCCGATAAGTCTGAGACGACTTCGTCCTCTCCTCAGTTCACACCACCCGGCATCAGCAAGATCGCGCCTTCTCCAATCGCGCTGCACCCGACCGCAGCTGTGGCTCCCGTCGGTCCGCCTGCACTTGTCCAAGTGGCCGCGGTCTCCCATCAGGAAGACGCGGACACAGTCGTGAACTCGCTTAAACGTCGCGGCTATGACGTTGCAGTCCGCCATGAGCCACAGGACAAGCTCTTCCACATCCAACTCGGCCCCTTCCCAAGCCGCAAAGAGGCCGACGACATGCGTAAGCGTCTTCTCTCCGACGGTTACAACGCAATCGTCAAATAGCCGCTTTGGCAAAGCGCTGACAGAAAACCTGACTTATCTCGTAGAAGTTCGACGTATCTCTCATTCGGAGCCGGCGTCCACTCGTGCATTGGTGCAGGCCTGCTTCGGATGATCGCTGCGACCAGCACATTCCGAGCTCGTCTCTCGATTCGCATCAGCTCGAATCGCAAGAACAATGACATGGCGCGGTAGAGCTGTTTTCCTCTCTCCACAGGCGTTATGGGCGCATCTTGGCCGCTCAGATGTAATTGCGAATCGTAGTCCGCGTTCTACGCTACTCCAGCGGCTTCATCTTGTCGGGCAATGCATCCGCAATCGCTTGTCGAACAGCCCTCAATAAATCTTCTCGAGCCGAGAACGCAGAAGGCTCAATTGCTGGCAGTAGCCTTACCCTCGCTACTCCAGGGATAATTGACCAGCTCCCCTTCCGCATCATCCCTTCTGTTCCCGAAAGGGCGATCGGAACGATGGGTGCGTCCGTCTCCATTGCGAGGTAAAACGGACCCTTCTTAAACGTCGAGAGTCTTCCATCTCTCGAACGCGTACCTTCTGGATAGACCAGAATATTCAACCCCTTTCCCAGCGCTTTCCCCGCGGCAATCACGCTCGCTTGCGCCGCGTCTCGTTTCCCTCCGCGTTCTACGGGGATAAAGTCGCCCATCCGCATCGCGCGCCCCAGAATCGGAATGCTCATCAATTCCTTCTTCAACATCACGGAACTTCTTCCCGGCAGCATCGGCAACTCGATCGGAGGATCAAGGTTCGAAACATGATTGCTCATAAAGATGCAGGCCCTTCCCGCGGGAATATTTTCGAGTCCCGAAACCTCGATGCGTATCCCCGCGGCACGTACGCCAGCGTTCGCAATCCACATCGCTATGCGATACAGCAAGCTGATATCGCCTACGAACAATGTGTAAGGAATTCCAATGATCCCTGTGAGAGGACCAAGCGCCGTATACACAAATAAGAGCTTTAGCGTCGCAAACATTCCACTTTGCAGAATACCGTAACACTCCTGTTTGTAACGCTTCGCTTGTCTCTGCTTCCGCCCGGAAAAATCTTCCCTGTGCTGGGCAAATAGTTCCGCTAATTTTCAATAAATTGCAGCTAAATTGAGACATTTCGAACCCTGCTGCTGGTCCATGAATTGCATCAAATCAAAGTGGAGAGCTTCTGTCCGAAAGAACGGACGCTACGCTGTGTCGTAGCCGTCTCGACAGTAAGCCTCGAACGAGGCCAGTACGTTGGCCGAATCTGACATGTCAGCTATTTGCAGAGTTCCAGGGAGGACCATGAAACTCTTTAAGCAAGTCTCTGTCTTTGGGGCGGCGCTCGTTTTATCCACCGCCCTTGCGTCGGCTGAGACGATCCAGCTAGGAAGCTACCAAACCGGAGGTCCAAACTTGGGTAATAACAATACCTCGGTTGCTTTCATTGGATCACTCACCACAACCTACGCACTTGACCCAGGTACCGCGTGGGCCCCGGCGGGACCTAATTCCGTCTGGGTCTCTAACAATCCGAACTCAGGCCCCGGTGGGGCTGTTGTACAAACTGCCGGAAACTACACCTACACCACAACCTTCACCACACTCGCAGGCAACACCTATACTGGATCCATCTGGGTGCTGGCTGACGACACAACATCGATTCTCTTCAACGGCCATGAAGTTGCGCCGGCCGGCGTCCTTGGCTCCGACGTCCACTGCGGTGACGGCACTCCCAACTGCAGTATCCCAACGTTGGTCAGCCTTCCATCAGCGTTTTTCCTAACAGGTCTCAACACCCTGCAATTCGACTTGCAACAGACCATCGCCTCCGCTGGACTCGATTTCTATGGATCAGCTGTCGGAGTCGCCGGGTCGACATCTTCTGTTCCCGAACCAGGCACACTCTTCCTTCTCGGAACTGGTCTGATCGGATCCGCAGGCCTGATCATGCGTAAAGCGCGGGCCTGAAACCATCCACAGCCGGGAGCATAGATAAACGCTTAGGCCCGGGGACGAATTCATTCTCCGGCCTAAGCGTTCTCTATTCTGATAAACATCTGATAGATCGGCGGCAGAATTAGGAAAATCGGCCTGCAAGTCTTCCCGCGATTGCCGCCTCTGTAATGCCGCGAGGCAGCTTATGGTAAATTCCACCGAACCCGCCGTTGGATAGAATTGCCACAACATCGCCGCTCCGTACCTCAGGCGATAGCGCCGAAACAATAACATCGGCGTCTTGGTAAAGCGCCGCCGGAATGCCTCGTTCCCTCAGACCGCGGACAACGTGCGATGGATCGAGGCGTTCATATTCAGGAATGCTTTCTGACTTAAAGACTCCAGCCAGAACCACCATGTCGGCTAATGCCAGACTATCCACCAGAGCGCTCTGAAATATATTTCTGCGCAGTGTATTCGATCGTGGTTCGAGCACCGCAATCAGCCGCTGGCCGGGATAGCTTTCCCGCAGCGCACGCAACGTCTCACGAATCGCCGTGGGATGGTGAGCGAAGTCATCGATGATCGTCACGCCTTCGGCTACCGCCTTTACCTCCAGCCTGCGTTTCACACTGCGAAATGTCTGAAGCGCCTGGGCGATTGCCGGCGCCGGAACACCCTGACCCGCGGCGAGTGCAGCCGCCGCTGTGGCATTCAAAGCATTGTGTTCGCCGGCCATCGAAACACATAGTTCCAAAAACTGCTCCCCGCCTCGCCAAAGTGTCCATCGCGTCAATGGACCGTCATGGCGCAGATCGGAAATCCGCCAGAACGAGTCTTCGCGAAAGCCATAGCGTTCTACCGAACAGTATGCCTTTCCCACGCATTCGCTCACATTCTCGCTGGCGTCGTAAGCCACCACGCGCCCACGACGAGGAATCAGATTTACAAATCGTTTGAAGGCAATCTTCACCGAAGCGAGATCAACATAGATATCCGCGTGATCGAACTCAACATGCGTCAGAATCGCTGAGTCCGGGAAATAGTGCATGAACTTCGGTCCCTTATCGAAAAACGCAGTGTCGTACTCGTCCCCTTCGAGGATGAACGGCTTCGTGGGTCTCACCATAAAGCTCGTGGAGAAGTTCTCCGCGACGCCGCCGATTAAAAACGATGGCGCAAACTGTGGATTCCTCGCTGACGCTGTCTCATAGATCCAGGCAAGCATGCTAGTCGTGGTCGTTTTGCCATGCGTCCCAGCCACGACAAGCGGCTCACGCTCTACAAGAAACTCGTCGTGCAGCATGGAAGCCATCGAGCAGAACGGAATCCGTTCGTCTAGTACACGTTCCAGTTCAACGTTGCCTCGCGAGATCGCGTTGCCGACGACCACGAGATCCGGACGGCGATCCAGATTTCGCTCTGCATACGGCTCATGCACGTTAATGCCAAGTGATTGCAGAAGATCGCTCATGGGCGAATAAGCCGCGGCGTCCGAGCCCGTGACTTCGTGGCCCTGCTGCTTCAGCATGCCGGCCAGCGAAGCCATCGCCGTGCCGCAAATTCCGATCAGATAGATGTGTTTCTGCATTGCGCCAAGGTAAGACTAACCCGAAACTGCTGCCTCCAGAAAAGTAAGTCTCGGACGGGCGATATCGGCCAAATCAAGTCTCACCTCAACGCCGAGCGGAAGAGTGAGATTTGGTCCAAAGATGTGCCCGCAGCGAAGGCCAATCGCGACCGGTCCTTTAAAACCGTGAAGACCGTGAAGGATCGCCCGATCCAGGATATTCTGCTCCTCCGCCGAGACGCACTGCTCCATGTCCCCGAAGATAACTCCGCGAACGTCCTCCAGCCTGCCAGCGTATCGAAGATGCAGCAGCGTCCTGTCCCATTGGTAGGGCTTGGTGCCGATGTCCTCGAGAAACAGCACGCTTCCCCCGAGTTGCGGGGCATAAGGCGTTCCAAGGCCGGCCGCTAAGATGGAGATGCAGCCCCCCAGCAGCTTTCCTTCCGCAGTTCCCGGCTGCAGAACGCGTAGGCCATCTGTCGTTCCAAGCGACCATCCGCTCTCTCCTCCAAAAGTATTGCGCCAGCTTGAAAGATCGACACCGTCCTCGCGCCCGAAGTCGGATGCTACCATCGGTGCATAAAAGCTTGTGAGACTAGCCTCGTTCTGAAACCAGCTATGCAGGGTCGTGTGATCGCTGTAACCGACAAACGCCTTCGGGTTGGCGCGTATCAGCGCCAGATCGAGATGCGGCAGTAACTCAGCCGAGCCCCAGCCGCCGCGCGTGCAGATAATTCCATCGACTGATCTGTCGGCAAAGGCATCGTGAAGATCCTTTAGCCGCTCCGCAAGCGTGCCCGCGTAGTAGAGCGGCCCACTGGCGAGAGCCGAGTTCCCAAGCTTGACGTTGTATCCAAGCGCCTCAAGCTCTGCGACCCCGCGCTCTACCAGCTCGCGCTTCGGCGTACTCGCTGGAGAGATTACGGCCAGAGTCGCTCCTGGTCGTAGAGCGGCCGGTTTCGTAAAAGCACGCGTCGTCACAGGCCGGCGACCTCGCCACGGCAGATGATCTCAGCCGGTCCCGTGAGCCGCATCGCCTGGTCGTCGGTTGCCCACACGGTACGCTGCGCTCCGCCCTCAGCAACCGCCTTCAATTCACGATTCACGCCGCGTAGAGCCATCGCCGCTGCCGAGGAAGCGCATGTGCCAGTTCCCGACGACATCGTCGGCCCGCACCCACGCTCAAAGATGCGAAAGGCGATCTCGCTCTCTGAGACAATCCTCACGAACTCCACATTTGTACCATGCGCGAAGAGTGGACTCGTGCTGATCTGCGCGCCCAGCGTCTGCCATGCAAGACCGTGTGCACTGAAGTCTTCCGTATCGACAAAGATCACAAAGTGCGGATTGCCGACATTGACCATGGCACCCACAACGCCGCCTACCGCGGGGATCTCGATGGTTCGCGGCATCACCCGTGGAACTCCCATCTCGCTTTCGATGAGGTAAAGCGGATCGGCATCTTCGACGACATGGCAGATTCGCGGACCGCCGTGCGTTCCAAGCACAACATCGTCGAGACCCTCTGAACTCGCCAGCCACGCCGCAACGCAACGAGTGCCATTACCTGAAAGCTCCGCTTCGCTTCCGTCGGCATTGAACAGGCGCAAAAAAAGCTCACCGGTTGGTCTCCGTTCGAGAAATTCGATCCCGTCGGCTCCAATGCTCGTGTTGCGGCTGCAAAGCTTGCGCGCCAGCGAAGCGTGCTGCCGCGTGGCGAATCCTTCCTCAATAATCAGAAAGTCGTTGCCGCAGGCGTGTGCTTTTACAAAAGGAATCATCAATCTCATTCTTCCTCAGTATCGTGGAAAACGACAACCTGGTCGGTCGCATCGCTATTCCGCAATGCCTCAAGTAATTGCTCATGGCGCTTCTTGGTTGCCGAGACTAAGAAGGTGAGGCGCTCCAGACCATTAATGCTGTCCCTATCCTGGACACTCAGGCGTAAACTCATTCGGTCGAGAACGCTCAGCACCGCGATGTACATCCTCTTCGCATCATCCCCCCGAACTTCATAAACCATGGAGTAGTGCTTCCACCCAGCGATCGATTCCAGATATCCAATGAGCGCCAGCGCTATCAGGGTAATGACCGTCGCCAGCACAGCTTCAAGGTACAATCCCGCGCCGCACGCCATCCCAATCGAGGCAATTACAAAAACTGTTGCCGCGCTGGTAAGCCCCACGACACGAATACGCGTATGCAGGATGATACCCGCGCCAAGAAAACCTATGCCTTGGACGATATTTGCGGCCACACGCCCCTTGTCGGGATTGGCGTCGCCGGCCAGCACCGCAGACAGCATCGTAAAAAACGCGCAGCCCAGGCACAGCAGCATGTTTGTCCGCAACCCGGAAGCCTTGTGCCTCCACTCACGCTCAAAACCGATCGCGCCGCCAAGAAGCGAAGCAGTCAGAAGGCGCGCCGCTGTTCCCGTCGAGAGCAACTCCTGGTCGATCTGGCTGAAATGAAAGTAGGGAACGTGCATAGTCTGCGAGAGATAGTAGCATCGCGCGTGATCGATCCCCTCAACAAACTACGCGCCGGAATCAGAATCGGTCTGACCGGTAGACACGCGCGCATGGCTGGCCCGTCGTGCAAAGAACCACAAGCTCCGTAAGGCCCTCCGGATGTTCCTTCACCGCGGCTGCCACCGGGTCGCCCGCAATCGCGATCACGTAAGCAGCGCGCGTGGCCGGAGAGGCCAGCGCTGCTTTCCAGCTGTCATAATCGCTCTCGCTCAGGGTCTGTCGCAGCGGTATCCCCGCCTGCTGCAGTGCTCCAACGTGGTCGGAGTTGTACATCAGAATCGGGACGCCCGCAGGAAAAGACCGCAACTGACTCGCAATTGAGGCCTCGAACGGAATTCGCGTCGTCGAGTTCACCATCGCCTCCTTCAGCACCAGAGGCACGTGGTACATCATCGCTATTACGCTCACCGCCACAAGTAGCAGGACAATCGGTTGCATCAGTCGGGCACCTAACGGCTGCGAGGTCGCCCAACGTTGTTGGATCCATGCCAGGGCAACGAAGGCAAAGATTGCGAACGCAGGTAACATCTCCATCCCATACCGCGAGTTGTAATACGAGTGTGGCCATAGAGGCGGGATAAAGATTGGAATCGATCCGAATGCGATTGAGTAGATGTAGAACGGTAGGGGTATCCAAAGCAGAGAGGACGCAACCTCGAGCCGACGGCGAACTGCAATAACGAGACCAGCAATAGCCAGCCCCGCAACAGCAAAGCCTGTATCCCAGGCTGACGTATCGAGCTGTGCAGTACGAACGTAGTACCTCGCAGCAAGCCACGGACTATGCCATCCCGGATAATGGTTCGATCCCGGAGGAGTAGTCCTCTTTTCGATCATCGCCGCAGAGTATGGCCCGCGCAGAAAGTCCAGCGGATCATGAAAGAAGTGTTGGTTGTAGGCCAACCACGCGATTGGACCCGTCACAGCCAGCACCGTGAAGATAACGAAGCTCGCGGCCACTTGTCGACCCACATTCACTGACCGGCCTACTTGCCAGGCGAGAACACACCACACTGCAGCCCCAAATATCCAGCCGTCGTATCGGGTGAGAACTGCGGCGAGAATAAGCAACCCGATGGCGACCAGTCGACGCTGAACCGCTACCGCCCGTCCGGCGCGGAGATCGGCACTGCACTCTATCGTCAGCAGGGTCGTCCAGATTAGAAGCGCGAGAAATAGCGGCTCCGTCATCGCCGTCGTGGCCAGGTAGAGCAAGTTCGGATTCAATCCATAGAACGCCGTCGCCATGAGGGCCCAATGAGGCGGCATCATGCGGCGCGCAAACCGGTACAACCCGGCGACACTCAGCACGTAGCACAGTAGTGAAGGCCATGCACCGGCCAACCCGTTTTGCCACCATTCAATCTTCTGAACAAACGGGAGCATCAGCAAATGCTGCAGGGGAAGCCAAACGCCTCCAAGCTGGATGATCCCGGGATTGCGCGAGTCAAGAATGCGACGCGCTATCCCGAGATGCGCTACCGCATCACCGTAGAGCAGCAGATACCCACGCGAGGTGCACACGATCAGCGCGACGAACGCCAAAGCCACCGCAACCAGTGCAACCGGCATCACCTCTTCGCGCCGGGCGGGACGCACCTCGAAACTCAATGGAGTAAGTTCGGTCGAGGCGCGTTCACCGCCCTGGTTCGCGAGGCGGTCGCGTCTCCTACGCCCCTGTGTACTCAAGGTGCGAAATCTCCCGGAACAGCTTGAATCTCTCTTCGATCTCCTCGCGTGTAACTGCCTGCAGGCGCTCGGTCCCGAACCGCTCCACCGCAAACGATCCCATTACGCCGCCGTAGAACATCGCCTGGCGAAAGACTGCCGGCGTGAGTTCCTTTTGCGCGGCAAGATAACCATAAAAACCGCCTGCAAACGAGTCGCCGGCACCCGTGGGATCAACTACTTCTGCCAAGGGCAGGGCCGGGGCGCGGAAAGGATGCAGTGCACGAACGCCGCCCGGAAAAGAACGATCGCTGAAGAATGCAGTCGCTCCATATTCCCCATGCTTGACGACCAGCGTCTTCGGCCCCATCGCCAGAACCTTATTGGCGGCCACCACCAGGTTGCGATCACCGGCCAGCATCCTTACCTCGCCGTCATTGATAAGCAGCACGTCCAGATCGCGAAGCACTTTGGCGAGATTCTCGCTGTGGTCAGCAATCCAGTAGTTCATCGTGTCGCCGCACACCATGCGGACCTTCGGCATCTGGCTGCGCACGCGAGCCTGCAGCACCGGATCGATGTTGGCCAGGAAGAGATAGTCGCTGTCCTTGTACTCTTCAGGAATCTTCGGCTCGAACGTCTGGAATACATTTAGATCGGTGCCTAGAGTCTGTGCCTCATTCAAGCTCGCCACATACGATCCAGACCA
>Ga0105248_10004776_pt1 | contig 14994 bp, 15 predicted proteins | sample KBSS34metaG_FD_81524 | JGI IMG/M metagenome (GOLD analysis project Ga0105248, IMG submission 81524) | Switchgrass rhizosphere microbial communities from Kellogg Biological Station, Michigan, USA - KBS S3-4 metaG | ecosystem: Host-associated > Plants > Roots > Rhizosphere > Soil | place...
AGCGACCTGACGCAGGTTGTCGACTGCAACTGCTCGATCTGCATCAAGCGCGGCGCCCTATGGACTTTCGTCAAGGCACCGCAGTTCAAGCTCATCCAGGGCGCGGATGCGCTGACGGACTATCAGTTCGGCCAAAAGAAACTCCACCATTTCTTCTGCCAGTCCTGCGGCGTCGGCGCCTTCTCACGTGGCCTCGCGCCGAACGGCGACGACACCTTTGCCGTCAACGTGAATTGCCTTGACGATGTCGATGTCGCGGCGCTCAAGCCGACGCCGTTCAACGGCAAGAACCTCTAGGGCTCAAAAATCATGGCGCGCGTGAAAATGATTCCACCGGAGACCACCGACGCGGCGGCCCGCGAGGTCTACGACGGCGTACTCCGGCAGTGGGGCCGGATCAGCAACTTCTCGCAGGTGCTGGCGCATCAGCCGGCCGCGCTTGCCGGCTGGATGCTGCCGAACGAAGCGATCCGGCTCAGCAATGTGAAGGCCGATCCCGAATATGTGAAAATCCAGCAGCTCGTCATCATCAAGACGTCGGCGCTCAACCGCAGCGCCTATTGCATGTCGCACAACGTACCGCTCGGCAAGAAGATCGGGTTGACGGAGGCACAGATCGCCGCCGCCCAGGGCGACAGCTACATGGCCTCGCCCGATCTCGACGCACGGCAGAAGGCCGCCGTGCGCTGGGCCGAGGCCGTCACCAAGATGACGGCGCGCGACGACGACGCAGCCTTCGCCGAGATGAAGAGGCATTTCAGCGAGAAGCAGATCGTCGAGGTCACCGTGTTCTGCGGCATGTGGAATTACTCCAACCGGCTGTGCGAGGCTCTGCACGTCGATCTGGAGCGGCCCGACAAGCGGATCGAATTCCAAAAATGACAACGGCGACCGATGGTCGCCGCTGTTCTTTCAGCTTTAAGCGTAGCTAGCGCGGCGCCATATCGCTGAACATTACGCCGCCTTTGGCCTTGTCGGTCTTGGGCGTCTCGACCAGCGTGATCACGACCGCATCGGCCGGGACCTTGTAGTTCTTCACCATGGCGTCGGTGATGTCCTTGCATAGCGCAGCTTTTTGTTCCGCGGGGCGGTTGCCGACGGCGTAGACGACGATCTCGGGCATGGTTGTTCCTCCTGTTGATGCCGCTCGGGTCCACTATAGCGTGGGCTTGGCGGCGGAACACCACCCTCCGGAATAAGCTTCCGACCCTATCGCGGAGTATTTTTTAAGCTGCAATAATCCGGCAGCGGGGGTGTTCATATAACGCCGCACACGCGTCAACCGGAGGAACTGATGAACTTTCACTCTAAGATCCCGTCCGACATCATCGGACTGACCACGCCACCGCCCCTGTCGCGGCGAGGCTTCTTCATGACGGCGTCCGCCGCCGCTGCCGCCGGCTATACGCTCGCCGCAGGCCCGGTGCGCGCCCAGGCCATCACCACCGACACCACCGGCCTCAAGGTCGGCGACGCCACGGTGAAGGTCGCCGGCGGCGACATGCCGGTCTATTTCGCGCGGCCCGAGAAGGCCAAGAACCCACCGGTCGTGCTGGTCAGCATGGAGATTTTCGGTCTGCACGAATACATCAAGGACGTCACACGGCGTCTCGCCAAGGCCGGCGCCTTCGCCATTGCGCCGAACTACTATTTCCGTTCCGGCGAGGATCTAACCAAGATCACTGAAATGCCCAAGCTGATGCCGATCGTGAACGCCAAGACCGACGCCGAACTGTTCACTGATCTCGACGCCACCGTGGCGTGGGCGAAGTCGCAAGGCGGCAACACCAACCGGCTTGGCATGGTGGGGTTCTGCCGCGGTGGACGCAACGTCTGGCACTATGCGAGCCACAGCAAGAACCTCAAGGCCGGGGTCGCGTTCTACGGCAGCCTAGTCGACAAGAGCGATGCGGTGCCGAAGAGCTCGATCGAACTCGTGCCTGATGTGAAGGCGCCGGTGCTCGGTCTGTACGGCGCCGAGGATACGGGCATCAAGGTCGAGCAGGTCAAGGAGATGGAAGAAAAACTCAAGGCCGCCAAAAAGACCGCCGAATTCAAGATCTATCCCGGCGCGCCGCACGGCTTCCACGCGGACTTCCGGCCGAGCTACCGCAAGGAGGCGGCCGAGGACGGCTGGAAGCAGACGATCGCCTGGTTCAAGAAGTACAAAGTGCTGAGCTAGAAACCCGATTGAAGGCCGCGGCGTGGCACCTTGCCGCCACGCCGCGGCCGTTCAATTTTTGGCGAGCATGCATCCAACGCGCGGCGGGCGTCGTATAAGCATCCGGATCCCGAGAACGGAGCGCATGATGATGGACCGCAGACATGCCTTGAGACATGCCTTGGCGTTTGTTGGCTCCTGCTTCGCCGCCCCCGCATTTGCACAGGCCCCCGCGATGAGCCGATCGACCGCCTATGCCTTCTCATTTGCCGGGCTCGACGGCGCGACGCTGTCACTCGCCGAACACGCCGGCAAGCCGATCCTGATCGTCAACACCGCCTCACAATGTGGCTACACCCCGCAATTCGCCGGACTGCAGCAATTGTGGGCGCGCTACCGTGATCGCGGCCTGCTGATCATCGCGGTGCCCTCGAATGATTTCGGCGGCCAGGAACCCGGTGGGCCGGTCGAAATCAACAAGACCGCGCACGGCGAATACGGTGTCAGCTTCCCGCTCGCCGCCAAGGCGGACGTCAAAGGACCATCGGCCCATCCATTCTATAAATGGGCGTTACACGAGCGTCCCGGCGACGGACCGCGCTGGAACTTTCACAAGTACCTGATCGGCCGCGACGGCCTGCTGGCCGCGGTGTTTTCCACCCAGACCGAGCCGACCGACCCGCGCGTGATTGCAGCCATCGAGAAGGAGCTTCGCTAGCGCGGGTTCCGCGCCCCCAGCGACAATCTGTTTCAGCGACAATCCGCCTAATGGCCGGTTCGGACAGCCTGCGCTCCGTTAACTATTAAGGCGACGACCAGAGCTCCGGCGCATCCGTGCCGGAAAAGGGGATGATTATGAGCGTCATTCTGATCTTCGTCGCCTTCGTTGTCATTGGCGACACGGCCGCCGTTGGGATTTCTTACCTGTTCGAACGGATCTCCAATTCCGCCAGCCTGCTGGTGTTCTTTGGGTTATTCGCGGTGGTATTTTACGTGGCGTGGAAATTGGCAGTGTTCGTGACCGAGCGCTATGTCGTGCGGCAAAACTGATCCACCGATCTAACCGCTTCCAAAGTAATGTTAACGGCGGTTGCGCAGCGAAAACTGCGCGATTTCGTTGACTCATGCGGCGATTACGCTCAATTTCAAGGGGACGAACCATCGAAGCTGGTTCATTTTCTGAGTTCGGGGAGATCGTAATGCGTGGTGCGGCAGCATTTGCTTTGGCAGTTTCGGCATCCTTGCTGGTCCTCGGACCGGCTTCGGCTCAACAGTCCACGACAGGTGCGGCGCCGCCGCTGGTGGCGCCCGCTCCGGCCCTCGTACCGGGCGGGGCACCTGCCCTTGCGGCACCCGGTTTGACGCCCAGTCGGGCAGCCGCGCCGGCCGCCGCCGGGACCAAGTCCGCGGCCAAGTGCGACAATCCGAATGCGCTCGGCGTCTCCCGCACGGTCGAGATCGACACCACCGGCGGTCCGGGCTTCGGCTTCGAGCATTTCAAGCAACTCGACTTCCTGCGCGACCACGAAGTGGTGCTGACATTCGATGACGGCCCGTGGCCGACCACGCCGTCCGTGCTGAAGGCGCTTGCCGCCGAATGCGTCAAGGCGATCTTCTTCCCGATCGGCAAACACGCCACCTACTATCCGGAAATTTTGAAGCAGGTCGCTGCGGCCGGTCACAGCATCGGCTCGCACACCTGGTCGCACAAAGATCTGTCGGCCATCAAGTCGCCGGATGAAGCCAAGGCTGAGATCGAAAAAGCCATCAGCGCGGTGAAATGGGCGCTTGGTGATGAAGGTCAGGAGGCGCCGTTCTTCCGCTTCCCGGCGCTGCGCCACCCGCCGGAGATGGTCACCTATCTCGGCACGCGCAACATCGCGATCTTCTCGACCGACATGGACTCGTTCGACTTCAAGATGCGCAAGCCCGACCAGGTCGTGAAGTCGGTCATGGCCAAACTGCAGAAGCACGGCAAAGGCATCGTGCTGATGCACGACTTCCAGAAGGCGACTTCGGAAGCGGTGCCGCAGTTGCTCGCCGAGCTCAAGGCCGGCGGCTACAAGATCGTGCATATGAAGGCGCGCGGCACCGTGACCTCGCTGCCGCAATACGACGAGGAACTCGCCAAGGAATCCAAGCTGCCGACCGTCAGTCAGCGTCCGGTTTCGAGCGTGGTCCGCGACGTCGAGTAGACCCGTCGGAAACTCAATTGCTCGGGGGCGGCCTTGCGGCCGCCCCTTTGCATTTGGCGGCACGCGTATAAGCTGAGCCGCGAACATGGCCGGCCCGGATCGCATCGAAGGTCTCGCAATCGTGTCCGCCGACGGCATGATCGCAGACGCCCGTGGCATTCAACCGGACGCGCTCAAGCTCGAAGCCGACCAGCGCTTCTTCCATGCCAGGCTCGACGAGGCGACGGCGCTCGTCCACGGCCGCAACTCCGGCGAAGGCGGGCCGCATATGGCGAGACGGCGCCGGTTGATCCTCACCCGCACGATCGCCGGGCTCGCCCGCGATCCACAATACGGCAACGCTTTGCATTGGAACCCGGCGGGCGCCAGCCTGGAGCAGGCCTGGGAGGCGCTCGGCCTGTCCGGCGGCTCGCTGCACGTGATCGGCGGCACCGAGCCGTTTGGACTGTTCCTTGAGATCGGCTACGACGTCTTTCATCTGAGCCGTGCCAGCCGAGCCAAGCTCCCCGGCGGGCGGCCGGTGTTTCCAGGCATCCCTCCGCACAGCCCGGAGGGCTTGCTGGAACGGCATGGCCTGAAACCCGGAACCGCGCAGGTCCTCGACGAAGCGGTCGGGCTGAGTCTGGTATCGTGGCGGCGCTAGCCTTCGGTCGCGAGATATCCACCGGCTGGGATAACCTGTGGATTTTGCTATCAGCAAGAAAACACGTGACGATTCCGCGCGAATCAGTCTTTATCCACAGGGACACTTGAATTCACAGTCACGCGGGTCGGCGGCGTTGCGTCGAGGTCGACCCGTCCCGAGGTTCCTCCCGCGTGGCGTATCAAACTTGGGGCGGCCGAAAGGCCGCCCCCTTTCCTTTTCGGGATGCAATGTGGCGCCTGGCGCCGCCGTTCAGCGGTCCTGCACCACGCGCGGACCGGCCCCCACCGCCACAATCAGCAAAAGTCCGCCCAAGATCGACAGGTTTTTCAAGGCGTCTGCACGGTTCTGAATCAATTCGGCGCCCTGCATGTCCCAGAAGTGATGGACGAAGATGATGGTGCAAGCTGTGAACACGATCAGCACCAGAGCTGCCCAGCGCGCCTTGAGCCCGATCAGCACCATCAGCCCACAGACAATCTCGATCGAGGCAATGAGATATCCCAGCGCCTCGTACTTGGGGACGCCACCGACATAAGAGAGATACGGCACAACCTCGTCGGGGATCGGTACGCCATTGGCGGCAAGCATCTGAGCGATCTCGCCAATGTTCATCATCTTCTGGACGCCCGACACGAGAAACACGATAGGGATAAAAATGCGGCCAAGCGTATAAGCGGCATTCATGGCGCAAGCTCCTGCCCTCCAAACGAGGGACGAGCCCAATCCACATTCGGGCATTGGGCGATATGCTTTTCCAATAAGAATCTATCGGCTTTCAGACCGCCTTACAATTCAGGCCCTGATTGGCCGATGCGGCTTTGCCGCTCAGGCCGCGTCGCCCCGCGCCAGGCCTGCGAGCATCGCCGCCGTTGGCTGATCGGGGAGCGGCACGCTGCCCTTGAGCGGGTCGATCGTCTCAACGAGTTGCAGGAACGCCGAACACGGCAGCGGCGGCGCAAACACGAAGCCCTGCGCGGCGCGGATGCCGAGGTCGCGCAACTGCAACACCTGCTCGAAGCTTTCCACGCCTTCGGCGATCACATCCATCCGCATGTTCTGCGCCAGGTCGATCAGCGTCTCGATGATGGTGTTGGAGTGGCGGTCGGTGCCGACCGAGTCGACGAAGAGCTTGTCGATCTTGATGATGTCGACACCGAGCTTGAGCATATATGACAGGCCGCTGTGGCCGGTGCCGACGTCGTCGATCGCAACCTTGACGCCGAGCCCTTGGAGCGCGGCAACAATCCGCCGCGTCTCGGTGAGATTCTCAATTGGCTGACGCTCTGTTACTTCGAGCACGATCTGGGCGAGATTCAACAGCGAATGCTTGAAAATCTTGCGAACGTCGTCGACGATCTCCTCGCTAGCGAAATGACGCGCCGTCAGGTTAAAGCCGATCTTGAGATGCGGCCGCGCTCCAAGCACCGCGCCCGCCTCCCGACCGACGCGCCGCATCAGCTGCCGCGTCATCTCGATGATGAGACCGCTCGATTCCGCAAGCGGGATGAATAACGCAGGGGGCGTGATGGTGCCGTCGGATTTGCGCCAACGGATCAGCACCTCTGCCCCGCGCAATCGGCCCGAGCGGATGTCGACGATCGGCTGGAAGTAGGGCACGAACTCGCCGGCCTTCATGGCGCGCTCGATCTCGGCGATCGGATTGTCGTGTTCGCGCCGCGGCAGCAACACGGATATCGCCAGAATAATGATGGCAAGGAGTCCACTGGCCACGGTCCCCAACGCGCGCAGATCGCCGTGGCTGGCCGCAAGGCTCGCAGACGACGCCGATATGACCGATTGCAATCCATACTTGGTGGACAACACATCGGTCACGACCGCATCGTCCCCGCTGGCGCCAGAGGCCACGACACCCGATTCGGCGATCACCGCGCCACCAGCGGTCAGCATCCGGGCCTGGAATGTTAGCGGGCCACCCGCGTGCGAAAACTGCGGCACGAACAGCGCCGCCGGAATGAGTGCCGCGACACCATTGCCGCTGCCTGTCCCGGGGCGGCGGATGCGCAGCCACTGAGCCGATTGTCCGCCAAGACGCACGACTTCGAGCAGGTTGCGGCTGCCGGCCGACAACGGCTCGGATGAGATGACCTTGCGCTGCTCCGGCTGGTTGCCGACGTCGGTGCACAGCGTGCGGCCATCCGGAGCGATGATCGAAAGCTCTTTGACCGGTGTGGTTCCGAAGGTCGCCTGACGCAATGCATCGACGTGAGCGGTGCGGCAGGAATCGATGCCGCGGGCCGCGAGGTCGTCGAGCGCCGCCACCGTGCGCTCAACGCGCGCCTCGGACAGCACCATATGGCGACGCCCAGCCTGGTCGAGCTCTTCCCGGCCCTGCCGTTCGACCCAGCCGCCGAGCCAAATGTTGAGCGCTGCCACGGGCGGTCCCGCCAGGACCACGCCAATAGCAATCGCTCCGAGCAGTTTTCGTCTCGGCGACACCAAAACTCCACACACAACTGTGGCAGAGGTTGAATGAACGGCGTTAAGGCGAGATTAAGCCTAAGCAGCGGTAATCATGCATGCTTTGGCTTTATCGACAGGCCGGCGCTTGTGGTTAGCGAACGGTTAAACCGAGTCAATCGCATTCAACCAGCAACCGCGGATTTCGCCGATTGAGCGCTGTCCTGCCCGCCCGCATCCGCGATCGGGTCCATCGCCTCGAGCAGTTGCAGAAACGTGCCGGCGGGCAGCGGCGGGGCGAACACATAGCCCTGCGCCGCAGCGATGCCGCGCTCGCGTAGATAGGTGACTTGGTCGAAGGTCTCGACGCCCTCGGCGATGATCTCCATGCGCATGTTCTTGGCCAGATCGATCAGCGTCTCGATGATCGCCTTGGAGTGGCCCTCCGAGCCGATCGCCTCGACGAACATCTTGTCCATCTTGATGATGTCCACGCCGAGCTTGAGGATGTAAGACAAGCCGCTGTGGCCGGTGCCGACGTCGTCAATGGCGACCTTGCAGCCCACCCGCTGCAAGGCGGCGATGGTGCGGCGCATGCTGGTCAAATCCACCACCTCGTGACGTTCGGTCAGTTCCAGCACGATCTGCGACAACCGGATTCCCGAGCCGTCGAATACGGTGGCAACGTCGTGAAGGATCAGCGCATCGTCGAAATGCCGGGGCGCAACGTTGAAGGCGATGGACATATACGGACGCGGTCCGACCGCGCCGGCCAGCTCCTTGCGCACACGACGCATCAGCTTTCGCGTAAACTCCAGCACAAGCCCGCTCGATTCCAAAAGCAAAACGAAAGCGCCCGGCTCGATCACGGCGTCCGGCCCGCGCCAGCGCACCAGTACTTCGGCACCGAGCAACCGGCCGCTCTGCAGGTCGACGACCGGCTGGTAGTACGGCACGAATTCATCGTCCCGGATGGCTCTTGCCATTTCCACGTTCGGATCAGGCGGCCGGCGCCTGGCCAAGAGCAGAGCGAACAGCAGGATCACGAGCGCAATGCCCCCGGTGACGACAAGCCCGATGCGGCGGAGGTCATCATGGTTGGCAACCACGCCCGCGCGGGGCATCGAGACGGTCACGACCAGCGGATATTGCTTCGAGCGGAGGCTGGCGGAAAATTGCGGCTCTGGTTTTGCCGGGTCCGGCGTCATGCCGAAATCACCGAGCAGCGTCCCGTCGGCCGTCGCGATGCGTGTGGCGACCAGCGGGCGTGCGCCCGACGTCGAGGTTTGCGGAAGCAACAGGCTCGCCGACACCAGCGCCGCGAGAGCTGGCTTGTCGGGCTGGCCGATCTTGCGGATGCGCAGAAAACGCTCGCCGCGCGCCGGCAGCTTCGTCACATCCAGCATGATGTCGGGCATCGCGGTGGCCGCCGATGACAGCACCTCCAGGCGCGCCGCGAGGCCGCTGGTGTCTAAGCACAGCGTTTCGCCATTCGGCCCGATCAGCATCACCTGTTTGATCGGTCCCGTCAGCAGTGCCGCCTGACGCATCGCTTCGACGTGGGCCGGCTTGCAGGAATCGACACCACGCGCGGACAGATCCTGCAATGCCGCAATGCTCTGCTCTACCCGGATTTCGGTCGAGCCCAGCTCCCGGGCCGCGGTCATAGCCGTCTCATCATCGCCCTGCTTCTTTAGCCAGACGTTGAACAAGATGGTCGGCGCGCCAGCGACGAGAATGCCCAGCACGACGGCGCCGATCTTCAGGATTCTGTGACGGGGATAGGGCAACGAAGGCCTCGCGCTACGGCCGCGCAAGATGACGTAACCGCGTGAAGGTGGCGTTAACCCTCGCAAATCGGGCCCCAGCCTCCGCATGGTTAGCGGGGGGTAAATCTTGCTGGGCTCTGACCGCGCAACTGCGATGTTCTAAGCTCTCGCCGCCGGCTGGGAGCCGGCAAGCGTCCGGTAGAGGCGCAAACGGGAGGCACCGATGGCGTTCATGGCGTCCAAATTGGCGTCCGGCGGCAGGTTCTTTTCATCCTGTTCGTGCTGTCGGCCTGGATTCACCGGCGTCGACGCCGGCCGCCGAACCTTCCTCGCCGGCGGCCTTGCGAGCCTTGGGCTCGGCGCGACCACGGCGCTGGCGCAGGCGCCGGCTACGACAAAAACCAGGATCGACGTTCACCATCATTATGTCCCGCCCGTTCACGCCGACATCATGGCGACCAAGCGCAGCGGCGGCCGGCCGCCGCAATGGACCCCGCAGATGTCACTCGACGAGATGGACAAGAGCGGGATCGCGACCGCGATCGTTTCGCTGGTGCAGCCCGGCGCGTGGTTTGACGACGACGTTGCGCTGTCCCGCCGATTGGCACGGGAGTGCAACGAATACGGCGCCAAGATGGTCCACGACCACCCCGGCCGTTTCGGCCTGTTCGCCACGGTGGCGCCGCCGGATCCGGACGGCAGCCTGAAGGAGATCGAATACGTCTTCGACACGCTCAAGGCCGACGGTGTCGGATTGTTCACGAGCTACGGCGACAAATACCTCGGCGATCCGTCGTTCGAACCGGTTTATGCCGAGCTCAACCGCCGCAAGGCCGTGGTCTATGTGCATCCGACCACGCCGAACTGCTGCGGCAAGATCGTGCCGGGCATCGGCCCATCGACAATTGAATTCGCAACCGATTCCACCCGCACCATCACCCACATTGTGTTCAGCGGCGTGGCGACCAAATTCCCCGACATCCGCTGGATCTTCTCCCACGCGGGCGGCACCTTGCCGTTCCTGACGGCGCGCCTCGAAATCGTGGCACAGCAGAAGAAAATGGCAGGCGGCGCAGCCCCGATCCTGCGGAAGTTCTATTACGAGCTCGCCCAGGGCAACACGCCGGGCCAGCTTGCGGCGCTGTTGAAGATGGTGCCGATCTCGCACGTGCTGTACGGCACCGATTATCCGTTCCGCCACGGCGCCGAGGTCAACGCCGGCATCGCCGACTACGGCTTTACAGCGGACGACATCCGCTCGATCGAGCGCGAGATGGCGTTGAAACTGATCCCGCGCCTCAAGCAGAGCTGAGTAGCCGCAGCCGCCTTGACCGGAATTTTGAATGCGCCACAGTGGCGCATCATACGGCGCATCCGCCTCAAGAGGCGCGCCCAAGAGAAATAGAGGGGAGGAATGCGATGACCGTGTTTTCCAACTGCAGCTGCTGCGCGCCGACGCAGGCAGCAACTGGCCCAACGCTGGCGCGGCGGACCTTCCTCGCCGGCGGCATCGCCGCGCTGGGACTGGGCAGCATCGGCGCGCCCACCGTTCGCGCCCAGACGGCGAAGACCAAGATCGACGTGCATCACCATTTCCTTCCGCCGGCGCACCGCGAGGCGCTGAACCAGCACAAGGCCGGCGCGCCGAAATGGTCGCCGCAGATGTCGCTTGAAGACATGGACAAGAGCGGGATCGGAACCGCGGTGCTGTCCCAGGTTCAGCCCGGCACCTGGTGGGGCGACAACGAGGAATCCCGGAGACTCAGCCGCGAGATCAACGAATACGGCGCCAAAATGGTGCGCGATCATCCCGGCCGGTTCGGCCTGTTCGCGACGATCACACCGGCCGACCCCGACGGCGCCCTGAAGGAAATCGAATACGCTTTCGACACGCTCAAGGCCGACGGCATCGGCCTGCTGACGAGTTACAACGGCAAATATCTCGGCGATACCTCGTTCGCCCCGGTCTATTCCGAGCTCAACCGCCGCAAGGCGGTGATCTATGTGCATCCGCTGGCGCCCAACTGCTGCGGCGACGTGGTGCCCGGTATCCCGCCGGGCTCGATCGAATATGCGACCGACTCGACGCGCACCATCGCGCATCTGGTGTTCAGCGGCACGTCGCAGAAATATCCGGACATCCGCTGGATCTTCTCGCACTCCGGCGGCACGCTGCCGTTTCTTACGGCGCGCTTCATCCAGCAGCAGAAGGTGCAGAAGCACCCGCACCTGCCGAACGGCCCTATGCCCGAATTCCAGAAGCTCTATTACGAACTGGCGCAGGGCCACACCAAGGCGCAACTCGCCGCGCTGTTCGAGATGGTGAAGGTGTCGCAGGTGCTGTACGGCACCGACTATCCCTATCGCGAGGGCGCCGACGTCAACGACGGCATCGCCAACTGGAAATTCAGTGCGGCCGATCTGCGCTCGATCGAAAACGAGACCGCGCGGAAACTCCTGCCTCATCTCAAGACGGCGTGACGCGATCCCTCTCCCTGCGAGGCAGGGAGAGGGAGTTTCGCGTCATTACGACTTGCTGGCGATCGTCTTCCAGTTCGCCGCCAGATTCTCGGCGCCGCGTTGCGACACCGCGAAGATCGTGTAGGTCGGGTTGGAGGCGCCTTCGCTCGGGAAGATGCAGGGCCCGGCCATCCACAGGTTCGGGATTTCGTGGGTCTGGCCGTAGCTGTTGGTGACCGAGTTGGCCGCGCTCGTGCCCATGATCGCCCCGCCGTGCAGATGCGTCGTCGGCATGACCGGCCCCTTGCCGGGCCAGATCTCCTTGGCGCCGGTCGCCTTGGCGACCTTGATGCCCTGCTCGAAGTTGGCGTTCCACAGCGCGACCGCGTCGTCGTCGAAACTGTGGACCAGCTTTGCCAGTGGCATGCCGAACTCGTCCTTGTCGCTGGCGAGTTCGACCCGGTTCTCGAGGCGCGGCAGCCCTTCGCCAAAGCAGGTGATGCGGGTGAGGCCCCGCGCCGCCCGCTTCATGAAACTCGTCAGCTCCGGCCCGAACAGGTCGCCGCGGGCGTTGGCATAGTCGGTGGTTTTCATCGCCGCGCCGGCCACGATGAACGTGCTGCCGAACGCGTTCGGATAGCTCGTTTTGGCGTAGCGGTCGTAGGACATGAACTGCGCGCCGATCGTGCCCATGTGCGGCGTGATGTCCTGGTCGAACAGCGCCCAAGTGCCGGCGATGTGGTGGGTCATCATGAACTTGCCGACCAGTTCGTTCTTGTTGGCAAGTCCCTTCGGATGCTTGTCGGTCGCCGAGTTGAGCAACAGACGCGGGTTCTGCGCCGACCAGGCGGCCAGAATGACGACGCTCGCCTCCTGCACCTGCTTCTGGCGCCGGTCGTCGTAATACTCGACGCCGGTGACGCGGGTGCCAGCCTGGTTGGTCAGCACCCGGGTGACGGTGGAGAACGGGCGCACTTCGGCCTTGGCCTTGCGCGCGTCTTGCAGATAGGTCACCACCGGATTGGCGAGCGCCCCGGTCGGGCAGCCCTGGTGGCACCATCCGTCATAGATGCAGGCCGGCCGGCCCTTCCAGTCCTGCGAGGTCATGCCGACCGCCGCCGGCACCAACTGAATGCCGTTGGCCTTGGCGCCTTCGAGCCAGACCTGGCCGTTCGGGAAGGTCTTCATCGGCGGCATTGGGTAGGGCTTGCCGGCCGGCCGCCACTTCTCTTCCTGCTTGGCGTCGCCGGAGACGCCGATCTCGGCCGCGACCTTGTCGTAGAACGGCGCGACGTCGTCATACGAGATCGGCCAGTCGTGGGCGCGGTTGTGTTCGCTCTTGATCTTGTAGTCGGTCGGCAGGAAGCGCGGGAAATTGGCAAAGTAGTGCAATGCCGCGCCGCCGACGCCCCAGCCGGCCTGGGAGGTGTAACCGAACGGATGCTTGCCCTCGAGCACGATGGGCGCGCCCGCGGGCTTGAGCCGCCGGCCCCAGAACTCCGAGCTGATCAGATCGGTGAGCTGCCAATCCGGACCGTTGTCGAGGACGACGACCTTCTTGCCGGCCTTGGCCAGCACGGACGCGTACACCGAGCCCGAAGCGCCGGCGCCGACGATGACGACATCAACCTTTTCGTTTGCCATGTCACCACCTCCGCTCAGGCGCGATGTGGGCCATGTACGGCACGCCGAGGGCCTCGTAGCCATCCATCGTCGAGTAGACGACGTCGACGGCGTCGCTGCGCAGCACGCCGTAGACGAACGGACCGGCCGGCCCCTGCCAGCCCTCGGCCTTGTTCTGCCGCATCAGGTTGATGAAGTCGCGCTTATCGCCTGGCGACAACATCGAAAACTTGCGGGCGAAGGTCTTGTCGCTGCTGCCGTCGATCGCGCGCACGGCGGCGCGATAGAAGTTAGCAAACGGCGGCTTCACGTTGAGGATGCGCGCCTGCAGGAGCGCCTGCTCAGGCGGCACCGAAATCTGCTGATCGATGAAATGGGCGATGCCGGCGGAGCGCGCGCCCGGCACCAAGGTTTCACCGATCGACTCGATGGTTTCGGCTTCGTTTTCCTTGAGCATACGGAACGGCACGTTTCCCGCGCGCGCCTGCCGCGCCGTCAGCATGACGGTTGAGCCGCCGACCGTGAAGGCGAGCGCACCCAGTGTCGCGCCTTTGACAAAGGCGCGCCGTTCGATATCGGCCATGACGACTCCTCCCCAGCGCGGCTCCAGACGCCGCATGCGCCGGCGCGTTGGCCGGCATCGCGATCGCTCGTGGCGAATGGCCCCGGCAATCGCTATTTGTTAGAACGCAGCCAAATTGAACGCCCAATGCGGGATCAATTCAAGCGGGCCTTGGCCCGCCGCAGAGCATCAGGAGGCCACCATGAGCTTCTTTCCGGGCAAGGACCCCGCCGCCGGCGACAAATTCCAGTGTGATGCCATCAAGGCCCTGATCGTGCCGCGCACCGCCGATCTCGGTGACGGCTTCACCGTGCGCCGCGCGCTGCCGTCGGCGCAGTCGCGCATGGTCGGACCGTTCGTGTTCTTCGATCATTTCGGCCCGACCGTGTTCAAGTCCGGCAACGGCCTCGACGTGCGCCCGCATCCGCACATCGGGCTCGCCACCGTCACCTACCTGTTCGACGGCGAGATCATGCACCGCGACAGCCTCGGCACCGCCATTCCGATCCGGCCCGGCGCAGTGAACTGGATGACCGCCGGCCGCGGCATCGTGCATTCCGAGCGCACCGACGCGCCGCGCCGCGTCAAGGGCGACAGCCTGCACGGGCTGCAAATGTGGGTGGCGCTGCCTGCGGCACAGGAGGAGATGGCGCCGGATTTCGCGCACTACGCGGTCGAGCAGTTTCCGATGGTACGCGACAACGGAAAGACCGTGCGCATGGTCGTCGGCTCGGCCTACGGCGCGCGCTCACCGGTCAAGACCACCTCGGAGACGCTGTTTGCCGATGTGCATCTCAAAGCCGGAAGCAGCCTGCCGCTCGACGCCGACCATGAGGAACGCGCAATCTACCTGCTCGACGGCGAGGTCGATATCGCCGGCGACAAGTTCGGCGGCGATCGCCTGCTGGTGTTCAAGCCCGGCGACAAGATTACCATCCGCGCGCTGAGCGACACGCATTTCACGATCTTCGGCGGCGAGCCGATGGATGGACCGCGTCACATCTGGTGGAATTTCGTGTCGTCGCGGAAGGACCGGATCGAACAGGCCAAGGCCGAATGGGCCGCGGGTCATTTCCAGAAGGTGCCGGGCGACGAGATCGAGTTCATCCCGCTGCCGGCGAAGTAGCGGCTCAGGCCGGTTCGACGACCAGGAACAGATC
>Ga0105248_10004780_pt1 | contig 14992 bp, 12 predicted proteins | sample KBSS34metaG_FD_81524 | JGI IMG/M metagenome (GOLD analysis project Ga0105248, IMG submission 81524) | Switchgrass rhizosphere microbial communities from Kellogg Biological Station, Michigan, USA - KBS S3-4 metaG | ecosystem: Host-associated > Plants > Roots > Rhizosphere > Soil | place...
TCGACTTGGCTTTCGAGGACCTGCAGCGGAACGCTGCCGGCACGCAGAACCACGTTGTGGTACTCCCGCAGCGAAAACCGATTGCCGAGCGCCTTCTGGGCCTTATCCCTAAGCTCCAAAATCTTGAGCTCGCCGATCATGTAGGAACAGGCTTGGCCCGGATATACGCTGTAGCGTTCCACTTCGCTGGCTTCAATCCCGTAGTCGATGGCCTGCTGGCGGGTCCAGCGTTTCGCGTGCAGCCCGGTATCGACGACCAAGCGCCGCGCCCGGAACAGTTCAGAATCCAGTTGGCCGAGCTGGCCTTCGATATCGTCGCCATACCAGCCGGATTCCGCCGCCAGACGTTCTGCATAAAGACCCCAGCCTTCGGTAATCGCCGAAATCCCGCCCAGCGCGCGAACCTGCATGAAGCGCGGCAGATCTTTGTTCTCCACCTGCAGCGCGATGTGAAAGTGATGGCCGGGGACGGCTTCGTGATACAGCAGGGAACGCAACCCGAAGGTCGTCATACGTTCGATACGCCGGGGAATCTGGACGATTCCGGGACGAGATCCGTCCGGCGCCGGGGCGTTGTAGTTGGCGGCGGCATTAGCCTCACGGAAGCGCGGAAACGGCTGCACCGTCACAGGCGCCTTCGGCCGAACGTCAAACAACAATGCTGCGCGCTTTTCGGCATCGCGCACGATGGCGTCCGCATCGCGCATAATTTGCGCGCGGCTCTCATCCGACGTCGGGTTGGGATATTGCAGATCCAGCCTGAGCTTCTCAATCCGGTCCTTGACCGGTCCGGCCGTACGGCCCAGCTTACGCAGAAGACCGTCCATCTGTGTTTCAATGCGTGCGACCTGCTGCAGTCCGATCTCGTGAATCTGATCCGCCGTGAGATTCGTGGTGGTGAACCGCCGCAGAAAGAATGCGTACGCTTCGGGTCCGCCTTTGAGCCGCCACAGGCCCGCATCATTGGTCGACCGCGAAAGTTGGGCTTGAAGCGCAGCTATCGCCTTTTTCCACGCGGGATAAATCTGCGTGCTGACGATTTTCTCAGCCTCGGCGCGCAGCTGCTCGCACTGCTCGGGGGAGATCGTGTCCACTGCGCTAATCTTGTCCAGGAACGCCGTCACGAATGGATTCGCGCCGGGCGACGGATCCACGAAGCTCTGCATCTGCTTGATGGTGGCTTCGAGGATAAAGCGCGGGGGAATCACGTTCTTCGCGGCCAGCCGGTGCGATTCGGCGATGGCCTGATCCATGCGCGCGCCTACCTGCGCCAGCGCGGCGACGTAGTTTTCGGCATCCCTCAGCTTGGCCAGCGGTCGCGCCACGGTAAACCGTTCTACGGCGGAAACGTTCCAGCCATTCATCTGCTCCAGGGGAAAGCTAAAGTCCCAGTACGGCTCTTCAGCGATCACCATCTCCAGCTGCCACTTCATTACTTCCGCGGAAACTCGTTGCGTTTCCGTCATGCCGGCGCGGTCGAACTTGCTGAGATCGGCCAGGCCCTTGCGCGCGACCTGGAGCCGTTGCCGGGCGGAAGCCAGCGTCAAAGGTGTAAGCTGCCGCTCCAGGCGATCTTGCTCTTCGCCGGTGAAGTAGCGCAGGGAGGTTGCGAGGTTCGGATTGATGCGGATCCACTCCGCTGTGAAATCGCGGAAGAAATCGTCGATGGTCCTGGTCAGGTTCTGTGCGAATGCGGCTCCCGCACCGAGGATCGCGATAGCACTTCTACGGGTAAGCATTTATGCCTGACCTGCGTGAGCCCGCGCGGTGCGTTCGTTCAAATCCCGCAGCACCTTGAGTTCGTCAGAAGTGGGTTCCGCGGTGGCATCCAGCTTGGGCGCGACCTTCAATGGCCAGCCCGTGGCGGCGATCACCTGCTCCACCGTGATACCCGGATGCATGCTGGTCAGCGTGAGTTCCTTGGTTTCGGGATCGGGAGTAAGAATGCCCAGGTCGGTGATCACGTTGGTAGGTCCTCTCCCCGGTAATCCGAGTTTCTCACGGCTGTCGCCACCCTCAAAATAACCGCCTGAGGTTAGAAAATCCAGCTTATTAACGAAAGCCCGGTTATTCTGGCGCAGCGTAATCAGCACCTCGCCGCAGAATCCCGCGATTTCCTGCGCGCCGCCCGATCCGGGCAGCCTAACCTTGGGCTTATTATAATCGCCTATCACAGTGCTGTTGATGTTAGCGTACTTGTCGATCTGCGCCGCTCCCAGAAATCCGAGTCCGATGCGCCCACCCTGCAGCCAGTAGGAAAATATCTCCGGGATCGAGACCACTGCGTCCGCGGTTTCCGAAAGCTCGCCATCGCCGATCGAAAGAGGCAGGACCGTGGGCTTTGCACCAATCGTACCCGATTCGTAGATCAGTACAGTATCGGGCGCATGCGTCAAGCGTGCCAGGTTGGCCGCCGCGCTGGGCAGCCCGATGCCGACGAACAGGGTTACGCCGTTGCGGATCATACGTGCCGCCGCAACTGTCATCATCTCGTCAGAAGTGTACGCTGCGTCAGGCATGGCTCGTCGCCCCTTCCAGACTTCGTTTGTACTCGGCGAAATTCTTGGTGCCGAGCACGTGGCGATCGATCCAGGTTTGAAACGTCGCCCGATCCCGGGCGATAACGTCCCAAGCTTTGTAAAACGCGTTATCGCGCTGATAGTAACCCTGGGCGTAGGAGGGGAACGCGCCGCCTTTCACTTCGCACACCGCGCTCAGCACCCACGACGGCAGCACCACGGAGTTCGGCGGCGACTGGAGATCGTCGACAATCTCCTCCACCGTTACGATGGCGCGCTTGGCCGCCAGAACTGCTTCCTTCTGGACGCCGACCACGCCCCACATCAGCACGTTGCCTTTGCGGTCGGCCTTCTGCGCATGAATCACGGTCACGTCCGGCCGATGCGCGGGAATCGCTGCCAGCTTTGCTCCGGTAAACGGGCAGTCTATAAATTTGATGCGCTGGTTGTACTTGACCAGGTCGGTTCCGACGTAGCCGCGCAGCATCCCGAACGGCAGGTTCGAGGCGCCCGCGCTGTAAGCCGCCGCCATGCCAGCGTGCGCGTGTTCTTCGATCTCAATCGGCCGGGGCCAGTCGTTTTCAACCGCGTCGCGCAGCCGGTGCAGCGACCCGACGCCTGGATTCCCGCCCCAGGAGAAGACGATTTTCTTGACGCACCCGGCTCCGATGAGTTGGTCATAAATCAGGTCGGGGGTCATACGGATGACGGTGAGATCGCACTTGCCCTGCCGGATAATCTCGTGCCCGGCAGCGAAGGGGATCAGATGAGTGAATCCTTCTAAAGCGACCGTGTCGCCGTCGCGAACCGTCTCGCGGATCGCTTCTGAAAGTGAGAGTATGTGCGCCAGAGCTTCTATTTTGACACGCGAGAATACGGGGTAGGAACTTGCGTCGGGCCGCATCTCGCGCACGCACAGGACTGTAGGTTCCGTTGTGCGTGCGAGTTCAAAATGGTTTGCTATAATCTCGCCGGAGGGACGGACATGTCCTTAGTACGAGGAATTCACCACATCACTGTTTGCGCCGGTGGCGCCCAAGAAGACATCGATTTTATGACGCAGGTCTGCGGACAGCGTCTGATCAAGCAAACTGTCCTGTTCGACGGCCGCTACGCTCACTATCATCTGTATTATGCGAACGCCGACTGCGAACCCGGCTCGGTTTACACCACCTTCCCGTTTAATCGCGTGAAGGGACGGCCCGGCGCGGGCCAGATCCAGTCCACGGCCTACACCGTGCCCAAAGGATCCGTAAAATTTTGGGAAGAACACGTGAAGCGCCACAACGTACCCAGTGAGGGCGTCAAAGAACGTTTCGGAGCGAAATATCTCCGCTTCAATCATCCCTCCGGATTGCAGATTGAAGTGATCGAGAACGATTCCGACAAGCGTAAGGGCTGGACCACCGATCAAATCAGCAGCGATGTCGCCATGAAGGGCTTCCACGGACCCATGCTGTCCGTGCGGGAAGTGGGCGAGACCGAGCGCTTCTTTGTCGATGCGCTGGGTTTCAAAAAGACGGGCACCGAAGGCAACCTGCATCGCTTCGAAGTCGCCGGGGGCGGCCCCGCCAGCACCGTTACTTTGATTCACGAACCCGACCGTCCCTCGGGAAGCTGGGTCTTCGGCGCCGGCACGGCGCATCACGTCGCGATGGATCTGGAAAGCGATGAAAAGCTAGCCGAACAGAAGGGCATTTACGAAGAGCTGGGCTACACCGATTGCTCGGAGATCAAGGATCGCAACTACTTCCACTCGATTTACTGCCGCTGCCCCGGCGGGATTCTGGTAGAGTGCGCGGCTACGGCTCAAGGCGCTTTCGCGCGCGACGAGGCGGAATCGGAGCTGGGCACGCACATGCTCCTGCCGCCCTGGTTCGAGGAAAAGCGCGCCGAAATCATGGCCATGCTGGATCCCATTCGCGTTCCCGAGGGCAACATTCCGAAGGACGCCAAAAAGGTCGCAGCCGCTACCCTGCCCGATGCAGGTCCTGGCGACGCCGGTGGCGTGTCGCGGCGCAAGGCCGAATTTATCGGCGGCGACAAGTCCAAGAACTGAAGACGTAGGTAGTTAGTAGTGGCAATCCATACCCCGCGGATCCCGACTTCAGGGGTCCGCCTGCGCGAGGCGGGCCAGCCGAGGGGCTTGGCGGAGCGCGCCGGGATTCTGCTCCACGGCCGCTCCCGCACCAAGCAGGAAATGCTGGATCTGGCAACGGGTCTCGAGATCGGCGGTACCCGCTGGATCGCGCCGTATGCCGATCAGGGCCTGTGGTATCCAGGCCGGTTCATGGAGCCCCTGGAATCCAACGAGCCGTTTCTGACGCGCGCGGTCGAGCGGTGCCATCGACTGATTCAGGATGCCGGCGAAGACGGTCGTTTGGGTCCGGAGCAACTTTTCATCGTCGGATTCTCACAGGGCGCCTGCATCGCGGTCGAGTACGCTTTGCGCCATCCCGGTTCCTGTGCCGCCATCGTAGTCTTCAGCGGCTGTCTCATGGGCCCGCCCGGAACGGCCTGGCATCCGGCCGATGGCAAAACGCTGCGTGGTCTAAGAGTGTTTCTTACCGGCAGCGACATGGACGAATGGATCCCGGAAGAGCGGACCCGGGAAGCCGCGCGGGTGCTGGCAGACTTGGGAGCCGATGTCGACTTCCGAATCTATCCCTCACGCCCCCACATTGTGAGCAACTTGGAACTGGCGGAAGCACGGTCATTCCTGCAATCGCGAATCCTAAAGCCCTCGGCTTGATCCGCCGACCTGTCTATTGTGGTTGCGCTGTAGCCCTTCCGGCGTGCTACGATAGCGAGTTCTGAAAAATGAATCCTGAAGTCGCACTACATTTGTGCGTACTGATCCCGTTTATCTATTCGGGACTGTACACACTGACCGATCCGGCTAGCTCCATCCGCGTGGTGAACAAGGTGATGGCTGAAGCTCATCGGATCGAAGCCAATACGATCCTGGGCGATATCTTCGCCGAACCGACTCCGATCGCGGATAGCCGTGGGAACCGCCTCGCGTTGCGTGTCGCCGGACTGGCCATCATGGCGGCCGGCCTGCTTCGCCTATACTCGCTCTAACAGCACGGCCATCCCCTGGCCCACGCCTACGCACATGGCGGCGATGGCCCGTTGAGCCCCCGTACGCTTTAGGTGCATGGCTGAGGTCAGCACCAGGCGCGCTCCGCTCATTCCCAGAGGGTGGCCGAGGGCGATGGCGCCGCCGTTGGGGTTCACCTTTTCGCTATCGTCCGGCAGCCCGAAAGCGCGCGTGCAGGCCAGGGCCTGCGCAGCGAAGGCTTCGTTCAGCTCCAGAAAATCAACGTCGTCCATTTTCAGATTCTGGCGCCCCAGAAGTTTCTGGACCGCTGGAATAGGCCCGATCCCCATGTAGTTCGGATCGACGCCGGCTGCGGCGGCGCCGGCAAATCGGGCGATGGGCGTCAGTCCGAATTTCGCGGCGGCTTGTTCGGAAGCCACGAACAGCGCCACGGCGCCGTCGTTGATTCCCGATGCATTGCCCGCGGTTACCGTGCCGCCCTTGCGAAACGGCGTAGGCAGCTTGGCCAAACCCTCCAGCGTGGTATCGGCACGAGGATGTTCGTCTTCACTGACCACGGCCGCCGGGGCGGCCGACCCTTTTTTACCCGGAATTGCCACCGGCTCAATCTCTTCCGCAAATATTCCCGCGGCCTTGGCTTTTGCCGCCTTGTGCTGCGAGGCCAGCGCGAAGCGATCCTGCGAGGCGCGGTCGACGTTGTACTTCTCGGCGACGTTCTCAGCCGTCTCGGCCATCGAAATGGTGCCGTACTTTTCTTCCATCAGCGGATTTACGAAGCGCCAGCCGAGCGTGGTATCGAAAATCTGCGGATCGCGCTGGAATGCCGCGGTCGGCTTCGGCATCACCCAGGGCGAACGGCTCATGCTCTCGACACCGCCGGCGATCGCCAGCGACATTTCGTCGGTGCCGATGCCGCGAGCGGCTACAGCAACTGCTTCCATACTGGAGGCGCACAGGCGATTCACCGTCACGCCCGGAACGCTCATGGGGAGACCGGCCAGCAGCAACGCCATGCGCGCGACATTGCGATTGTCCTCGCCTGCCTGGGTTACGCAGCCATAGTAGACCTCGTCGATCGATTCCCAATCGCTGTTTGCAAACCGGCGCTTCAGAGTTACCAAGGGATGCGCGGCCAGATCGTCGGCGCGGACGCTTGCGAGCGCTCCGCCATAGCGCCCGATGGGCGTACGGACACCTTGGCAAATGTAAGCAGTGGGCATGTCTCTCTATTTTACGAGGTGACGTTAGGGAGAGCCGCGGCGCGAGCTCTTCGAGCCACGGCGTAGACTTCCGTGAATTCCGCGCCGAACAGGAAAATCTGGGCCGAGTAATACACCCACAACAGGAACACGACCACGGATCCGGCGGCGCCGAAGGGAGAACCGGTGGTGGTGTGACCCAGATACAATCCGATAAGCGTTCTTCCAATCGAGAATAGAAGCGCCGTGACGGCTGCTCCCGTCCACACATCCCGCCAAGCCACCCAAGCGTCGGGCAGAAATCGATACAGCAACGCAAACAATACCGTCACGAGCGCCAGTGTGAGCCCGAAACTAAGCGTCTGCAGCAGCCATCCCGTGCCGGGAAAGGCCTGAGGCATGAGCTGACTGGCGCCCGCCAGAATTGCACCGCTGAACAGCGCTACCAGAAGCAAGGCGCCCACGATGCTGACCGCTAAAAACGACACCAGGCGTTTGAAGAAGAACTGCTTGATGATTCCCCGCGCCGGTGTGGGAACTTCCCAAATCAGATTCAACGCATCCTGCAATGAGCCGAACGCTCCGCTGACGCCCACAAACAGGGATGCCACGCCCGCGATGGTCGTGAACGAGGTTTCGCCTCTGCCGCGTTCCAGGACTCCGCCAATGAACGTCGCGCCCGCCGGGCCGATCATCTGGGAAGCCCATTCGACTACTTCGCTGCGTGCGGCCCCGCGGCCTATAAAAACGCCGGCGGCCGCTACCACGAAATACAATGCTGGCGCCAAGGACAGCAGCGCGTAGAACGCGAGCGCGGCCGAGAGCAGGGATATATTGTGCCGGATGCAGCGTTCGATGGCGTCCCGGGCAAACCCGGCTATGGTGCGAATTCTTCGCGGCACTCTACGACCATCATGACAGGCCGAACGGGCTGGCCGTCAGGAAAACCCAAACAGGCGAGCCGCGTTTTCCTTCAAAATCAAGGGGCGAACCTCGTCTTTGATATTGATCGCGCTAAAGTCCGCCAGCCAGCGATCCGGAGTAATCAGCGGATAATCCGAGCCGAATAGCATTTTCTTTTTGAGCAAGGTGTTGGCGTACTGAATCAACACCGGCGAAAAATATTTCGGCGACCATCCTGAAAGATCGATATAGACTTGCGGCTTGTGCAGGCAAACCGAGATCGCCTCATCCTGCCATGGGAAGGACGGGTGTGCCAGGATGATCGGCATGTCCGGAAAATCCACCGCGACGTCATCCATATCCATTGGATTGCCGTACTTCAGGCGAACGCCGCCGCCGCCCGGCATGTTGGTGCCGATTCCGCTATGCCCGGTATGAAAGATGACCGGCAGCTTGGCTTCGGCCACCACCTCGTAAAACGGATAGGCGGCCTTATCGTTGGCGTGGAACTGCTGCAGGGGCGGATGCAGCTTGAACCCGCGAATTCCACCCGCCTTGATCAGCCGGCGAGCTTCGTCCACGGCGTCTTTTCCGCGCATGGGATTCACGCTGGCGAAGGCGATCATGAAGTCGCTGTTCTCCGCCGCAAACGCGGCAACTTCTTCGTTGGGAACGGGGGGACGACCCGTAAGCTTCTCATCCACCGAAAACACCACGCACCCGATGTTGCGGGAACGGTAGTATTCGGCCAGATCTTTGCGGCTGTAGGAAACGCCGCTGTTGCCGAAGTATTTGCGGGCGGCTTCGCCCGCGGCGTTATCGGGGGCTTCGGATTCGACATGAACATGCGTATCGATGGCGACTAGATTCTGCAGTTTCACGAGACACCTTTCTGTATGGAGGTCTGAATAGAGATGACGCGCGCCGATGGACGCGGAGAATATAGATCGACCACCAGCGCGGCCCGATTCTTCAGCACCGCGCCCTGATTGATGGACCCTTTATCGGTAACCTCGTGGACATCGATAGCGGGCGGCTCGGGCATCAGAATCGCACGCGCGATGCGGCTGGAGCTGCCCGTCGCTTCGGCCGCGAGCTCGTTCAGTAATGCTTGGAACTTCCCGTGTACTGCTGGACTCGCGACGGTCTCGGCGGCTGATGCCGTCGCGGGAAGATTCGCTAATTCGCGGCAGGAGTCGAGCGCAGGGAACACCAATACCGTCACGAAATCGCGATCATGACCCGCGATGACCGCATCGTGGGCATACGGCGCACAGTGGCTCAGGAATTTTCCACGCAGCGGACCGGCACTGACCCAGGTTCCCGTGGACAGCTTGAAATCCTCGACGATTCGTCCGTCGAATATGAATCCGCGCATGACGTCCTGCGGATCGACAAAACGCAACGCGTCGCCTATGCGGTAGAAGCCCTCGTCATCGAATGCCAGGCGAGTGAGATCGGGCTGGCGCCAGTAACCGGGGGTGACGCTGGGACTGCGCAAGCGGGCTTCCAGCTTATCCCCGACTGGCACCAGCTTCAGTTCGACGCCCGACGCGGGCAGACCGACTTCTCCGGCGCGGCGCAAATCTTTGCCCGGAAACAGTGCTGCGGGACCGGTTTCCGTCGAGCCCAAGCCGGTGAACATGATGATCCGCTCACCGCAGGTTTCAACCGCCAGCCGGTCCAGTTCGTCCCACACCGGTTGCAGCAGGCCCGCCCCGGCGTAGTAGAACATTTTCACCCGGCTGAAGAAGCGCTCCCGGAAATCGCGGCGTTCCCGCAGGAACGGAATCAGCGCCTCGAATCCCTTGGGCACGTTCAGATAGACGTTCGGACCGACGTCGTGCAGGTTCCGCACGGAAGCCGCCATACCGGCGGGTGTCGGCCGGCCCTCGTCGATATAGAACGACCCACCGTTGTACAAAACGAACCCAACGTCGTGATTGCCGCCGAAGGTGTGATTCCATGGGAGCCAATCGCAGATCACCGGCGGTTCGTCGTCCACCCACTCAAGTACGCTGCGGACAATTTCCTGGTTGCTGGTGAGCATCCGGTGCGTATTCTCGACACCCTTGGGCGTGCCGGTGGAGCCCGACGTAAACAGGATTTTCGCGACCGTGTCGGGCGTGACGAGTTCGTGCGCGCGGTCCACGTCGGCCGTAGCAGCGGACGCGGTGAGGACTGAAAATGACGTGACGAGTTCTGCGTCACGCGGCATTACAGCGTCGAGTGCTTTCTGAAAAGGCGCGGCGCCATTAACGAAAACCATCCCCGGCGTAAGCAGGTCAAAAATGTACCGCAGCTTGCCGAAATCGGAGGAGACCAGCGAGTACGCGGTTGAAATCGGCGCGTACGGGACGCCGGCGTAATACGCGGCGAAGCCGAGCACCGCGTGCTCAAGATCATTCCCCGACAGGATGGCAATAGGACGTTCCGAAGAAAGATTGCGATGAAGCAGCGCCTGAGCGACGTTGCGCGCCGCCACGCGAAATTGTGCGTAGGTCAGCGTGCGCCAATCGCCTGAGGCATCTCTTTGCCCCATGAAGACGCGATCCGGAGTCTTCTGCGCCCAGTAATCGAGCTTTTCGGTCAGTTTGGTCGGATAGGTGCCAAGTTGATGCACGGGACGCACGTAGATGGCACCACTGGCGTCGCGAGTCATGATGACATCGCGAGCGCCGAAACGCACGTCACGCTGCGTCGTTGTCATCCCTTGGCGGAGTCCCAATCTGCGAATGTACTGCCTTCTTCCGCCAACTTCTTGAGCAGCGGCGCGGGCTCCCACAGGTGACCGTGACGCTGATGAAAATCACGCACGCGAGCGTACACGTTCTTCAGGCCCACGGTGTCCGCGTACCACATCGGACCGCCGCGATAACTCGGGAACCCGTAACCAGTGCAGTAAATCACGTCGATATCGGCAGCGCGCTGCGCGTGGCCTTCTTCCAGAATGCGAGCGCCCTCGTTGATCATTACGTAGACCGAACGCTCGATAATTTCTTCCGGAGTCACCGTGCGGCGGGCGATACCAGCCTCGCTTGCGGTCTTCTCGATCAGCGCATGGACTTCGGGATCCGGGATCGGCGATCGCGATTCGTCATAGCGGTACCAGCCCATGCCGCGCTTCTGGCCCAATCGGCCCATCTCGTAAAGTTTGTCCAGCACCAGCGGCACACGCTCACCCGGTTTTCGCAGATGCGCATACTCCTGCTTCACGCGATACGCCAGATCGATGCCGCCCATGTCATCCACGGCGAAGATGCCCATGGCCATGCCGAAATCGGTGAGCGCATGGTCGATTTGCTCCGGAGTCGCGCCTTCTTCGGCCAGGAATTGTGCCTCGCGCATGTACGGCAGCATCATGCGATTGCCGACGAAGCCGCGGCAGTTCCCGACGACCACGCCGACCTTGCCCAGCTTTTTGGCGATCGCCAGCGACGTCGCGACAACTTCATTGCTCGGGTGCTTGCCGCGCACGATCTCCACCAGCCGCATCACGTGCGCCGGACTGAAGAAGTGCAGGCCGATCACCATTTGCGGGCGCGATGTAGCGGCGGCGATCTCGTCGATATCAAGCGTCGACGTGTTCGAAGCCAGCACGCAGTCCGGCTTGGCGATCTTGTCGATCTCGGCGAAAATTTGCTTCTTGAGCGGCATACTTTCGAATACCGCTTCGATGATCAAGTCAGCTTGATCGAATCTGTCGTAGGTGAGCGTCGGATGAATCAGAGCCATCCTCTGGTCCATCACTGCTTGCGAAAAACGGCCTTTCTTGACTGAGCTTTCGTAGTTCTTGCGAATCGCCGCCACACCGCGGTCGAGCGCTGCCTGTTCGGTTTCTTTAAGCAGCACCGAGATCCCGGCGTTGGCGCAGGCCATCGCAATTCCGCCACCCATGGTGCCCGCGCCGATGATGCCGACTTTAGCGATCGGGTACGTCGCGGTGTCCTTGGGGATTCCCGGCACTCGCGCCACGGCGCGCTCGGCGAAGAAGATGTGAATCATCGCCTTGGCTTGGTCGCCCATCAGGATCCGTCGAACGATCTCGCGCTCCTTCTTGCAGCCTTGATCGAACGGAAGGGTCGTCGCCGCTTCCAGCGCTTCGAGCGCCGCCAGGGGCGCCGTCTGATTGCGACGGATCTTGGCCGCCTGGGCTCGGCCGGCCACGAAGATCGCAGCGTTCTCTGACTCCGATCCCAGTCTGTCGTTTTTCTCGCGTGTCTTGTGAATGGGTTGGTCCGCGACTTCACGCGCAAAACCAACCGCGCCAGAAAGCAATTCCCCGTCGATCACACGATCGAGCAAGCCCATCTGCAATGCTTGCGCCGCCTTGATGGGTTTCCCCGAAACGCACATCTCGACTGCCGCAGCCACACCCACGAGTCTCGGCAGGCGCTGCGTGCCCTCGGCACCGGGAATGATCCCGAGATTCACCTCAGGCGCGCCCAGCGATGCATCCGCAACCGCCACGCGATAATGTCCCGCCATGGCGACCTCGAGACCGCCGCCTAAAGCCATGCCGTGGATGGCCATAATCACAGGCTTCGCGCAGTCCTCGATCCGGGTCAGCAGCGGGTGCAGATCCGGACCACCTGACTCTGGATTGCGAGCTGCCGATTCCAGCTCCTTGATATCGGCACCCGAAATAAACGTGCGGCCAGCGCAGATCATCACGATGGCTCGCACGGATGGATCGCGCTCGGCTGTTTCGAGAGCGGTCCGCATGCCGTCGGGTACGCCGGGACTCAGGGCGTTCACGGGCGGATTGTCAATGGTGATCACGGCGATGCCGTCACGCGTGGCGAGGGTTACAGGCTGGGTCATCAGAAATCTGATACGCTTTCATACGGCGCGGAAGCAACCGTAATTTCTGATGATACCCCGCACAGCGCATGATCGTTCGGGAACGGAAGCCACACCCAGCATCGGTTATGCCTGGTGGGTGGTCATCGCGCTAACCTCGGTTTACACGCTGTCGTTTGTCGATCGCCAGATCCTGGGTCTGCTGGTTCCGTCCATCAAGCGCGATCTGGGAGTAAGCGATACCCAGATCGGCCTGCTGCAAGGCCTGGCGTTCTCCTTGTTCTACACGCTTATGGGCCTGCCGATCGGGCGTCTCGCCGACCGCTGGAACCGCCGCAACCTGATCGTCGGGGGCATCCTGGTCTGGAGCTTCTTTACTACGATGAGCAGCGTCGCCAAGAGTTTCGCGCTGCTGTTTTCGACGCGCATCGGCGTAGGCGTGGGAGAAGCCAGCCTTTCACCGGCTGGATACTCGATGATGTCGGATTATTTCCCCAAGCAAAAGCTGGGAGCCGCGATCAGCGTGTTCTATATGGGCGTGTTCATCGGATCGAGCCTGGCGATGCTGGTGGGCGGAACCACGGTGGATATGCTGGCTCGCACGCCCTTCGTCACCGTACCTGTGCTGGGCACCATGGCTTCCTGGCGGCTGACCTTCGTGATCGTGGGGCTGCCCGGCGTTCTTTTCGCGCTGCTGGCCTGGACCATCCGCGAACCCGTTCGCCGCAACCTGCTGGCGTCGGCCGACGGGCGGACCGCACAGCTCAGCTTCGGCGAAGGTATGGCGCAGATCCGCATGCGATGGCAATCGTTGGCGGGCATCTCGCTGGCGATGGTGTGCCAGGGGATGGTGACCTACGGGCTGCTGGCCTGGATTCCGACGTTTTTTCAGCGAGTGCATCACTGGTCTCCCGGTCAGTCCGGACGCGCTCTGGCGGCGATCCTGCTGACCTTCGGCTGCCTGGGAATGTACGTGGGCGGCCGCTTGAGCGATTACTGGCAGAAGCGCGGCGTGCCCGAAGGTCCGCTCAAGGTGGCTGTGATCAGTGCCATCGGCACACTGTTGCTGATGCCTCTGGCGATGATGGTCCCGAAGCCCGAATGGACCCTGGCGCTGCTCGCACCCGCACTGTTTTTCGATGCCTTGGCGATGGGGACTTCGGCCGCGGCGCTCCAGCACATCTTCCCCAATCAGGTGCGCGGCCAAGTCTCGGCGCTGTATCTATTCATCTTGAATCTGGGCGGCGGGAGCCTGGGTCCGCTGCTCCCGGGCGTATTTAACGATTATTTATTCCACAATCCCAATATGGTGGGATATTCGCTGGCAATTACCATCGCTATCGGAGCCATTGGGATGCTTATCGCCACCGCCTCGACCTTCAAAGCCTACCGAACCCATTACGACATGATGAAGGCAGCCTGAGTACCAGTCGCGTATAATAGCCTCGCGGAGAGAAAGGTGGCGTTATGAAACTGCTACCGATGGGTATCCTGTTAATCGCTGCCTTCCCTGCTGTCACGCAAAAAGGTATCGCGCAAGATCAAACGCAGTTTGAGCAGTGGGCTTGCTTGTCCGCCAGAAAATGCCAGCGTTCGGGCGACCCGAAGCCGGAGGCACAAGAATTTGCGCGGACGGCCAAGATAGGACGGTTCTGGCCGGAAGAACACGCCACCATTATCGCCACCTTCAGAGCTGGCCGCATCGACTCGGATCAGAACGTGTTCCGGCTGCGGGGGAATGCCGAAATTACGACCGCCACGGTAACTCTCACTGCCGATGAAGCGGACTACCATTGGGATACCGGAGAGATCGAAGCGCGAGGATCGGTTCGCGTAAAGCCCGTCCCGTATACTCCGAACTCGGGCCTTCGCCAGTTCGGTGTTAGGTAGTTGAACAGCGCTACGATATTGTTAATCCGAATGGTGGGAACCGTCAAATGGCTCGGTGTGTTCTGCGTGGCCGCGGCCGTCGTATTTCAGATGGTCGCCCAGGAGACGCCGGTTGTGCGCGTCAACACCCGGCTGGTGGAAGTGGACGTGGTCGTCCACAACAAGGGCGAAGCCGTCGTGGATCTAAAGCAAGACGATTTTACGGTCCTCGATAACGGAAAACCCCAGAAAGTCGCGTCTTTCAATATCATTTCCTCCCGAACAAACACTGGTAAATCCATACCCTTGCCGCCGGGAACTGTATCCAACCGGCTATCGAGCGGGAGCGGGGAGCCGGCGGGGACCACGGTTGTCTTGTACGACATGCTGAACACCGCATCGGAGGACCAGTCCTACGGGCGCCAGGCGCTGGTCCGATATCTGGATACGCTCCAATACGGGGACCACTTCGCACTCTACTCGCTGGGAAAAGCACTGAGCGTAATCCAGGATTTTACGGACGATCTGGAGCGGATTCGCCGGGCGGCCCGCCGCGCCAGCCCCGAGACGTCCGCCGACCGAACTGCCGACGACCTTTCGGAGGATCTGCTAGCGTCCCAAGTATCTACGGGCGA
>Ga0105248_10004785_pt1 | contig 14983 bp, 14 predicted proteins | sample KBSS34metaG_FD_81524 | JGI IMG/M metagenome (GOLD analysis project Ga0105248, IMG submission 81524) | Switchgrass rhizosphere microbial communities from Kellogg Biological Station, Michigan, USA - KBS S3-4 metaG | ecosystem: Host-associated > Plants > Roots > Rhizosphere > Soil | place...
ACGATAGCATCGACTGCTGCGGGAACGGCTTGATGTCCTGCGGCCGCTTCTCCCAGTCCGCAACCCACTCATTCTTGAACACGCGCATCGGTTTGCCGGAATAGGAGCGGGTGATGATGGTATCCTCGTCCGTGGCGTCGAGGATGACCTGCTTGTAGAGCGCGCCGGCATGCGCCTCGGTCGCGGCAATGAAGCGGGTCCCCATCCAGACGCCCTGCGCGCCCAGCGCCAGCGCGGCAGCAAGACCCCTGCCGTCGACGATCGAGCCCGCGGCGATCACCGGAATTTTCACCGCGTCCACGATCTGCGGGATCAGCGCCATGCCCGCGATGCGGCCCGTGTGGCCGCCGGCCTCGGTTCCCTGGGCCACGACGGCGTCAAGGCCACCGCGTTCCGCCGACATGGCGTGCTTCACCGCGCCGTTGACGTTCATGACTTTTAGTCCGGCGTCGTGGAACTTCTTGGTGAGGTGCGGCGGGGGGACGCCGAGGCCGGAGATGAAGGCCTTAGCACCACCCTCGATAATGAGATCGGCAGTGCGCTCCAGCGACTCCGGCACCGCGGCGAGCAAGTCGACGCCGAACGGCTTGTCCGTGTTGTCGCGCACGACCTTCATTTCGTGCCTGATCTGATCGAGCGAGCGGCCGGCCATCCCGAGCGTACCAAAGCCGCCGGCTTCCGATACCGCAGCGGCGAGTTCGCCATAAGACACGCCACCCATGCCTGCGAGCATGATGGGATACTTCATGCCGAGCATGTCGCACAGCGGTGTCCGGATCGTCATGGGGTTTTTCCTGTTCTTGTCGGCAGTGAGCGTAGCGGAGGTTCCGTAGGGGTTGTCAAAGTGGCGCCCGAACCCGCTAAACTTCTCGTCTGGGGCAATCGTTACAAAGCCGGGAGCCCATCATGGATACGCGTGCGCTGAAGCCTGCGGCAAACCTCGCGAAATTGAGCAAGACGCCATTTCCAGGTGAAACGGAGGAGTACCGCAAGGCGCGCGAAGCGCTGCTCGCGGAGGAGATCGAATTTCGTCGCCACATGACGCGCTTGACCGAGCAGCGCATGGCGCTCCCGCCGGGTCCAGTGATCGAGAAAGATTATCGCTTCAAGGATGCGAACGGCGCGGACGTCGGGTTGATCGATCTATTCGGCGCGCACGATACGCTGGTGGCATATTTCTGGATGTTCGGACCGCAGCGGGAGCGGCCGTGCCCAATGTGCACGAATTGGCTGGGTTCGGTGAACGGGAATGCCGCGGACATCAAGCAGCGCGTTGCGCTAAAGATATTTGGCCGCTCGCCGGTTGCGCGGCAGCTCGCGTTCGCGGCCGAACGCGGCTGGAAGGATCTCGATTTCGTGCAGACGGTCGGCGATACCTACGCCAACGACCTTGGGCTTATCGACGGGAACGGTGGCGAAAGCCCGGCCCTGACGGTGTTCGAGCGCGATGGCGACAAGGTGCGCCTGTTCTGGGCCAGCGAGATGTCGATGGAGATGGCGGATCCGGGCCAAGACCCACGCGACGCGCCCGATATCGGAGCGTTGTGGTCGATCATGGATATCACGCCCGGCGGTCGCGACCCGAAGTGGTATCCCAAGCTCAGCTACTAGCGGACGGTCAGGCGAACCGCTTTTGCGCTTCGCGCGTGAGACCGAGCGCGACGGACAGGAAGTCGGAGCCGGTGGTTGCTCGCGCCGCCGGCGCGGCGCGCGTGATGGCGTCGCGCACGGCGGGGACTTTGCCGGAGCCGCCGGTGAAGAAGATCGTGTCGATGTCCTCCGGTGTGAGGCCGGCATCGCGGATGCACGCGGTGGCGGCGGCGAACAAGCGGTTGGTTTTGGCGCCGATGGCCCGGTTGAAGCCGGCGCGGGTGGCCTGCGCCGACAAGCCGCTTTCGATGAAGCCCAGGGGCAGGGCAGTAGTGTCCGCATCGCTCAGCACGATCTTGCCGTCTTCCACCGCGAAGGCGATCCGGTGCCCGAGGCGGCGGCGAATGACGCCGAGCAACAGCGCGACTTTCTCCGGCTCGCGGGCGCCCGCGATCAATTCGACCAGCAGGCGGTCGTTCTGGAAGGTGTAAGTGAAGTTGATCGTCGACCAGGTCGCCATCTCGTAATAGAGCGAGTTCGGCATCGGCAGATTCTTTTCGACCAGGTAGGTCCCCAGCCCCAGCAAGGGCATCACCGCGTCGATATTGAGCAGCGAATCAAAGTCGGTGCCGCCGACGCGCACACCATGGTTGGCGAGGATGTCCGGCCCCCGGTCTGCCTTGAGGCGGCGCTCGGGGCCGATGCGGATGACGGTAAAGTCGGAGGTGCCGCCGCCAATGTCGGCAATCAGGACCGTCTCCTCGCGCTGGGCGGTTTCCTCGTAGTGGTAGGCTGCGGCGATGGGCTCGTAGACGAACGCGACATGCTTGAAACCGACGCGCTTGGCGATGCCTTCGAGCACCCGCTGGGCCTTGGCATCGGCCGCATCGTCGTCGTCGACGAAGCGCACCGGCCGGCCATGCACCACGGCCGTTAGTTGTTCGTTGGCAAAGGTTTCCGCCTTCTCCTTCAGATGACGGACGAAGATTTCAACCACGTCCGTCAGGGCGACCATCTTCGAGCCGAGGGCGGTCTTCTCGTCGATCAGGGGCGAGCCGAGGATCGACTTGAGCGCCCGCATCAGACGGCCGTCGTGCTGGCTGATGTAGGTGTCGATGGCAGTCGCGCCGAACAGCACGCTGCCCTTGTTCTCATAGTCGAAGAACACGGCGGACGGGATCAGCGTCTCACTGCCCTCGAGGGGTGCGAGGACGGGTGCGTTGCCGCGCACCACGCCGATGGCGGAGTTGGAGGTGCCGAAGTCGAGGCCGCAGGCGGTCATGAATCATCCCCGTGGGTGAGCGAAAGGGGATGTCATCTATTCCGCAGGCCAGGGTCTTGCCAGTCTGTTTCTTTTGGCCTAAACGAGGCGTGCTAATGGGATGCCCGGCGACGGGCGTCCCATTTTGTCTTTATACGGATCATTCCGCGGCGGGCCAGCGCCGTTGCGCGTGGGCGACGGATTGCTGACCACAGTGCAACGATCAGCACGTTCGGAATCCAGCTCGTATAGGCGAGCCACACCGACATCTCCGGATAGCTGTGGAAGCCGCCCATCAGGAAGAACGGAATCTGGAGGCGCAGCGTCACCGCGCCGAAGGTCATCGCGTAGCTGTAACGCATCAGCGTGCGATGCAAAGTGAGGTTGCGCGCGACCGCGGCGCGCCAGGCCCATGCCGTCGTGCCGATCCATAGTGCGGCCAAGATGGCGAAGCCGACGCCGGCGACTGGGCCGCCCGACGCATAGGGCGCCGTGAAGAGCGCGCCGGTCCCCGCGATGATGCAGGCACCGACGTATACGCGGCCGCTAATCCGGTGGAGGCGCGGGTAGCGGGAGCGCAGGCGCGGCATGAACTGAAATGGACCCAGCAACAGCGCGAAAGGCGCGACCAGCATATGTGTGAGGGCCTGGAGAGGCACGCGCTCGATCACGTGCCGGATGCCGTCGTCGACAGCGGGCCAGATGTTCATCAGGACCGCTTCGAACCGCATGGCGTGCAGGGCGATGGCGACCGACAGGAACGCCATGGTGCCGAGGGCGAACCGGTTGATGCTGCGTTCCATCTGGCCCACTCCATCTTAACATTGTATAGATAAGCTAAGTTGTGATTTGAACGGTGTCAAGATGAGCAAGGCGAAAACGGCGGTCAAAAAGCGGGCCTATCACCACGGCGACCTTAAGGATCAGCTCGTGGCGGCGGCGGAAGCGATCATCCTGGAGCGGGGGGTGGACGGCTTCACGTTGCGCGAGGCGGCGCGGCGGGCGGGCGTATCACCTGCAGCGCCTGCGCATCACTTCAAAGATGCCAAGGGCCTGCTCGGCGAGGTCGCGCTCCGCGGTTTCCGCGATTTTGGCGAGGCACTCGATGCGGCGGACCGGCGTGGCGGCGATCCCTACCAGCGCCTGATGGAGCAGGGCAACGCCTATGTGAACTTCGCGCTGAAGCATCCCGCGCGGTTCCAACTCATGTTCGCGCACGGCAAGTACGACATCACCTATCCGGGCCTGGCCGAAATGGGCAACCGTGCATTCCTAGTGCTGGAGCGCGCGGTGCGCGCCGCGACGGATGCGAGGAGCGGCGCGCAATTGCCGCCCGACGGCATGGGTTACCTGCTGGCCGTTTGGTCGATCGTGCACGGCTTCTCGCACCTGATGCTGGGTGGCGAACTCGATAGCCTCGTTCCGTCAGGCGGCAAGCGCGCCTTGCTCGACACGTTTCTGCCGCTGACGCTCAAGCACCTGCCGCTGCCGCCCAAATAATCAGAACACTGCGTAGCCGCCGTCGACCACAAGCGTGTCACCGGTGTGGTATTTCGAAGCGTCCGACGCGAGATAGACCGCTATGCCACCGAAGTCCTCTGGCTGGCCCCAGCGCCGGATCGGCGCGCGGCTAATAACCTTGCTGTTGAACACATCGCTCCCCTGCGCACCGGCCGTCATGTCGGTCGCGATCCATCCGGGCGCGATGGAGTTCGCCCGGACGCCATAGCGTCCATACTCCACGGCGATGCCGCGGATGATTGACAGCACCGCGCCTTTGGTCCCGGCATAGGCCTGGTTGCGCGCCGCGCCGTCGATTGCAGACAGGCTGGAGACGCCGACGAGCGAGCCGCCTGCGTCGCCCTTGGCGGCGCGCTCGACCATGTGCTTGCAGGCCTCGCGGAAGGTGAAGAATAGGCCCTCGGCATTTACCGCGTTCACGGTGCGCCAGGTCTCGAGCGTCATCTCGTGGAAGGAGCGCGCGCCGCGGCCGATGCCTGCGTTCGCGATCACAGTATCGACGCGGCCGAATTCCTTGAGCAGCGCGCCCATGCCGTCCGCGACTTCGCCTTCGTTGGCGACGTTTACCTTTCGTGCGCCTACACGTTTGCCATGGGTCTTCAGCTTTGCGACCGCTTCCGCGTTCTTGGCCTCATTGGTTCCCCAGATCACAACGCCGGCGCCAGACTGTGCGAGCGCATCGGCCATGCCCAACCCGATGCCGCCATTGCCGCCCGTGACGAGCGCGACTTTTCCGCTGAGATCGAATGGTTTGTACATGGGGTCGCTTCCCTGATGCTTATCCGGCGGCGGACGGTAAAGCGTGACGGTTGTGCGTCAACCATAATCGCGCGTGGATTTCCCAAACCGCGAGCAGCTGTGGAATACTTGCCCCTAAGCAAGTGGGGCAGGGGCATGACATCCGAGATCGCGGTGATGAACCAGCGCGCGGTTGCGCTTGCCGCGGACTCCGCTGTTACGCTGATCGATGGCGGTACCGTCGTTGTGCGCAACGATCAACGCAAACTCTACAACCTCGTGGGTGGCCAGCCGGCCGGCATCATGTTCTTCGGCATTGCCGACATGATGGGTCACCCATGGGAACACCTGATCGAGCACTACCAGAAGATCACCAAGACCGCGACACGCCCCCATCTGCGTGACTACGCAAATGGTTTCACCGGGATGCTCGACAACCTGGAGGAATTTTTCCCGAAAGAGCGGCAGCGCGACGACTACAAGCGGCTGCTGGCATCCGTGTTTCGCTATGTCTTCCATCTGGCGCAATACCTGCGCGAAGCGGGTGGCGTCGAAAAGCAGGCTATGCCGGACGCTGCGATCCTCGAAGAAGCGATCGAACGGGTGTGGCGGGACTATCAGTTTCGCGATGACGGCCAGGCGCGCGCCGACCTCGCGTGTTTCCCGGCCGGTTTCGGCGCGATTGTGCAGCGTGACTATGCCGGGACGATCGACGAGTTGGTTGCCTACGGCTTCCAACCGTTCGGCCTCGGCAAGCAGGCGGTGCAACGGCTCAAGGAGATCGCCGTCTTCTGCGTGGTGAAAGACCTGTTCCTCGAAGATGTGACGGGACTCGTCTTTGCAGGCTTCGGCAGCGAGGAACGCTATCCCGTGGTCACGACCTGGTTCGTTTCGGCGATCGTGAGTGGCATCGTGAAACGGGCCGAAGCCTCCTTCGATCAGATCGACGGCGAGGTGCGCTCCAAGATCCGCGTGTTCGCCGACAGCGAGGTGACCAACGCCTTCATTCGCGGCATCGACTTCAACCTGGAGCGTCGGGTGTATGGTGCTCTAAACTCGGTGATGTTCGGGCTTGTCGACCAACTGATTGGATCATTTCCGAATGTCGATCCGGCGCAGAAGGATGCGGTGCGCCGGCAATTCCAGTCGCAGACCATCCCCCAATATTTCGACGCGTTCCGCGGCATCATCGGCGAGTATCAACAACACGCTTTCATCAATCCGGTGTTGCGGGTGCTGGAGATCGCGTCACGGTCAGAACTCGCGGAGACAGCGCGAGAACTGGTCTCGCTCAACGTCTTCAAGAAGCGTATCATGGCACAGAAACAGACGGTCGGCGGCGCGATCGACGTCGCCATCATCAGCCGCGAGGGGGGCTTCCAGTGGCACTCGCGACAGAGCGGAGGCTGACCATGGCCAAACTCAGTGAGCCTGTGGGATCGCTTTCGGACGGCGCGGACCGCTTCGATCGGCTAATCAAGGGGGTCAAGGACCGGCAGCTCTCCGACGTCCACAACGCACCGATGCCGAAGGCGGTGTCCAATGCTTTCGCTGTCAGCCCCGAAGAGGTTTGGTCGAAGAAGTTCATGACCGCCGGGATCGGACCGCAGGAATTCGCCGCGCCGCAGATGCCCAGCATCGCCATTGCGACGCCGCTGACCGGCCAGACGTTCAGGGCTGCGGCCGTGCCCGAGCCCACCTTGGTGCTGACCGCTCCAGCCGACATCGGTCCTACGCCATCGCCGCTCGGCCGCGCGCTGGCCAAGCCGGCGCGGCGCCGATCTTGGGTCGGCCGCTTTTTCTTTGGCGACTAGCCGCCCTCTTTTCGCCACCAGTCTGGGGTTTATGCAGTTCCCACAGGGGCTTGGGTGTGCACGCCGCATTGAGCGGGCGTCACGATTCTGAGATAAGCTCAGCCGTTGCTCTCAAGGAGTCTGGGGATGAAGCGTTTCGGGGCCATTTTGGCCGCGCTGACTGCGTTTTTGTCGTTTGCCACGATTGAGGTACAGGCTGCCGATCCTGCCCTGAGCGGGGAAGCCAATTCCGCCTATCTCAAGGCAAATTCCACGAAGCCGGGCGTCGTCATCCGCCCGAGCGGACTTCAGTACAACATCATCAAGAGCGGCTTTGGCCAGCGGCCGGGCCTCACCGACACCGTGACATGCACCTATACCGGCATGCTCATCAACGGAAAGGTGTTTGATGGCACCGAGGCCATGACGCCGGCTCAGTTTACCGTGAACAAGTTGATTCCCGGTTGGACCGAGGCGCTGAGTCTGATGCGTGTCGGCGACAAATGGCATCTGGTGATCCCTGCCAACCTGGCCTATGGGTCGCGCGGAGCGGGCGACGGGCTGATCCCGCCGAACCAGGTTCTGGTGTTCGACATGGAGCTGCTGGCGACTCAGCCAGCGCAGCGTCCGCAAGGCCCAAGCGATCCCAACGATCCCAACAATCCTGACAACAAGCTCTAGCGGAACCGGAATCCGGTTCGGAACTTTCAAAACAACAAGGATCGACGCGGCCGATCCGCAAGGTGATGGGGCAAGTGTTCAAAGCAGTCGTCAGCGGCTGGCGCAAACGGTTTGGCAGCGGGCGGGGACGCATTGCCATCGCCCTTTGCCTGGTCGTGGGCGCATCGGTGTTGTTTTGGGCCAGCCGTGATTACACCGTTGTCGCGCCGGAGTGGGACGGCCAGATACGCGGCATCGCCTACAGCCCGAGTCATGTCTTCACGCTGCGCGACAATGGGCGGATCACGCCCGAGCAGATCGACCGCGATATGGCGCAGCTGTCGACCCTGACCAACCGGGTGCGCACCTATACGGTGGCCGGCGGCATGGACAAGGTTCCTGAGATTGCGCGCCGCCACGGCCTGACGGTTTCTCTCGGCTGCTGGATCTCGGCCGACATGGAGCAGAACGAGACCGAGATCAATCTGTGCATCAAGACGGCGAGCGCGAACCGCCGCGTGATCGATCGCGTATTTGTGGGCAATGAGGCGATCCTTTTCGGCTTTGTCACGCCCGATCAACTCAATGCCTACATCAGGCGCGTGCGTGCGGCGTTGCCAGGCCGCATAAAAATCACAACGGCAGAGCCCTGGTCGACGTGGTTGCTGACACCGGAAATCGGCCAGTACGTCGACGTGATCTCGGTGCATCTGCTGCCCTATTGGGAAGGTATGCCGGCACCCGACTCTCTGCGCTTCATCGAGCACGCCTACAATGACGTGCAAGAGGAATTCCCCGACAAGCCGATCATCATCGGCGAGGCCGGTTGGCCGTCGAAGGGGCGTACCAAGCATCTCGCGGAGCCATCGGTCGCCAGCGAAGCCTACTTCATGCGCGGCTTTGTGCAGCTCGCGATGGAGAAGGGTTACGACTACTACCTGCTCGAGGCCTACGATCAGCCGTGGAAAGGTGGGAGTGAGGGATCGGTCGGGGCAAGCTGGGGCCTGTTCGATCCGGCAGGCAATCCAAAATTTGCTTTTGTCGGCCTGCTGCGGACGTTCCCAGAGTGGCGTACCTATGCGGCGTTTGCGTCGGCGCTGTCGCTGGCGCTCGGTTTGATGATCCTGGGCTGGATGCCGCGCATGCGGCAGCAGGGCTATCTGGTGATGGGTGGCTTGGTTGCAGTCGTGACGACCGGCTTGCTGTGGCTGATCGACGCCAGTTCGCTCGAATACGTCAATCCGACCGACCTGATCATGATCATCGCGATGACGCCGCTGGTCCTGCTGGCGTCGACCGTGATCCTGACCGAAGGCATCGAATTGGCGGCTAGCCTGTGGCGTGTCGATCGCCGCGCGATGAAGGCGGCTATTCCGCAGGCAAGTGCGCGCGTGTCAGTGCACGTGCCCTGTTACAATGAACCGCCGACGATGGTGATCGCGACGCTGGACGCGCTGGCGCGGCTCGACTACGACAATTTCGAAGTCATCGTCCTCGACAACAACACGCCCGACGCCGCGACTTGGCTTCCCGTGCAAGCGCATTGCGCTCACCTAGGCGAGCGGTTCCGCTTCTTCCACTACGATAATATGGCGGGCTTCAAGGCGGGTGCGCTGAACGAAGCGATCCGGCTGGCCGACCCCGAAACGAAATACGTCGCGGTGATCGACAGCGACTACCAGGTCGAGCCGTTCTGGCTGCGCCGGGCGTTGCCGTTCTTCGCCGCGCCGGACATCGCGGTCGTGCAAGGTCCGCAGGACTACCGGGACGCCCACGAAAGCATCTTCAAGGCGATGGCTTACGAAGAGTATCGCGGGTTCTTCCAGATAGGCATGGTCGAGCGCAACGAACACAACGCCATCATCCAGCACGGCACGATGACCATCGTGCGCAAAGACGCGCTGGAGGAGGTGGGTGGCTGGGCGACCTGGTGCATCACCGAGGACACCGAACTTGGCCTCAAGCTATTCGAGGCAGGATACAGCGCGGCTTATATCCCGGAGTCGATGGGCAAGGGCCTGATCCCGGATACGCTCGATGCGTTCATCAGCCAGCGCTATCGCTGGGTGTATGGCGCGATGCAGATCATGAAGCGCCACGCCGGTGCGATCTTCCTTGGCCGCACCAAGCTGTCGGCAGCGCAGCGCTATCAGTTCCTTGTGGGCTGGTTGCCGTGGATCTCCGACGGTCTCGGCATGATCGTGACGTACATCGCGCTGATCTGGACGGCGCTGATGTGGGCGGCGCCGCAGATGTTCGATGTGCCGCTGCCGACGCTGTCAGCGAGCGCGCTGGCGCTTTTCGCGGCGAAGACGTTGAAAACCTTGCTTCTTTACCCGCAGAAGGTGCGGTCCGGCGTGCGCGGCGCGATCATGGCGTCGGTGGCAGGGCTCTCGACCACCCATGCTGTCGGCAAGGCAGTGATTTCGGGACTGTTCACGCGCGGCCAACCGTTCCTGCGCACGCCGAAGTGCGAAGACCAGGCGCTGTTGAGCCAGGCGCTGCGCAAGGTCTGGCAGGAGACGACCTTGTTCGGTTTCTGCATGCTGGCGCTGCTCTCGCTGGTCACGGGTTCGCCCGTCGATGACCCCGCGATCCAGCTCTGGATGGTGATGATCACCGTACAAAGTCTTCCATATCTAGCGACGGTCGTGACGGCTTCGTTGAGCGCGGTGTCGAATCGTCACCCGGCAAAGGCACCGGCCGCGCTCGCGCCGCAGGTTCCAGCACCGGAGCCGGTACTGCCCAAGGCCGCCTAGACTGCGATCACCTTTCCCGGATTGAGGATGTTCCTCGGATCGAGCGTGCGCTTCAGAGCGCGCATGACATCGAGTTCTGCCGCCGATTTGTAGAGTGCAAGCTGATCGCGCTTCTGCACGCCGATGCCGTGCTCGGCGCTGATTGAGCCGTGGAATTCGTGGACGAGGTCATGAACGGCACGCTGGACCTCTTCCCACCGGCTCAGGAACGCGTCCGGATCGCCGCCCCTTGGGACGCTGAAATTGAAGTGGATGTTGCCGTCGCCGATGTGGCCAAAGCTCACGGCACGGGCGCCGGGAAGGATCTTCAACACGGCCGCTGTGGCCTTTTCGAGGAACACGGGGATGGTGCTGACGGGGATGGAAACATCATGCTTGATCGAAGCGCCTTCACGCTTCTGGGCTTCAGACATGCTCTCGCGTAGCGCCCACAGCGCTTCGCGCTGGGTACCGCTGGACGCAACAACCGCATCCGTCACATGCGCGCTTTGCGCAAGCGCGGCTTCGAAGATGCTCGTCAGCGGGAATTGCGCGGCACCCGCCGCTTCGACCAGCACGTACCAGGGCGATGGCCTAGATAAGGGATCGCGGGCGCCGGGAATATGTGCGGTGACCAGTTCGATACCGATATGAGGCATGATCTCGAAAGCAGAGATGAGGCCGCCGGCATGTTCTTGCATCTCGGCTAGCAGCTTTACGGCGGCATCGGGCGATGCGACCGCCACGAGCGCCGTGGCGAGCTGCGCGGGCTTGGGAAACAGCTTCAGTGATGCGGCGGTGATGACGCCGAGCGTGCCCTCAGCGCCGATGAAGAGTTGCTTCAGGTCGTAGCCGGTATTGTCCTTGCGCAATGTGCGCAGCAGATCGAGCACCCGGCCATCGGCCAGCACGACCTCAAGTCCCAGCACGAGGTCTCGCGCCATGCCGTAGCGCAGGACGGCGACGCCCCCTGCATTCGTTGACAGGTTGCCGCCGATGGTGGCCGAGCCTTCAGCAGCGAGGCTTAGCGGGAAATACAGTCCGGCATCGTCGGCAGCCTTTTGCACCTTGGCGAGAACAACGCCGGCTTCGACCGTCAACGTGTGCGCCGCCTTGTCGATGCTGCGCGTCTTGTTCATGCGCGCGAGGCTAAGGACGACCTCTCCATCGAACGGGATTTGCGCGCCGACCAGGCCCGTGTTGCCGCCCTGGGGCACGATTGCCGTGCTGGTTTCGTTGCAGATCGCGAGGATGGCGGAAACCTGGGCCGTCGTGACAGGTTTGAGCAGCAGAGCCGAACGGCCCTTGTACTTGCTGCGCCATTCCTCGAGGTGGGGCGCGATCTCGGTGGGATCTTCGGAGAAACCGTTTGATCCGGCGGCGGCCTTCAGGCGCGCGAGGGTTTCCGGCGTCATGCCGCGCCTCGCGGAGAGGCGGCGCGCCGGAGACGATCGTTGATCGCTTCGCCCAGGCCTTCGTCCGGAATGGGCATGACGGCGATTGCGGGCTCATCGTTCAGCGCGTGCAACATGGCGAAAAGATTGGCGGCGGCCTCGCGGAGATCCCCGCTGCGGCTGAGGTTGAGGGCCGATGTCGGCGCGTCTGGGCCAAAGGCGAGGAGGGTTTCTCCGTCGCCGGCCTTGTGGGCGTTGAGGCGAAGGGTTCCACGCGGTGCATAGTGACTGGAGAGTTGTCCCGGCGATTGCACACGCGCATTGCGCGGCATCGCGAGCGTGCCAATGGCGGCTTCGATCTGTGCGCGCGGAATGGCGCCCTTGCGAAGGAGCAGCGCCGCGTCGCCATCGAACCCGATCACCGTGGATTCCAGGCCAAGCGGCGCTGCGCCGCCGTCGAGAATTATGTCGACCTTCTCGCCGAGGCTCTCCGCCGCGTGCGCCGCCGCCGTCGCGGTAATCTTGCCCGAAGCATTGGCGCTGGGCGCAGCGACGGGGAGGCCGGTTGCGGCCAGGAGCTTGCGAGCTGTCGGATGCGACGGAATGCGGAGAGCGACGGTATCGAGGCCCGCGCTCACGAGTTCGGACAAACGGCAATCGGTGCGGCGCGGCAGCACAAGCGTCAATGGCCCGGGCCAGAAACCTCTGGCCAGCGTGCGGGCGACTTCGTTGAAGACAGCGTGCATCTCGGCATCGACCAGATCACGCACATGGACAATCAGAGGATTGAAGGCAGGCCTTCCCTTGGCCTCGAAGACGCGCGCCACAGCGGGTCCATTGGTGGCGTCGGCACCGAGGCCATAGACTGTCTCGGTCGGAAACGCGACAAGCTCACCGTCGCGCAGTGCACGTGCTGCGTCGGCAATGGCGGCATCATCCGCCCGGCGAATCCGAGATGCCGCCTTGGTATTCATGGCCGTATCTATAGCGAACTCAGTGCGCTTTTGTCGCCGTCAGGTCGATGGTGATGGTTACGGCATGCGCGATGGGGGATTCGCTCGCCCACTCGCCGTGCCCCAGGCCAAAGTCGATGCGGCTGACAACGGCCTTGGCGATCATGTGCGCGGTGTTCCGGTTAATCGTAAGGGTGAAGGGCAGGGTCATGGGCCTGGTTATGCCATGGAGGGTCAGCCGGCCGCTGGCCACATAGGACGCCCCTCCGTTTGCGGCGAAGCCTGTGGTCTCGAACTTCGCGGTCGGGAATTTGTCGGTCGCGAACCCTTCCGCGCCCTTCACGCCATCGTCGTTCTCGTCCGAACCGGAGTCTTCGCTCTTCAGATCGACGGTCGCGACCACCTTCGAATGCGCGAGATCGGCGGGATCGAAGACGATGGCGGCATTCCACGACTTGAACGTCGCGTTGAACGCCTCGCCGCTCCATTGCACGGTAAAGCCGAGGCGGCTCTTGGTGTGATCCACGTTCCACGTTGTTGCCGACGCTGTCGGCGCCGTGAACAGGCACAACGCGGCGATCATGCCAACAAGAGGGTATTTCATCACGCGATCGTCGTCCCCGGCAGCATGCGCTTCAACACATCATCCCTGAGTCTGAAGTGGTGATAAAGCGCGGCGCCGACGTGTACTGGAAGCAGGACGATTGCCGACCAGGCGAGAACGACGTGGGTAGTCTCCCACGTCTCGTGAATTGGGCGCAGTTGTGCCCGCGTCATTCCCTGGAAGATCGGCAGATTCGGCCAGGTGAAGAAACCAAAGTAGTCGGTCCCATTGCCCAGAGGCGAGGCAGACGTCATCACGTAACCGGTGATCGGGATCGCCAGGATCAGGAAATAGAACGCGTAATGCGACACCATCGAGAGGCCGCGCATTAAGGGCGTCGGCCAGGGCGGCGGCGGGTGTGGATTCATCAACCGCCAGACCACACGCAGAATGCTCAAGACCAGCACGCTCAGGCCAATGGACTTGTGCCACTGCGCGACGGTGAACTTCATGGGGTCGCCCCGCTCTATGAATTCTGCAAACCAGAACCCGAGGAGGACGTTGGCGATGATCAGCAAGGCGATGACCCAGTGGAAGGCCATGGCCACGCTGCCGTAGCGCAGATAGGTGTTTCGGACGCTCATTGGATCAGGCTTTCTGTTGCACGAACAGAGCTTCGATAGTGAGCTTAACCTCGTCGCCGACGAAATTCGTCCAGCCCATGGCGGTTAGGCCGAAATCGCTGCGCTTGATCACCGTGGTGGCATGAAAGCCGAGATTATAACCGTCGCCGCCCATCGGCGACATCAGGCCGCCGTTGAAAGTCACATCGAATGTCACCGGCTTAGTCACGCCGCGCAGGGTTAGCTCGCCGGACATTTTGCCGGTATTTGGGCCAGTGCGCGTGACGGTAATGGACTTGAACGTCGCCTGTGGAAAGTCGCGTGTGTCGAACACGTTCGGCGCGGCCAGCTCGGTCACCAGCGCGCTGTTCATCACATTGGCGCTCGCCATGTCGATGGTGACGTCGACCGCGCTTTTCTCCGGCGCCGTCGGGTTAAAGGTCAGCGTGCCGCTCACCTTCTCGAAGCGGCCATAGTAATCGGTGATGCCGAAATGCGGGATGGCGAAGATTACCATCGCATGGCGCTGGTCGAGGGTGTACGCGCCGGCGGGTGCCTGCTTGGGATCGGTCGAGACGCCGGCCGCCTGGGTGGCGCCAGCAATCAGGCAAAAGACGATGGTGAAGAGACGACGCATGGCGACTCCGTTACGGCAAGTTCCCAAGGTGTAACGCACAAAAGCGGGGTCGGCAGCGCCGTAACGCGGTAAATGTGCGTTCTTGACGCGACTCGGCCCCCCTACCCATAGTCGGACCAGATTATTCCCAGATCGAAAGGCTCATCTTGAGCACCGCAGAAGTCCGGGTCCGTCCCGGCAGCAATCTCGACTACCCCTTTGGCGACAGCCGCCCGGATATCGGTGAAATGATCCTGGTCTCACCCGGCATTTACTGGGTGCGGATGCGGCTGCCCATGCAGCTCAATCACATCAACTTGTACCTGCTGGAAGATGGTGACGGCTGGACGGTGGTCGACAGCGGCATCAAGAACGAAGAAACCCAACAGGCATGGGAGAAGTTGTTCGCCGGGCCGATGAAGGGCCGCAAGGTGAAGCGGGTCATCGTGACCCACATGCATCCCGATCACATCGGCCTGGCCGGCTGGCTGGTGCGCAAGTTCGACGTCGAGTTGTGGATCACCCGAACCCAATACCTGATGTGCCGCAACC